>Ga0209568_1000785_pt1 | contig 11464 bp, 6 predicted proteins | sample WorMetOlspDAHAB2_FD_187406 | JGI IMG/M metagenome (GOLD analysis project Ga0209568, IMG submission 187406) | Marine gutless worms symbiont microbial communities from Max Planck institute for Marine Microbiology, Germany - Olavius sp. DAHAB.2... ...
TACCTAGTTATATATTGTACACACTGGTGTCACATTTATTTTTACAAGCTAATGTATTATGCAATTGATCACAGTTTTGAACAATCTTAGGAAATCTGGCGTAAGATTACTCGTTGAAATTCTCACAAATGCATGCAAATTGGAATCTAACAATACAGACCTATTTTTGATTTATTAATCGTTCATTCCACATCATATAAACCGACATAAAATCATTGCGCACCATGTAACATATATAATTCAAGCACAGTGCATATCAATAGCTGAAAAGCAAAGTCAAAAGCTCAAGTGCAAATGTTAGCGATCTGCACGTGGTAGTGCTGTCACGGAAACCGAACTGAAAACCACGGTTTCTTCGTCAGAACCGCGGAGAACCGAAACCGAGGTTTTTTTGGTGCCAACTGAGCGGTTTTAACCAAGGCCATTTCAGACGGATAGTGACTTAGGCATACCAAAGTATAGGCGCACAGCAACGTTAAAATATCGAGATTTTCCTTGACGAGTGAAGGAACTATAACAATGAACAGTGTAATAATTCAAAGAAATACGCATTTTTACTGGTGTACATGATTGTAATAACTTGGTTCATTACTGACTGCAGCCGTAAACAATCGTGGCTGTCGACTCCAATCCAATACGAAGTCATGTCAGTAAGTAACCTACACACGACTTATTAAGCTATTGTATGGAAGTAGGATCAATGTCAAAATAGTTTGTTGTGTGACTATTGCTGTTGGAATTGTGACTGTGTGTTTGTAGGTAATCTGTTAAAATATACTAGCATGTGTTTGGTTTGATCACTTGTTTTTGAGGAAAGGCCTATACATTAGTTGTATTGTTTTTAGTTTTTATTTGTCATATCTATAGGCGTACATATTGTGAAATTTTACAAGTGATAAAGATATGCAAGGCAATAAGGCCAACAATGTACACTGTTCAGATCAAACTTTAAACTTCATATATAATCATATTCATATCAAACATAGAACTGCATGTAGTCCTAAGCTACATCATATGAAAACCTAACATTGTATCTTACGAGCAAATGAAATTATGATGATGATGTTGATCGTCACTCACAAATTGTCCATCAAAACAACAGCATATCTGCCTTCCCAGGGGCAAGAGAGTTATGCTTTTTGTTGATCGCGTCATGCGCCTTCGAAAACAGGCGTTCACTGGCGACGGATGCAGCTGGGGCAGCAAGCAGCTGCTGTGCCATGCACACTATGACAGGGAACTGACTCTGTTGTTCCCACCACCACCGAAGGAGGCATTCCTGCTGCACGATACATGGAATTGTGACGTAGTTGTTCAACTCGACTTTTATTGCCTCCTCGGACGTCACAGCTGATGCTCCAGTGGGGACTGCGGATGTGGCGGGTTTCAGTGTGTCCCATATTGACAACACTGCTGTCAATGCTGGCTTTGACGGCGTACACGACGATATGCGAATCTCCACTGTCACTGCCGCCTTAGCTGACGTGAGTGCACGGTCACGCTGATATGGGGTGTCGAATGGAAGTAGCTTGAACCGCATGATCCACCACACTAGCCACACACAGTTCAACATTGTCTTTGAAGCGCAGCAGCACGTCGCGAAATACATCCAGGCTGCCGGAAGTGCTGAACAGAAAGTGCCTAAGCCATCGAGGACCGGAATCACCATGGTCACGGTTGGGTATGAGGAAGCCGACATTATCTGCCTCACATCCAGAAATGGCCTCAGAGTGGTAGCAAGGTCAGCTGCGGTCGCCCACTGCTTGACGCTTGTGACGCCGGCGAGCATGAGGGTCACGGCATCCCGCTGTTCCACGACATGATCCAGCATAACGACCTGACAACCACAAAGCAAACTAGGTATAGGTATTTCATTGTTATATAGTTGTAAAGCACCAGTGTATTTTCCAGGATTTTGAAGTTGGGGGTGTCAACGGAGTCTCAGGGAGGTGAGGGAGTTAACATATTAGATAACTTTTATTAGCATACAAATTTATGTGAAATGAAGTAATAGTTATATGCACAATTTTATTTACTGTCAGTGGAGGATTGCTATAGGGGGGAGGGTGAAGACGGCCAAGTATGCAGAACGAATGTTTTTCATACACACGACTGTAGTAATTTAGGCTACTGCAGTAGCCTCCTATAGCGTAGAATATCAGGATACGTGTAAGAACTCTTTAACACCTCCAGTGGGGGATGGTGTTGGGGGGGTTCAAAAAAGTTAACACCCCCGTGGGAGGGGCAGATAATTCCCGGTAAAGCATATTGAATATTTGTCATTACATCCACCAGTAAAAGGACGCCTCAGTTCCAGTCAGTTGTTGGTGTTGATCGTAAAATGACATAAAGGAATAATAAAAAATGGATACATAAATATTTATTAATAAAAACAAAAAAAAAATATCTGAAATGTTTATGCTTAACATGTAGTTATCGTTGTTGTTTATTCTGTTAGAAATACATAAAAATTTGATGGGAGATGATGGCTTAATAAACTGAATATGCATCACCACAATGTGCAAACTAGAAAAGTGCAAAGAGAGCTCAACCTCCGCCAAAGCTACTGGGGTCTACATAAGACTGTAGGCCTACCTGTAAATTCCAATGAGTAGGACAGTTTTGCAGCATCTGGTGTCATAGTAGCTGAAGTTGATCCTGGGCCTTCTCCAGATGCGCCATGACCAAGGTGCTGTGCCAGAAGTGGCCAACCACCTCTCTTGCTTTGGCTAGAATTTTAGTCAGCCCAGTCACCTCCTTCAATGCCAGCGCTCCGTTTATGTGCAGCTGGAGTGTAAGCGAAGCAAGGGCACCACTTGACGTTCGGCATCTGCAACACGACCTTCTTTATACTGGCGCCACTGTCGGTCACCATATGAATGACATCGCTGGCTATACCTCACTCGTCCATCGCTGAATTCAGTTCCGCTGATGGAAAGTCAGCCGTGTGGCTTCCTGGTGTGGGCTTCACCGCTAAGTACTGATTAAACAGGATGAATTGCGAGTCCAGCCAATGTGCCATGATGCCCACGTAAGCGGTGTTGCTGGCTGACGTCCACATATCTGTGGTCAACGCCTGGGACGCCTACTGGGCGAGAGCTTCCTTGATGTTGTCTTTTGTTTTTGTGTAGCGCGCAACAATGAGGTCGTTGGAGAGCGACTTGCGGGGACGGAAAATGTATCGTGGGTCAAGTTCGTACACAAAGGCACGAAAGGCATCACTCTCCACAAGGCTCATAGACAGGCCTTGCTTGCAAACTAGGTCGACCAGCAAAGAATTCAGGCATCCAACTCTGGCATTGCTGGGATCATACGGAGTGTTGCACTGTAGTAAACACGATAGCGTTGGATGCTTGCGTTTTCTCTCCTACACACCCACACGCACGGGGGTTCAACATGGAGGGCAGACAAACAAGTGGCCGAAGGGAGTCGTTAATTTTTTTTGGAATTTTTGTTTTCAAATGGTGCATTTTTATTTACAAGAGTGAGACTTTTTGTCACAAGTTCGGAGGGGGGAGGGGTTGAACCAGGGGTTTAACTACGAATACTGACGAAATGTACCGATCAATCGACCAAATTAATATATCGCCCAGTATAAAATATGGACAGCAGTGCTCACTATAAATTTATGAGGGAGGAGGTACAATAAAAAAAACAGTAAGAGCAACAGAATTTTACGCGTCTGTGAATTAGAACGTGGTAATAATTAGCAATGTCTAAACTGCTTCAATTAATGAATTATTTCCTGATAAAAGTTTCATTAAATTATATGCATTTTGCTTTGTCAAATATAGGCCTACTGTATGAATGTAACATGCACATGGATGCAAGCAATACAAAATATGTAGGTACAATGTATTTCAATGGAAGTAATATAAAGTCTTTATAGGAAACTAAATGTGCACCACACCCGAGGTGCATGGAATGGTGTTAAAAGCTTAAATCAGGCAGCACCCCCTGCATCTGCCCCTGCCAATTTCCCTTTAGTCATTCTTTCAGTGCATCTGTGTCCCTAGGGCTATGTGTTTGTAGCTAAAGTTCAATGCCATGCACATTATAAGCGGGGTGAGTGAGTGAGTAGAGTTTAACGCCCCACCCGACACAATATAGGTTAATTTCGGAGGCGAAGCCCTATATGACAGAGCGTCTTTGTTGTTAGTCTACTAGGCATTTTAATCATGCTGTTGTATATACTTTTACCAACCTCTTGTGCGTCATGCACTTCGGCTTTCCGTCGCTCTTCTTCGCGATACTCGGTGTGTCCGTGAGAGATGCGCTATCAAGTTTGACGTGCTGCCGCTGTCTCGTATGAATGTCTTGTTGCATAAGTTGCATGTTGCAGACGTAGAGTCAGTTGATGCGAAAAACAACCAAACGGCGCTCTTCGTCTTCTCCACCATCGCTGCTTGTGAATACGGTTTCGCCGTCCGACATTTGCATTTTTATACGGTACAAGACCATTGAGTTGATTCAGTCGAGGAGACTGAAAAGAGCCTTCAAAGGCTTTAACATGGCTGCATTTTCCCATTTATTACCTGAGCAGCTATGCACATGCTTTCAGAGTGTCTCGTAAGCGCGAGTAATCACTGAAGTAAACCGACAGCGACCGTCAACTCAAGACCTAGTTAACGCAATAAGACACACGGCAGGACGCGGGAGTCCCTGGATTATGGCTACAGGTGTATGCAGCAACAGTACTGAGTGCGATACAAAGACTAGCAGCAAGTTTGCGCTAGCTGGACAGCTCGGCAGTTTCGGCCTTTGATGTTTGGACAGTATGCAAAACACTGGCAGATCATTATGAAGTTGACCGACAGTCAACTCAAGTCCTAGCCTACTCAACGCAATAATACATTACACGGGGAGGGAGACCCTGGATTACTGGTACAGGTATATGCAGCAACAGTATTGAGTCCGCTACAAAGACTGGCTGGACTTTTACACTGGTTTGACAACTACACAGTTTGCAAAACATTGGCGGATCCAGGACAGGACTTAGATTGTATACTGTTGGGCGGTGTTTGGGCAGGCTATTGAATTACCATGTAAGCTATTTTCGTCCGCATCTGGAAACCCTGCTGCGTGTGGTCTTTTCTTTGTAAACAAAGTTTGTTGACTAATGCACGGAGGTATTCTGCTGACCTTTTTCCAAATTCAGATCAATTCAACAACAACTGTTGTTTCAAGTTGTAACTGTTTCACACTGTGGCTATGCAGGTGTTTTCCCCAGTATTCTTAGTGTTTGCTGTGATTGAGATAAAAATCTGGAACCATAACAACCGAAACCGTACGCCGTGATGTGGGAACCACATGGGGAGCGTCCCCCAAGGTGGTGTATTGGCTATACACAGAGGTGATATGACCGATGATCGCATATGCCGCTGTAGTTTGGTGGCCAAGAGTCACTTATTCAACAGTAGCTAAGCGGTTGGAACATATCCAACGCCTGGCTTGCTTATACATCACAGGCGCCATAAGGACAACTCCTACGGCTGCTCTGGAACTTATCACTGGTCTAGTACCACTCCCAGTCTTTATTAAACAGGAAGCAATGGCCTCCTGTTACAGACTACGGGTATCCTCACAGTGGTTTCAAAATGGCTGTGGGCATACCACTATTAAATGCATCATGTCACATCAAATACCTGAGTGCTTTTCCCTAGTGACAGGGCAATTGCGAAGTCTTGAACTATGCAGTTCATATCCCCAAGAGGGACGACTGGCATAATAACAATGTCTTCTTAAATGATGACACTGTTTGTTTCACTGACGGATCCAGACTAACACAAGTTGGATCATCTGGATCTGGGGTGAGCATTATTAACAGCCAGGAGGATTATTGTTATCCACTTGGCTATTACTGCACTGTTTATCAGACTGAGATATATGTTATCTTAGCCTGCGCTCAACTGTGCAGAATGCGTGAAGAGTACGGCGCCTCTGCAGCATATGCTCCGACAGTCCAAGCTGCACTCAAGTCTCTATCCAGTGCTAAGGTGACATCTGCACTGGTTGCTCAGACTGTAGAGGAATTGCAACTCTCCTCTCTGTGCATAATAACCTGAGACTCCTATGGGTCCCTGGGTACTGTGGTTTTGAGGGTAACGAAAAGGCAGACTTGCTAGCCAAGCAAGCTTCTGCCTCTAGTTTCACTGGCCCCGAGCCAGTATTTGGATTATCTATCACCACGTTCCGAACAAATCTTCGGAAATGGGCTCTTAAAGAGCAGCAAATCTCCTGGCAACAACAAACCAAATTAATGGGCCAAACCCTGGCTTGGCTAAGTTTGCACTAAGTCTTAGGAAGCAGGATTTACGCCTGCTTACAGTACTACTTACTGGACACGTCTCTCTTAATAGACATCTCACATCATGAAACTTCAGTCGGACCCCTTGTGTCCGCTCTGTAAGGAAGAAAGTGAAACTTCACTCCACTTCCTAGGCTCCTGCGTAGCCAGAATGGCTATTAGGAGAGACATAATGGGCGCGCCCATTATGTCTTCTGAAGCGTTGAGACAACTCTGCTTCAGCACTCTCTTGAGGTTTACGAAAGCCTCAAAGAGATTCACATAACCACACCGGTTAGTTTAGGGTTGCGCATTGGACCCGAGCTGTGGTCTCCGCGCTTGGTGAAATCATCAACGATGGAGTCATCCACCCCGAAGAAAAGGTAAAGGTAAAGGTAACAACCGAAACCGACCGTGAACCGCGGTTTTTTTAAACCAACCAAACTGACTGCTAATCCGAAAACAGCGCTAGCATGTGGGCAATGAGCCATAATTAGCCCACACCTGCCATCACAAATGCAGCCACGAACTGCACAAAGGGCTTAGAGCAAAACTATGCCTGACTGCTTGTGATCCTGAAAAACCCCAATACTACATTTTTACAGTACGCACTATCTAAGTTTTCACTAGAAGTTCACACTAAAAAAATAAAAATTGGATTAACTGTGGTAAACAGTACACCCAACAAACTGTACAGAGAATCTATAATTCTGCATGACATATGCATGACTTAATGAATCAAAGTACGACAGACAATAGCAAATACACTACAGATAATGCATGATAAAGTTCTGCCTGTGAACCTGGAAGTATAGAAAATTACTTACTTTACGGATAACGAAAATTCACCAGGTGTACTTTCACTCGGCCGAACCAGAAATGCACCATCGCGTTGTATGCATGCATTGCCTTGCGGGCTTTTCTCCAGAAGCATGTTCTCTGCATCTTGGCGACGTATATCGCTTACATACCACCTGTCAGCATGTTCAATCACTTAGCAACAATCGCTTGAGAAGACTGATGCCTCTTGTTGTGTGCTGCCTTACTCCAGGGCTCACACATTTCAACCACAAAACTGGACTCGTACTATGTATAAGTGGTTTTGGCCAGGCACCTTTCCCGATGCCACAAGGATGTGTCAGCATCATTCAAATGTAGGTCTGCTACGTACAAAAACCTGTATTACCACTTGGTCATGGTTACTTGCTTACAGCACACAATTTCGACAGTGGCACTGTAAAAAAATATACTGAACGGCTTCAAAAAATAAGTACTTAGATGAAACTTTGGTCTTGACTGAATTCGCTGGCAGGTGACAGACATATTGTCAGACAGCTATTGTGACATGACTCACCATTCTGACCAGAACAGCATCACTGACCTTTGGACAGAACCAAAAACTACTGCTTAGAAATGGATACATACAGAATGCCAATTGTGGAAGGAAAGTCCAGACTGAGGTTTGCTGATCATACATCTGACACTTTGGTGGCACTTTGCAAACCCTACCAACTGTACTCACAAGTGCTACAAGCTTCGTGTAAAAGTCACTCAGCTGTGCAACTAGCAGTTAACAACTTAACAACAATGGCAGAGATACAATGCTCCAATGGAAATTAGTCAATATCGACATAATACAAACGTGTGAGGTTTGAGCTCGATGTAGTTGCTTGGTATGTAGCCTTCTTTGCCATCAAGCTCAGCTTTATACCAGTTTTTGTCTTCTTCCATGCTGAGCACCTAATTGCATAAATTCACTTACCTTACAGACATATCAAAATAGATTTATAAAATGCTGGAGCACGTCAACACATAAGCTAATAACACCCACGCACAGTGGACAAATCATCAGCAATTCGACGACGTCCATATATCCCATGCAAAACTAGGTCCTGCTGAAAGAAACTGTGGCTGAGAGCACTGTGTATATTTTAGTAACACTTATGTTCATTTTCCACTAAGAATTTAAATAAGTGATGGCCAATATGGTGGCCAGTGACATTAATCTCATTGAAAATTTAGCATCACGTCCAGCAGTAACAAATTTGAACACACTGACTTTTGGATATACTGCCACTCTTTCAAAACACCCTGTGATGTTCTACATACAATTCGTCTAGCACTGTAAGGACATTTTATGCCACATTTGTTCTGTTAACTAACCTTTAGTTTGGCACCCCTGTAGAAGCTGAGCTCGTCATCGGCAGTCGCCTGAAAATCATGCTTGGCAGTTGCTTCCATAGCTTTGTTCAGTCAAACAACCTGTTATTGATAAAATTCATTAGCACCATACACTACCGGGCCTAGTATATACACTTTGCCTAGATATTCACGCAACATATTTCCCAAGTCCCAAATATTGATGGGTGGACTTGAAAACTGTATAGATTACTGAGTAGTGATGGTCACATGGCACTGGATATTACTAGATGGCTGCACACACTGGACACTACAGATGGCTGCAGTGTCTCCACTGTATTTAAAAGGGCAAGTGCGTGAGAATGTTGGCTGGCAGTCAGATGGATGGGCTACCTTTGGACGTAGCTGGTCAGTGGTCATTGGAACCAGATTAGTATTATTCTGCTGAACTGGTAAGCTGATGAAATAGCATGCCATCCACATTCACGTCTTGCATGGTTTGTGATGACTCAAATGTACTAATGTGTAGTGATAAGGGATAAATCCAAAGCACAAAAGAGGGCTCAGAACTGAACTGTAAACAATAATGGCATTCATAACAGCATAGGTTTAGCAGTGGAATAACTACAACCTCGAGCTGAGAATATCAGCCATGCCTGCTAGCCAACAACAATCATGCATAAACTGTTTCAATTTGGACTCTACAATTACAAGGCTATAACTAACATTTAGAAATCAGGTTAACAGATTGATTGATTGATTGGAGTTTAACGGCACTTTCACAACAGTAAGGCTATATCGTGCCTTTAGAAATTATAGTTTGCGTTTCGGGAAATAGAAACACCCTGGGAGTCTTGTACATCTCCTATTCAGTAGTGGATAACCAGCGACATAAATAACCCCCTCGTCTCGCACTGCTTTTTGTTCACAATGGCCCTTTGAGGGATGGAGTCAGCTCCTAAGCCCCAGTAACGAGGAGGGAGCAACAAGCTCGAAGGGGGCTCATTTAAGTTTGTTACGCCAGTGCCAAAACATGAATGGAAATGACTCAACTGTCAAAGGTAAAACACAACATACATGAACATAAAGACAAATCATGCAACCTAAAAAACATAAAAAGACAAACTCAAGGCCCAACCGGGCTGTATAACTGTTTTTGTTAACTGTGCCCATTGAAGAGGTAGGACGTTGGCAATATATAAAACAGTTATGATAATATTCCCTCATAACCTCCAGACAATCACCATAACTTTAGATGTTGTCAAGTGGAGGTGAGGGGGGAATCAGGTTAACAGAACAACAGAACAAGCTTCAAAACTTATACGTGGTTATAAGAACAGCATTTGGCCTAGATTATCAGATAGTTTAGCATTTGGTAGTATAATCGTACCCATGGGGCAATGAGTAAGTAAATACAAGATAAATACTTTTTTTATCTAGTTATTACTATACTACTGTTATATCAAGGCCTTTTAATGTTTCTTTACTGTGTATAACATTAGAATAGAGATGGGCAATGGTGGTAGGTTTGGCATACTAATAACAGAATTGGTCACATCAACAAAGTTCAGCTAAGTCAAGCTCGGTTAGTACTGGGATTTGTGACATTCTTTAGCAGGTCTGCCATCCCGGCATTTTCCAGGCAACTCAGGCCCACTCAGCCTGGCCATCCCTCTGTGAGTAGGTGCAATGAGTACCAGAAGTGGTTTCAAACGGAGTTCTGCATATCAGTGGGCCCTGCAACCAGGACTGCCGGCATAGTAGCTGGTTGGTTAAAGGCGATAGCTGTTAATCTGAGTAGGCCATCCGGCCAATATAGTTTGTGTGCTAGCTTAACTGCATCTAACTAAAACCGACTTAAGTCCTAAAAGGGATGCGATTCTTTGTGACAGACATTTGATAAAAAATTTTTACTCGGTAGTACCCAGATAGCCAGGATAACCTTAGCCAATTACTAGAAAGCACTACATAATTCACATTCACAGTGGTCATACAAGTGCACACTGCACAATGTTACAAAATTCCAGATTTTCACTTTAAAAACCTGGCAATTTACATGCAAGTTCACTCACTAATCCACATAACAACAAATGTACAATACTCAAAGTAACAGGTTTATGCTGTTATGTTAATAATATAATAATGATATGTATGTTAAATATCAGTCAAAAACTCACAATAATCAGCACCAATGACTGTAAATGTTCACTGTGTTGAAACACTTCAGCACACTAAGACACCTGAAAAGACGGACACAATAACAAACAACGACTCAGAAATGATGCGCATAAACACATATGAGCAGTAAAAAAAACAACCAAATTCCAAATAACAAATATATAAGAATTCAACACAGTTTTCAACAAAGAAAAAATGTTTTGCCTGCTCAATACATAGTGGCAAAAATGCTTTTAAAATTTCAGAATATCAAAGATGTCAGTCTCGGCAAACAGAAACCATTAACTGCTAAAGATTAACATTACAGCTGCACAGGTATAGTGAAAATACACTGCAACCTCGTTATAACGCTCGTCGTTACAGCACTCGTTCTAGGGATGTTAAACTCGAATTTTTTCCAAAATCGAAACTCGGTTCCAAAAAATCGAGTAAAAATCGAAACTCGAATTTTGTCTGTCCAATGTTTGTAAAACTCGTCCTTACAATTAGTGATGGACAATTCCGAAATTTCTGTACTCGATTCGATTCGAATTACGAGCGATTTTTACCGTTTGTTAGTGCTGTGACGGTTTCCATTTTCGGATTTGCGGTCGGTTTCCGTCGTTTTTTAAATAAAAACTGCGGTTCACAGTCGGTTTCGGTTTTAAGTTTTTATGGTTCCAGATTTTAATCACGCGCACAGCAAACACTAACGATACTGGCAAAAACACCTGCATAGCAGCGGTGGAAAACAGCGACCTCCGACACAGCGGACGCAGTCGATGCAACGGAGAGCTGATAATAATAAGCATGTTGCAAGTTGCAACTTGAAACAGCAAACGGACAAAAAATAACGTATATACTAATTCAATAAGATAGTAA
>Ga0209568_1000786_pt1 | contig 11461 bp, 4 predicted proteins | sample WorMetOlspDAHAB2_FD_187406 | JGI IMG/M metagenome (GOLD analysis project Ga0209568, IMG submission 187406) | Marine gutless worms symbiont microbial communities from Max Planck institute for Marine Microbiology, Germany - Olavius sp. DAHAB.2... ...
GTATTGTATATGAATCGTTGAAAACTTAGTCATATATACAAAGTAAAAAAATCACAGTTGGTCGAGATTTGACAAAGCTGTCATAAAAAGTGGAAGGAATTTTTAACAAGGTTTATCAGTCATGGCACCAACTATGTTGTATGTATGTACAGGGTGGCCCCAAAAACTGGCACATTTTTGTACGCCTTAACTTCATATGCCTAAACTTAATCGAATATTAACCGATTTTCAAACTTATTTCACAGACCGCATCAAGAGAATATTTGTAATAATACTGTCACCAAAGAAGTGTGTCGCTACACTACCTTGTGAAATGTCAGTGTTCTTAAAAGCAACAATTTAAAACAAGACGACTTCTGTAACAACACATTTTAAGAAATTGACAACAGGAAACGTGTTTATTTTCTCAGGTATTATCTAAAGTAACTGTTGCATCCTGCAGTTTTTACATCAAATGTTCAATGTGTCCGCCTTGCTGCTAGACAACGCACTCTTAAATTGTGATGTTACAGAAGCCGCCTTGTTTTCAGTTGTTGCTTTTAATACACTGACATTTCACAAGGTAAGTGTAGCGACACACTTGATATGTTGTAGTGTATTATTACAAATATTCTCCCGATTCTAAGAGTGAAATAAGTTTGAAAATCAGTCGATATTTGAGAAAGTTAAGGCGTACAAAAGGTGTGCCAGTTTTTTGGGCCACCCTGTAGTTGGTGCAACTACGTCTCAGTTCTCAACTACTGCTCTTAAAAAGTATAGTAACTACAGCAGTTAAAAGTGCCCATCGCTGATGATTATCAAGTTGACGCTGTCGCGTATTTGTGTCACGCGTAAATAAACACTGAAGCTTTTCGTCAAAATATATTAACTTAAGTACAGAACAAGATCTTACTCATAACACAAACACCGCTGCGTATAGAAATTTGAATGGCTAATATTGGCAATAATTGTGCTCAAGTGAGACTAAGAAAAGATCTAAAGAAAGTCAATGAAACAAGACGCTTGCTATCAGAGGAGCGATTATTTCTGTCATTCTGCCGTTTCCTCTTTCGCCACAATTTTGTCAACGCAGTTTAACGCACGATCACGACATTTTACTGTGCAATATCAGCGTGGACTAATTTTTGTAATGTAGACTTTCTCGAGCGACAGTCAGTGATGACGTAAAAACCACAATTGCAAAAAAAATTAAACTGCAGTCTTAATTTACATATAATGTTCCAAAACAGCACATCGAAATATCAAGTTCGTGTCAGATTACACAAAGTACACCGCACTAATGGGAAATAGATCTTTGCTTCCAAGAATTTTATCAGCCTGAAGATGTGTTCAGACCATCCTGAGATCACCACGTCACCCGGAGCTCTGACTGCACTGTTCGTATTCAGGTCCACCGGTCGGAAATGCAAGCAGTGACGGATGACAAATAGCGGGCGAGGTGAGTGCTGCCTTAAGGGCTGCTTAAACGCGATGGAATAAAGCTCCCGTGATCAACAGTTAAGCGCCAACGGCTACAGCAACACTTGCCGTCTAAACAAGCAGTTCGACTGAACACAGAAGCTGCCTGTTTGCTGGAAATCATTGGCTGAAACTCGCACGAAGACAGAAACATGGACTCGCTGAGGTGACCAACAAAATTTCCTCAGTATTATTACAGCAATGTCGGCAAAACGACGCAGAAGATGGACAGACGTCGGATGATGAGTTTGCAATTGCCCAAATTCCACTTGGCTCGTCACATCACGTCACGTCACGACATGCGTTTAGGCATAGGGAAAAGTCGTGACGTGACGAGACGTGTCGCGCTTGTCGGACAGCACGGCGCGACACGCTCATCACGACGAGCGCGACAGACACGACTCGCACGACAAGTGCTAAGGGGCGTCGCCTCAGCGTGGACTGGGGTTGACATGTCCACCCATCAGTAGTGGCGGACTGAGAGGGGTTCATCGGGTACCCATATACCCCCTCGCAGCTAGAGAATAAATTCATATTCATTCATTTTCATATACTGGGCTTATTTGGACACTTTAAAAATAAACCAACATGTCAGTAGCAGTGTGCATATTCTGGGACAGCGACATTCTTAGTGACAAATGAAACAGCGGGCGGGCAGAATGCGGACGAAGGGCTGCTTAAAAGAGATCGACTAAAGCCTCCCGTGATCAATGGTCGATCGCCAACGTCTATAAATAAGCGTTCGACTGCTCTCTATCTTTGGTACAACTTTTCCCCGACATTGCTGTGAAAATACCCGAAGAATTTTTTGTTGGTCATCTCAACGAGTGCACGTTTTCGCGTAACAGGTAGTTCAAAATGGCTTTTGTTAAGTTTAGTATTTTATACCGATCCTAACTAGTGAGACCCCCTTCCATGTCCCTGCATTACATCAGCCGGCAGCAATGTTCGCAGCTGCTGGCCGCCTGAACCAGTTTGCTGTGGCGCTGCGACAGAGACGAGCCGTTATTGTGTCCGTAGATTTCGGCGACAGTCAGCGAGTTCTGAGCGGCGGCGGCGGCGCGTGGTGGCTCGTCTCCGGCGCCGCCATTTGCAGACGACACCTTGGCACCGAACAACCGCAGCTGCAGATCGCGGGATCGCCTCTTCTTCAAGTCGTGCAGAGTGCCTGCCGTTGCGGACGGCTGCGGCGGCGGCGACGGCGCACTGACGGCATGAGTCTCAGATGACGACAAAATGACGTCTCCGTTGACAAGCGAACAGCTGTTGCTGACGCTGCTGCTGCTGGCAGCCGGTTCAGTCTGCTCGCCATTCTCCTGTTAAACGCACATCAATTTATGCCGCCATACACATTGCACTCTCATGCAGGCATGTGACACAGCCTCTATGCTAACGATCGCCATATACGCTTAATATTGAAGTTTATTCGTATAAATATGCAAAGGTAAAACATGCACGTACATGCACAATGTTTGTGCCCGTTTCGGGTTTCGTGGGCATTTTCACTCTAAGACACATATGCAGCAGACAGATAGACGAACAACAACACGTAGCAGGGCCTCTCATCGAGACGGTCCCATAATATATAGCAGCGCGACGAAGTGCATTTGCAATGTTTATTAGCGGACTCACTTAGATGATTGGGCGACGGCGCGCCTGCAGAACGACTGCGTAGGGAGCCGCGACTCGTTAAATTCTACAAGCAGACGACAAACGACCGCCATGGAAAGCCACCTCGTGCCCGGCATTCTGATTCTGCGAATGCAAAATCTGTCCGCAGCGGCCAAGACGTTATACATTATTTATTATACGATGCGCACGTCACGACTCTCTCGTGTTTATGTTTGTTAAGTCTTACGACGCGTCGTTTCGTGCTTCGCGTTAGCTTTTCGACAGAACGCTCGGTATTCGGGGGCTCGTTCAAACCGCGCCAGCGAACGGCGACCACCGGCTATTAATCAGTCGGAATAATCAGTTAAGAGGACAGGTGCGACATTTGGCGGATGAATAATTTACCTGGACGGCGATGTGTGGCGTTGAAGAGACGGTGATGGCGCTCAGTAGTTGGCTGTCATCGTCATCGTCATCGTCGTCGTCGTCGTCTTCTGGCTGAGTGATGGACTGACGCAACCGTAGCGCCTCGTCGCGAGCGTCTTTAACTGAGATGGAACTTCGACGCTCGTGCACACTCGACCGCCTCATACACAAACTGTACACGGCACCAAAACTACACCGTGAGTCAAAAAACACGACACACTATTCGCGTCGATAACTTCGCGAAATATTAATCGATTTTCTGAATTCTTTCACTGCTAGACTTAGAACAAAATTTTCTACTCAGAGTGAATAGCCGAACAGCCCAGACCTTAATCCGGTCGACTACAAGGTCTGGGGTATTATGCAGCACAGAGTTTATCAGACAAAGGTAAAAGATATGGACGATTTGAAGCGCCGTTTGATTGAAGTATGGATGTTTACAGCAGAGCCTTGTCGACGACGCCATCAAACAGCGGCGTATCTGTGTTCGAACCAGAGGTGGACATTCTGAACACTTCGAACATTCGTTCCGACTCTTACATCAGTCAGACTTTGCAAACTTTAATTCACTCCACTGACATTACTCTTTTAACAGCACGTTTGCTCCTGAAATTTGTCAATAACTGCGAACTGCGACATTACGGCTTAACAGGGCAGTGCAGCAAGAAAGATTGGCTTATTCTACAAACCAAAAATTGTACACTATGCAAACGACTGAATGTTCAAACAGTTCGATTTTAAGCTTTCCTTAACAGCCGACGCAGAGTTGTTTGGTCTCTCAGAAGTCGGAATCTGGGTACAAAACTCACTTCCGCGGGGTTCGTTTTGTCTGAAAAACAGTAAATGTTAAGTAAACAGAGAATGAAGCTTGTGGTGTCAGCAGATTTTAGTCGTCGACGTCGAGCAAAGAACGGCTACTTTTTCCAATAATTATTATAATAATTCTGCATGCCTTTTTATGAACATAAGAAGGGAAAATATAACCAAAACACCATAGACTGTTAGTCGATAGTCAAAGTGATAGCCCGAATTGGTTAATTTGATCGAACATTCATTCCTGCAACTTACAGATAAACGCCCCATCATAGTACTCAAAGCGGTTTAAAACGAAGAAGCTTTATGCATGAACTGCGAGCGCATCTGCTTTTGGCGCTGAAAACGCAGATCTCTTCTCGAAAAGCTGCCATTGCCCACATACAATGGCCGGCTTACCGAACGATCGCCGTTTTGAGTAAGCAACCTGCTAGTGATAATGCAGTTGGTGCAATGGCATCCACTCGATTATAGGCTAATGTTATCTGAGACGACTAACTGTTCGTTTGTCAGTTTTAAATTGTTATTGTCGCCTACAACATCGATTGCTATTATTATTTCTCGGTCCGACAACAATAACAGTTCGTAACAAAATACTAAAAATGAGCGAGTCCATTATCACTGTTAACTACAACTTAATGTTAACAACGCCAGCTAAGAAGATTTAATGATAACGTACTGCGCGACTTGAACTCCACTTCCTCTGAAACACATAACAACGTAGTTCAGTTCCGAGATTCACAAGTCGCATTCTCACAGTCACTACAGTAAAATGTTATCTCAAGTCTTTTATTTATTCGAGTTATCGCCACGTATATGTTATATCGGCATGAAAATATCAGCATCTAACTGGGTTTTAAAACCAGCAAGCGCAACCTTCCTCCACCTATAGACCTATACTGCATATAAGACCATTATTCGTTAACACGTTGATAAGTTGCTTATCTGAGAAAAGTTGCACAGTTTGTGTAGACAGTGAATAAGTAATGAAACTTTCCTCTGATTTAACAATAAACGGAGAACATTGGTGGCAGGGTTTTCCGTGACACTTCCACCAGCATTTTATGTAACCAAACGCGCATTTGTAGCAAGCGGTCCCATCCCACCGGATGCCCGCATCGACAGTACGGTCGCCGGACAGCAAAACGTGACTACATATCGTCTATAGAATATAAGTGAACTGACGGTTTCGTGGGATAGATATTGAGAGTTGTATCAGACTTCGGCACAGCAAGAACCAACTGAGCGTCACGAGACTACAAAATGTGCGAGTGTGGCAAGTCGACCTTCTTGCGGCACTGCTGCGTCGAGATGACGTGACATCCAGTCGCAGTCGATTTGATCGTTTTGTCTTCATTTCGCTCATCAGTTCCAATATTCGCTGCTTCATCTCCATATCCTCGCACAAGTCTACAACGCCGCCACTGCCATCATTATCAGATTCATTTAAGAGTCATTTAAGAGTCTTCTTCCGCCTCCGAAATGACCTATATTGTGTCGAGTGGGGCGTTAAACTCTACTCACTCACTCACTTAAGAGTCTTCAACTCGTTTCCTCCTAAAATTAGACTGTCCCATTCAATAGACATATTCAAGCGCCACCTAAAGACTCATCTGTTTACGACGCCTTAGTCTGTCTGCTGCCAAGCGCCTCTGTATCCAATGACATTATAGGCGCAATATAGATGCTGTTCTATCTTATCTTATATGAATCACTTATATTCAACCTTATACACAAGCAGTGCTGTGGTGATCGATGATTTATGCAGGTATACGAGCTTCACTCGACTGCGGGTCGTATTTTTAGCTGCTGTGCCATAAACTTCATTAAATGCAGACGCCGAACATTCTCTCGGATCGAACTCGCATCTGTCTGCACGCGACCAGGTTCACACGATTTGATGGTCTGGCGTGTGTTTCTATTTTTGCGTTACAAACTCAGACAAGGCATCGTGCGACGTTTGTTATTCGTCACAAAGATAAAAGTCAACTTCAGCAATGACCGCCAACTGAAGCACTACGGTCGCTCGACCTTGTGGTGTCATGGTTTGCTGTTTGTTGCTGGAAATCGCTTGACTGTATGGTGTCTATTTCTCTGACGCCGCTTCAGTCTCCTTTGTTATTTATTATTGTTCAGAATGCCACCTCTGGTTCGACCATAGAAAATTTAATACCAACGGATAATATTTATTTATTGTCAGTAGCAGGCTTAAAGCCCACGACACCACGACAAGCGATACAGCACAACACAGATAAAACATACACACATTACCTACGACTATGACTGTTTAAAGCAGAATATTACGTCACCTTTGAAAAAGAGATGACTGATGAAAATATCACAGGATAAGGCAGGGGCTTGAATCAGCATATATTATCACTGTTACAAAGAGAGCACCAAAAGGAGAACACTACACTATATGATAGACCATGACCATATTTCGTGTGCAAGAAATTTTAGCAATTGTCAATTGTCGTTGACTCAAAGACACGCTCTGATCTGCAATGCGTCTGCACTTCAGCATGCGAATGTTCTGCGAGAACGGCTAATTTTAGCGATATTCAATCGTACGAAGCATCGGTCGGCTATGCATTAAATTTGGTGAACGTTCGGTAGCATGCCTGCAGGCGTCGGCGACGATAAAGCTTAAGATCGTAAACCGACGGCAAAATAGAATATGATCGCTGGGTTCTATAAAGCGGGCGATCGCACAATAACACGTATAAATGACCGCATCAATGTTTCATGTGGTCTCCTGTGGCAGATCAGCAGTACAACAGCATAAATCACCGTGGTAAAGTGGTCAGCGGGATGTCAGCTATGGCTGCGTGGCGTCTTCTTAACCGACAGTCCATCTATCAACTGACGTAATGCCACCGGCTGACTGTCTTACGTGACCTGGTCGCGTTGCATAATCTCAGCCATACACTGTGCACGGGACGGAGAAAAATTGGAAGATTTAGCGGAGACCTCGAGGCGGGAGTGCATCAGCGCCAAGCCGCTTTGCAACGTTTTGAGCTGATGGCGGTCAAAGCCGACGAGGCTGCGCACCGATTATCGCAATGAAACATGGCTACTCGGCTCGGCGTTTTGACTGCATGGGCAGTAAAACAATACAATTCGAATGCAACCGGGATACTCAATACTCAACGACCACCCATAGGTGGTACACAAGAGGAAAAAAGTTCAAAAGCTTATTTGAATCCTCGATTCCTAAAATGACAGTCGAGTTTCTTTTTAAATGTATCCACTGAAGGACAATAAACAACAAAAGACAACGATGAGAAGCAGTTGTCAGTAAAATGCGCACCGAGTGCCGTTTCGCCGTTGCGAGTTTTCGCTTCAATGTCGGCGCCGCGTTCCAACAGCGTCTCAACGACGGCGTACTGCAGCACGTATCGGCAACAGGAAATTACACCCTACGTATATACGACGACTCAGCCGTGCTATGGGCGCCGATTCTTGATTGGCAGTTCCGCCAAGGATTTACCGCAGAATAATATGATATTTTCTTCGACCACAGTCTACTTCTTATTCACGATCGTATACTCAAATGATATTACTGAAAACGCATAGACACACATCACATGTTGTAGGTCGATTCTAAAAAGCCGAGAATACACGAGAAACTCTGTACCTATACGTACTTTCATTATTATCTGTCTTTTTACTTTTACACTAAGAGGTCGACCTCTTAAACATGTAAACATCGCACGCACTAATGGCATTTCGTTGAACAACTGAATTACAAGACGGACAGACAAAAAGCAGGATTGGATTATGTAATGTCGTGTTCGGTTGGAAGCTGTAAGTGAATGTTTACTGCAGCTGCGTATATACGAAGACCTAGTAACAAGGGCAATATGTGCACACAGTGAGCTATCGACGCTACGGCGCGATGTCTGCTGTGTCTTTTGTGACAGGCTGCGCGTATATCAATAAGCGAGAATGGATTATTGATGAAGCGGGAAGATCGAGTCAGACCTGAGCCCAGCAGGAGGCGCAGTGCAGAGGTCTCCAGTCATCGTTGTCGACAGCGTCGACAGCAACATTCTGAGCGAGCAAAAACTCGACAACTCGCGAGTATCCATTGCACGCCGCAACGTGCAACTATCACGCACATCGAAACACACCATATACACGGTGGCCTCAACAAGTAGCTAACCATTATCAAGAATCGTCGTTAAATCGTTTTAAAACCGCCAGTTAGGCTATATATTTTCGTCCATTTTGACTATAAAAGAGCACAAACATATAATAAGTCTGTGTTAAATATTCTATGTGTGACCTAATTTGTGAGTCATCACTTGTTGTATTTGAAACTGTGATACGAGTAAAATCAATGTATAATATGATAAAATCATGACTGACAACCAGAAAAAGAGAAAATGTGGAAATCAAAGAAATTTTTACATAAATATCCACCTAAAAGATCGTTTGGAAATGGAATTCACAGCTTGCTAAGGCGATCTGATGGCAGAGGGAGCGCTGACATCATTTACCTAATGTGATGCATATCGCTAGTTTGCGGGCCAGGCAAGGTTATTGACGTCAAAAAGTAGGTCACGCACAGAAAATGTAATACTAACGGATAATATTTCAGTGTTTGATTGATACTTTAATTTGACGAATAAATCTCTTTTTTTTGCCGGATTTAATACGTTTTAATACGATGTTATGATCATTTGGCAGTGGCTTGCTTTTTCAGGCCACCCTCTACACGACACACACACGCATTCACGCCATGAAGACGCTGTGTCCCTCAAAGCACGTGGGAATTATTGTTGTGAGTGTGGAATATTAGTCCCATAACAGTTCTCTGTCGGTGTCGCTAATACGCAACGTGTCCAAAATGTCGCGTGAACAAGCAGAAACAACAAGCTCGCCTAACGAAAATCTCGATAATATTCCAAAAACCATTAACTGATTACATAATTACACAAAAGTTGATGCCTAACATGCAGCCTCGCGCTTTTTGTGAGAAGTTATGGGGACTGTTCGTTACGCAGCCGGACAAGAGCGAAGACGTCGACGCCGCTGTTGAGTGAGAGACTGTTTTCATCTCATGTAGCATCCAAAGGCTGGATTAGTGTACAGATAAAAAGTGTCGTGCATAACCAAGAACTAAAACATAATCTAAGCCTAGAGATGATGAGTTAAGGAATATGGAATGAGGAAATTTTGAAATTTAAGTTTCAAAGTGTCTTGGATGACACAGTCTGTCCATGACAGAGGGGTCGTGCTTGTCCGCTAGCAGATAGTGAAGACATGACGACTCCGGCAGGACACTGCGCTGGAAGACGCGCTCGGTCAGCTGGTCTCGTCGTGACTCCAGCGTGTCGAGTTCGGCTCTGATAAGTGACATCGTGTAGTCGCTGTTCTTGAAAGATAATGCGCGTTTCATCTACTTATGCACACGGCTTATTTTCTACAAACAAACGTAGGCGGTTCTTGTTTATGAAGCACGGTGTGTTAGATACAATGGAGCTGTATTATATATTCCAGGGCCTCGTGTAATCGCAAAAGCAGTGAGAGGAATGCGACGCCCCCCCCCACACACACACAAACCGGTGTTTCGCCGTTATGTCCGCGATGCTGTAGGTCGCCACCGACGTTGACGACGTTCTGCATGTCAGACAACATGATGTTTTCCGGCGCCAGTCTTGTGTCGTCAATCAACTGCTGTGTCACGCCTACAGAAGCCGCGGCCACAACTCATGTCTGACACCGCTGACAATCACTGTTAAGCCAACTTATTATTGAGTATTAACATCGACATACAACCGCCAAACTGGCCTCTGCTTGCTGGAGTTCGATATTTCGCACAGCGACAGGCACATGGACGGGAGGTCAACCTACTCCCACCTCGAACTTACTATACATGACTAGGCCTACTTACTATACGCCAAGTAATATATTGGTTATAAATACAGCGATCCGCGACATCTATTGTTGATGTTGTCAGTAGAAAAATATTCACACGAAATCCACAGCAACAGTATATTGTTGTCGAAAACAGTTTGTATTCGACATGCAACGCAATGTTCTGCTTATACTGACCACTGTTGCCAATTACATTCGGCAGCGCCGAAATTCCACAGTTAACTATCAACAACGCATGTAAAGGAACGCGTGCATAACTGCAGGGGCGGGTCCAGGAATTTGCGAAAGGGGGGTCGGTCCCTCCAGTTCCCTTCCTCTCCCCTTCTTCTTTGCCTTTCCCCTCTCCCTTCCCTCCCCTCCCCTTAGAAGTAGGGCCCCTTAAACCAGCTAGAGGGTCCGGGGAGCGCTGTAAGCTCCCCCGGCGGGGTCCGGAGCGAAGCCACGGCCAAAAACGAATTTGGTGCACTCTAAAGATGCCAGAAAGCCACTGGTGGCAATCATTTTGAGTATTCTGAGTACCATGTTTTACAGCAGAACGATCCAAATTTAGCATTAGCTAACATGATCATGAGTGACGGCGTCATGCAGTCCGTCGCCCAAAGGAGGGCCGGAGCCGGCTCGGTCCCCCCCCCTCTATAAATCCGCCACTGAATTGTGTTTATCGACGAGTGCCATATAACTGCTTATAATTTTTATTACTGCGCACATGCAACTGGAATTCATTAGGCCTACACACATCCGGCTGTGTTGGCCGGTTGAACCGGGCACTGACAAAATGAACGAACTTTTATTTGTGCCTTGTATATTATATAGTGTGCAGTTAATACAAACAGACTAACACGAGCCATGTGTTTATCGTCACCGTGATCGCTACTTAAACGCTGTCGAATCCAATTAGCAGTGCCCGCTGTTATCGACGAGAATAAGCTCTGATCGAAGCGTTTGCGTGCATTATCGCGCGCCTGCGTGTATCCACGGTCTCAGCAAACGTGCCAGATTTCGCGCCATAGCTTCGAGATGCAGGAATTACCAACAATCAGTTTTTTTTAATTTTCCAGAATGAAATACCAGAAAACCGACAACCCTCCTGGTCGCATGCTTCCGCAGTTCAGTTCCGAGATTCACAAGTCGCATTCTCACAGTCACTACAGCGCGACCAAATCTTGCCCGCAGGCTTGACAGAACAATCGTATTTTAGTGTAAAGACACGATTGTCAACGCAGGAAGCATGTTCCAGCTGAAATGTCCAGATGCCACGAAGCTGCGGGGG
>Ga0209568_1000787_pt1 | contig 11461 bp, 7 predicted proteins | sample WorMetOlspDAHAB2_FD_187406 | JGI IMG/M metagenome (GOLD analysis project Ga0209568, IMG submission 187406) | Marine gutless worms symbiont microbial communities from Max Planck institute for Marine Microbiology, Germany - Olavius sp. DAHAB.2... ...
GTTATTTTTCCGTGCAGTTTTAAAATTCCATAATAAAAAAAATGCATGACATTGCTCTTATTTTCCATGACTTTCCAGGACCTTTGCTGTTTTCCATGACTTTCCAGGCCTGGAAACTGGTCTGCCTAAATTCCAGGACCAGTGACCTGTGGAATTCCGTTACACAGAAACGAAGAAGTTCTAACGTCCTTATTATTATTCTTTATTTATTACACGGTGCGTACAGAACACTCTTAAGTGTCTTTCGATGACATTCCAGAACCAATTTTAAGCACTTCCAGGACCACTTACGTCCAGTTTCCATGTCTTTCCAAGACGGTTTAGTTGAACGACTGAGATTGTCATATAAATTTAATTACCTTGTGTGTTTAAGGCTAAAATTCGGCGACTTTCCAGCTACCTCACTGAATCAGATGTTAATTTGTTGCAAGCCGTCATTAACAAAGCATTTAAGTTGGGGTATCTCTCCTCAATTCCTGATTTGCGTTCTCATATTAGCTGAGCTGACCGCCAGCTTTTCAACAAATTAAACAGTAATGCCCAGCATTGTCTTGTTCCCCTTTTGCCTCCTGAGCGCAACCTGGAAACTCATTCAACACTTCATGCCCGGGGACATCGATTCAATTTGCCACAGTGCAAAAGTAAACTGTTTAATGAACCATATCTTAATCGTGTATTATTCTTGTATTTTTAATTTTAATATTTTTCATTTCATATTCTATTGTTTCGTCGTGCTTTGTACAAGGTTGCGGATGTCAAATTTTATGTTAATAAAGGCTTACTACTACTACTACTACTGTACACACGCTGTCATTAGTACTACAATTGTGGTAGGACATACAGTGATCGGTCGCTGAGTTTTCATTCTGCTTGTCAGCATCCGAAGCCACACTGCTCTTCGGTCTTGTTCGACTGAAAAGCTCCTCTCTCGACAGCTGTTCCATACCGAGCACTCGGAAAATCTGATGTGAAGAGATCAGCCTTCCAGCATCCTGTATACACATCATCACCAGTTAATATTTGTAAAGCACCTATTACAATAAGAACACTCAGGGTGGTCCAAAAAAGTAAGCCACCACCAAATCATCAATTAATGCATCAAATCCTGCCAAGGAGAGATTTTTTTTGTTAAAGTGTCAATCAAGAACAATAATGTTATCACTTGATATGAAATATTCTATGAGTGACCTAATTTTTGACATCAAGGCACAAAACTGCGATATACATCATGTAATACAAATGATATTGGCGCAACTTCTTTAATCATTTAGTATTCGTAAGCTGTAAATTCCACTTTAAAAACCATCTTTCACGTACAAATATCTTATTTCCATCTTATTTCTATCTTTTATTCGGGTTTTCAATTACAATACAATACAGTACAACGATAAAACCTGTATAGCAACATGATAAGAAATGCAGAACGATTTCATAATATACATCTTAGCTATATTGCAGTTCAAACAGTAACTGTCGACGTCGCAAAATAGGTCACACAGAGAATATTAAATACCGACTGACAATATTCTGGTGCTTCTTTTACACTCGAATTTGATTTTTAAAATTTAGCCTCATCAATGGGTTTTCAATACTATTTAACACAAATTTGGACAAGGCTTACTTTTAGGGCCACATTGTACATGTAAGCGCTACATTAAAATAATAAACCTGAAAACGGTTCCAATTAAACCAAATAGAAAATAAATTACTAACAAACTTAGTTACAGTCAGAAGTATACAACAAAGCAAAATTACCAAAAATACAGTCACATGTCAGTGTCGAACGTGCATACAATAATCACGCCACATAATAAGTGACAATCAATCTTATTGCAAGAAACAGCTGAAAGACTAAGAACATGCGATACGATAACTATTTTTAAAATCACTGCAACTCATTCATGCTGTTGAAGTGGCAGTGTGACAATTACAACCTAAGCTAGTACAGACAGGATTTATCTGGATACGTATGACATGCGTATTTAGTTGAATGTTCACTATTGCGTGCACTTTAGTAGTAGGGTTAGGGTTAGGATTAGATCTGGTGTCTGGTTGGTAAGTTGTTATGTACATGTGTTTGTGTACTTTAGGTTGTAATTGTCACACTGCCTGTTGAAGTCGGCAACTTTTTGGGACATCGCATATAACAGAAGACACACCTGAGCAGACTTTGTGAGATCCTCCCTCTGCTGTGCCGTCAGATTCCCCACTGCATCAACCATGTCTTTCTCGCAAGGATCAAGAACCCCCGCACCATCTGTAACCCATCCATCATTAATGCAACATGTTAGACCCCATCGTTTCACAGAAACGTGGCGTTTCAAGATCCGGACAGTTATAAAATACACGTGTCACAACTGGCACATATTGCAATTTGTGCCAGTATGTAGACGTTTTTTTCACAGCCACCCTGTAGACGAAATTGCCAAACAGCTGTTTCAGTCTTACCAGACCAGCTTAACTTGTTTGCAGCATTATTACGCAACTGAGCACATTCATGCCGACAAACAGTCTCACTGCAGTATTGTCCAACAATTTCCTCAGAGTACGACAGCATCAAGTCACACACAGAATTTCAGCACTAGAACTGCCAACTCTGAAGAAAGTGTCGCATATCCACATAAAATAATTTGTCGCAACAATTTTTTGCAAAGATTGGTGACTGAGCATGCGTTTAACCATGACCCACCCGAAGAAGTTTTGGTCATTTTGGAGACAGTCTTGACAGCCAATCACTCGACTGCTAATGAATACAGCAAAACAGCACAGCTGAGTATAAATCAATAAACTCTCTCCCTCCAACCCAAAATACAGCACAAAACAGCCTACCCTCAGTACCCTTTTTAGCTACCTCTTACGGCACTCGACCAGGAAACGAGGTGGGCTTATTATCTACAGGTCTAAAACCTAAAACAGGGCTAAAGATAATGACAGAAGATGGATATCGGCAGTGTCTAAAGCGTCAGCGTCAAGACTACTTATTCACCAAACGATAAGCGTAAAGAGTCACTGCTGTCTCAACAACTGCGAGCAGAGACCTGTGATAAAGCTCAACCCATGGCAACAAAACAGTGTATGTCCAAATACCCTCACCTTTACCTTTTCTTCTGGGGTGGATAGCATCACCATCGGTTGACTTTAAACCACACCCTGCGCGGAGACCGCAATTCGGGTCCAATGCGCTACCCCAAAAGTAACCACTGGTGAGGTAATAAGAATTTCAGGAGGTTTCTGCAAGCCTCAAGAGACTGGTGAAGCGGAGTCGCCTCAACGCTTCAAGGGACACAATGGGCAAAACCCATTACGTAAATACAGTGAAATTTCACTGTTTAATTTTGCCAGATTTCTACGACGTTGTTAGCTATAGTGTCCAAATGCCCTGGCAATAGTTTTAGTATCAAATAATCGCTGAACGATCATTGTAAAGACGTAAATATTGCGCAATCCCGTTTTGAACGGTTCAAAATGTAACAAGTGAAGTAGCACACACTGGCAGTGAAACTTTCGTCAGCAGCGGAATGCCTATAGGCACTGGCAGTTACAGCAATGCACCAATCAACAATGCACACAAGGCTCATATGACTGCTGATTACAATTCCAGAGTCAAATTAACAATTCCGCAGCAAACATCCTACTTCATCAGATTACTACATTCACAATCATTACGAATTGGGTGGCAACAACATGCCAGAGTATACACTACATTCTGCACAGTCCTACAAATTGCATTGTAATATGCAGTCAGTCATGCCATCACTGAACTAGCTAGCAATACTAAGACCAATTAAAGGTGCACTGCTAAACTGCATACTGATAATTGTAATCGCCGACTGTTAACCAACACTGCTTTGTGGTCTGGTATAACTAAACAGACAGAGAAGGAGGGATGTCAGCCAAACAAGACCTGGACGTATTACACACCTCGTGAAACTACTGACGTTACAGCAGCAAGTTCGAGAACTGAGTTAGCATTATACTGAATTCAGACAAAGTAACGATAACAGAAAATTGCCACACTCCACACAAGAATGTCGTGACACTTGCATGAAGCACGAAATTACTATTATAAGTACAACGCTACTAGTTATGAATCCAAGGATATCTTCAATACTACCTTCTCAAATGAACCTGGCGAATCCGACGATAGACCTATGGTAATCACATTCTCACAGCCATATGGCTGGCAACATTTTAGAGCTAGGTGACAGGTAAATAAAGATAAGACCGCAACGACGCCACTGTTCTACAGGATTGCAAGCAGTGTACTTACCTCCCTTCGTTAGTTAGGTCTTCAGCCCGTTGGTGGCATAAACCTAAAGTCTGTAACGTATCGCCAGCGCAACGCCAGATCTATACTTCCCTTCCCAGCTGCAGAGCACAGCTACCCTCAGACAACCATACTTGTCAGAGTTATCAATCACTGAAGACGTTTTGTTCAAGCAGTTCAACCACAGCGGAGTGTGAATCTCAGTTTCACTATGCCGACTTGAAACATTCTTACTTACTTACTCTTGAGAGCGTTCAGGTATAGAAGGAAGGTAGCGCCATCGTCAGTAGTTCACAGGTGTGTAATAGCTTCAGGTGATGTGTGTGGCTACGGTTTACCTGGCAGTAACAGGCCCGACCCAATGCACTCACACACAGAGCGAAGCACGGCCGCCGGCCCCGCATGAAATCCAATATAGCAGATACACTTCTCCACGATCAGCTCCTGTGCCTGGCCAATCAGAGCATAACATGCTCAAACTGTGGCCAATCGCAACGCACGAGGCTCAAATCGCTGACCAATCAGGCTCAAAAGCTGATCGGAAGTGGCAGCGCTGCAGCATTTATAAAGTGCTACTAATACACAATCAATTTTGTGCAAATGGTAAAAAGGTGAAGGTGAAGTTCACTTATATAGTACCACAAGTAGCATACCATCATCAGAAACATTTTTAACGTGGCCTAATTAACGTTAATTATTATTGCAAGGACCACAGGTGTCCAGACAGTAGTGATGAATGGTGACAGTAACACACGAGTGTTATGATAGTGTCACGGTAGGAACGGGAAAACAGAAATGTCTCTAGTCGTTGTCTGAAAACGCGAGTGATGGCGCAAATGCGACGTGGAGAGGCAGGTCGTTCCAGACGGTGACGGTGCTGTGTATCACACACAAGGCAGGCGTTCACTCTACACTGCAGTCTTAACCACAGGCTTTGACGTGCAGCCATACGTTGCCCCAATCTGCCGTCTAGCGGTTTCCGCCTCCATAATCCATGTATGGATTACTACTCATTTACCAACTCCAGAGGGATGGAAGGCTAAGTTGGCCTATTTGGCCAACCCACAGTGGACAGCTTACCCACCTGTCAACTATAGATTGGACGCAGGGCAGAGAAACTCTGCCGTCCAAAGACTAAATAAAGACTAACCACTAAGCTACGCCATCAACTGTAAAATTCCAAATACCACATAACTGCTCCTGTGTCTCAATTTACTAAAAATGATACTTGCGTGGTATATGCATTATCTTCCTTTTCTGTTCAATATATATATGACTAACTTAGCATGTACTGCTTGATAAATCAGCAGCTTAGCACCAATAAGTATTAGCTAACCTCATACCATTAGCATTAATGTTACAGGCACCAAATATTTAGCAGTAAATAATAGCTAACCTCATACCATTAGCATTAATGTTACAGGCACCAAATATTTAGCAGGCAAGTAAAAAGTGACAACTTTTTTAATATGAAGACTTATAGCGGTCAAATAATTTATTTATGATTTAAATCAAAACACACGATTCATGAACTTCTTTCCAGGAAACCTGGCTGTGTCTACAGAAAAAATGTCCCTATTGTGGTGCCATTCCAGTTGAATTACTAATCTAACCAAGTACAGATACAGAACTTTGTATATCCTATTAACTTCCGAAGGCTAGATGCCCACTGTGCCACCCAACCAGACATTCAAATCAACATAGATAGGCAAATTTCATTGCCGCAGAAACGAAAAGTCAGAATCACTACTGTAATCAAATAACTTATGGTTCAGAAAGGTAAGTAAGTAAGTAAGTAGAGTTTAACGCTCCACCAACGCAATATAGGTCATTTCGGAGGCGGAAAGGTAGTAAAACAGACAGGAGTATGAAGTAGAAACAATAAATTGGCCGCATGTTGTTTCGTAATCAAGGTACAAAAAATTTGAAATAACTGCAAAGTAGAAAGTTGGAGGCTTGAACAACTACAATGGTTTTGTACAATACATCATAACATCAATCATCGTTGTCATCATCGTCGTCGTCATAAAATAATTGGCAAAGCAGAACAAGAACACATGCGCAAGGTTAAAACTGACTCCAAAATAGAAGGATAAAACAAGAAATAAAATTCATAGTCAGCGTGCTAAAAAAATAGTGCCAGTAAACAGACATCGTAAAAATATACAACGAAAAAGCCAGAAAACCCCAAATGCAGACCCAGTCAGTGAGGTATGACCATGCGAGCTCACGACGACGAACGTCGCGCAGGATACGATTCACCAGTGCACACCACGTCATATGGCAACGTGCCTGCAACCACAGTGACATATCGGTGTCACTTGTCTCGTTACAAAGTTGTACACAATGGCTTAAAAGCCGACAGGAAAAATCAGAGAGAAAATCAACCGAGAAAAGGCCAAATACTAGCATACACCCAAATGCAACCAAAATCTAAATAAAACAACATGCTGTTAGAATACACCAAACATGTTAGACAGAAAATAAGTCTTTCTAGTGTTGCTTTAAAACGATAGATATCGAATGCAAAATCTTATCAAGACTGCACAAAGTTTGTTCCAAGTGGTAGATCCAATGTAAGCATTCATCAAAGGACACATGATGCATGGTGACAGCTATAGAGGGGAACTGAAAATCAATTGTAAATGCTTCGTAAATTTCACGAAATTTTTCAGAAACTTTTCAAGGCCCAATTTTAAAAGTTTCGTTGAAAGATTGTAAAACACAGCTGGTTAGTTTTATTTCGTGTGAACCATGTCTCGTAAATGACCAAAGATGTGAATTATTTGACATTTACATATCGGTAGTGACCAATTTGGCTCAACTTACTCCGATTATACTGGAACATCAAAATAAAAAATAAATGCAATAACAACTATTTGTACAGTGAATCAGAGTCTCTGAACACTAACAGTCTAGTGAGCTAGTGTTACGATCACGTAAAAATCATTGCGGAAACTTTCACCAAAACTTTCAGCAAAGTTTTCAAAATTAATAATACGAAATTTACATAGCGCCATAATGCCGTTAGATGGCTAGAGAGGCATTCAAGTTTCACCGAATTTGCCCATCTCCAGTAACAAAAGTGTGCAGCACGAAAGAAAGCAACTATTTCGGTAAATTTGAAGCACAGATACACGGACAATGAGATTGCACGAACGCACATGAAACCACTTGACTCGTCTCACGGCCGCAAGAGCATCGAGACATCTCTGCCGATCAAGCATGTCCTCTGGGTCAGCAGAAGCTGCGGCTCCTTCTAATCACATACAAACCCACATGCAAAAAATGCACCAGTTCAGTCGAAGTCGGAGGTTTATAACACTGATTTTCTGCAACTGTCGATCATTTGCAGTTCACAATACAACAATGGCCAAAATTCCACTTGGCTCGTCACGTCTCAACACGAAATGTTCGATGTGTTGAGCCCATGCATTTTGGCTGTGTCGAGCTTGTTGAAAAGCAAGGCTCGACACACTCGACACACAACTTAGTTTGTATAAAGTTATAATATGTAAGTTATGCACTAATTTGTTGGACTATACATTAATTTATTTTAGTTGATGGAACAAATAGGATTTGTGTATGTAAGAGCACAAAAACAACTAAACTTGTACAGGCGAGCACTCTAGCTTGTTCGTCGTCCGCCATGTTGGAACAGCACGGCTCGACACACTTGTCTCGACTCGCTCGACACGTCAAACATGTCGAGTTGTGTCGAGGCGATCCAAGTGGAATTTGGGCTAATCTCGGTAGCAAAAAACTTCTGTGTAAACACTGATGCTGAAAGGATAGATGAAAATGTACTCAAATAAATGTGTAACAGCATTTTTCAGAATGTTCAAGGTGAAGTTCTACCTTCGGCAGGTTGTTCTCGTACAGCGGGACAGGTAAGGTTGATAGTGACGGTCCAATGCGGAGATTCGTCCTGGTAGACGACAATGCTCGTCTCATCACAATCCATTGCAACGACATATTTCGATGAGCCTTTCTTCTGCGGGTTATCAACAAACACAACATTACTAACTAAATGGATTCAACTGGTCTAAGTTACAGAATAGATTCAACAGACAAACAGGAACTGATCAAAACCCAGGCTCTGTGAACCTATTGTCCAACATAATTAAAAGCCTTTTTTCAACAATTCAAGGCGCTTGATCCACAATCTTACAATACTTACGATATCTTACAATACCGTAGGGAAAATATCGTCTTGGTATTATTACATTTACTACTACAGGGGGTATATTATTATCATTGTTACCAGTATTTCGGTGGCCAGAAGCGTGGCCATGCGACGCAGAAGTGTCGTCGTTGGTTTCTCCGCACAAATCACAACGAGCTCCGCGACGACATCTCCGTCCAACATGACCCGTTTCGCAAACTGCCCGACTCTAACCACACCGAGCAGAGCTCGCGGCTTCGAAGTCTTGCTGCCAGCGGCCTTCTCTGGCGACGCAGACTGTTGTTGAGCGGCTGTCTCTGAACTCGGTGCATCTTCAGCCTTAGCACCTCCATCTGGGCCAGCTGCCGAGCTGCCAATATTCATTCTACAATGTGGAAAACAAAAAAGCCATTTTGTTAAACTTTTACATGTAAAAACTCGGATCTTGCACCTACTATTCAATGTCAATGTAAACTGTAGTGATGGACGATTCCGGTATTCGAAATCGAAAATCGAGATTTTTTCCCAAAATCGAAATCTAGATTTTATAACAAGCTCGTGCGTCGATTTTTATTGATGTGGAATACATTTATATTATCATGATAACGTGGCGACATTTTGGTAAACCGGAAATTGTTGCCGTTATAAACAACCCAATATTACGTGCATCACTCCAGATTCGGCACTGCACAGGGCGATGGATCAAAGAACAAGAACAATCGCGCTCCGTCACCCGCCACGCGCGAGCCCCATGTGATCCACGATCACAGTTGTCCACGATACGGGAGAGGCGGAGGGGTGACGGAGGGAGACTGTAACCTGATACCAGCCTCCCCGTGACACCAAGACGGCCGGCGCAGTACTGGGTGTTGGCCACCAGCGACAGATGACGCCACACCCCCTCCACCAGCAGGAAGTGATAACAACAGTCAACTGTCAATCACTCTAACGTTCCTGCGAATCAGCATGTCTTTAAAACTGAGCGCGCAAGTTGGTTTGTCACTATAGGTCGAAATAGTAACAATATTCTGAGCACTAATGTATCAATCAATCAGACAGGTCCAAAATTAGTTAGTCACCATCATCATCATCATTTTCTTTATTGAAAACTGACAAAACGCAGTTAGTTACATAGAACGAGATTACAAAAGTAAGAACAGTCAGTACATATCTTTATACAGTGACCGCGTTATAAAGTTTTTATCGATCAAGTGTCCTAGATGTACAGGGAGTTGTCTATCATGAACGCGCTGCCTGAGCTGATAGTTCTGCGACGTTGTTGATTGCGGTGGGAGCAGCGCGTGCAGAGTGTGGTGAGGGTTATTCAAGGCACTGCGGAATAAATTGACATCCATATATTACCCAGGTGGGCTGGTCGTCCTTCCTTTTTCTTCAATACGACTGAGACGTCGACTTGCAATCTTCAGTAACTACGTGTAGGCCTATTATTAACGAACAGATCGGGACGAATTTGCTTACGGCGGACAACAACAATAGTGCTACTTACTTACTTCTGTTAAACTTTGGCTAGGCGGCCATATTGGATTGTAGGCTCACACGCATATGAATCACTGAAATACTGACATAATAGAGGTCACGCAAGCCGTACTAACCATTGCGCGCATGCGTCACTTAAATCCTTTATAGGCGGTAAAAATCGCTTGTAATTCGAAATCGAGATTTTTTTCAAAAAATCGAATCGAATATAAAAATTTCAGAATCGTCCATCACTAGTAAACTGATAAAGCACATTATCGCACAGTGCCTCTAATGTGCTCGGTGCACTGAGTACTGCTGAAAAAGCTTAGTCTTCAACAGGCGGCCAAAGATGGCGACGCTCAGATCTGGATCGCACACAGATCTGAATCAATTCAAGGCCTTTTACTTCAATAATTCAATGCCAAGTTCACCCCGATCCACATTCTTGTCAGCACATCAAACAATAAAAGCAGCAAGTTCTTCCACCAACAGTTAACATTTCAGCGGCTGCCGTCAACTTTAAACCCGCTTCCGCTGGACTTTAGGTCGGCTTCAAAAAATAATTCAAGGACTTGGAAGTGTTTGAAAATTCAAGGTCGTTCCAAGTCTTCACAGCCAATCACTGATACTGACGAAACAAAACAACACAGGAAAGTACACAGCAACAAATTCAATAATAAATAAACCGCAACAACTAAAGAACCGAAGCTGCCATGATTCTTCCGCCTCCTATGACACTTGGCCTGAAAATGAGGTACAGCTCCTTAGCCCATGTGCAGCTTCACAAACGTCACAGAAACCTCATGTTCAACAGTGCTAACTAGAAACACTGCAGGAAAATAAACACCATTTATCTATGGCCACGGGAAAAATGTGGACTGCTGATTGTGGATCGTACGAAGGGTAAAAATGCAGATGTTGATGTAGACAAATCTCTAGACACTATTTTACCTGTTGTACCAAATCCACAGAGGCCAGTATCAACACCTGTCATCTCTGCTGCACAACGAGCTACACTGGCTCGACGTTTCAGGGTGTATCATCACAAGCTGAATGTTACTGTGCATCGCAGACTGCAGGAGAAAGCTCCGAGACACCTGGTCGACTGTTGCACACCAGTTTTGGAAGTTGCCGGTCCAACTTTGCGTAACTCTTTACCAGATAGTCTCCATGATCCAGCAGTGAGTTCTGACAGTTTTCGAGGAAACTACTTAAAAATGGAATTACATTTATGTATGAGTTATAAAACATACTAAGCGCAGTAGAGATGCTTTGTGATTATGCGCTACATAAATTTACAACTGACACAGACAATGACATTACAATGAGTGGTACTTACTCGGCAGCTAGACTTTCCGACACAGAGTGCAGCATCTGCTCACAAACTGAGACCAGTCTCTCAAGTGCAGCCAGCTGACCAAAACACATACACACACGCATATGCAGATATGTGCCAGTACTACGGCTGCTGGGAAGACACTGATGGGTTTTCTGAAGACAATATGCATAGAAGCAACGCCACTTGACTATTCTCGTCAGTTTTGCAAATA
>Ga0209568_1000788_pt1 | contig 11444 bp, 11 predicted proteins | sample WorMetOlspDAHAB2_FD_187406 | JGI IMG/M metagenome (GOLD analysis project Ga0209568, IMG submission 187406) | Marine gutless worms symbiont microbial communities from Max Planck institute for Marine Microbiology, Germany - Olavius sp. DAHAB.2... ...
GCTCCGGTGACTTTGGGTTTCTTATCCGATTACGTTTTAGTTGCCTACAGTTATTTCTACTTCCGGTATAAACAATTTAATGTTTGATTTTTTTTAAGTTAATGATTAAATATTAAAATATATCTATCGGAATGTTAAATTAAGTTATATTAAGTTATTGGATAAGTTTAAATTACTTTTTTCATGACCTTCTGACCTTTCCGACGTTAAGTGACCTTAATTTTTCTTTTCGGGGATTACTTACAGGCTTACGAAAGGGGTCAAGATCTCCCTGGCCTTTCAAGCAGTACAATTTGGGAGTGGAGAAGGTAAGGGAAGGATGGAAGGGTAGAGATAAAGGGTCTGGGAAGTGGGTAGAGCCGGCAGACCTGCCAACTCCACACCACCCCCGGTTTTCAAGCTTTTTTCTCCGGAAAAGTCATGTTATTTTGTTGTTATCGTTATAGTTAGTTAGTTATAAATTTAGGGCGCGAGGCCTCACCGGCCCGACCTGCGAGGGGAGGGACTGAAAAGTTTAAAGTATGAAATATAAGCAAAGGGCGGCAGGTCGGGGTAGTGAGCCTTGCGAGGGGGGCTATGGATGACGATAATGATCATATTGATCGCATTTAAAGCAGTTGACAATGTACGGTAATGTACGATAATGTTATAAGCTAGACCTAGTGTCCTTGTCTCAGAAAAATAAAGGAGAAGTCTGTTGCCTAACTCAAAGCCGAAAATTCGATGGTGTCTTTGTGTACAATGGACACGATAATACGCATCGCGATTTATATAAACAACTAATGCTGTGTTTTATTTCAATGAACATCAGCCATATATATCGCATTGTTCGATAAAATTTTTGGTGGCTAACTAAAGGCCTAATGAAAAATCGACGACTGGGTCATCTCGACTGGGTCTTCTCGAATTGCGTACTCGGAGTGGGTCATCTTGAAATGCGTACTCGGAATGGGTCATCTTGAATTGCGTACTCGGATCTGGGTCTATTTGAGTCGATTTATGCGGATCTGGGTACGCGCAAAGTGATTACGCGGACCGATACGCGACTGGTACACAGAAATTTCGACTTCCGTTTGGCGGCGACTTCCGTTTCACGATCATACGGTTGCGAAAAGCGTTCCTCGCTTTACTCAGACGGCTGACGGAACTAAATTTTAACGTAACTGAAGCTGCTTATAACTGTTCCATATACAAAGCGTCCCTCTCTATGATCAGAGAAGCTCAAGTTATTGACTTATCGAGTATCAACTGCTCTGCGGCTACTGACTGTACGTACTGTGCTCGGATAAAACTTGATTAAAACGAATGTACTGACAGGCGGTACGGCGGCAAACAATCGAATGCTCTTTCCGTAGTTAAACTGTTTTTCGCGCTACAACAAATTCCGACCAATGATAGACTGATTTAACTGGAGTTCGGAGTGGTCGAATGGTGTGCCGGCGCTGGATCACCGCCGGAGGAAGAAGCGAGGCCGGCCGGAACGTCATCGGCTCGGCGGCGGTCACTGGCTCAAGCGTGGCCAGGACGGAGGAACGGAGGAAGGCGCGGTGCCCAACGGCGTAGAACACAACCAGGGTCGACGGGACGACCGTAACCGTCGTCGAACGAGTACCATCTATAACGCCCGCACAGTGCGGTGTGAAGTTTGAAGTCGGGATTGTTGAGCGGTGTAGACGTGTGTACAATTCACAGTATTGATATCCAAGCAATCATCTCGTAACAATGTCCGAGCAATCTCCCAACAAGCAATAAATCAAATTCTCTCATATATCTTCACAACATTTCCTGTCATATCGACACAAAATCTCGGCAGCACCATGTTCCAAACAATCATCCCAAGGAGGGGGAAGGGGGTTAATTTAATATAAAGTAATGTCGAATCAGACATGTTTACCAAAAAATTTACTCTTAAAATTTTGTGCGGTTAGTATCGTATCAGCTGGAATACGGTTTTAATAAACGTTGAAAAATGATAAACGACGTAATCCAAGTAGACAAAATTTGTCCCCTACTCGTATGAAAAATGCAGAGTGGATGTGTCCACTTCTTGTGAGAAAATGATTCGAAATTAGAGTTCTATGTACACTGATTTAACTCTTATCTACCGCATTTATGCGTAGATACGCGCAAATAAGGATAATGAAACAATAAGTATATACAGATAAAAACAGTAAAATCCTAACCAGCGCTTACGAGCCCTACATTTTCCTAGGGTGGCTGGTTACGCGCAAATAGAAGTTGATAAGCATTAACAGCTAAACGGTGAGTGTACGATATGTACGAGGAAAGTATGAAAAGTGGCAGTGTTATACACTACGGAGTCTCGGTCACGCTACGAGAATCCGGGAAAAATTTAAGAACTAAAGCCTCCTAACCCTGATTGGGTTTAGCGAACGAAAAAGGTTGGAATGAAATTACATATAAGGAAGCGTGTTTCCTTCTGATTATGAAAAATCTTAATATACAAAAATGGCGTGTGAATAGTGTGAAAAATCATGCGACACAAGTGTCGATACGGCGGTTCTAATAACGCGCTGATTGGAAGTATTCACACGAGAAAAACGACAAGTATTTCCAGTTAAATACACGAAATATGTTTTTAATGTTTTTGTGGTTTAAATATCCGAAATTAAGCGACTATTTAGTCGGTATGGGTGGTTCTAGAACTCGCAACGATTGGTACAAAGTTATGCAATAATACACAAATGTAGTATTAATTGGAATAATCGAAATTGCGCGACGCGAATGTCGGTTAGGTGGTTATAAACTCTCTGATTGGTACACTCGCTGATTATACATTATCAAATAAAGGAAAGTATGCGTGTGTTCTATAGTAATTATGATTAATGAACACACGCAAAGTTATACAATACTGTAGAAGAGTATTACAGTTACGAAAGAGAACCACTGTGAGGAGGGAAATATGTGTGTGTGCACGTACAAAGAGACACATGCGCCCTTTCCTATCAGTGTATACGTGTGAGAAGAATTGAGTATACTGAGTTAATGTGCCTATGGCACGAGATGACTATACGTATTAGATGAGAGGTATATAGTATACCAGATGAATGTGCATCCATGCACAATAAGTGTAAAGAAGTATATACTCGTTACTTACTTAATAAGTGAACAGCTGTAAGCTGAAAAAACCGTTCGAAGCCGTCATGACTATTAAATGAATGTGCATAGCACATGAGGAGTTTATATTCACCTTACTCACTTATTTGGAAGGCGGAGTATACGCCACACTTATGCATTGAGTGATTGTTTTAAAGGTATAACCTAGAAAACTATTGTGGACCAGGCGCCCACGGAGGCGTGCTACCCACAAGCAAGCATCCGCAAGCGACTGGGACAACAGGAAGTACTATATTAGAAAAAGCATGAAGTGCGATGGTCGTATAAACAGCGTAAAAGATAAAACCCAATGTATACACGTTGTATACCTTGTTGTGGAGGAATGTGTATCATAAGTATTCCGGATCTATACGTTTTGTATACATAAAAACCAAGTGAGCAACACAAAATGTACACGGTGTACACGAATGAACGCAGTGAAAATGAGTAGATATTAGGGCACAGTCGCAATTTAATGAAGTAAAGTAAAACATGTATACCTTTAATTACCATACGTGTGATATGAATATGTCGGAATTTCCATCGACATGTAAGAGATACCTGTTGAAATGTCCGATATCCAGGCAACCAAGTGCCGATATGTCATATTCCAGTGGAATTCCAAGTAATTGTAATACTGCAATGCTCCTAAGGTGTGTATACTATTTGTATACACCAAAGAAAAAGTTGAAAATAAAGGGAAAAATGTACAATCACAAAATACTATGTATGATATTAGTGTACACTAAGAACGGCGTGCACATCATATGTAGCCTTAGTGTGTGTGTGTACGCACGATCAACTTTTGCATATTGGTACACGCTAATAATAAAATAAAGGGGAGATGATAGAAGAGTGAAAACTAAATATACCCGATACGGTAAATGAAACAATTGAGGAAAATGGAATTAAGGAGAATGGGAACGGGTTGCGTTGGACACGCCCCATTATGATCAGGGTTTCCTAGGTCTTGGAAAGTTGAACCTAGGAAGAAGAATGCATGGCAGGCCAAAAACAAGCGGATCTCATCAAGGTGATCCAGCACCCCAGAGAAAATTTATCTTATTTCCTCACCATACGAGAGGGTTTATGGGGGACCCACAACCTAGAGGGTTTCGGCAGGCACCTCTAGAGCCCTCAGATATTTTTTGAGTTGGATCTGGTACACCAACCTTCGGGCGAACGTAGGCGGTGTCCCACCTGGAAAACTCGCGAAGTCTAACCGGTAACTCCTAGCCGGGAGGGTTTAGCGGTCTCACCCACAACGTTACGGCACCTAAGGAATGGCTGTTAGGAAGAGCCCTAAACAGCAGTTGCTAGCTGTTATGGGGTTCACGGTTGGCCCCTTGAACCGGAGGGTTTAACGTCCACACCGACACGGTGCAAGGCACCCATCTATCCTACTGGCGAATTATTGACACAGTTGGTTATCAGCACTAGGGGAGAAAGAGGCACTCGACCCTAGAATGTGGCGGAATTGACGAAATTAGAAAAGGTCACAACCCTGCAATCTTGCAGGTCGGCGGGAGTTGCGACGCGGGCGAATCGAAGGAGGAACCACTGTTTCTTCGTCCTCGTCGTGCAAACGGCCACGGCACGGGACCAAGCGGTCCACGTGTACCGTCTGTTTATTGCGAGTTTTCTCATTTTGCACGACGACGACGATCGTGGTTTTGAACTCGACAATACGCCAAGGTCCCGTCCATGACCTGGTTAATTTCCTAGACCTAGTGCGCAGCAAAGGGCGTGGCCAATAAAGCCACATTAACTGATTTATCGCGAAGGGGGCTCCCTTGACGTGCTTGTCGAAGTAGTTCTTTTGAGTTTTCGCAGCACGGCTGGTCGCGCTGCGAACGGACGCATGCGCGTTGCGCATGTTTTGGCGAAACTCGGCCACAAAAGAGGTAGATACTGCGACGGGCTGCTCCGGCGGCTGCACGATGAGAGAAGCCGGTAGCAGGACTTCTCACCCCATCATGGCCATATTGGGGCTGATGCCCGTCACTGAGTGCGGCGTCATACGATATGCCGTCAACAGTGCGGGCAGGCGATCTGGCCATGACTCGGGATGCGCATCGATCGAGGCGCGAAGCATCTGAAGGATCGTCCGATTCGCGCGCTCGGTCTGGCCACCAGACCGAGGGTGAAACAGCGTGGTTCGCGTTTTATTGATGCCTGCGATCGAGTAGAGCTCCGCTGCCAACTTATTTTCAAAGTTGCTGCCCTGGTCGCTGTGCAATTGGCGAGGCGGGCTATAGCGGCTGAAAAAGGCGCTGTAAAGTGTGCGCATGCACGTGTGTGCCTCTGCGTCTCCAGCCATTTCGTGAAATAGTCAGTGGCAACAAGAAGGTACTTATGGCCATCTGATGTGACGGGTAGGCCCGACAAAATGTCGATGGCGACAAGGTCCATCGGTGCACCGGCGGAGACCTTGCGAAGGTGGCCATGAGGTCAACTTGGCGGCCCCCTACTTATGGCACACCCTTCACATTGTCTGCACCAGGCATCGACGTCCTTACGCATGACAGGCCAGTAGTAAAGGCGACGTATTGCACCAGCGTCCTTTGTGAGCTCAGGTGGGCTGCAAGGGGTCCGGCATGCGTATGAGTAAACAGCTGGTGGCGCAAGGACAGTGGCACCACCAGCTGGACGGCATCGCCATCCCGTCGGAGCAGGACGTTGTTTTGGAGGATGATGGTGGGCCGCATGGACTAGAGTTTGCGACCGTACAGGGGCAAAGCGCGTAAATCGTCCAGGGTTGGGCTGTAGCCCTGGGACAACATGGCCTTTACGGGCCCAAGGACCTCATCCTCGTTTTGGAGTTTAGCCACATCAGCATCTCCGGGGAAATCTCTAGCAGGTGGACTGAACATGGGCCGACTGCAGCATCCGCCCTCTCCATCTCAGCGACCCAAGGTATATGGCTGGGCCGGTCATAACACTGTTTACAGAAGGGCCGGAATGAGCCGTTTGCATTAGAATGTAACCGGCAAGGCCTGTGTTCCACAGTGTAATCGAACTCGGCCAGTGTTTCGATCCACCGTTCCGGGATACCCTCGGGGCGCTTAAAAGTCCGCAACCATTTCAAGGAGTAATGGTCGGTTCGTAAGATGACTGTGGCCATGACAAGGTAGTGACGGAAATGTTGGAGGCCTGTGATTATCACAAGGAGCTCTCGCGGAGTCGGACAATAGTTACGTTGGGCAGAGTTCATAACTCTGGAGAAAAAGGCGATGGGGCGCTCTACTCCGTCCGCCGTGGTGGAGAGTATTGCGCCCACCGCGACATCCGACGCATCGGTGTCCAGAATAAAAGTTTGGTCTGGCTGTGGGTAAGCCAGGGTTACCGTCTCGGCGAGGGCTCGCTTGAGGCGCTCGAAGGCCTACTGGGCCTCTGGTGTCCAGGAAAAGCGAACGCCCTTTTTGGTCAGTGCCGAAAGTGGTTCCGCGATGCTTGCAAAGTTCTGCACAAACTTACGGTAATAGGACGCAAGTCCGAAAAATGCGCGCACATCGCGGACACACTTGGGCACTGGCCAGTTTTTAATAGCCTTAATTTTCTCTTCCTGGGGGTCAATGCCCGCGGCTGAAACCATGTGACCCAGGAAAGAGATTCGTTCTTTGAATATGGAGCACTTTGAGGGTTTGACCTTGAAGCCGACATGGTGCAAACATGACAAAATGGTGTGTAGCGTCTCAAGGAGTTCCCGTTGGGATGTGGCGTAGACTATGACGTCCTCTAAATAGCATAGACAAATTCGCCACAAATTCGGTGCATCGGGCGACAGAAGGTGGCGGGGGCGTTCGACAACCCGAAGGGCATGCGTTTAAAGTGGTAAAGGCCCCTACGGGTGCAGAATGCAGAACGTTCCTGGGCCCTGGGCGTCATGCCTATTTGCCAATACCCGGAAAGAAGGTCAATTGTCGCGAAATATTTCGCCCCCCGCAAACTGTCAAAGGCGTACTGTATATCAGGAATTGGGTATGCATCTTTGCGGGAGACGGCGTTGACGCGCTTATAGTCAACGCAGAAGCGATAGGAGCCATCGGGGCTTTTTGGCTAGGCAAACAGGAGAGGCCCAGGGTGAATCAGACGGTTCAATAACGCCAGCAGCTAACATTTCAGCGATTAGGTCATTCTCTGCCGTTCCTGGGGCCAGAGGGGGTCGACGAGGTGGTTGCCGAATAGGAGCCGCATCGGCTGTGTCGATGTCGTGCTCCAAAAGGTTGGTCGAACTCAACGTGTCCGCCATGGTGCCACAATATCGTCGGCCGTTCACCTCGTATGTGGCGTTCCTCAGGGATCCGTGATTGGTCCGATTTTGTTCGTCCTCTACACGGCTGACCTAATTGCACTTGTCAGTCGGCGACTTAGCAAATACGTTCTTATGTGTAACGAGGAGGTCCTTAAAATTTCAGGCCAGGGTAGGCGACAAGTTGTCCTCCTGGAGTGTAGTAAGGAACAGGACCCGAAAGTGTTCCGATATGTCGGAGTCTGCGGCGTCAGGACCGGAGAGCGGCACATCAGGCGGGGCGGACGTAGGAAGGAACGAAGGCTCGTCGAAGCAGGGGGTGAGAGGAGCGACAGCGGGGTGTCGCGAGGCATCCGATGGCTCGTGCGCGGCCAAGGCGGATGGAGGCGTCGACGACTTAAGCGTGGCCGGGACGGGAGGAGGAGGAGACAAAGGCTCATCCCCTGGGTCCGACGAGGTGATAACGGCGACGTCCGTTACCGGTGGCGAAATGGGGTCCAAGGACGCAGACACGAATGAATTGGTAGAGGGACTCCTCGTGTACACAGTGCGGCCGACTGCATCGATTTCAGGTGGGCGGCAACCAGCAGGTCAAATCCTGCAATGAATGGCGTCGGAGAATCTAATACATAAAATTTATGCATCAGTTTGTGTGTTAGAACTTCTACGGGGAAGACATAAGGCCCCTCGACGGCTACCAAATGTCCCCCAAAGGCGGTAATACTACGGCTCTCCCGGGTCTCAGGACATGAATATGAGGTCAGCGGTTTAGGCAGTAGGGGTAAAAGTTTCCCCTTTGGAAGCACACTCACAGCGGCCCCGGTATACAAAAGAAAAGGCAACAAATTTCCATCCAGGTTGACCGGGACGTATGGAGTGTAGTCCCCGTAATGCAACAAAAGGGTGGGGGACAAAAATTCAGGGTCAACCTGATGTAAAATGGCTGGGCGCTGTGAGTGGCGGCGAGCTGCCTACTTAGGCTGAACTCGGGCGCTGGAGCGGCGGAACCCGGTTGCCCGAGCCCGGATTCCCACCCGAGTTTCCCGAAGCTGACTGACGTTGGCCATTAGGCGACGGTGTGAACACGCTAGCATTAGCGTTCAGGCCAGAGGCGGTTCCACGATTGCGTTCATTGTTCCAGGCATTACGCGGCAGGGTTCCATTTCGCCTATGAATCTCTGTATGACAGCGTGGATCTCCACACACGTAGCAACCAGGACCCCGACGTGGACGGTCAGGTGTAGGCGGGGTGGTAGGGCGTTGCTGGAACTGCCGTTGATTTCGCTGTGAGTTCGGTGGCGTCTGCGGTCGGCTGTTGCCATTATTCCGATCCTGGGGCTGGAAGAATCCACGAGGCGTTCCACCGGACTGATTGGCTTTGCCTCCCCGGAACCCCTAACCGTTACGCTGCTGCCGATTCTGCCATGCCCCTCGCGGTGGCGGATTGACTTGTGGCGTGGCACGGCGTGACTGGGGTGGGGTAGACGCGGCTGGACGAGGGGCGCTACCCTGTGTTTGAGAACGAAGAGCCCGCTGGAGTGGCTGAAGGGCCTCCGCCATCATGTCCTTGAACCCTTGCAACAGGGGTTCCCACTTTGGCTGTGCGGGGCTTTTCGGGCGGTTGTCAATAAAGTTCACCCGTTGAGTTTACTTTGGCCTGTGGACTCTGCAAACTGGCGTGCCTTAACCACCGTAGCCTGAAAATCAAGATCACGAGCATGCAACCGTAAGAATTGAATCATTTCAGTTGAAATCAATCCATCCTAAAAACGACGTTTCAAAGCTGCATCCCGCTGTTCTGGGGTAGCAGTAGGCCAAGCCTCTCTATGTAAAGTACGGAGGGCTCGTTCAAAATCTGGGATTGTCTCATTGTCCTCCTGGCGCCGGGAGTCAATGCGACGTATGGCCTCTCGAGCGCCATCAAGAGAACCGAAGCGGCGTGCCAGAGCCTCCCAAATAAGACTGTAGGCTTGGGGCTGGGAGGTATCCAAGTCCCGAAGTACCTCACTGGCTGGGCCCTCTCAAGTGCTAAGGCCAATTGCTCTGTTTTCTGTTCGGTTGTTGTCCGCCCGTTAACTGCGGCCAAGCGCTCAAAGTATTCACGGTACCCCTTCCAAGAAGAGGCACCCGCATAAGGTTTGGGCTGCTGAAATTGTTTGACCAACACCACCTGGGGTTGAGTAACCACTGGGGCAGGTGGGATAGAAGGGTGAGCAACAAGTGGTGGCACATCAAGTTGAGCTTTACTGACAAGCACAGCAGGTGCAGACGCGAATGATAACGCCAATGATGGCAGTGCAGGCACCGTGTGAGTCACTGCTGCAGGCACAAAGTCACTACAGGAGGCAGGGCCTGAGGACAGGAAAGCGTAGTTGACGTCCTGTGTCGTAGTTGGCAGGTAGCTGACAGGCACCCAACGATGAGCAGTTGGCACCACCACGGATGGTGTGGAGCGGCGAGGTGTGTTACACGGTGGCGGTGGTGCACCAAGAGACTTGAAGGTCAAGTTAAACGGAGTATGGGTGGGCGGAGGGGGAAGGAGGGAGAAGGCAAATGTACCCGTGGCCTGTGAAACGGATGTTAATTGCTGTTCCGCTTGTAGGCGTCGGGCCCGCTCCTCCTTACATTCCGCCTGCAACCGCTCAATTTCTGCCGCTCTTGCTGCTTCTGATGCCTTGCGCTCCTCGGCTGCCCTCTCTTTTTCAGCTGCTATTCGCTGTCGCTCTGCCTCAAAGCGCTGTTCAGCTTCGCGGGCGGCAGCAGCGCGCTCTCGGTCCACATTAGCGGGTGAAGAGGTAACGGCGGCAACGCGCTGTTGCTCAGCTGCAGCAGCAGTGGCGGCCCTCTCGCGTTCTGTATTAATAAGGGCATCAAAGCGCTCCTCCTCTGCGGCCGCGGTGGCCCTAATGCGCTGTTCCTCAGCTGCGGCAGCGACGGCAGCCCGCTCGCGCTCCGCTGCTACCCGCTCTCGCTCCGTCGCAGCGATGGCCTCTAGTCGCTGACGTTCTGTCTCAGCCGCAGCCTGCACGCATTGTTGCTCCGCCTCACGCTCCGCCTGTGATCGCACACGCTCCACCTGCGCCAGGGCCTGAAGTCGCTCTGTCTCCACCTGGAGACGCCGCTCCTCCAACTGTGCTGCAACCTCAACCCGCTGACGCTCTGCCTGGAGTCGCTTCTCTTCTAACTGCGCTGCCACCTCCAGCCGCTCCCGCTCTGACTGCGTGTGGCGGTCCTCTGTTTCCGCAGTTTGGCGCTGCACATCGCGTACTAACTCGTTCACATCAATTAAAAAATGTTGCGACGCTGATGTGAGGCGCGAAACTTTGGAAGCGCGGGAGACGGATGAATGAACCGACCTATGCGACCTAGAACGGGCGGAGGGTGGGGGCGCAAGAGGGGGAGAAGGGGCACCGGCCTTACGTAGTTCGGCTCCTTACTCCTCGTTAGATACGCCACTTCATTATCAGTACTAGATAAGGTGGACGAGGGAGTATCCCTACGTTGAACAGCACTTACTGACTTACGGTGTGAACTCACCACATTACCACCTGTTGTCGTTGTGATCATTTGCTTCTTAGTTTCATCATCGCTGACTCGTTGACCTGTCAAAAACGCGGTCGCAGAAAACGCAGATCTAACCGGTAAATCACGGTGCACCCGCAGTGGTCGCACCGAAAAAACAGAACGGTTAGACGGTGTTGGGGACGATGACGACACTACTTCAGCCGTAGCTGTCGAAAGAGACTGAAGGCCTTTTCGTATGGTCCCATGTGGCACCATCGAAGTTAATGCCGGCTTAACTTGCGGACACTCAGTCACAGTTGACTGAAAAAATGTTGACTGTGCGTCATAGTCAACCCTTATATCTGATTAATGTAAAAAAAAACTACACTTTATAAACATGTTAATGGCGACAGACCTTCGCACACCGAAAACAGCAAATATAAAAAGTTATATTACTATATCACTGCACATAGTCGTACGTCAATGTGCAGCAGTATAGTAAAATAACTTTTTTTATTTTTGCTGTTTTCGATGTGCAAAGGTCTGTCGCCGTTAACATGTGTATAAACTG
>Ga0209568_1000789_pt1 | contig 11433 bp, 3 predicted proteins | sample WorMetOlspDAHAB2_FD_187406 | JGI IMG/M metagenome (GOLD analysis project Ga0209568, IMG submission 187406) | Marine gutless worms symbiont microbial communities from Max Planck institute for Marine Microbiology, Germany - Olavius sp. DAHAB.2... ...
CCCTCACCACGTAAACCCCCTCCATTGTAAAATCCTGAGTACGCCTATGCATGTGAGTGAGGGCAGTGCTGCCTGGACTAAAGTTTGGTTTTCATAACTCACTTGGAAGATCACACTAATTTTGTCATAGAGACAGTGATACTGCTGATGAGTAGAGTCGGATTGTGAAAGTCAGACTTCGGCAACCTGAATTGAATGTCATTGTGGCGTTGGTTAATAGTCATTTATTAAGGGTTAAAATTAAATGTGTAGTGTAGGGGATCATGGTGAGCGATAGCAACTAGCAAGCCTGGAATTTTTTTTTCGCTTGACACGTCAACCACAAACCCCCCTCTTCCATTCCCGCCCCCATAAAAGTACACCAAACATGATGATGAGCTAGTTAAATTAAAAATCGCCTTCTCTCTATACAGGGTGGCCCCCAAAAAGTAAGCCACTATCACTAATCATGATTAAATAAAATTTAAACCCGTCATTATGGCTAGATTTTCATTGATTTCGACTACAAAATGAGCACAAGAATATACTAAGTCTGTATATCCTATGTGTGAACGCATCTGATAAAATCATGTTTGCAGATCAGAAAAAAAAGAGAAAATATGGAAATAAAATATTTTTTACATAAATCTCCATCTAAAAGATTGTTCTGAAATGAAATTAACGGCTTGCTAAGGCGAGACGATACCAGAGGAAGCGCTAACATCTGACGAACGTCGCTAATTTGCAGGTCAGGCATAGTTTTTGAGGTCAGAAAGTAGGTCACGCATAGAATATCTAATGCTAACGAATATTATAATAGTGCTTGATTCATACTTTAATTTGACGAATAAATCTAATCTCACTGACAGGCTTTAATGCGATTTAGTTCGATTTTTTTGATAATTTGATAGTGGCTGACTTTTTTGGGCCACCTACCAGAGGCGGCGGAAGAAGTATATGCGAGTGGAGTAGTACACCTAAGAATTCTGGGGGACGGAGTACCCCACTGGGGTCCAGGTATAGAGCGTGCCGGTAGGCCGGAGGGACTTTGTGAAAATGTGAAAAAATGTCGCCAAATCTGATGAAGAATATTAAGAATTTGACAGGTTGTACAAATAGTACGTTATTTGTGAAACTGGCAGTTTCCAAATACTCTGCATGTAACTAGCCGCGATTCCTGGATATGTCAAAAACTGAGTGTATGAACATTGTTTATGTGATGCATCTTAGAAGATGGTAAATTTTCTGTAGCAATAAAAACATAAATGAACTTTCAACTGGAAGGCTGAGCATTGCTCGTTTGTCAATGGAAATCGGTCAAGATGCTGAATGCCAGCTGTCACCGACGTAAAAAGTCTTCGGATACAGTATGAAAGTAGCTACAATGCGATACGGGTCAAGTGTACACCAATGATTTCAGCGCTCCATCTTGCATCAGCTCGTCCTAGCAAACTATGAAACTGACTCATTAAAAGACAGTTGAAATTCATCTAAAATTTCTTTGATCCCTATCTTTTATCTTTTTCCAGGTTTTCAACAACAATTTTATCATATCCACGTATTTACCCATGACGCATGTTAAGCACAGTAACGGATGACGTCACAAATTATGAAATAAATAAAATATTTAATACAAACTTATAGTATTCTAATGCTTCTTCTACATGCTAATAAGTTGGTAGTGGCTTACTTTTCTGACCACCCTCAGCACCTGTAGTACCAACTTAGCAAAATTCAAAGCAACATCAGAGAAAAGGGGTTAGTCGGAATCTAGAATTTACATCTTCGCACTGTAATTTATACAGCAGAGTAATTCCCAATAAATCCGAAATAAGAACTCAAAATTCACATCAGACATGGACAAACAATGAGAATAAGGACTCCAATTGTAAAAGGCAATATTCACATTCAAGTAGTGACAAAAATTCATGTAGAAAATTCTAATAATTCACAATTTTTTTTGCAAAAATTTGTCATACAAAGATAGATAATTAACGCACCATAAGTTACATGAAACATTATGCAACAGTCATACGTAACATCCAGCAACAGGCATGTACTTAATTAATATGCATCTGTAATTTAGGCCACTACCAGGCACTGATCATTATACACTGTAATAATCTGAAAGAGAAATCATCACAATGCAACTCCAAGGTGCTGTTATAAATATCAATATAACAAGATATCAGCACCACGATATATCTTGCAAGCGAATTGTTGAACTATACGAATTCCGAACATAAAATTATTTTCAATAAAATTGCCAATGCTAAATTCACATTATGTTGTGAACAGATTGTGAAATATTAAACCACTTCAGCAATTAACAGAAGAAAAGAAAAAAAGACAATTAGCATAAAATAACATGGTACAGTACAGTCAACTTAATCATTTGCCAAGCAGCCAAGCATTACCAGTTGCTGCTCACATGATTTGGACTTCACCACAACACAAGTGATATCGTCGTCTCAGCACAATCTTTTAGACTCATTTGAGCACACTTAAAGGTAGCCCTGTCCTGTACTTTCAGCACTTCATCGATTACGAGAGCCAAATACGACATCGTAGTGATATACGATACTGAGCCGACTACAAAATTTACTATGTCGTTACTGATTTATGTACGGACCTACGAAAGCTATAAGGGATCAGTGTTGTACTGTGGATAGCTGTCGCTCCCTACAGCGGACCGCCGACTCGGACTTGACATCAGCATCCGATGCAGCTAGATCTTCCAAGTCTACAGAGTAGTCACTGTCAGAATGAGACTCAATGTCACTAACGGGTGACGTGTACTCGTCACCGCTGACGTAGTCCCACTCCGAGTAGACTCGGCTTCGACGCGGCCTCGCCGGCAACCGACGCTGTACGGAGGCGTCACACTTGTCCGGGTCGAGCTTGTCTTCAATCGGCCGCAGCGGCAATCGTTCTTGTGCAGTGTCTCTATGCGACTGATTGAGGTACTCCATCAATTTCTGTCGCGTGTGGCTGCAAATCGTTGGAGCCGAGCGGATCGACGACAGCAGTTGCAGACCGTCCTGCACGCGACGCTTTATCGAGTCGGACAAAACCAACTGACTCGGAACGAATTTACGCAACAGTTCCGCACGCATCGCTGCACGCTTACTGTCCTTGCTATCCATACTAACCGTCGAGGAAGCGAGCGACTTTGTTTCTCGACTGCCCAGCGGGAACCCAGAAAACTTACTGTCTACAGAATCGTTCTTCAAAAACTGAGGTCCATTAAAAAAGTTGCTTTTGTCTCCTCTTTGATAACTGTCGTTAACGACTGACGGCGGATGACATGGCGTTTGTCTATTAATTTCTTGCTTGTCATTAACACTTTTCTGAAAGTTCGACTGCAACGTATATCTAGCATCAACTTCGACAGAAGTGACTCCAACAAAATGATTAGAAGACTCCGCTAAAGTTCCCACAGATGCAGAAACAGCGAAGTCTGCTGGAGTGAATGGCACGCGCTTGGGTGTGAACGGCTGCCTCCGTTTCTCATCGGCAGACCCATAAATGTCTAAGTTAGTTCGGTCCGAGGACATGTGTTCAGACACTGCTTGCTGATCACGATTTTCAACTGTAGTCCTTTGATCTGTGTCTATGATCATCTGAGGCGCTTTCTTTACACTGACAGTGCGAGGACGGCAGCCGGCCATGATTTGCGCAGCACGTTTTCGACTGCTTGCAGTAGTTTTTCTCGCTAAATCACTGAGCTGTGATACAAACACATCACTCAGTCCAGACTTCCAGCCACCTTCAGATCGCGATTTAGCCCCTGTGCAGTCATTCTGTAAACCAATTACTGGGTTATAGATATTATTGACGTGGATATTTCGTTTATCAGTATTTGACACGAGACTACTGGATGACATATGACTATCATTCACAGCTGATCTGAGACCACTATCCATGTTAGTGGCATCAACTACGTCTCGTCTTCCTTGATTTGTAGGCGAAGAAACCGAAACATCTACAGAGAAGTCATCAGCTGATAATGAGCTCGTCAGCTGTACACGACTGTCAGATGTCCTTGGCGTTAGTGGAGATTCCGATTTGGCAGACACTGAAAGTTCTGAAGATACCGCTGACGAAGACAGGTGACACAGTGTGTCTTCCTCACAGTTAACTGTTTTATGCCTGATTATATTATCATCATTCTCAGCCTGGTTCGTCGTACGAAATTCAGAGTTTTCTTGGACAGACGCTGCATTCTTTGCAATTCTACTAGCTCTTCTTCTCGACTGGCTCATATACTTTTTCTTTACACATTCCTCTTTTGCAACAGAGTCTTTTCCAGTCTCATCACCAAGTTTTTTTGAAGCTTCAGTGTCACAGATGCCACGATGGGCTTTAAGTCCAGACCTGCTCGCTGACACACGTTTCTTGATATTTTCTGGTTCTGAGGTCCGAGATTTAGAACAGAAAGTATCTAGATCGTCGTCAATCAAATTTCCACTTCCCCTGTGACTCGGAGAATTTACAGGTTTGAGTATGCTGCTGTTTTCCAAGTTTACCATCTTGGTGTCACGCAATGAGGTAACGTCATCTGCAGGTTTTACCTCGACGGTCATCAGCTCATTAGAACAAGAGGCTTCAGACTTCACTGACTGCAAACATTGGCTCTCATCGTTGTTCACTGTAGAAGAATTCACTTCAAGCAATCTCCTATTATCCATATGGGAATACGGTTGGTCTGAAGTCACTACTGAATCAGAAGGCTTATGACTAGTGAACTTGGTGCTTTCCAAACAGGATGCTTCAACATTACTAACCTCTATCTTCTGACTCACAGATTCTGCCTGAGTATTACAGTTTGATGAAGAAGCTGTGTCCTGTGGAATGATTTGTTCTTTGCCGGATATGTCCTTGTGCTTCTCAACAACTAATGATTCTTCCTGCAGCACACCACTATCCTTAGACCTCAACGCACGCTGCACGTTGACTGCATTGCCATCCCGTGATTTTTTGTTACTTGGAAGAGAACTTCTGGATGAGCCAGCTGTCCTCTTGCGGTTTACCGACTTTGATTCTGTGGACTGTGACTGTTTGAGCTCATTATCACTGATATCATGTAATGGCTCAGTATGCAGCTTCTTTCTTGCAGATTTCGACAAGTCCAATCTCTGTGACTCTAACTTTTCCTCCGTCACATCCTTCACCTTGTCTGCATCCATCATATCTTTGCTTAGTCTGCGCCTCGTCTGTATCTGTGGTGCTGTGTCAGTGTTATCTGAAGCGCTAGACTCCGTTAATAAGTTCCTTTCTGCCGAATCTGTGTGCCGTTTGCGAGTTAATCGACTTGCCGACTTCATTCCTTCAACTTTCACAGACTCTGGCTTTTCCGTGTCTACCAAATCTGTGCTTATGTGACCACCTTCTGCAGGTGCACAAACCTTGTCAGAGCTACTAGCTACAGCACTAGTGTCATTCACATGTGAGCCAGCAGCTGTCACAACTGTGGTATCACTGACTTTTTCAATTCTTTGTAGATTGTCGGTTTCTTCAACACCAGATCTATTCCTCTCAATGTAGTGGACAGGTGACGCAGAATTAGACTCTTCCTGATTTTCAACTGCATGCAGTGTCTTTACTAAGCCATTGGATGTAGGCGAAAATGGCGGGGAAAACGCATCTGTGCCTCCTTTGTTTTCCAAACTCACGCCCAGTACAGCCAAAGTTTCGCTTGCATCGTCACTTGTCAAGTCAGTTTTCACTTCAAAACTACCAACAGCCCAGTTTCCAGATTCCAGCCCTTCCATTTTATCACGGAAAAGCTGCTGAATGGGTGAACGGCTAGCTGTTGGTGACAATGTCAGAACATCGGGCTCAGCTTGAACAGAACGTGTACTTTGTCGCTTGCGGCGCGACCTTGTTGGAGAAACATCAGCAGCAAGATATGTCTTGGCATACAGAGGAGTTGATGTCTTCTGCAACGACAACGACGACAAACTCTTTCGGTCCAGCATCTGAGCACGCTCTTCAAACAACAACGCCATTCTCAGGATGCCTTCTGGATGGTCGTACACCGTGCCGCTAGAATGGTGGCAGAATTCTGGCAGAGGAACAAACTTAGTTTTGGACACTTGCTCTGTGGCTGATTCCTTGTCTTCTAGTTCCCTGAGGGCTGCTTCGTGCCGGAAAATGTCCTCCTTCATCTGATAGACAAGACTTCGTGTCTTCTCGCGCTTGTTTACCATGTAACAAAGATTGCGGACCTGCAACAGTTATGCGACAATTTACAAACACTTCTTGCTACCAAAACACTTATTGTGCAATAAACAGTTGCTGACAACTGGATTGGCAGGAAAAAACCACATCATCGCGTAATTAAAACAAACAACAATCAATCAATCGACAAAATTTGTATAGCACCCTCTAAAGAATATAGATGGTGGCACTTAACAATTAAAAATATACAATATAAAAACAGTGAAAGGAAAATAAAAGTAGATGACAGCAAACATAAATCCTGAATTGTTTAACAAAAGCAATAGACAAGACTCTGGAAAGGAAATGTCAATATGTACAACTACAAGTCGATGCACTATACATCGTCTTTGATCTCACAGATTTATGGTTAAATTATAAAAAAAATTGTCAGCTTCTTTTCCAGAGATACTGCGTTGCAGTGAAACAGCCAGAAATCAAAGCTAAGACCTACAGTCCCATGTCACAACCATTTCATTTCCACAAAACCCACACACAGCAATAGTTAAGTAAAATTTCCTTCAGACTCCAAGTAATGATGAGTGCTGCTCATCTCCATCTATCAGATCTGAACCAGTAGTAAGCAAATGTTCAAATGACAGGTGGTCAAGATTTCCCCCATTAATCTATTGCATGGCCATCAAGCGGCGATTGCCACATCTGCTAATTGGCCAGGAATTGTTTAAACAAGTTTTTAGAACTGCTCAACCTGGTTCCCCTTCATTTCCACCAACGCTTAGATGCTGCATACGGAGCTGAAAATCATGCTACTGTTGACACAAAATCAACATTATAACTGCAAACATTTGCTTTTTACAACTGCACAAATCCATTTCGTGTAGAACTGCGTCACCAAAAAAGCTCTGCTGCTTGGTGAAAGCGGCACTGGTGTGTGATAAAATTGCCAAAGGTTTGCCCAGTGTCTCTGGAAAGTTCAAAGAAGTGACCTAGAAGTAAGAAGTGTAATGTTAATATGCCACAATAACAGTAGTCGACAACAGACCCTCTCGAGATCTTGTCGCAGATGAACGAACATCTTCATGCGAGCGATCAAAGTGTCCTCACGCTGTTTCGTCAACATCTCAACCTCCTCCATCTTCGGCATCAGCAAAGGTCGATCGAAACCCGCCTGCAACAAACAGTAATACAACAATCCTTGCCTTACATGATTCACACTACAGTTATAGTATGACAGAACTCCGACAGTGTAAACTCCAGCAAGGCTGGACAGAATTCTATCTGGATGCCACTGTCGACATTCAGGGGAGAAATCTCAGCAAGTAAAACCAAGTTTACATCCACTGACCTGCACAGAATCTGCTGCACTGAAGAAAGATTAAGCAAAATACATAATCACACTTCGTACAGCAAAATGATAGCGTATACCACAGAAAAATCCAAAACATCACAGAAAATACTAATACTGCTGCTTTGTCTCAAGTCCTCAAAAAAGAAGTGTGAAAAGAAGGGTACAAGTACAGCTGGAAAAAGACGGATGATGCAGCAGAGAACATATATGTATACAGATAAGTGATGTTTGTGATTTCTTCACCGAGAGAACAATGCTCAGAGGTAAGTAAATTCAACATCAACAAACCTCTGTTAGTTAAGTACTCGATCGTGTCAATATTTCCATAATGTGCCAAACTTATTCACTATTACAAATGGGCCGAATCTCGGTGAACAAGTTTACCAATTGGCTCAGTTACTGTAGAACAGCAGCATATGGGAAATGTACCACACTGATACCTTGCGTTTAAGCACCCAGTAGTTATACAGACAGTCGACAGTTTCAGTGTCAATTTCAAGCATTTCGGCCACTTCAGCAGCATCCACGTGTTCATAGAATTCCTCGTGCAGCTTTTTCAACCTGCGTCCACATCAACAACCAATTAACACATTTCATAACAATAATGACAAAACAACTAATACCAACAACTAAAAGTAAAATAGTTTATACTTTGTAAAACGCTTATGAGTATGCACTGGTTATTTAGTTCATGTGGGTTTGTCTGTGAATGAGCTTACCGAAAACTAGTAAACTTTAAACTTTCAACAACAAGTTGCCACTAAAAGTTTAACTATTTTGTTAAGTTTTTAACACAGAAAACTTATCGCGACGTACATTCAAGAAATGTGGCATACTGGTTGCAATGGAAATGGCTTAGATTCTGGAGATGGTTCACTCAAAAATTAGGACATGACCCTACAAAGCGACTTTGCCAATTTCAGAGCCAATATATGTTTTGCCACTAAGCCCAGTCAGAAAGCCAAAACAGACTGCTGACGGCTTGGCATCTTTTCTATGAGCCCCAATGCCTTGCTCATATTGATGGCAAGTGATCCTAGCAAAGCCACTGTGACAATTCATCTGACACAGACACACTATTGCAGACTCTGTTGATTAGGGCAGAGCAGACTGCCAGTTTCACTATCACTGCCTTATTATTACTATTATCATTATCATTATTACTATTATTACATTTATTCATCAATGGATCTAAGCTCAAAACTCAAGAGCTACAATGTAGAATTTTACAGCAAAAAAACCCTTATTACTCTACAGAAGTGAGATTAAGTAACAACGATGACAACTGACCGATGTGATCTCAACTCTGTTCTTTCTTCGTCGGTCATTGACTGATCCATATCACTTACCAGTGACCGCCTGTCATCCTTCTTTGCCGAATGCTTCTGGCAAAATGCCTGACAATACAGCAGCAGTTTTCACATTATTACACAACACACCCTCATCTTTCACTGCACTTTCACCCAGGCAATTAAGACAAAAACCAAATTTGTAACGCTGTGAAAAGTTACGTCCCCCAAGACCTTTGTTTGCACAATGCAGTGCAGATAATGACAGCAAAATGCAGAATACAGGTGGAGAAAAATGTATTTCTATAAGTAAAAGTAAAAAGTAAAGTCAAGCTATTTTATAGTGCACCCGAAAGTTGACCAGAGTGCTGGCCTACTTAGTCTGCCGCACTTAGGAAATTTCCGCCGCACTGTAACGTTCACCACATCTGCCTTTACCTCGTAAGCATTCACCAGAGGGCGACACCGCTGCTCAACAGTGCCGCACTTCTAGCTAGATTACTACTCATTTACCGACCCCGAAGGGATGGAAGGCTGAGTTGGCCGCCTTACCCACAAAGTGGTCACACGTCAACCATAGATCAGGCGTAGATCAAGGAAAGTCTGCCGGCTACAGACTGACGCCCTAACCACTGAGCCACGCCGCCATTTAGAAGCACAAGCATCTTCTATGAGAGATAAATCAGGGTAGAAAAGATTCTTAATGATGTACAAAGTTGAAAGGATGAAAAATGCTGGAAGAAGCAATGTGATTTTCAGTCAGGAACACAGTTTTACAAAGAGTGACAGAATATGAATTTTACAAATATATGCATGTTTAATACTAGAACTTGGTCATAATGCCTGCATTTCATTAATTTCTAACCAATCAGCTGCGGTTTGGCTATTCCAAACTGTAACTAAAAACTCATGACTGTTCTTGCAACGAAAACGTGGCCATAAACACAGACACAACGCATCTGAAATAAATTTCAGACTTAAAAGTTTACGTTCAGACAAAAGTTGACACATGGTATATTAAAATTTACATTCAGACAAAAGTTGACACAAGATATAAATACATAAGCACCTTCAACTGCACATCAACGGCATCTTCATCGAATGTAGTTTTCAGATCTAGACCGCACTGGATAGCACAGGTGACATGGAAGGATGTCTTGCATGCCTTCACAGAGCACTGGATGCAGGCTCCAACTCGTTCGCGACACAAAGAACACAGCAACGCCCACCGACTTGACTACACAAACACACACACCACAATTTCAGTGACAACTGCACAGGAAAATGTCAGAAAATACAAGCAAACAAGGTGCTGTAATGGCAATTATATCCGGAGTTTATTACTGGTACCAGCTTAAGGGATGTCAACAAGTACGCCTATGCATGAGTGACTATATATGCTTACACTATAATAGTGAATCAACAGAATGTTGCAACGGCTTTCATATGTGAAAACTTTCACCATCACCTATTAACAATTACTCGGACATCTGCATGCATTATAACCACAACGACAGCAGTTTCAGTGACAATCATACTATGAAAGTCGAGTATAATCTGTCACTAAAAACTTTGATGATATATATTTTCTATTCTGTGGCCTAAAAAAAAATGAATATTTTAAGCAGCAGTGAAAAAATTTAACTGAATGCCTTTCAAGAAGCCAACAATACAGAGGTCTCATTGGGAATGGCAAAAGGTCCGAGTTGGGTAGACGTCAATCATCTAACGCCACTAACACATGGCTACTGTCATACAGACTGAATAATATCTTTAACAAAATAATCTACATGCACTAACAACTCACTGGTATCTGTGATATATTTGTGATTGGTTCCATCTTGTCTGGACAGTCAATGGTCACCTCGGGAATCCACAAGGCACAGCTGATATGAGCCCATTTCGTTCCACTTCTACAACAAGTATCAATTGACAAATATCTACAGACAATATGAAAGTGACACATAAGGCCGTTTACAGCTTATGCACACCAATTTTACTTAAAAGACTGGAAAACAAATTAAACCCACAGCATTCTTATAGATCAATTCAGTTTCTATCCTACTGCGATGCAAATGTGCACAATCTTCAGAACATGCAGACACATTATCGTTATTAACAACTGTACAAGCAATAAGGCCACTGTGAACACAGACTCTTAAACATAAACAAGGCTTAGTATAGGCACTGACTAATAATCTTAGCAGAAATAATTTCCCTTATCTATTAGGTTTCTATTTGCAGTAGCATTAATTAAAAAGCACTCACTTTGCATCATCTCACTGTTTCATTCTATGTGATTAAGCGCATTGTGCAATGTCCTTACTGAATGGACCACCTATGCTCAACACCAACTGTCAATGAACAAGAACACAAATGCTATACACTTTCCCAGTTGCTGGACCACGGTTGTGGAACTGCCTTCCGTCCAACCTACGACAGTCCAACCTTACCTTTCAGCAGTTCTGCCGGGCATTAAAGACGTATTTGTTTGGTTGACTCAGACTCCAGCACCTAGTGACTTTTGTTTTTAGTGTACTATACAAATATTCTTACTTACTTACTTGTCACAAAACGCGTAATAACGAAGGATGGATAAATAAATGTATGATAACTGAAGACACTAACTAACAA
>Ga0209568_1000790_pt1 | contig 11433 bp, 7 predicted proteins | sample WorMetOlspDAHAB2_FD_187406 | JGI IMG/M metagenome (GOLD analysis project Ga0209568, IMG submission 187406) | Marine gutless worms symbiont microbial communities from Max Planck institute for Marine Microbiology, Germany - Olavius sp. DAHAB.2... ...
GTTTAAAACAGTCTTTAACGGCGACACGGCCTATATCACACAACTAAAACAGCAAAAATCAAAAAGGTGCTATTACTTAGGAGCACGTTGACATTATGGCGATGTGCTGCAAAAGTAATAGCATTTGTTGATTTTTGCTGTTTTAGTTGTGTGATATAGGCCGTGCCGCCGTTAAAGACTGTTTTAAACTGTTAAGTTTTTTTACATTTATAACTTTTTAATTCAGGCAGCGCGGCCCATAAAGCAAACAAACAGACGAACGAACAAGCAGACAGATGGACCGACAGACAAAAGCAAACTACGTCTACAAACTACAAACTACAATAGCTACTATAACGCCTCTGACTCAGGTAGTAAAGTAATATTATGAGCATCGTATGATCGTACACAATTAAGATCAGCAAGATGACCAACAATCTTATTATGAATACTGCAGATATTCCAACTTCTTGAAAAATCACATGACTACCAAAACTGGACATCATTCAATAAATACAGTCTCGAGTTTAAACGGTTATCAATAGAGTTACAGCACAGACACGCTCTTATAAAATATAGTGGCAGCGTTGTCACAGCGTTGTTGTATGTACATCATACATCATACATCCGTTTTAATTCAGGCGACAAGGCCCATAAAAACAACAGTATATGCTTACACACGCATATGCACATGCATATGCGGACACCTCGGCCTTGTGCCGATACACACACACACACACGCATACACCGTTGTGTGGATACGGGTTGAGCACTGGGCCTACTGAAGGCCTCAGCTCGTGGTGGCCGAGAAATCGGTCACCCCCAGGCAGCCAACAACAACAACAACAGTATATGCAGTGACTGAAGATAGACAGAAACAGACACAGAAACAGACAGCATGATGATGATACAATCTGCATACAACCTACAGTATACAATTAAAATGCCTGACAATAGCATTGGAGCAACTACAAAAACTTTTACTAAAAACAACCTTGCTATTATGCATAATTATTGTATTAAAGCTAGGCAAACCCGAATCAAACAGAATCTGTGTCACGCTGTCTCTGCGTTTGGACCCGAAAAACATGTTAAGCACTTATTGTAGCATGATAACAGTTTGTTAAAAGACCCAGCTTTATAAATGGCAATAATTAATCAACTGTTAGCAAATTTAGACAAAGCCGCATCAGATAAACGTCATTCATGAGTGATACGGCAGACAGATCTTAGTTAGACGGTTTTTCAATGTGTGAGCAATTACATCCGTATCCAAACATATGGCGTAACCAAGTCAGTCGATTAACGCAATGAGCACTGCGTCATAACGAATTTCAGCGGCTGGCTCTGGCGTTCCGTCGTCGAACGCTATATAACGTCGCCTTGCTTCCGGCCGTGTTTTATGACAATGGTCGTTCGTTCGTAATGCTGCTGTAGCTAATAATTAACTATACTGCAGTCCGGATCTCAGCTCTGCAATAGACGTAGTCATATGACTTCGTCTTGCTGGCCAGCACTGGTGCGTGCTCGATTATTTTCTATTAGTAGTTTTTTTTCTTTATCGTTGGACAGAATCGTTCGAGACGCGACGGTGTGTGTAGAGAAATCCTACATTAACCTCGCACGCACTGTCGTCGTCGACGTGTGTTGTCGGTGGACCGCTGTGCTCGCGGCGGCGGCGGCGACGGCGGCGGCGTGGCCCGACTGGAGAATGGACGCCGGACGGACGGCTCAGATCGGATCGGCTGCATAACATCACGAGCTGATTAATCGATCGTCGTCGTTGGTCTCTGTTAGGTCACGTGCTGTCGCTCACTCAACTCTGCGACGCTGAACGCTTCCTCGACGGCCGAGCGTTTCACAGACGCCGCCGCCGCCGATGCTACGCCGAAGCGGATTTCGCACCGTTTCCGTCACGCGTCGCACTCGCACAGTGTGTGTGTTTAATTGCGTTGTCAGCGGTATCAATGCCGCCAACGATATTGCGGCCAATAATTAAGAGAAATAAAACACCGTCTGGTGCAATTTTCTTTTCCCAAAACTGCACGGCTAAACAACGTCGTCTTGTGCCTCGCTGCATCTGCCAGCAAACTGATTCGTTTCCATTTTTAACTGCAGTTGTTGATTCTCGTTGACGGCATAAGACTGTGGAACCGACATCAATATTAATTATCTACTGCAGTGCGGTTCATTACGAGCTAGTGCGTTGTCGCGCAGGCCCTTGCTGGTCAATTTCAATCAAGTGGGAGCACTGATTTATTGCCAACCATCCGACTTGTGCCTCATTCGGCTGATTGTCATCCATTTAGCTGCAAGTAACCGTGAATGCTGTCTACTCACACCGACTCTCGAGACGGCATATTGGATAGCTGTTCCTCTGTTGACTGCTGTACTGTATAGTTTCGGTGGCCTACATACTACCGCAGCTGAATGGCGCGATGGTGTTTTCTACCTTCAGCTGGTTCGTCCGCCGTCAAATTGTCAACTAGTGCAGACAGTGAAAGTGAAAAAAACTTGCGACGCTGCAGTGTTAGATAATGCTAATCTGCTGCCACGTCCGAGATTGCAAAGCGCTGCTTGGCCGCAATTTGCATAAGCAGCTCTTCAGCAAGTAGCAAGAATGGCACACGTTCAAGCAGCTGAGCTGAAAGAAGCGCAATTGCTTCGCTTTCTCACAATCTTACCGCGTCTGCAGTCTGCACGTTTTCGCTTTTTCGCACTCGCGGACGTTTTCGGCGACGTACTAGATCGCAACTGTCAACATTGTAGTGATGTGCTCAGTCCATAAATGCATGCAGTGTCATTATTCAGCGTGTTGCCTTAACGCGAATATTCGATTTAATGTCACGAGTCACGAAGTCTGGAAATTCAGAACTCAACGTTAACGCGCATTGTTGGTTACGTTAACGAAATTCAGCCTTCGGTGTGTTCAGTAGACGTGTTGTTTCGTTACATGGCGTGTTACTGGTCAAAATGTGCGTGACTTAGAGTAGGCATATGCCTATTCGGCAACTACAGCTTCAGCGGGGCTGTACGTCAGACAGAGCGGACAAATAGCCTATAGGCCTGCTCCCGCAGACTTTGGCCTACGACGAACGGCCACCCTGGTCTGCCGTTTATGGTCTATACCTCCGTAATCCATGTAATTATATGAATTCTACTCATTTACCAACCCCGAAAGGATGGGAAGCTGAGTCGGTCTGGTTGGTGGATAAAGTGTCCACAGCGGACACTTTATCCACGAAGTGGTCACATGTCAACATAGATCAGGAGTAGATCAGGGAAAGTCCGCTAGCCGAAGACCGACGTCCTAACCGCTGAGCCACTCGGCCTTCCTAATGAAATCATTTTACTCTGTTTCTGTAGTTAGTTGTATTGTCAGAAATTTCTGTTAAAGTTATTCAACAGCTGGTAACAGTACAGCAAAAAACCTAAGGGTCCTCATATATGAAACGCGATGCTTCAGTTTTGAGCGTAATTGTCGCTGTGGCATGACAGGATTCGTGTGGTCGGAATGCAAGCAGTTATGGGAAGAAGGCCTGAAGGCGTACATCCGCCAATGGTGGAACTGGCTCGACTTTATCATGCTATCGCTGTATTTGTGCACTTTTTCACTGCGCCTTGTCGCCTTCTTCCATTCGCTCGACACCGACCGCTACGGACCTCACACGATGCCGAGGTCGCGTTGGCCAGAGGACGATCCAACCATCGTGTCCGAGGGCGTCTTCGCCATCGCCAACGTGTTCAGCTTTGCTCGCATCATATTCCTGTTTCAGGCGAATCCGCAGCTCGGTCCGTTGCAGATCTCCCTCGGCTGCATGCTCATCGACATCGGCAAGTTCTTTTTCATCTTCTTCCTCGTCATTACGTCGTTCGCTTGCGGACTCAACCAGCTCTATTACTACTACACGTCACCGACGGCTGTCGTCGGCGATTCGGCAACCACGGCTGCCTCCGCTGTGGTCGGCGACAACATGACGACGATCAGTGCTGATGCCAGCTCTCGCCTGACTGACGAATCGTACTTCGAGAATGCCTTCGATCCGTAAGTCTTTCTTTATATCTTGCCGAACCTACATTTCAGACCATTGCATTAATTGTCGGCGTTAATTTAGTTCTTCCAAATGACCCTGCACGAACGGTCTTGAAGGGGTGAATTTTAACCCAAATCCACACATAGCTTTTCCAACTGTAATTCTCAGCTTTGCATGCACGAAATTCTGACCCCTCCCCTCCCCCTGTTTTAACTTAGCATGTACATTCTGGGCGCACGGAAGCGTTGCAAAACGACTAACGAACAGTTAAATATTGCAATGTTGCATATGCTGCGTCTGTTAGCATTAGCTTGTTCGCCATTATCACATCTTGTTGTGCGCTTTGCAGGCTACGTTTCTAAAACAGAATCGTATTACAATAATTATTTGAAAAGAAATTCTTTACTGAATTTGCATGAGAGCCTTACCAATTCCTCTTAAGTGACACACACACAGTGTACTTCTGAATCCACTTCAAAGTATTTGTCTTTGGCTCCGTATAGCGTGCAGATACAGTGTGCAATTGAAGATATCAGCACTAGCATCAAAATACTAAACACAGTGCAGAATAGTAAAAGTATGGCGAAAGATGCGATATAGACATGTTTTGAACGTAAAGTTCATTTTTAGTCATTTTTAGCCTTTTATGGTTGTGAATTGTATATAATTGTATCCGGTATGCTTCTCGCGTAGCGTAATAAACGATGATCACTATGACTCCAAGCTTTTGTTCAAACCTGCTTATAAACTTTCTATGAATTATTTTACTTGAATGTCACACTTTTAACAGCCTAGTAGATTTTATAGCTATTTATTTTGAATTCATATAAGAAATCACGCCCAAGCTGCGTCTACGATTCTGGAATGAAACTAACAGCTTTTTAAAAGTTTCATGCTGTTTATGCAAAGCGTACATATCTGAGGTTATTTTGGCGTCTTACATTACCATTTAATGAAAGTAAGCTTTGTGTATGACTCTACGAAAGTGCGGAATTACATGTAAATTGTGCACTGGGCAGTCAGTATTAAATACAGTTGGACGCGATGTCTTATCGCGACATCTGCAGCTTGTGGAAAAGCTACGTGACGTTGTTCTGGTCACTGTTCGGGCTCACTCAGCTGGGCTCGGTGCGCGAAGGACAGATCCAGAAGTTCACTAAGCGCGTCGCCGAATACATGCTGATGTGCTATCACGCCATGGCTGTCATCGTTCTCGTTAACATGCTCATTGCGATGATGTCCAACTCGTTTCAGGAAATTGAGGTAACAAACCCCGCCCCAAACCCCACGTCAATTATTGCTCGTTCTTTTCGACCGTAGTCGCCGTGACCGAACCCGGTCTATCGTCGGCAAAAATTATCGATCTGTCTTGTCGCAAATCATCAGCCATCAACTCAAATTACAGACGATGGCGTGTTGTCTCCAACGCGCAAATGATTCCAAATCATCGCCGACAGAAAAGTCCGAACAGATTCTGTCCAACAGCCTTCGGTGTTTACTACTAAAATTTGCTGCCGAATTGTGAGCGCAGGTGAAATTCAACCCGAAACAGTTGCTGAAACTTGTTGTTGGTTGTTGGTTGGTTGGAAACTAAATTGTGAACGGTGTGTCTATTTCAGATTGGCCATCTCGTTCACAACGCTGTTTTGGACGCTGTTCGGCCTGATTACGCTAGTCGTGCTCGAAATTGAACTGCGCTATGTCGAAGGCTTTGGCAAGCTTCTGTTCGGACTTTACAATATTGCGGCCAGAATTCTCTTCCTCAACATGCTCATTGCCATGATGTCCAAGTCCTTTAATGTTACTGTGGTAAGCCAAACAGATTCAGTAGTGTCGGCTCTATACTTGCTTGCTTTGGCATGATTGTTTTATGTCCAGGAAGATTTTTGCTTGATTTTTCATAGAACCTGTGTGATAATTAGAGTGCATGTTTGTTATTTCTGGCTGTGTTTGCTTAGAGTGACAGCAAGATTACTATCATTTTTGTTATTTTTACTTTGTTTTGATTCTCCCATGACGTTATTTGATCACATGTCTCTACAATTCAGTCTCGAGTGAGTTAACGTTGATTTCCGCCTCCGAAATGACCTATATTGTGTCGTGTGGGGCGTTAAACTCTACTCACTCACCCAGAGTTAACGTTGATTCGTTGATTTTTTTTCTAAAGTATTTGATTTGAATTTCAGGAGATTTAGCAGTTTTTGTCCATTTTGACTGATATGTAATGAATTTTTGTGACATTAATTTCGAAATATGTTTACGCAGATCACTGCCGAAAAGACGTTTGAATCTTCTTTATAACTTGCTAACTTAGCTGTTTTGCATACAAAGGGATACGACAGTCGACACTCGACAGGTTAAACTGTTTAAACTTTTTTCGACAGCTGTAACTATAGACTTATCGAATCAGTAAGCAGATCGAAAAGGTTTTAAAGGGTGACGTAAGAATTTATCACAACAGGCTGCGACTGGAATACTGCTAAGTGCTGGAGGGTTGCACGTTGTCAACGAATGTTTATCGGCAAAGATGCTGTCTGCAGGAAGGCTATAGCTTAGGCAAACTCTACGTGACGCTTTTCAAGCCGTAGTTAGCGGCGATCGGCGTCTCTCAAGGGTCGCTTGATCGAAGAGCGCGTTACGGCGGTAGTCCTTTTCAACGGTGATTTGCGTCAGCGGCGTCAGTCAGTCACGGGAAGCTTTGATCGATCAGTGAACTGTCGTCTCGCGGCCAGGCATGCTGCCTTTGAGGGCCGGCGGGCGGGTGGGCAAGCGGCGGGCGCCCGGGCGAGCAAGCAAAGGGGTTGAGCGGGCGGCCGGGCGCCGGACGTTGTGGGTTGCGAGCGGCGTGCGGCGACGACGACGGCACATGCCAGTTTTTGTCATCGACAGCAATTCCGCGGATAGAGCTGGCTGCATGTTAGCTGGACAGTTAGTCGGAGTCGGCAAAGAAGAGAAGAGACGATCGATTGCGGCCGCCGCTGCCGCCGCGTGGGAATAACGTTAGCTAAGGTCAGCTTAACGTCGACCTCGCGTCCTCGTCATGTTCCTCGGAAAATCGAAAATAGGCCTCGTCGGCGGGCGATCGTCTCCGTCGCCGTGGTTCGCCGGAACTGAGCTGCTCTAACGACACTTGCGCGTCGTGCAGCGGCGGCGTTCGTGGCCGGCGCCGCACGCCGTGCGCTCAACTCGCCATGGACCTAAGTTGGTCGGATGCAGTGGCCGCTATTTCGGCTGCAGGACGACGCGGTTCGCTGCTCTCGGACGGCAGTCGCAAACTGCCGACCGACAGTCGACGCTAATAGCCAGCACCATGGCAGTCAACGCCACACTGTGTCGAACAGTTTTTAGCGACAGATTCCGACTATAGTAGATACTTAAAAATCAATAACTGACGCCTTACATCTGCTCGCCTAATTGCTTCACTGTATATACTCTTTTTCTTCTTGATTTCAACTCTTATTTTTGTTATTTAATATTTAACGTCGTTTTTTAATCGATTAACTTCTCACCTGATGACTATATTACAATCTTGCTGATCTGACCCTTTGAAAATAGTTTTGGCACATTAATCAAGTGTTAATCCCATGTGTGACATTGCTCAGGCTCGTTTCGACTAAAACTTCTAAACTTAGACTATCACCGTCACAAATCAGTTTCACCAGTGTGCGTACGAAACTAGAATGCTACTTATATTGATTGGTTTATAGCTTATACTAGGGATGTGACTTCTTTTCTGTCAGTGAGCAGTATAATGTTAACACTCACATTCACAAAAATATTTACAAAAGTAAATATCCTTTTGATCTGGCGTAAACGATGGACGGAATATGGTGCGCTAGTTTTCCTTGTCACGTTAAGACTGCGAAAAACGGCATCGCAGCTGATGCTAGCGACCGTCGTAATCACTGAGCAACGCAGCTGTCAGCAAACGCATTCTTAGACGATTGATTGATTCGACGGGCAGCCTAATAACTCATTTAGGCAGTATTCAAAAGCTGTCCAACTTCAGCGACCAGCCGTTAGGGCATTCACCATAACACTGCGTCATCCATCTTCACTTGCATATATCGTCGATCAGCGTCATTGGTTCAATCGGCTGCTGCATGCTGCCATGTCCAGCCATAAATTGAATATGAATGTTCGCATTTTCTTGTTTCTGGTCCGCAAAACTGACAGCAAAGTGATTACTAGTAACACTGCAACATCCCGAGCTTTTAAAACAGTTTTTAAGATTTGGTTAGAAAAACACTGTGTCGAAAGTATGCGGCTGTGTATACGTTTGTCGCCACATGTGCATGCAGCAGCGTCGAAGGCACTTAGTTATCAGCGACAAAGCTTGAATTTCTCTTTAGTATCGTCATCATCATCATCATCATCAGCAGCAGCAGCATCATTCCTGCGAAAATGAATTTAGTCGCTGAGATTGTTGGCGTGTATGCGCAGACTCGCTAATTTGTTTCGAGTGAGCGAATGAATAACTGAAATAATGTCATCATCGGCGTGCTTCATTAACTGCAATGTGTCGTTCGTTCTTCGGGCGCCGTGTACGCTCCGATGCACACGGAGCCCATCAGACTTCGTGACCGACTTCACGTCTGATTGTTGTAAGCCGCGTGCGACGGCGTCCAGCGTCCGTTGTTGTATGGCGTCGCGGCGGCCAAATCAGTCGACTCCGTTGTTCAGCACGTCTTTGTCGCTGCGTCCAATTCGACTCGATCGACACGTCACTTTCACTTGTCTTGTGCTCCATTGCCGCCGCCGCCGTCAAAGACTCGAACAGCCGGTCCACTAACTGGACGACGGCGGCGGCGGCGGCGACGTCGGCGGCAGCGGTTGTGTCGGTGGCGAGTGGGCGGCCGTTCGCCGCCGTTATATCGTGATCTCGTCGGTGGTCGCTGGCGTCGACGTGTGCATTCGTCTAGCTTCGCGCCTCGCTGCGACGACGATGTATGACAATCAGTCGACAAAGAATCGATAAGAAGGACGCCAAGCCACCGGCGAACGACAACCAGCCCGCCGCGTCCTTGCTGTCGTCAGGTGTAAATGTGATCCGAAATTTGTGGGGTCTAGTTCTCTCGTGTTACTTATTTTTTCCCTTCTCCGCTGTCTCTTTTCCATCCCCCTTTCTCTTTCTTCCTCCACACCATTCCTACTTTTCAGGACTACACTACATTTGCAATCCAGCTAAGGGTTCGGATGATATGGGGCGTTGTTAGATTCCCTAGAGAGTCTGGGCCGAATTGTTTTTCGCACATTTTGGTCGCAACGTGGCTATGCTTTAAATTCTGACTGTTTCTCTTATGTTTTAAACACTTCAGCGACAAAATATCCATTTTTATTTAGCGCACTTTAGTTATGATTATGTGCACTATTATCGTATTCGATTAGCATCGACAGGAGAAAATGTCAAAATTTGGGGGATGAGGCGTTGCCCTTCTCCAAGGTTGGACGAGCGACTTGTCTCCGGCCGTCACGCCCATGCTTACTGTACCACACGACTGACGACAGTCGAACTATAAATCACTGGTCGCCGGATGATGGAATGGATTAATAAGTTTTCGTAAACTGGTTCCCTGTCGATTCTGCGTGCTCCAGTGAATTACAAGCGTGAAGTCTTTGACGACACAACTTTCTGCTTATGTTACATTACACAAACAGGTTAATCATGACTTTTCGTATTGGTAAAATATATGTGTAAAAACGACATTAGTCACCGAGTTTTCGCTGCGACCATGTGTTTCATAAAGGGAAAGGGCTAATCTTAAATCATGCACAGAAAAATGGCTATTTAAAACCCGTAAATACAACTTACTGTTATGTAATTTTGCATTATATTATTGACATGATAATATTTACTAAGGCTATAATTACTGGTACTGGTTAACAGTGATACTGACTGTTTGCGTGTGTTTTGAGTAGTTAGCTATAGTTACGAATAGTATAAATAAATGTGATTGTGGTAGTGTGAAATGGAAAATTATGACCGGAAACTGCACGGATAAATAACTAATTCAAAGATAACTAACACATGTGCTTATACGAAAAGCCACATGTGATGCTGTAGACGAACTTAATAATAGGCCTATCGTCACCATCGTTCACTGTGTGGTAGAAACTTTGTAATTAAGACTATAGTGATTGTTAATATCGAGCGGTATTATTTATAACACGGTCAAAATGGGTAGTTGACGCATGTATTAAGTCGTTGGAACTGCAAGATGTCATGCAAGATGCTATGTCACCAAGCATGTCACAGACGTTGTTCGCCTGAACTGGCTTAATGTGCAAGTTCTTGTAAACTATACTCCATTCGCTCCAACTTCGCTTTGGTCTGTGCACGTTCCATGTCAAGGTCATCGATCGCAGCTGCTTCTGAAAATGTCAAATGATAAAACAAGCGACAAAGTAATAGGATAAAGCAAACAGATTCATAGTGAAATTAACAACAGACATATCCGCAGGAACCAACAGTGCCACAGCTTTCGAAAATGGTGATAAGGACATCATCAGAGGCAGGCCTACTTGCATTCGGTCGCCATTCATATTTCCTATTTTTCTGTTGCTACATTTTCCAGTGTTGTGCCGTATTTCGGTCCCGAATTTTCGTTTCTAGGTCCGATTCTCAGCGCGCTCTTGCGAAAATGCTCGCTGTGATCGCTTGGTTTCGGTCACGTTTGTATGCATGTTTGTGAAGTCATGTATGTTGTCATATATTTCTTTCACTGATAAACTGGATGTTTTATTTAGTTATGTTTTCTCGTAGATTATCAAAAGGCTAAGGCCTACTTTTAATGACTACAAATCTAGATTTTGCAAGCTTAGAAGTTTTTTTGCATAAGAGTCTACACTATTTTCAGCGGACTTTCACTTTGTTTAACATTAGTGTTATTTTATCGTTTCAGACAAGTGAAGGATATTCGATCGTTGAGTAGGCCTGATGTTTGTACACTGAAGTGATGTCTAATAAAAAGCAATCACAAATAAGACGTTGTAATTTAGGTGTAGGTGTAGTCAACGATTCTGGGTTAGCAGTCGATCAGGAGGCTAAAACTGTATGGATGCGTATTATCATGTGAGCGGTGTCATATTAGGGATAAATAAGATGCACTGTAACATTAAGTTTTTCCCCAGCGGCGTATACGTTCTGTTGCTCCAGGATCACGCCGACAGAGAGTGGAAGTTTGCACGGTCCAAACTATGGATGGGTTACTTTGACGACGGTTCGACTCTACCACCGCCGTTCAATCTAATTATTAGTCCCAAGTCCATCTTCTACTTCTTGCGCGGCATCAAGCGCTTTGTCGTCTGCTGTTTTTGCGGCAATTTCCAATCCAGTCAGTACCAGGCTCGTCACAGCTCGTCTGCCGCTGCTGCAGTCACGGCTTCCAAGGTATATTTTGTTTCTGATATTATTCACGTT
>Ga0209568_1000791_pt1 | contig 11429 bp, 10 predicted proteins | sample WorMetOlspDAHAB2_FD_187406 | JGI IMG/M metagenome (GOLD analysis project Ga0209568, IMG submission 187406) | Marine gutless worms symbiont microbial communities from Max Planck institute for Marine Microbiology, Germany - Olavius sp. DAHAB.2... ...
GACTTTGAGGAGGCGTCAGTGGCGGGATTTTTCCTAGATAATAGACTGTGTCAAATTACTGTGCAGACCTTCAGCGTTATTATTGCTACATTTCCATCCGCTAACACATACCTGTGCTGTTGACGGTGTTTGCTCGTGAATAATATAGGACTATATGACAATGCTTTTAACGTTGCTTTTAACTGTGTTTGCTCGTGCTTAACATATGACTATATGACTGTGCTTTAACCGGTGCGTTATCTTGTTTCATTAAAAGACGTAGAACCGTCGCCGGTATACAAGACGACGCACTGGTGACCACGAAAACGTAAGACTAGACATCGAGCGATCGATCAATCAATCTCTCTATCACTATTTCATAGTGCGCCCAAATGCTGATTACACAAACAGCCCACTTAGTCTGTCGAACGTAGGAATAACTGGCAACGTGGGAATAATTAATCAGAATTAAGTAAAACTACACACATACAACCGATGCACAGCTCATATAATACTACTCCCTGCAGCAAATATTAACTTGTATTGAGCTTCTACTCGCACAATGAAACAAGTCTCGTGATGTCCACCCTTGCGATATGGTGCCGAGTTGTCCGGTCTCGCAATGTCAGCCTCCACAATTTCGATGGTCTTGCGATGTCAGGTCTCGCGTTTTCAGTCGCCCCCATTTGATGAGACATTGGATACTGAGTAAATGATGCTGTTAAAGTTGATGAAACATGTTATTTTTAATGTAACTATTTTGATTTGACTATTCCAACTAATAAATTTTAAACTAGTGTTATTTTATCTTTCTTAGCACTCACATATTTCAGACAGTGTCCCGTCCGACACTATGAAAAGTTGTTGTGTACAGTGGACATATATAAATATGTGCTTAACTGGAAACATTTTATAAAAGAGGTACAACTCATTGAATAACAGATGCCATATCTAGCCAAGGCTCTTACTAAATTCACAGAAAAATGACAGAGAAGACCATGGAGTGAAATTACGTCATTTGTCTAATGTCCCGTCTGACACTATACATAATTTACTGCAGTTTACTAATTACAAAAAATTAACTCAAAAAGTTTGTAATTTTATATATTCCTGGTGATTAACTGTGTTACAACATAGCGTCAATGTTGTTAAATTTTGTATCTAATTTATGTACTGATCAAAGAAAGTTGCCCAAATGTCCCGTCTGACACTATGGAATTGCCCTTTTGCGAGCCATCTGGCCCATAAGGTGACGATGATCTCTGATTCTTCAACACACATCCAAACACCAACCGAAGATATAGAATGATGGACATGGGGCCAGTGCAGTGCATGGTGTGCCTCTTTACCTCCAAGCTGACGCCAGTAGCAAATTATACTGCTTGGCAACAAAAGCAATGTGCGTGAACAACTTGCCTTGGGACACACTCGGCGTGGTTGGAGTCGAGCGCAGCATGTCTGAGACCGCGAGGCGGACATCGAAAGGGTGAAAAATTGGGGCCTGGTACACTTGCGATGCTCGAAAGGTGTATCGGTATCGACTCCGAACTATAGGATGGCGGCCCATTGCGGCAAATGGCGAAGCCCGAAAGGCCGAGCCCATGCATTGGCTATTGTAGTTTTGTCGAGGAAAGAGGATCGAGCGGCGAGGCCCGTAAGGCCGAGCCGACGAGCCCATTTTTGATGGCGTCTGATCTAAAATGCCAAATTCTATGCCCAATAGTCTCGCCATAGGGTGTTTCCAAGGGAACCAATACGTCACACTGTTGTCCACTGTCCTCTTTCGAGCCATAGCTTTCCAGCAAACCGTATTACCGCCTTCCCGTGCACTTATACTGTGCACAATTGCTCGAAAATCATTAAAAATGACCGATTTCTCGAAAACCGGAAGTAGAAATATGGCGGAAACATGCGCAATCAACTTTTTGACCCGGTTTCCTATTCGACTTCTATAGTGATAGAGGGTCTACGGGGACTCCTTCTGCCCTTTCTAATGTGAGCAGGTCCGGACTTGGAAAATTTCACGCAAAGCCGACAAAGTGCCGTTTTTGTATTTTTTCCATGTTTGATCACCCGTTACAGAAAAAGTAGTAAACCTAGATAAACAGTTTTCGGCAGTTTGGTAGTATGCTGGGTGATGTATTGATATTCATTGAAACATCTACTTTGCTGCATATATTTCGCCGACAGGTGGCGCTGCAAATGCGCCGTTCGTCCGCTGTCGAGAAAGCACGTACAAGTGGGAAAGTTTGAGAACTCCTCCCTCCCGCATCGAACTTCATAGCGCTATTAAAGTTTGCAGGACGGCTATGTGTTGTAACCAAAGGTTCATTTTCAGCCACGTGACTCGTTCAGCAGCCAAGAAATTACACGTTCAGTTGTATAAACGGTTAAAATTTCGCGAAATTCGTATAGTGTGAACCAAAAAACTTGACGTAGCTATAAACTTGCCAAATAAGCAACGATTGGTCGATTCTGAATTCACTCGTCAACAATATACGGTACACGAAATTTTGTATGTTCGGACTTAGAAAATTTTTGCCAAATATCGACGAATTGCAGATTTTAATTATTGTTCTCCATTTTGACCGCCCGTTATGAAATATTTTGAAAAGTTACAGCGACTATTTTTGGTAGTTTGACAGAGGGTCCGGCGTAGTATGCAAATTTACTGAAAGGCCAAATGACTTTGATACGATTTGCCGACAGGTGGCACTGTAAATGTGCTACTCGAGCTAATTTTCGGGCCGAAACGGCGAGGTGCAGTTTTCGAGTTTTTTTGCAACTTTGAGCGCCCATGGAACAAAAACTGGAAGAGCTGCAGTTCTGATTTTTGGAACACTAGTAGAGCGACGTACTTTGTATTCAAATTAATCGAAAGCTCAGCGTAGGTTGACGCATTACGCCGCTAGGTGGCGCCAAAGAAGCGAACTTTTTGAAAATTGGCAATTTTGAGCGCCCCTCCCTCACGCACCGAACGTCCCAGGGCCACCAAATTTCAGATTCCCTAAACAGTTGGGGGCCCTAGTAGTCTGCCAAGTTTGGTTTCGTTCGCTTTGTAATTGGGGGAGATATTGCGCGCTAAATTTTGAAAAATCGCAAAAATATTTTAAACTTTGGAGTCCCCTAACTCAAGTTAGGGAAGGAAATTCAAAAATCTGTTCGGTGCAAAATTTTTAATTTTATAGCTTAACAAAACGCGATACTCAGAATTCACCTACGTTTAGAACTCGTCTGTGAATTCTTTTGAAATATGCCCATTTTTCCAAAAAACACGAATTTTTTTATTTCTACGATCATCTCCCCACGCCCTAATTTTAGCGGTAGGGTCTTGAAATTCAAAACGAAAGTGGGCCTCCAAAATGACTGCTCGACACGTTGTACGCGTCGTCGAGATGCGACGTGCTAAGCAGAATTTGGGTTTACGACATCTAGCCAAATAGTTAAATTAATAGAATATGTCATCGGTAACCTTGAGCAGGTGATAGCCCTTGCGCGACCCGAGGCCGCAGACGAACTGGATGAGTGGAGCGGTGTGTGCGTGCGTCAGACAACGATTCACGTCGACACCGACTTCGTTCACACGATTCACAAACTCGAGATACAACGGCTCCAACAGTTCGTCTTTCACAAAATCCTGCCACCATAAAAACACGTCATATGTCATTCCCACACAGAACTGCACCTAATGTTACCACATCGCATAAATTAAACCAATGCCATCTGCAAGGTGCTACAGCCTAAACGCTGCCCAAGGTAGTATACCACAAAGTCTGTGACGCATAGACAGTGTGACGTCAGACTTAGAAACTCCATGCTACGAATATAACTAAGGAATTTATATAACTGCAGATATGCTGTGACCTGCTTCTCTCACCGTTATGCCGAACGCTCAGTGCTGCAGTTGGAGCTGAAAACTTGCGCTTTTGTTGACAAAAAATCAACGTGTTTTAACTCCACAAACTTCGTTTTACAACTGCACAAATCCACTCAGAACCGCAAATTTCGTTTAAAACTGCACACTGAGAATCCCAGCTTCGTGGCTCTGGAACATCACTGTCCTTCTGTCCAGTATCTTTTAGATGACACAGGCACGTGTGTGAGTAGCTTGCATGCAATGTACATCATCTCAAGCATGGTACAGTTGGTGCTTGTCCACAGTTTACTATCAATTTCAATGCAAATTTCAGCAACAAATCTATAGGTTGCAAACGCACATATGGGATTATGGGTAGTGGGTACACTTCCCAGAACTGTTGTGACATTGGGTGACTTAGAGATAAGCCTTTCTAGTACAAACATTTAATCACGGCAAAACTTTTATTTTTATCAACTTTCCTCTTTTCTGAAGCATGCAATACACAAGACAATGCCTAGCAACTGAGATGGATGTTAGAAGCTGTTAGATTTGCCTGTGCATTACCTGCAGTGGATGATAGTGTAAGCAGAGGATGTCCTCATCGGAATTACACAACTGTGCAAACTCAATGAGAGGGTCTTGCAAACGTCGGCCAAGTGACACGGCTTGTCTCAGCAGCACTGGATACTCCCTCATTTCTTGCTACATACACCACAATGCCATCAGATGTCATCTTTCATACCACAGAAACACAGATTTTTTTCAACGTTATGTGCAACGCATACGTGTGAGTAAGTAAGTAAGAGCATTTGTATAGCACACTAAAAACATAAGTAAGACCATTTTTCCAAAAGCCAACGCAGCTTGACCAATGTATCCTTTAACGTCTTTTTCACAGATTCTGTCATACGGTGTGTTACTACAACAAAGTTAAGTCTTTCCCAAGCCATCTGGCGCATAGGCAGTGCTGATCTCTGACTCTATGGCGCCCAGCCAGGCACCAGGCAAAGCTGCATGACCAAAGGGACTATGTCTCATGGGGTGTGCCCATTTTTGATGGTATCAGATTATACTGCTTGGTGACAGAGGCAAATGGTGCAAACAACTTGCCAAAGGTCGCACTGAACAGTGCAGTGGCTGGGATTGTACTCGCAATCTCCAATTGCAAATCCAACGCCCTAACCACTATGCGTCCAAGCCACACAATATCATGACGTGTTTGTACTAAATAAATTATGTGCATGACTGCTACAATGAATAAATAGTCTATGCCAACAGATAAATAGTTGACAGACCTGTGCCTTGTTCGAGTTGGCGTAGACACGAGCCAATTCATCGTCTACAAGTTCCACACTGATCAACGACATCTGCTGGTCTTGTTCCAGTTCTTCAACAAGACCCTTCAGATCTTCAGCCAATGCAGATGCCTCTCTGAATACGTGCACGCATGCACCAATTATCCACACAGACATGAGCCCTGCTTCACAACAGGTACCAACAATAGCTTGTACCATTTCCAACCGAATTTTGCATAGGCTGACGTTCGGCAAAATTCAAACACAGGCTCGAAATGGCTCAGTTACTTTCGAAAAAGTCACTCGCAAAAAATAAAACATTTCACAAAAACCACTGTATCCTCCGAGTTCTGTTCAAACAAACAATGCATTAAGCCAAGAGACGGCTAGCCAAAAACAGCCACGAGGAACAAAAGCTAAGAAGGGAAAGTTGCAGTCCAACAAAAACGGGATGACACTTAATGGCAACAATATAGCCAACTGACACTAGCCAGTGGACAACATAAGACATCATATCTAAACTTTTCTAAGTTATGGGCATACAGAAGCCAGAATACAAGTGTTAATGGCAATGACTTTGACGTTCCGCGACAACCGTTGTCTCTGCCAAATAATTTCCATACTGCTTATAAGGCCATTGTGGTGCCACTAGAAAGAGATGGCATCTAACAGACTCGGACCTGTGCTCCTGTGGCTAGAACCAGACGATCTGTTGGCAGTTTGTCTATACTTCACTCTGCAGATGATGATGCAGGCCTCCGAAATGACCTATATTGTGTCGAGTGGGGCGTTAAACTCTACTCACTCACTCACTCAGTGGCTGGCAAACCTTGGGAGGTAAACCCACATACGAAAGAAACGAAGAAAAAGAATGGACAGACATGCAGACAACGATGGACGACGGGCGTCGCAGTAATTGAAACTTACCTGCTGTGAGCGCCAACAGCAATCACATGAGGCTTCTTAGATGAGATGAAATCTCGCAACCTCTGCAACTCTTGCTCCTGTTTCACATGCACAACGCACAAACATAACAACATCACACGAACAGCAACAACATTTACAAAGTGTCTACAAGGTGGTGTAGCATTATGTTGCACTACCAACTTTACTAGTCAAAACACAGTACAAAAGCCTCTCCGTCAGTCATTTTGACATTTCACAGCAGAAATCTGCATGGCCATAAATGACTGAATGAGTGAGTGAGTAGAGTTTAACGCCTCACCCGACACAATATAGGTCATTTCGGAGGCGGAGATAAATGACTGAAGCTGTGGGAACTGGGGCTTTTGGCTGGTACATTTTTGTAGCAAAACTTCTTTTTTACCTGAAATTCAGTCAGCAGAAAGCATCTGAACGGCGTTTTTTAATGCACAACAAACAAAAAACTCTCAAAATGTCAGCGTTTGTGTTCTTCTTAGTGCTGTACAGTAGACGGTTTCACGCGGACAATGATGTGTACAACTATAAATATACTTTTCAGCTTCAACTGTGCATATTAAATATAAAGAAGCCAGTGAATCCAATGTTGTAAGGAGCACGATTAATACATTGCTTGTTTCGTGACAAAACCACAAAGGTGACATGGTTTACCTTGAGCTCAGCTTCTTCTCGGTTCCAGCCATTACGCCGTTTCATGACGTGAGGCAAACGCAGAAAGTCCGTCACTTCGCCGTCACCATCAACCAGCACACAGAACGACGCCTCCTCCCTGAACACACAGCAACGGCTACCACATCATTTAGATCGAAATGTGCACTCGATCAGTCCAAAGTATAGTGGCTCGTATTACAAGTCCATCAAATTCTAATGAAACCGCAGTGTGAGATGTGTTGCATAGACAGCAAAGAGGATAATCATACACTTGCTACGCAGAAAAGCACCACATTCAGTTAGAACCTATAACATACACAAACTAAAAAATATACAAAACATTAAAACATAAAAGACACAATACACTGGCTTTAATTACATCGGTCCTGCGTTTGGTTCTGGCCAATAGCTTCTAGTCCTGGCAAAAAAAATTCAAGTGATTGCACTGACTGGAAGCAATAACAGGTGGAGGAGATGCCATGCAGACTGCTGGATTCCAGCTGGTCACCGAGAAGCTGTCAGCGTGCCTGTGTTTGAGTGTGGTGTTCACAAGGACTGATTGGGAGCTCATTTGCATTGCGCTGGATCAGCTCTGCACGGAAATGGATGCAGTGAAACTGGATCAGTTGTCGCCCACTGTGTGTAACAGAAGCGTAATGCAAAGGCCAATGGCTGTTAGCGCTTGATGGTGAAAATGCGATTCACAAAAAGCTGACAGCACTCAGTGGCCACCAACCAACCAGCAGGCAAATGAGCTGCAGATTGGTGTCCACACAACTTTTTGTGAATTGCTTTTTCCTACCGTCAATGACTTTCCAACGTGATTTGAAGTGGCAAGAAAATGCATAAAAATATCAAAATCACGTTTCTGTATTTCTAGATGCAGCTGCACGTGACAAGGTCCAAACTACATAACACTATAAGCTGGCTGAGTGCTATCAAGTCGAGAACGAGAGACAACATTTCACAGATGGATAAAAAAACAACTGATACTGACGGAAATTCCTATTAGTGATTACTGTTACTGATGCAGTCAGTACAGGTGCAAAAGCAGCAACATAACGACAAGAAGCACCTTTCGGTGGAATAAGCAACTGCAAACACTCGGAGTCCTTTTGCAGCAGAGAACACATCGTCGTCATCAGCAGAAGACTGATCGTCAACCTGATACGGAGCCACTTTCAGCCAGTCGTACAGCTTCATGCAGCTAGACTACAGAACATAGCCACACATGACACTGTTACAGGACTGCCTTGTGTACATATCTGCCAATAATCATGTTCACCTAAAAAAGCGGCCAAACCCGTGCCCGCTCATCTTTAGTTCTGGGCTTATTATCATTTTAGTCTGTATTTGTTTATCGGTAAGAGTCAAGGGAGATTGAGAAAAACACTGCACAAATCATATCTTCATCAATACACACTGTACACAACCTGCAACTAACTAATCTTTCAATTGATATGTCTGACAACACACCAGACTGTCACTCAAACAAGACTCCTGTAACTTCATAGCTTCAATCGCCGCACACTTTAAACAGGTGTCTACTAAAACGCCACACACTGACTTAACAGTGAGGCCCTGTTCCCTCGATATAATGCTGGTAGCAGGCTGGATAATTGTTGTCGGTGTATGCGTCTAAGTGCCATAAGACGTAAGCCAACAACAGACAGTCGTGTCTGCAGTGCTTAGACGTTGTAGATCGCCATCAAGTTTGGTCAGAGGGTGTGACATTGTCTGGATGTCACCACAGTCACACATTTTATTGTCTGTCAGACCCAGTTCTTTTGGCAAGTGCCAGTTTGTGAAATCAATGATAAGTTGATAGCATAGCTAACAGCCGGTCTTCGAGGTGGGACTGAGTGGCAGTTTTCCCATTTAGTACGAATGTAACCCTAGACCTGACCATCTGTGAGCGGGTGTGAGACTCGGAAATAAAGAGTAAAAAGTGTTGGGCATAACTAACATGGACACAACGCAACCTAAACGCTTCACACAACCAGAAACTGCAGACAGATGTTAACTTTACTCACAATCCATATTTCTATAATACAGTGATTATTAACTGCAACTCATTTACATAAAACAGTACAATAACGATAAACAAATGCATGCTGACAAGTATTTTTTAATGAATCAATGCTGCAACTAAAAAGTTCCCGGAGTACGAAATCAGTAAAAGTGATTACTCGAATGATGGACTGTTTGGCTTCATCCAACAACTTGGCTTTAAGTTCACGAGCCATCAGCGGGTACAGAATACGGACTAGTGCTCGTTCCAGTGCCATGGAACGCTGGTGATTCCACTCTTGTACAAGGTTACTGTACTCATCCTACAAACACATCACACACACTCTCATTGCACACTTACTACACACCATGTTACATGGCCGGCTACAGTCGCCTCCATGCATTCGTTAGTCTTTTACGTGCGCCTAACGCCGACTATAATGTTATCAGATAGGTAGCATTGGCCAGCAGAGTTATTGTTCGAAAGCTGGCACACAGGCCTCTCTTACTGTCGAGTAACAAAGTACAGTTCGATGTTTCCGTATCTTAGACACAAGACCTTCGACAACGGACACTCGACGAGAGACAAATTCGATATGAGAAAATCGAGCATGCACATATACTTACTTACTTATATACCCACGCTATAGGACCTACACAAAGTTATGCGACCACAGCCAATCAATGTACGCCATTGATACTGCTGCTGTGCACCTCGGGTGACTGAGAGTGTCTACCTAGCTGTCAGTCAGCAGGCGCCATCAGTCGCTCTATCATAACTCCGTGACATACTGTTAACTATTTTCCAAATCCTTACCCATTCCTGTTACACTAAGGCTGATTGCAAATCATCAGTAGCGAACAAACATCAACACAACAATGACAATAATGATTCTGCAAACAGTAATATCATGTGCATGTATAGTAAAAGATCTTTGTCATGCCACTGATCATTGTTTCCTCGGCCTTCAGCCAGACACCAGGTGAAACTGCAGGACCGTAAATATAGGGCAAATGAGTCGCAGGGTGTGCCTGTTTACACCCCAGCTTCAGCTGCTACGAAAGTATACTGCTTGGTAACAGAAACACACGAGAGTAAGCAGTATGACCAGGCACAGTGCGAAACAGTTGAACATGCAACCTGGTGAACAACTGCAAGTCTAACCTCAATGATATCGAGATATTACACCCATGTAATGACTAAAATTCACAATTCCAATAAGTGTGCAAAAAATTCAAATTCAATCAATGAATCAAGAGTGTGAGTGAAACAAATAAACAGAACGATGTACTGACTCGGTGGAACAGCTGCTGAATCTCGTTAATGTAAGTCATCATGTGCGGCTTGTCCTTCTCATCAATGTGAATCTCGTACGTCAACAGCATGTCTTTCTCTGCCTGTTGCCACAACAAAAAAACAACAGCTAAAATCCTTTGCCTTCTGTTCTGTTCTCTTGTTGCTGAGTTCAGGGTGCACTGCAGCGGACCAATTTGCAAAGTGACAGACTGCAAAATTTGCACACACACAACATCTTAACAACAACTCAACAGAAAGTTAGGATAAGTGTAAGTTCGGACAAATTTTAAGACATACTTGAAAAACTTACGACAAGCTGTTTAGAACATCAGTGCCGTATAGTCTTGATCTATGGCACAGCATTTATATTCAATTTTTGTACGTTAATGAAATGAGTCATAACTACATAATTGAACGCTGGCCTCTCACACATTGAAATTTTGCTTGCACTAAAGTTAGGACAACCTTAAAATGAATTATGGGTAAAACACAGGAAAAATCTGTGACTATGTGAAAATCAGGATAAAGCCACTTTGCAAAAACCACAATGCACACAGTAAAAATAACACTCGGCGTGGTCGGAGTCGAGCGCAGTACGTCCGAGACCGCGAGGCGGACATCGAAACGGCGGAAAATGGGCGCCTGGTGCATTTGCGACGCTCCAAAGGCGAGGCCCGCAGGGCCGAGCCCACATTGGGGTTGTGTTTTCGTGCAAAGGTGTCGAAAGAGGCGAATGGCGAGGCCCGAAGGGTTGAGCCGAGGCTTCGGCTATTGTAGTTTTGTGGAGGAAAGAGGATCGAGCGGCGAGGCCCATATAGGGCTGAGCTGACGAGCCCGTTTTTGGTGGTGTCTGATCAAAAACGCCAAATTATAGCCCTCGTCGTCTCGCCATAGGGTGTTTCCAAGGGAACCAATACGTCACACTGTCGTCGACTGTCCTCGTTCGAGCCATAGCTTTCCCGCAAAACCGTATTACCACCCTCCCGTGCGCTTATACTGTGCACGATTGCTCGAAAATGATTAAAAATGACTGATTTCTCCAAAACCGGAAGTAGAAATATGGCGGAAACATGCGCAATCAATTTTTTGACCCTGGTTTCCTATTCGACTTCTATAGTGTTAGGGGGTCTACGGCGCTCCTTCTGGCCGTTCTAATGTGAGCTGGTGTGGACTTGGAATATTTTCGGGCAGAAATGGCGTGGTGTAGTTTTTGAGGTTTTTTCCAACTTTGATCGCCCATGGATCAAAAACTAGAAGAGCGAGAGTTCTGATTTTTCGAACCGTAGAACCGTAGGAAACGTATTCAACTTAATCGAAAAGTCAGCGTACGTTGGCGCATTACGCTGCTAGGTGGCGCCAAACATGCTAAGTTTTTCAAAATGGGCAACTTTAATTA
>Ga0209568_1000792_pt1 | contig 11419 bp, 12 predicted proteins | sample WorMetOlspDAHAB2_FD_187406 | JGI IMG/M metagenome (GOLD analysis project Ga0209568, IMG submission 187406) | Marine gutless worms symbiont microbial communities from Max Planck institute for Marine Microbiology, Germany - Olavius sp. DAHAB.2... ...
CGCCACCAAGTACCTGGACAGCTATCTCAGATGGTTCCATCTCATCGAACTCGGCGACCAGCCATCGCCAAGAGCCTGCCTCGAGGCGGCGATGACGAGGCCATGCCTTCGTTTTGCGAATTGAGCCTTTTCAATTCTCATCACCACGAAATCTCCTAGAGGGCGTCGATGACCGCCTGGCCCACTTCCTGGGTGTTGGCCTTGCCGCCCATGTCCGGCGTCTTCACGTCGGAATCGCGGATCACCGTCTCGATGGCGGTGACGATGTCGGCGGCCGCGTGGTGCTGGCCCAGATGGTCCAGCATCATCGCCGCCGACCAAATCTCGCCGATGGGGTTGGCGATCCCCTGGCCGGCGATGTCCGGCGCCGAGCCGTGCACCGGCTCGAACATGGAGGGAAAGTCGCGCTCCGGGTTGATGTTGGCGCCGGGCGCGATGCCGATGGTCCCGGTGACCGCCGGACCGAGGTCGGACAGGATGTCGCCGAACAGGTTCGAGCCCACCACCACGTCGAACCAATCCGGGTTGCGGACGAAGTGCGCAGTCAGGATGTCGATGTGGAACTTGTCCGTGGTCACGTCCGGGTAATCGGCGGCGACGGCCTCGAAGCGCTCGTCCCAATAGGGCATGGAATGGATGATGCCGTTGGACTTGGTGGCCGACGTGACGTGCTTCTTTTCCCGGGTCTGCGCCAGCTCGAAGGCATAGCGCATGATCCGGTGGGTGCCCTTCCGGGTGAAGACGGATTGCTGCACGGCCAGTTCGTTTTCCGTCCCCTGGTAGAGCCGCCCGCCGATCTCCGAATATTCGCCCTCGTTGTTCTCCCGGACGATGAGGAAATCGATGTCGCCGGGCTCGCGTCCGGCCAGCGGACAGGGCATGCCCTCGAACAGGCGCACCGGCCTGAGCGCCACATATTGCTGGAACTCCCGCCGGATCGGGATCAACAGGCCCCACAGCGAGACGTGGTCCGGCACGCCGGGATAACCGACGGCGCCGAGCAGGATCGAATCGTGCCCCTTGATGGAGTCCAGCGCGTCCTCGGGCATCATCGCGCCTTGCTTGTGGAAGCGCTCGCAGCCCCAGTCCTTCTCGTCGAAACTGAACGCGAGGTCGTACTTGCCGGCGACGGCTTCCAGGACCTTGACGGCCTCCGGAACCACCTCCGCGCCGATCCCGTCTCCGGGTATGACGGCGATGTTGTAAGCGTTGGTTGTCATGTCTCCTCCCTGGCAGGCTAAAGGGCGCGCACCATCAGCAGCGCGTCGCCGGAATATTGAATGAGTTCGTGGGGCACAATGGCCCGGCGGTCCCGTGTCCGGTAACCAAGGCGTTCGTAAAGACGCACCGAGCCGGCGTTCTCTTCGAAGGCGATCAGGCTGAGGTCCTCGAGACCCATCGCCTCTGCCTTCTCGTCCGCGTGGTCAATCAGTACGGAACCGATCCCCTCCCCCCGGCGCTCGGGATAGCACGCGATCCCGGCCACGTAGAGGCTGGGGGCGAACTCGAGCTCGCAATAGGGCAAGAGAATGGGGTCCAAGTCGTCGTCGATCTCCGAAACCTCGTCCATTCGATAGCTGCACATCATGCCGGCCACGGCGCCGTCGGATTCCGCCATGACGCAGTTCTCGAAGGAAAAGTCCTCGCCCTCCCGGGCGAACCGCCGGGCGCCGGTCTGCAACAGGGTCTCCCCAGGCTCGGCGACACTCTGCCAGATGTAGTCGGCGACGCCGCCGGCGGCCATCTGGAAAAGCTCCGCGATGGCCGGGCTGTCGTCGCGCGTGGCCGGACGCAGGTTTAAATCCATTTCCATCCACCTCCGTCCGCCACGCCCGCACTTCTTCCCGTCACTCCCGCGAAAGCGGGAGTCCAGGGGACCGGCACGGCATATGGATTCCCGCTTTCGCGGGAATGACGCAGATACGTAGCTGCACAGTCCCTGAACCAGGCAAAAACCTGTATGCCGGTAGGTCTCAAAATCAATCCTCCAGGTGCACGTTGATACGCCGGTTGTGCCTGCCCTTGTTCTCGATCTTGCCGACCCGGACGGCCCCGATCTCGCCGGTCTGCGCCACGTGGGTGCCGCCGCAGGGCTGCAGGTCGATTCCCTCGACGGCCATCAGTCGCACTTTGCCCATGCCCGTCGGCGGCTGCACGGACATGGTCTTCACCAGCTCCGGCTTGGCCGCCAGTTCCTCGTCGGTGATCCACTGGGCGGCGGTGGGCAGATCCTGCGCCACCAGCTCATCCAATTTGGCCTGGATCGCCTCCTTGTCGGGCTTGCCGTCGGTGTTCAGGTCGATGCGGCTTTTCGCCTCGCCGATCTGGCAACCGGTGATTTCCGCGTCGACGGCGGCACAAATGAGATGCAGCAGGGTGTGCATGCGCATGAGCCGATGCCGGCGATCCCAATCGATTTCGGCGCTCACCGCCTCTCCGGCCGCCAAGGCCGGCGCGCCCTCGGCGGGCACATGCACGTGGCGGCCGGTGCCCCGGTCCATGCGGGTGTCGGTGATCTCCACCACCCGCCCGTCGTTCGTGGTCAGCTTGCCCGTGTCGCCGGGCTGGCCGCCGCTGTTGTAATAGAACACGGTGCGGTCCAGTTCGATGCCGGCGTCGTCGGCGGAGACCACCGTGGCCTCGCAGGTCCGGGCGTAGGCATCGTCGCGGAAAATCTCTTCGGTCATGGCTCTGCTCCCCGTCGGCGCGTCAGCGTGATGACACCATGCGCCAACATATTGGAATGATGGGCTAAAATTTTATCCAGTTCCGCTGATGACAAAATGTCAACAACCCCATACGGTTTTTCTCTTTTGAACTCAACGACATAACGAATTCCATCCCTGTTGACACCCGGCCGGCTGTGAAACGTGCCTTTATAATTTTTCTCTCGCTTGAAATAGTCCGGTTTGGGAAAAGGTCAATAGGCGCTAACGTATTGAAATTATTATCCTCAAATGGGTACAACAAACGCCCCGACCGCAGAAAAATCGCGCCATTGCACGGTTTTTCTCCAACTTTATTGCCGCATTTGTATTTTTTGTATACGTTGTTGACACATAAGGAGTCGAGATATGGCGCAAACGGTTTCTCTTTCCCTTCGTGTCGATGCCGAGACGGCGAAACGGCTTGATGATCTTGCCGAAGCCACGGACCGGTCGAGGTCGTGGCTGTTGGAAAACGCCTTGGACGCCTACCTGGAAACCCAGGCCTGGCAAATCGCCCGCATCGAGCAGGGCATGGCGGAGTTGAAGGAGGGACAATCCGTTCCACACGAGGACGTCGCCGCCTGGTTGCGAACCTGGGGCAAGAACGATGAAACCGACCCGCCCCAATGAAGGCCGTCTGGTCACCCACGGCACTCGATGATCTGAAGGGGCTCAGAACATACATCGCGGAACATGACCCCGCGGCCGCGGCAGCCGTGGCCGGCACGATCCTCGACGCCGTCGATACGCTCAAGGAATTCCCCGCCATGGGCCGGGCCGGGCGTGTTCCTGGGACTCGTGAGTTCGTGATCACAGGCTATCCTTATGTCGTCGTGTATACGGTTGCAGATGAAGAACTGCGGATCATCACCGTTCTCCACACGGCGAGGCGATGGCCGCCGCGCCGGCAAGAATAATCGTTTCGAAGACCACGCTCCGGTCAGTCACTATCCTCTCCCAACACTGCCTTGAACAACTCCCGGTCCGCGTTGCCGCCCGACAGGATCAGCCCGACCCGCTTGCCGGCCATCTTGGCGCGTTCCTGCATAAGCGCCGCCAAGGGCGCGGCGCCGGCGCCTTCGGTGACGTTGTGGGTGTCGGTGAAGTAGTGAACCATGGCGGCCCGCATCTCGGCCTCAGACACGGTGACGATGCGCGCCGCACCGCCCATGATGATCTCCAGCGCGTTCTCGTCCGGCACCCGGCAGGCCAGGCCGTCGGCGAAGGTATCGGCGCTGTTGGTCGGCACGCACTCGCCGGCGGCCACGGAAAGCGCGTAAGTGGCCGCGTTCTCGGTAACCACGCCGATCACCTCGGTGGTCCGGCCCAAGGCCTCGCGGGCCGAGATCATGCCGCAGATGCCTGAGCCCATGCCGATGGGCACGTAGACCGCGTCCAGGTCCGGCACGGCGTCCAGGAACTCCAGCGAATAGGACCCGACCCCGGCCGCCAGCCAGGGATGGAACGGCGGGATCATGTGCAGCCCCTTCTCCGCCGCCAGGCCCTCGCAGTATTCCCGGGATTCCTGAAAGTCCTTGCCGTGGACGATCAGCTCGCAGCCGAAGGCCTCCATGGCGTCGTTCTTTTCCGGGTTGTTGCCCTCCGGCACCAGGATGGTGGAGGTGAGGCCGTTGCGCGACGCCGCCAGGGCGACGCTCTGGCCGTGGTTGCCGCGGGTCGCGGTGATGACCCCGGGGCAATCGGGCTGGTCCGTCTTCAGCCGGGCCATGAAGTTGAAGCCGCCGCGCACCTTGAAGGCGCCGATGGGGGTGTGGTTCTCGTGTTTCACCCAGACCTCGGCGCCGGTCCGCTTGGCCAGCAGCGGCCAGCAGTGCTGCGGCGTCCCTTGCATGTTGGCGTAGACCACCTCGGCGGCGGCTTCCAGGTCGGGGCGGGGGATGGGCGGCATGATTAACTCCTAGGTTCCCTTGCGGGCGATGATGATGCCGGCGAGGATCAGCACCGCCGCGGCGATCAGCGGGGTCGTCATGGTCTCCGAGAACAGCGCCACGGCGATCAGCAACGAGACCAGCGGCTGGGCGAACTGCACCGGGGCCATGCGGACCACGCCGCCCTTCGACAGTGCCCAGTACCATGCGGTGTAGCCCAGAATGCCGACCAGGAAAACCAGGTAAAGCAAGCCGCCCCAGCCGACCGGCGTCAGGCCGACCCAATCGACGCTCATGGGCAGCATGAAGAGCAACGGCACCTGCAAGGCGCCGGCCATGAGCAGGGCCCAGAAGTTGGCACCCCAGGCGCCCACGTGCGGCGCCAGGCGGCTGCCGGTCACGTAGCCGGTGCCCGAACAGAGCGTCGCCAGGACGCAGATCAGGTCGCCCTCGATGGTGGCCTCGCCGGAAGAGCCGGAAGAGCCGATCAGAATGGCCTCGCCGATCATGGCGATGGCTATACCGGCGAACCAGACGCGGCCCGGCAGGCGGCGCTCGAAGGCCGCGCCCACCAGCCCGGTGACCGCCGGCAGGCCGGCCAGGATCAACGCCGCGTGGGCCGTCGATGTCATGGAGATGCCGATGGTGTAGATGAACGGGAAGGCCGTGAACCCGACCAGCGAGGAAACCGCCAGCAGTCCCCATTGATTGCGGCCCCTAGGCAGGGGGAACCGGCCGATCAGCACCACCGGCACGGCGATGGCGGCGGCCAGCACGGTGCGCAGGATGCCCGCCAGAACCGGATGGATCTCATTGACCGTGAACTGCGTCGCCGCCGGCGAGCCGGCCCAGATGACCACGGCGACGGCCGCCACCGCGTAGGCGCCGAGCAGGTTCGGGGTCGGCCGGATGGCGGCTTCGGTCGACATGATTACCTCAGGCGCCCGGATGCCGGCTGCGCTGGGTGGGCAGGATTTGCTCGCCGAGCAAATCGTTGATGATCACATCGCGGACCTCTTCCGGGTCCAGGCCGTGGGAATCGATCTGCGCGGCGCATTTGGCCATGATGGCGTCGGCGTCACCCATCAGCTTCATCTGCTTGAACAGGTCCGGCCGCTCGAGGCCCATGCTCTCGCCGATCAACTCCATGTAGTTGACGATCTCGAAGGGCCATTCGGGCTCGTGGCCGGCCAGTTCCCGGTGATCCGCATGGTAGACACCGGCCAGGGTCGTCACCCCGGCCGCCTCGGCGGCCCGCAGCGTGTTCGCCACGTGGGCCTTCTGGAAATCCGGCACCACCGCCAGCGAGGTGATCTGATAGCCCACCTTGGGCATCTCCAGATCCACGAACTCAAGGCCGGGTATGGCCTTCAACAGCGCGATGACGCTTTCCGTGACCCCGGGTGAGCCCGGATACTCGTGCAGCGCGACGCGCTTCTCGACGCGCTTCGTCATCAGCGGCTTCAACGCATCGAGGCGGCCTGCGAGGTAGACCGGAAACATGCGCATACCGAAGGGCATGGCGCCGCCTTCCCGGCACTCGGGCAGGATGGTCTCGCCGAACTGCATCTGGCAGGTGGGGCACCAGGACAGCACCTCGGCGGCGCCGGTCCGGGTGAACCGCTCGATGGTCTTGTCCGCCTGGCGCCCGGCGTTGGCTGTGTCGCCCGGGCGCAACTGCAGGATCCCGCAACAGTTCGACGGCCCACCGTAGACCTCGTAGCTGGCGCCCAACTTATCAAGCACGTCCAGGCACAGGAGCCCGATATGCGGGGTCTTGGGCATGTTGCAGCCCGTATAGAAGATCACGTCGGGCGGCTGGGCGCCGGCGGGATGGGACGACGGGCTCAACCGTTCCATCAAGTCCGGCGGCAATTGCAGCCGGGAGATCACCCGGGCGGCGCGGCTCATGGACTTGAACGCCGCCTTGCCGGCGTCGCGGCGTTCCGTTTCGGAGCGTGCCCGGGAAAGCGCGCGCCGCGCCATGACCAGCATGAAACGGGGGTCGATGCCGTGTTCGCAGACCGTCAGGCAATGACCGGAGCCGCAACATTCGGCGGCCCAGCGCCGGGCGTTCTCCGGCCCCTCGCCGGTTCTCAGGATCTCCAGGATTCCGCCGGCCACGGCTTCCGTGTCCGAGGCGTCGTTGCCGGAAATGGCCGGGGTCGGACAGACGGCGACACATGCGCCGCAGGCCGTGCAGGCATCGATGATCGATCCGACGCGGTGCTCGAGCGTCTCCAGAAAGGGTTGGCTTGCCTCGCTCATGGTCCTCTGGGCCGGGTTCGAAAAACGCCGCTCAACCATACGCCCTTCGGCCAGGGCGGGAAACCGGGCCGCATGGGGTGGAGCGGAGGGGCGGCGGATGCCGTGTGGGGTGGCGTGATGTCATCCGCATGCCAGGGAGCGCTACGCTGACGCCGCCGCCCCTCCGAGGGGGTTGGCGTCCGGACGGCTGGTGCTGCGGTGCCGTCGGTGCCATAGCGCACCGCAGGACCAGCCGTCCGGACGGGTTTCACCGGGCCGCTCATGCGACCCAGAACATCTTCGCGGAAAGGCGCTCGGCCTGTTCGCGGGAGATGCCCATGTCGGCCAACAGGTGCGGCTCCATACGGGCCAGCCGCCGGCGGTCCTGGTCGCGCCGCTGCCAGCGCAAGAGGGTCCGCAAGGCGCCGGCCAGGGCTCCAATGATCCTGGCGCCGGTCTCGGCACCGATCTCGTCGATGGCCCGTCCGATCTCGGCCTGTTGCCGGGAAAATGTATGCATATAATGTGAACTCATTGTCCTTCTCCAGTTGTGTTCTCGATGACGACAATAGATACAATTGACATGTTTTTTGAATCAATGTAATTATTGTCACCATGACAATTTGGCTCCCCGACCTGACCGGCCGGCCCGGTCCCAAGTACCTGGCCATCGCCGACGCCATCGCCCAGGCCATCGCCGACGGAACCCTGCCCGTCGGCACCAAGCTGCCGGCCCAGCGCAACCTGGCCTATGACATCGGGGTGACGCTGGGCACCGTGACCCGGGCCTACCGGGAGGCCGAGCGGCGCGGCCTGGTCGGCGGCGAGGTCGGGCGCGGCACCTACGTGGCCGACGGCAACCGGCGGCGCCACCGCGACGGGTTGATCGATTTCGAGCCGTCGCCGCCCGGGATCATCGACCTCACCCACGCCACCATGCCGGTCCAGGCGGCGGGCCGGGCGCTTTCCAAGACCATCGCCGAGATCGCCCAGCAGCCGGACCTCTCGCCCCTCGCCGACTACCAGATCGACACCGCCATGCGCCGCCACCTGGAAGCCGGCGCGGCGTGGCTGACGGCGAAAGGCGTCGCCTCCCGGCCGGATCAAGTCGCTCTTTCGTCCGGGGTCCAGCACGGCACCATGACGACCATGATGGCCGTGGCGCGTTCCGGCGATGGGATGATCGTCGAGGCCCTCACCTACCCCGGCGTGATCCGCCTGGCCCAGCAGTTGGGCCACCGGCTGGACACGGTGGCCATGGATTCGGAAGGCATGATCCCGGACGCCCTGGACGAGGTCTGCCGGCGCACCGCGGCGAAGCTGCTCTACTGCCAGCCCACCGTCCATAATCCGACCACGGCGACCATGTCGGAGGCGCGGCGCGAGCAGATCGCGGAGGTGGCGCGCCGCCACAACCTGTTCATCATCGAGGACAACGTCTGGGCCGCCGTGGCCCCGGACCACCCGCCACCGCTGGCGACGTTTGCCCCGGAACGCACCTTCTTCATCTCCGGTCCGGCGAAGGCCATGGCCGGGGGCTTGCGCATCGCCTTCGTGCACTGCCCCGAGGGCCAGGTGGAACGGGTCCGCGCGACGATCCGGATGACCAGTTGGATGGCCGTCCCCCTGATGGCCGAGATCACGGCGCGCTGGGTCAAGGACGGCACCGGCGAGGCGCTGACCGAGACGATCCGCGAGACCATCACCGAGCGCCTGGCCCTGGCCGAGAAATACTTCCGCGGCTTCGAGTTCCATAGCGACCCGGCCGTCTCCTTCTTCTGGCTGGAACTGCCCGCACCCTGGCGGGCCGCCGACTTCCGCGCCGAGGCGGAAGCCCGGGGCATCCGGGTGCTGACCGCCGAGACCTTCACCGCCGGACGCGAGCCGGCACCGCACGCGGTGCGCATCTCGGTCGGCGGCAAGCACAGCGCCGAGGAAGTGGAGGGTGCCCTGGCGGTGCTCACGGAGATCCTGAAATCCCCGCCCGGCGCCGCCACGGCGGTGATGTAAGGCTTAGCCTTCGAAATCCCGGACCGTGTGGCCGTGGTTCAACGGGCCGTGGCCGGTGCCGTAACCCGGCGCCGTGCGGATTGCTTCGGCGACGTAGGCATGGGCCCGGCGGACCGCCGCTTCCAGGTCCATCCCCTGGGCCAGACCCACCGCGCAGGCGGATGCCAGTGTGCAGCCGGTGCCGTGGGTGTGGCGGCTGTCGATGCGCCGGCTTTCCAAGGCGATCGGTTCGCCGTCTTCCGTCAAAAGGAGATCGGTGAGCGTCTCACCGGCCAAGTGGCCGCCCTTCATGAGCACCGCCTTCGGTCCCATCCCGAGGAGCGCCGCGCCGGCCGCCCGGGCGTCCTCGGTGGTGTCCACGGGCCGGCCGGTGATGGCCGCCGCCTCCGGCGCGTTGGGGGTCAGCAGCGTTGCCCGGGGCAGCAGTTCGCTGACCAGCGCCTGCGTCGCCGCATCCTCCAGAAGCGCCGCGCCGCCCTTCGCCACCATCACCGGGTCCAGGACCAGCGGCACCTGGGGCGCCTTCTCGGCCAGCACGCGGGCCACGGTGGTGATCACGTCGGAGCGGTGCAGCATGCCGATCTTGACGGCGTCGGCGCCGATGTCGCCCAGCACCGAGCCCATCTGTTGGGCGATGAAATCGGTGGGTACCTCGTGGATGGCCTGGACGCCGGTGGTGTTCTGGGCGGTCAGCGCGGTAAGTGCCGTGCTGGCGTAGCCGCCCAAGGCGGTGACTGTCTTGATGTCCGCCTGGATGCCGGCGCCGCCGCCGGAATCGGACCCGGCAACGATCAGCACCCGGCCCCGCATTTCAGGAGCGCTCTGCCGCCTGCTCGATGACCCCGGCGACCTCGCCGACGACGCTGGAGATCAGCGCCTCGTCCTCGCCCTCGGCCATCACCCGGACCACCGGCTCGGTGCCCGACGGACGGATCAACAGCCGTCCGGTGCCGGCAAGGCGCGCCTCGGCTTCGCTGATGGCCGCCTTGACCCGGTCGTTCTCCAAGGTCCGGCCGGAGACCCGGACGTTGGTCAACTGCTGGGGATAGGGATCGAACTGCCGGCAGACCTGGCTGGCCCGGCCTTCGGAGGCGACCAGCACCGCCAGCACCTGCAGGGCCGCGATCAGCCCGTCGCCGGTGGTCGCGTAGTCGCCGAGCACGATGTGCCCGGACTGCTCGCCGCCCAGGTTGTAGCCGCCCGAGCGCATCTTCTCGACCACGTAGCGGTCGCCCACCTGGGTGCGCAGGAGCGCGATGCCCTTGGAATCCAGGAACTTCTCGAAGCCCAGGTTGGACATCACCGTGGCGACCACGCCGTTGCCCCTAAGCGCGCCGGCTTCCGCCCAATGGGCGGCGATCAGGGCCATGATCTGGTCGCCGTCCACCAGCTCCCCCTTCTCGTCGCAGACGATGAGGCGGTCGGCGTCGCCGTCCAACGCCAGGCCGATGTCGGCGCCGTGGGCCAACGTCTGGCCGCGCATGAATTCCGTGTCCGTGGAGCCGCAACCCCGGTTGATGTTGAAGCCGTCCGGATCGACGCCGATGGGCACCACCTCGGCGCCCAGTTCCCAGAGCACTTCCGGCGCCGCCTTGTAGGCGGCCCCGTTGGCGCAATCGACGACGATCTTGAGGCCGTCCAGGCGCGAGCCTCGGGGGAAGGTCTGTTTCACGTATTCCGTATACCGGCCGATGACGTCGTCCAGACGCCGGGCCCGGCCCAGGCGGTCCGGTGCGGCGCGCAAGCTCTCCAAGCCATTGTCCATGCGCGCCTCGATGGCCGCCTCCACCTCGTCGGAGAGCTTGTACCCGTCGGGGCCGAAGAACTTGAGCCCGTTGTCGTGATAGGGATTGTGGGAGGCCGACAGCATGACGCCCAGATCGGCTCTGAGCGAACGGGTCAGCATGGCGATGGCCGGCGTCGGCATGGGGCCGACCAGGATCACGTCCATGCCCACGGAGACGAACCCCGCCGTCAGCGCCGGCTCCAGCATATAGCCCGACAAGCGCGTATCCTTGCCGATGACCACCCGGTGGCGGTGTTCGCCCTGGATGAAATGGGCCCCGGCGGCCATGCCGACGCGGAGCGCCGTATCGGCGGTCATGGGATCCGTGTTGGCGGTGCCGCGAATGCCGTCGGTGCCGAAAAGCTGTCGGTTCATCAATGCCCTGCCGTTAACCGGTGCGGAATGGCGGATGCCTACGCTATTCGGTCTTTTATTGCAATTCCGTTAAGCCGTGGGGTCACGATTTGTCAGCGATTGTTTCCACGGCCCTCAGATCCGTCAAAAAATCATACGAAATATGCTTTAAATACAGCTATATCACGCATATAATATGAATACTGACAGACACTGACAAATTGGCGCTGAAATACAGCCATGGACATATGGGATGTGGCGACGGTGCGAACACCATCCCATTACAATCAATAGGAAAGGCTCAATTCGCAAAACGAAGGCATGGCCTCGTCATCGCCGCCTCGAGGCAGGCTCTTGGCGATGGCTGGTCGCCGAGTTCGATGAGATGGAACCATCTGAGATAGCTGTCCAGGTACTTGGTGGCG
>Ga0209568_1000793_pt1 | contig 11412 bp, 4 predicted proteins | sample WorMetOlspDAHAB2_FD_187406 | JGI IMG/M metagenome (GOLD analysis project Ga0209568, IMG submission 187406) | Marine gutless worms symbiont microbial communities from Max Planck institute for Marine Microbiology, Germany - Olavius sp. DAHAB.2... ...
ACCTAGGGGGTTACGACAGGGGGGGGGTTCAGTCCCCCAACCGCCGTTTTGACCATAGACCACCATTATGTGACTGTGACAGGCAGCTACAGTTGAGCAGTTGTCGTGTGCTCTCGTTAAATTCAAATGGAAAAGGTAGCTATCTTGAAACCGCGCGACGCCTGTGGCATTGTTAAATGTTAAACTTATATAGGCCTACCAGTGACATGCAGTCGACGAAAATTTAGGCGAAATGTCTTGCAGATGAAATTAACCACCAACGCTACTTACAGCATTACGTTCACCTATTAGGCCTAAATTTGAAATAAAATATATATGCGCCAAAGAAGTTTGCCTTCAATTAATAGTTTTCAACGTTAAAAATCATATGGCCTAAATAAATAGCAAACTTTGCCAAGTTCATTTTATCACTCACGTGGGCAAGAATGCAGACGCGGTCGCAATGTTATGCAACATGTGCGACGTTACGCCGTCACTGCATACATCGCCACTCATCACCATGCAACTGCAACACACTGGAAACATAAACTCGAGGGTGTCGCCAATAAATACAGCTGCTGTGGCCTACCCAGTCCGGTCATACTAAACCTCGATATGGCTTCCCAGTGTAGATTCACAACTTGTTTCGTTTCAGAGATACACGTCCACCGATTTCACCGTTAAGTTATTAGAAAACAAGTTTGGTGACAACGAAAAAATGTACGAGTTTTTCAGCTGTTGCGTTCTCGAACAACTTCGCAGTGTAATGTTTTGAAAAGTTCACTGCTTGATTGGGCTTAACGGTATTTTCAGCACAACGAATCTACATCATGCACTAAAAACAGTTTAAAGGTTTATATATCAGTGCTATAGTTTTAAAAATATGATTTGTGTCTTTGGCAACGCCCGTGCCTTTCCATTTGCCTAATTTATACAAGTGAAATTTTTCGCACTCAGACAAATTTTGACCTATACGAGGTGTGTCTAGGCTAAGTGTCAAAGCAAACACATACAATTAAAACAAATTAAACAGCGAAAATGGCCGTATCTTTAGTACACACTAACACGTTAGTAAGCAATGGTTACTTTAGGTATCTAAGCCATTCGGTTAGCAGAAGCATGCATGCACAAGAAGCACTGATAAAACGGCACATTGGCTCTAGCAACAATGGCACAACTACATACCGTAGCAATGCATCGACAGTACAAGATATAGATGCGACGATAACACGGTCTGCATGCGAACAGACCCAACTGGACAAGACAAGCAATTAGACGCCGATGTCGTCGCTTGTTATTTGAAACTGAAACGCCATTATACTCATTTCACGAGTGCATCTATATGTGCCATCACTACACCACGCAGATCAGCAGCGCAGTTTCACGTTCACTGTTTCATACAACGAAAATAAGAGACACTGACATCGATCGACGGTCACTTCGGAGACGGTCTTTGCAGCCAATCATGTGCCTGATAATGGCAAGCTGCAGACAAGTGCCCGTGCTAAATTAACCGAAACGCATAGCGTCTTCATCTACGAACAACTGAGGAGCACATCTTTTCGCAGCTATTCACTGAACAATAACGCCAACGAAGCAGTGAACATTATGCCGTATGTAACAACAACAGTGACACTGCAGCATGTGCACGCACTAGTGTCACATTACATCACATCACAGCAGCAATTCACGCATGGACCACACACACACACCATATAACGCCAAGCTACAGTAACATCTAATTGGCGCTGAAAAAGCCGACTTAAATACAAATGTTATGTTGGTGTATGTAACCTATTATTTCACAATTCACCACAGAAAACTGTGTAAAGTTGTATCAGTTGGCGTTCGACAGCATTCTTGCACATTTAGGTCATATCATGTCTGGAAAAAATTACATTTAAGTGTTTGAAAAGTCGATTTTGGAGATAAGGTTAAAAACGTCAAGCATGGGTTAGGAACTTAGGACATACTAAACCACTGGAGGTTGCAACTGTTCAAGAACATAAAAATAAGCAAAAGGAAAACATAAGACTACAAACTTTTGACAATGCAGTTATGTACCCAAAGCTTACATGCAAACACACAGGAATGAACTAGCTACGAATATGCTACAGCATATTCATGTTAATTACTCATGTTTTATAGTACAATCAATCAATAACATTAAAGCCATTCCCATATGCAATGCTACATATTCGCCACATCTACTGCTGGTCTAAGCTGTCAAGCAACAAATGGAGAGACAAGAAGAAATGTGAAGAACTAGCGCGTCTCAACAACTGTGCCAAAACTTACAAACGTTCACACAAATACACAGAGATAACACTGTTCCATACGATCAGAGAATTATTAATGCACAACAAACCACGGCCAGAGGTGCCTAAAGGGCGCTTTTGACAACATCACTCATGTCAGGGATGTTCAAGATGTCGAAGTCAAATAACGTCTCTGGCACAACAGAGAAGTGGTTGGTTGTTTGCGATAACAGCAGTTTCAGCAGGTTTAGGCTAAAATACTGAGCCTCATATAGTTTATAATTCAGTTTAAAAAGTTTGACTTCAGAAAGAAGTAAACATATAATTAACGTTTACTACTTCGTTCATATTAGGCTTAAGCAGACAAGAAGTGCAGTACACTACTCTTAAAAGGCAAGGATGACGCATGAATTATAAGAGTAACACTAAGTCAAATAAGTGCCTCTGATGATGAAAAGGTTTAATTGTGTTTGTTCTCTTGAATTTGAAAAGATATGGCGTGGACAGTGTAGGACGTTTTGTCATTTCTGTATTTATTTCATACAGAAAAACAATATTGTGCGTACAGAGAAAATAATTTAAATACCCCTAACAATTCCTCCATTTACATTAAGATCTTCCGTCATTCAAGCTACAAATATCATGTGCACTGCAACAGAGATGGCATCAAACATAAGTGTAACAACTAAATCGTGCTGAACCAAGTATACTGTTCTGAGCACTACAATACTACAAACTGCAACACAGTATGACACACAAAAATCTACATAAAATGCATAGCATAAAGGGATAAAAGTTAACATTATTTCACAAGCACACCGACCATGACTACTGACAATAAAACAAACAAAAACACAAAAATGCACATATATAAAGCAAGGCATGCCTGAATCTGTGCCGAGTTTAAAATAAAAAGGCAGGAAGAGCACAGATACTCTCTGAGAAGCAACGTCGCCATTTAACAAATGCTGAAACGATACAAACTCGTGAACATCACACATTATTTAAGACATATCGTGGCCAACTATTTACTGTACAAAGACTTCACGGATTAATTAAATGCAACATTTTGCTGCTATTTGATTTACAGATAGCTTAAACTGATACTGTATTTGGCACATTCTGGTATATTTGATATTCACAAATATCAAATGCGCACAGTGGAACATTGGCAAAACGCGAACGACCACCACAACGCAATGAGTACTCTGACATAGTGATAAGTCAGCAGCTGCAACTTGGTGATTACGTGCATGAAATCAGACGTGGCAACTCAATCTGAAGTTGGGATCACGACAAAAACTAGTTCCCTGCCTCGAATGAACACCTTTCAATACGTTGGACACACGGCTAGAGTTAGTTGGACGCATACTATTGTGTAGCAGGGTTATGATTAGGGTTAGCTTTAGGCTATTTTGTTCGGCTGATTTGTGGTTATGCACCCGTATTTGTACTAGAAATTGGTTGACAAATAGCAGGCCAATGCTGGATGGAAGGACATCTAATCATCAGGTATTTAACAGCACTTTGAGCATAATTGATAAGAGACATCTATAACTTTGTAATTTTACTAAGAAGCTGATATCAGAAAGAGTAAATGTAAATAGTTCTGAGCACAAAAAAAACTATCTGTGGAAGATGTTCCTAGCATTTTCATATCTGGTGCAAGCACATGCAACGTGCTGTACTGTTAACACAGTTTTTCACTGATCAAAAGTAGGAGCTGGATTTCAAAAACATTTAGTCTTCTACTGTGCGCACCAGCGCACGCAACACTCGATCGTCGTCCGTCCCACTGCTGTGCGCGCCATTTCGACGAACATCATGTGCCAGAAGATCGTTCAGCACTGCTGCACCTCTGACTTGAAACTCACTGCCACCTGCTGTGTTAAACTGCGACTGTTTTCTACTGCTTTCTGCTAACTACTCTACCTGTCTGTTCCACCTCTGTAGCCGCCTAACGGCATTATGGCGCTATATAAATTTTGTATTATTATTATTATTATCATTAGAAAGTCACTCAATACTAACTACATATGCACAACATTAATAGCACGATATGTGAATACGTACAATATTAATACTTCTCCAAAACAGCCAGTTGACCCATCACAACTGACTGAAGGTAGGATATTAATAATGCAATGAGCAGAGGACATTTTACTGGTAACAGCTAACGTCAAACAAGACTGTTGCAAATGAAGCAACTCCTACAGCATGTAAGGCAGTTGTAAAGTAGCGCAGCACTGTTCTAGACAAACGCACTGCAGCCATTCAGTGTCACTACAACGGTCACTAATAATTACAAAAATATATACAAGTCTTACGAAAGTATTATAGTGTGCTATCAGTAAGTCTCAGTTTTTAATGCCAAAACGAGCACATATGTATCCTAACATGGGTGGTATGTGCATTGGTGTTGATTACATACACAGCACACCACAGCCATGCATCATGTATGGTGCACCAAACACTGTCGCAGAAAACGAGTCCAAACAAAAAGTTTTACCACTTCACGTCACCACAGCCACATGTGTAACCTAACTGCATACATGACTCACTTATTTGTCTTCGCTAATAAAATGTGAGATGTTTGGCAGCCACAATATTAGTTAGTATTTGTACACCCTGTGGGTCACAAAACTGGGAACCCACACGACACAGTACAGCTAATTTCAAAGGAAGTCTGCACAGCCAATAAGTTGACCGATACACAGATACATACAAAGTGCAGCAGCAAAATGCAGAAAATACACAAAATAGACAACTAAAAAAACAGGATAACTAGCAAACAAAAGCCTGTACAGCTACCTCGTATGACACCCGGCCAGCTAACAAGACGGGTTTATTCCACAACTACCAAACATGTGCACAGCAAAGTAGTGTGTGTACTGTGTGTGTGTACTTGAAAGCATGCATGTGTGCTAATTTAAGTAAATATTCTGAACACATGCTGTCACTTCATGTGCCATACAGTGAAGCATCAAATTTCACAACTGATGCAGTTTAGCCAGAATAGTGGATACTCAAACTAATAAGGCAGCATTAGCAAGCGGGGACTAACGTGAAATGGCCTCTCAAGACACTCAGCAAGACACTGAACAAACTGACAGCACAGCAAAAATTCAATCACTGGGCAATCAGCGGTTGCTCAAGTCTACAGTGTACACTGCAGTACTATTGTCACACAATCCCAGAATTCTTTTCAAGCAAACCTTACTTCTACCTATTTTTTTCTAAACACTTTATATCCTGATACGGAGAAGGTTTGCAATTTGAATTTCCACCACATTCCAAATGCATACACAAATATAATAAAAGTATCATTTTCAAACAAACACTACAATGACTAGGCTACTTAAAAAACACCACACCAGTCTCCAGCCCCGAAAAAGAAAGCAACAACATGTATCGTCTAAATTACAAATGTACACAGTATGAACAAGAAAACTCCACAACAGCAATGGCAGTAGCACAATGTGCAGGTACACCTTAACTAGTCGAGTAACCACTGCTGTTACAAGTTTGGCATAGTGCAGATGAGTGTGACGGATGAGAAAGATGCAAAATGTCAGCAGATGCTAAGTGGCCGTAATACTGGCAACCATCTCGGTGTTGCTGTGATGTGGTTGTTGTATCAGTAGACCATACCAGCCACACTCACACGTCCCTTCTCATCGCTACTCCACAAACCGACCCTCATCTTCTCATCGTTTCGCTTCCACTCGGGAAGACGATAGAATTCAGCACGTGTCATCTTGAACAGCGTTTCAAACTCTTCGGACGACAAGTGACACTACAACAATTCAACATGTGCAATGCATAGTGAAGTGGTGTCTTGTGACAATGTAATCAGGTGCAAACCACAGCATGAAACATAACAGAGAGTGAAAAACTTAATATGTTGTTGTATGTATCCACAGAAATTCACACGAGACAATGTTGTTGCACCATTTTTTTACAACTTTCTGTTGACATTATATATCGGCAAAATGAAACAAAATAATTTTTGCAATGTACAGCAAATGTGTTAACACAATAATGTCAATACTCCAACAGTACTCCAATGTTGTTGGTTTGGTAGCAGGAAGGGTTTACGGCCTGAAAAAAGGCAGGGATTTGTAGGTGTTAATAAGCAGGCTGGATTAGTGGAGTAGAGATGCCTCATGATTCTGGGCTATACAAATCTACATGTAGCACTGACACTGATAACCTGGCTGCAATAACAATGTCCATGATGTCACTGTATCATCTATTCCAATAAAAAAGTCCAGAGTATGTTTCAGAGAGTGGCTCACCCAGACTGTGCATAAAAGGCACATAACACAATGTCTTCAGGTGATGACATCTTTACCTTAGTCAACTGGATGATATGGTTCACTTCATTCAGAAAACATATACTTTTACACCACACATTATGCTGATAAGAATCACTTTTGACTATACTGTTCACATAAGGCGTGCATAAGAAACACAGGACAGAGCATACCTCAAGTGAATGCTGATCAACTCCTGGCAACTGTTTTGCCGCGTCACTTTTCAACTCTTCGTATGCATACACCTACAACACAACCAGCCACACAATATTATTACCAATAATGGACGGTAAATACAGAATACAGCAAAGATCACAAATGCGCTTTTTAACACTAAATATTTTATTGCTCGGTGGCTTGGATGTGCCCACCTGTACAACGGAAGTTTCTCAGATGCCCTTCAGCGATAATAACTTATAACAACAGTGCAATTCAAGCATAGGTTTGCTGGATTCTAATAGATTGCTTTATCCGAGATGTCATAAATTCTGGCATAATTTTACATTAATGAACATGATATACATACAGGACACAATACAGCAATGAGTTTAAGAATTGTTCCACTTAAACATAGCATGTCCTCTATACAGTAGCGCTGATGTGTATACCAGAATAATATCGACCACACATGTTGGCAAAACAAACAGAAATCTGAAATCATGAAAAAATGATCAGTATAACAACACACTGTACCTTCGGAGGTTCTTCCAAACGCAACGATCCGCCAACACTGTCAAAGAAATAATGTGAAGCAACTCCTGGTGGCAGTGTTAGTGACTTGAGATACGAGCTATGCTGTTCACAACGACATACACACTCTTCACATTACAACAACAAACACAGAAAATCTGGCAGTAATTGACAATAGTCAACGTCACACCTATTTCAAACTCTCACCACAGACTTGCCTGTTAACCAAACAATACACAGTACCCATCTAACAATCTCTACCTGACACTGAAAACCTGCGTCCAAAATAGTTTGACCATCACCATCGTAGTTCAACTTGATCTGCACCTGCTGTCTATAACATTGTTATTATTACAAATGTACACTGTCACACAAACACAGTATGGATACTTCATAGTCGCTTCAGTTGGTGAGATATTTAGCTCAGCAGTGATAATGACAGCCAGTGTTAACCAGGCAGCTTCAGCTGCTGTCTGAAGTATGTAAGAAATTGATCAGATGATAAGAGATGCAACAGTTTCAAATCTCCATTGTAGTTATTCATCAAGTATGTGCTGCAACTTTTCTGTAAAGAATTGGCTTATTTGATGAACAACAAATAAATGCTAATGCCCCTGAATTTACAACACTGCATTCAAGATTACAGATGTCATCATCATCACTGTTAATACCAATATCACTATTGTTAAGGAGCTTACCCTCAAACCAGTTGTTGGATCATACTCAAACTCATCAGTAGGTGTTCTAGAGCCTGCAATTCAACACATTCCTGCCTGGTACAAATTACGGCATCACAAGTGCACAAAACCATCAGCTCAGAAATAACACATCCAGTGCTGGTTGCCATTACGCAACATGCTCAATGCAATCACCAAAATCAACTCGCATGATTGTGTTTCTAGAATACAACCTATGCCCACATGACAACTTCAATTATGATGGCAATGTCAAGGAATATGTGGCCAGTATTGGAGTCATCTGCCAACTTAAATTTATCCAGTACTGAAATGTTACGCAATTGCATATGCAACATGGGTGGCATTAGCTCACAGTTTGACATTACAACCCACTGTTTCTTAAGTGCATTACAGGCAATGTGCAATAATGCACTATATAGATTGACAATAACACTGACATTAAGAGTTTGATGTCATGATTACACAGACAAAGTGACAAACTGCAAAATGCAACATCAAACCAAAAACGTCTTGGCATACACGCAACAAACTTTATCGGTGTTGCAGCTCATTAGCAATGGGTGGGCAAAATACTTTCAAAATATTTCAACGATTTTAATTCATTCCGACATTACATAGAAATTGTGAAAAATCATCAAACACTGTTTCTGCTTTTCTGGGTCAACTGCAGTAAGTAAGTAACAAAAGCAATTAAAGTGTCTGATAATGACACAAGTCACTTCACAGGCACTACAGAGTCGTGAAAGGAACGACCGAAAAAAAGAGTCTTCAGATGACTGCAGAAAACTTGCCAGTAACAGAATTCAGCATTATAAGAATGGGAAACAGGGCTTGGTGTACTGGCAATTATGGCATAGATGCTAATTCAACCCCTTAGTAACCCATGTATTTTACAGGCCAGATGATCTTTTGCAGTGCATGGTTGTTGATTGTCGGCAGCCGTCGCTGCTGCCCATGTCTGGAACGAACTTCCATGCCACATTATGTCTACACCATCCCTGCAAGTTTTCTGCAGTCGTCTCAAGACTCATCTTTTCAGCCTTTCGTTTCCCAACCTTCTGAAGTGCCTGTGAAGTGACTTGTGTCGTTAAAAGACACCATAATCACATTTGTTACTTAATGACTTACTACTAAGGTAAAACTTGAAAGATAAGCATTACACTTTGTTACTCTCTCACTCAGTGAGATAACACCCTGGTTTGACAGAAAGGTTTCTCATAAAATATAAATACACAAGAAGTTGACTACATGTTCATTACACACATGCACAATAACAAACCTGTTGAACTACTGCGCAGGTGTACATAAGCGGCACTGCTCTGCGGCCGTCGAGCTAACGGTTCACCATCAACACCATCCTTCATACATCCATAATAGTTGCAACGTAACACTACGACATCAGCAATGGCACATGACCATCAGAAACAAGCAGTTACTGGCATAACAAGCTGATGACAGTATCATTCCAGTAATTCTACAGTGTAGAAGGCGATATCCACTTTACACAGATGCTTTTAAGTTATAAAAATTTAACAACAGGTGCATTCATGTTCAAACTGTAGGAAATGTCTGTAACTGACGCAAAACACTGATACATTTACGAATGCGGCCTGAGAGTCTTGTGTGACACAGCAGTGCATTGGCAAACAATACCATTTGGTTAATATGAAAAATCATGTGCATTCCGAGGTGTTCTACATTAGAAAGCAAAAAGCGATGACAAAAAAGAACAAAGCATCAACACAGAGTAATTTTCACATAATGGCAACAGACGCGACTTGCCATGTAAGTGTGTGACGTGAGAATGTCTGGAGTAATACATTTCACCCCATAGCCTGGTCGCGGAGCTGCCAATCACACATGCACAGAAATATAAGTTACAACCACCACATACAAGACACAGGCAATAGCAGTCCGAGATTAACCACACAGCACTGACATTAAAGACACAAGACTGAGTAATGTCTTTAGTTTCATAACTGTGTTGAAAGCATTTATCATACGAAACTTAAAATCAGAGCGATTAAACCACCCCACCTGACACAGTATGGTCACTTTTGAAGGCAGTCTTGACAGCTGATCACTGAACAGATACAGTAAAAACTAAAAAACTAAAAGATAAAAAAATACAAGAAGAATGCACAGCTTAATGCAACTTAATAAACCAAAGCAATTAAGCATACAAAACACAAAAATTATATGGATGTCGCCTCCAAAGACACTCGGCCAGGAAATGATGTGGCACAGGCCACACAGGGTTGCTCAAATAGCAGAAAAGAGTGGATTAGTAATGTGACTTATTCAGAAAATGGCACCTAAAACAGAATATTTGGTGCCAAGCTGCAATAGTACGACTGAGGCAAATCTAAAAAAAGGGCTGTACATGGCATTTTGGCATACAGCTTCAGACAGGAAGTAGTGGCAGGACACTCTCAGCATGACCACACCCCAACAAGTATGAAGAAGCTGCAATAGTACAATACAAACGGACGCAAGGCAACACATACCAATGAGGCCATTGTGAGTTGGTGGAGCCGTGCGAGGACGATTTTCTGTCGATCGCGATCGATGGCGTCTCAACATTTCCAGATCACGAGACGGAGCTATCATAACACAACCACTGCCAACTAACTGCTGTGTGTAACATCGCAGTCAACATGTTTCTTCACATATTCAAAAACATCTCGACACTTGTAATTGTCACTCGCATACATCAATACGATTGTCAAAAAATGCTCATGCGAATACTACTACACTGTGTTTCTAGAACATGAAACCCCCAAATTGACAATAACGAGGGCTTATCAAAATATGTGCAACAAATTGTCATGCTGCGTTTTGCACAAATGCTTGTCGATAAAGAGAAATATTATACTGGTTCCACTTATATCTCCATGAGCGCCTCTGATGCTCTGAAAATGGTGCCATATAAAGTGGATTATTATTTTTTTCTGCAAAAGCAAAGAACAGAAAAGTATGGAAATGCTGTCATGACAATTTTCTGTAGGAAATGTAATGCCTATCAATTTGATCAGATGTTCGTAAATGTAATAACATCTTCCAAGTTATGAGAAATGTAAATAAGATGCCTTGCATTTCAACAGATGCAGACGAAAACAAAATATCATCTATTCCTGGCTTTTGTCTTATACAAATCCATGAGAGTGAATCCTTTAAGTAGTCACGACATACGTACAAGCAAAGTATGGTGTCGCATAGCGTGGCTTGTTTAACGGCTCTACTGCTGCAGACGGCGTCCGTGACGCATTGCGTGGATCAAGTGTTGGAGACTCCGATCGTTTCTTCCTCAAATCTCGAAGAACAATAGCCGCAGTGCCCGAGTCGGTCATCTTTGACAGCTCAGTTATCTCCTTCTTGATCTTCTGCTCCTCAGCAGGACTCTTAGCAGGAACACTGCCACCATCCACTGCATCAGGCTCAATCTTCTTCACAAACACCTTTTCTCGAACT
>Ga0209568_1000794_pt1 | contig 11409 bp, 18 predicted proteins | sample WorMetOlspDAHAB2_FD_187406 | JGI IMG/M metagenome (GOLD analysis project Ga0209568, IMG submission 187406) | Marine gutless worms symbiont microbial communities from Max Planck institute for Marine Microbiology, Germany - Olavius sp. DAHAB.2... ...
AAGCACTCGATGGCACGGTTTAACGAGTCAATCATGATCAGAACTAAAGCATCACTTTAGTTTGCAAGTCAAGTGTCCCTTGCTTGCCTGCGATGCTGGGGGAGCACAAAATCAAGCTATGCTTGATAACGACCGTCTCAGCCTAGCCAACAGGCTTCGCGAAGCGCTTCGCGGAAGCGGAGTTACGAATGCCCAAATTGCCGAACGGTGCGGTGTCAGCATTCAGGCGGTTACCGGGTGGTTGAGGGACGGCAAGATTGCCATGCGGCACATTCCGACGATAGCAGCAGAAACCGGTACTGATATCGAATGGCTAATGTCAGGACATCAAGGAAAAGGGCGAACCGATTTATCCAGCCCCCCAAATGCTAAACCGAGCGCTAGACGCGTTGTTCTTTGGGAATCCCCGGAAGACCTGCCCGAAGGCAAGTATGTCTTCGTGCCCCGGTCGCTCGCTCGGCTATCCGCTGGTAGTGGCGAGATCGTTTTCGACGAGGAAATCGGCCCGCCGCTGCCCTTCGAGACGGCATGGGTAAAGGCGAATGGCCTCTATGGCACCGCGCTGATGCTCGTGGATGCCGCCGGAGACTCCATGGAGCCCACGATCAACGACGGCGACATGGTGTTGGTCCATACACGGATCGGGGACGACTTCGAGGACGGCAAGGTGTACGCGATCCGATATAACAACGAGCTTCGCGTGAAGCGCCTGTTTCACCGCTACGACGGCGGAATAGTGATCCGTTCTGACAATCACGGTCGTTACCCCGACGAACCGGTGCCACCTGATTCGCTTGAGCACATCCAGATTTTAGGCCGCGTCGTGTGGGCGGCGGGGAGTTTGGATTGACGTGATGCGTGGTCTGGCAACCGGTGGCGGAGTTCGATAGATGACCCGCATGACCAAGCACGTCGTTCAAGGCTATGTGACTGGCAAGAAAGACCGCCTCATGCCGGCGGCCCCGCTGATCGTGCAGAACGCGCATGCGGCCAGAGAGCGGGCCCAGAAACTGTTCGAGACAGGCCGCTACGCGGGCGTGGACGCCTACACCGTCACCAGCGACCCGGACGCCGGTGAATACGGCGAGCCGGACTTTCATGCGCGGTTCGGGCGGGTGCCGGAGTATGGGGATGGGTGAGTCGACGCCGGCCGCATCGATTGTTGGAGACCGTCAATGGACTCAGAGATCGAGAACCTGGTCCTCGAACACTTACGCACCATGCGCGGGAAGCTTGACAAAATGGACAACGATCTCGGCGATCTCCGCCATCGGATGTCGTCAGTCGGTAAGCGTCCGGCCTGCCCCACCTTCCGACCGATCATCTGAGCTGCGATTCTGCCCTTGGTAAGCGGGCAATAGGTGTCCGCTTTATTTTGGTGGACACTTATCGATGTCGGACAAGCCGAGACGCACACGGCGGCGACGTCCTGCCGTCACCAGTGCTCAGTTGAGGTGGTCAGTGCACATGGCTTGCCGTTCGAACTTCGTCGTGTTCGTCGCGACGCCTTGAGGTGTGCCGATGCCGCAGTTCTTGTCCCGAACCGTGCGGCCGGTTCGTTTCGACAGGAAGAAGCTGTCGCCCCACTGCCGCTTCATGCTTGTTGGGATGCCCGGAAATGACATGCCGGCGGTTTGTTCGATCAGGTCGATCCTGGCAACGAAGGCCCAGAAAGCCTCTTCCTTTTTCACCCGAGGGATATTGTTGATGTTCTCGTAGGTGTGCGGAAGTAGGAAACCGATTGCGTGCGCCGGCTCTCCTCCCATCGCCGGGCGATAGATGACCTTGTAGTAGCCGGTCGGCATCCGGAGGTCTTCGACCTTGGCCTTCACCTTCGCCGGGTTGGCGTTGCGTTTCGGCCTGAGGCGATCGCCTTTGGCATGGGTTTGGAAGTTGGCGCGGTTCTTCGTCACCGCCGATAGCATCGTGGTGCTGCAGCTGTAGATCTGCGCCTCGTCGAATGTCCCGTTCTTATAGACCTGAAAGCTCGAAGCAGGGAACTTCCGGTAGGTGGCACCGCTGACCACATAGATCGGACCTTCATCGATCGCCCAGGTCAGCACCTGCTGTTCCAGAAACTGCCAGATGTCCTGGTTCAGGAAGGCCCGCTGCGGGGACATGTTGGCCATGGTGAAGGTCTGGTAGGTCGCGCAGACGTGCCAGCTGAAAGCCTGCCGCGGGGCGATGTGGCCGCGGTCGTGCCCGGTGCTTCCGAAGTCGCCGACGCCAAGTTTGTTGCCGGTCAGGATGCGGTCTGAGTGGAACGGGTCGCTTTCCTTCTCACAGGTAAGGAACTCGGCCCAAGTCTCCTCCTTGACGTAGCAGTTGGCCTTACCACGCGTGTAGGTCCTGCAGGCTTTGGGACCGTAGTTGGCCGGATCCAGCTTGTAGGCCGCCCATCTCGGCGCGAACTGCTCCGGCCAATACTCGACGGCAAAGAAGCTGGCGCCGTCGTCCTGATAGCAAAGGTGCCGGTTGGAACCGAACGGCCGGTCGGGTGCCGAACCGCCGATCGTCGGCGCGTTCGCTAGCTTTCCGTCGATGAACTGCTCCGAGCAGTCGTTCAGCGCCGATTGACTAAATGAAGGCGTCGGGGCGAAGACAGCGGCAGACCAGGCGACGAGATAGACAGTGGTGGTGAGGTAAGTGCGCATCGGAACCCCTCCCATATTGGTCAGGATACCTTAGCGGTGCCTCGTGAATGGGTGAAGTCCTAAACTTGCTGGGAATTTGGTAGGAGGTGCATCCTTTGAGGTGCTTGAACTCAACCAGGGCCGGTTGGCGCCGGCCGGCGGACGGGAGGCCCCTCCATGAGACAGAGAATACCAGGAAGCGAGCGGACACGGAAAGCGTTGGGTGATTTGATGGAAGGTCGGTTATCGAGCGGCGACGCGAAGAGCGCATGGGTCCGCCTGGCGACCTGTTTGATCATCGAGGAGGGACTGGAAGCGGAGGTTCGCGACGCGCTGGGCCGGGACGACTACGAGCATGGTTGCGGGGCCGGCCCGGGCTACCGCAACGGTTACCGGCCGGGTCGCCTGAAGACGGCGGAGGGTTTCATCGAGTATTCCGCTCCGCAGGTCGCCGGGACGGAGGAACCGTTCCGCTCCGAGCTGCGCCGCCATCTGAAGGGACACAGCGAGGCGCTGGAGGACCTGGCCATCGAGATGCTGGCCCGCGGCGTGTCGGTGCGCGACATTGAGGACGCCTTCAAGGACGAGAGCGGCCGGCTGTTGCTGTCGAGGACGGCGGTCAGCGAGATCGGCGAGCGGCTGTGGGAGGATGACCAGGAATTCGCGACGCGAGACCTGTCGGAACATGACATCGCGGACCCGTTCGTCGACGGCATCGCCGAGCGCATCCGGCCGGGCCAGCGGCGAGAGCCGGTTCTCGCGGCCTGGGGCCACGACGTCAGCGGGGCCAAGGTCCTGCTGCACCTGATGGCCGGCTCCAAGGAGGACGCCGAGACGGTATCGGCCTTCTTTCAGGACATGCGCGCCCGCGGTCTCGGCGATCCCCTACTGGTAGTCTCGGACGGGGCCCCGGGGATCATCAAGGCGATCGAGACCTGTTCCCCGCGCTCGGCACGCCAGCGCTGCCTGGCGGGGCCGTTGAAAAAGCTCGACGGGCGTGATTCTCCACCTCAGCATTTTGTAGTCGCTTGTGGAAGGACACACCATGTTGGGTCACAAGGAGCGCGATCAAGTGGAGCTGTTCATCACTGGCTCGCTGCGACAGCGGGTGCCCGACGATCACGTCTTGGCCCAGGTCGATCGGGGGCTTGATCTTTCGTGGCTGCGCGCGGAGGTGGCGGATTGCTCCGGCCTGGACAATGGCCGTCCCGGCATCGATCCCGAGGTCGCTGTCCGGCGGATGCTTGCCGGGCTGCTGAGTGGCATCGTGCACGACCGCAAACTTCTGCGCGAAGCCGAGGTCAATATCGCGATCCGCTGGTTCATCGGCGACGGACGGCATGAGCAGCTGGCGGATCATTCGACCCTGACCCACCTTCGCCAGCGCTGGGGCGAGGAGCGGTTTCGAATGATCTTCAAGCGCACGGTGGCGGCGTGCTTCGAGGCGAAGATCGCGACCGCCGAAGTGGTCCACATCGATGCCTCTCTGATCCGCGCCGATGTCAGCTGGGAGACCCCGTCGGCCCAGAAGTAGCGCTTGGCCGAGAGATCGCGCCGCCGCCAACGCTCGTAGTCCTCGGCCCAAGCCGCCTTGAGGCGAGCGATGGTGGTCGCCGACAGGCCCGGTGCATCGGGCCCCACCAGGGCCGCCAGGGCTTCGCCGAAGTCGCCGGTCGAGATGCCCTTGAGGTAGAGCCACGGCAGCAGCTCTTCGACCGATTTGGCCCGCCGCAAGTACGGCGGCAGGATCGACGAGGTGAAGCGGATGCGCCCGCCGGCGTCCGGATGACGGTCCCGAACCCGCGGCCGGCGCACGACAATCGCGCCGATCCCGGTCTGCACCTCGCGTTCGGGTTGATAGCCGTGGCGCACTACCCGGCGATGACCGGTCTCATCGGTGAGATCGGCGTGCGCGGCAACGAAGGCTTCGACCTCGGCCTAGACCGCTTCGGCCAGCAACCGGCGCGCACCCGACCGAAGCACCTGCGTCAGCGGATCTTCGATCAAAACCCGGTATGGATGGGAAAACGAAACAACCGTATCTTCGTACATGGCGTATCCTTCCTTCGTGGAAATCGGCGGCTTCGACATTCGCCAGGATACGCCGCCCTCACATCACTCCGTCATCCAGATTCAGCTATAGCTCCGCAGGAGAGTGTAGCAGGGTGCAGAAGAAAACTAAAGCACCGCTTGACTATACTATAAAGTTTCGCTTTACTATCCCTCTTGCCCCAGGCATAAGGGACGCCCATGCCCACTACTTCCGGCCCCGACCTCTCCCGCCTTCCCAAGCGCTACTACACGTCGAGTGGATCGACCAGGCGGGCGACCTTGACGTGACGCCGGTCTGGGCCGCCTCGCCCGAGGACGCGCTGCATCAGATCCAAGAGCGCCGCTGGCTCAAGCAGGGCGAGCGCCTGCTCGGCGTCGATTCCGAGTGGGACGCGGTGATCGTCGACGGCGTGATCCTGACGCGCAGCCAATGGATCGAGCGCCAGCAGCAGGACTACCTGCTCGCCATGGGCACGGCGCTGTTCGGGAGGGCGGCATGATCCCCACCCTCGAACTGCTCGCCGCGCGCTATTGGGAGGCGTCGCAAGGTCTTCGGGGCCGCGGCGGTCTGGACCGGAAGATGGCAGTAACCTTTCTGACGAGCCAGGCGACACACCCTGTACATCCGCTGATCGAGGCCCGCTGCCACCGGACGCTGGCCGAGACCGGGCTCGCGGGCATCGAGCGCCTGGAGCCCGGCGATACGGAACCGGCGGCATGAACGCGCCGAAGCACACGCCGGGGCCGTGGGGCTACACCATCCCTGACAGGGTGGTTGACTTTGTGCGCCCTGGCCGCATCCCGAGGGGCATCTGCCTGATGAACCCGGCGCCAGCAGAAGGCGATACCGACGCCAATGGCACCCTCATCGCCGCCGCGCCGGAGATGCTTGAGGCGCTAAAGGCGAGCAACCGGGCGCTGATCACTGAACGCGATGTTCTTTTCGACAGCGTAAGAAACAACGCCGGCGAGGTCGACGACCCTCGCGATGGCGAACTCGTGGCCGAATTCGACGCACTGATCGCGGCGAACAAGGCCGCCATCGCCAAGGCGGAGGGCGCGGGATGACCGCGCGCCCCTTCCCGATGAGCCGGCGCATCGACGAGCCGCGGCCCGGGTATTTCACCGTGCGCCTGGTCGCGGGCGGCCCCGCGGCGCCGGCGGTCATATTCCTGCCCTGTCCGATGATGCCGGCGGCCCTGGACTTCGACCCGATAGAGTGGTGCACGCCCCTCGACCGCTCGCGGCGCCTCGAGGCGCTGATCGACGGCGAGCCGGCGGCGAATCCGGCGCGGGTCGTGGACATCGCCCGGATGCCGGCGGTGCGGCCGCCCCTGTGACCCCGCCAATGAAGAGGAGGCAACGACATGGACGGACCGAACATCGGTCACAACCGGGGACCGGACCTCGAAAACGCCTTCGCCGTTCTGAACGGCCGCACCGACGAGCTGATCAGCGCGGCCGACGACTGGCTGCGGAAATGCCCGGTGATCGGCGACCGGGATTCCGCCGAGGCCTGCGAGACGTTCAGGCCGCATGACCCGCCTCACCGAGGCCCTGGTGACCTTCTTCGCCGGCCTCTACGCCATTGGAGTAGTGATATGACCGACATCCAGATCCAGTCCGACGAGCATTGGCACGAATTGCGCGCCCGCAACATCGGCGGTTCCGAGGTCGCGGCCCTGTTCGGCCTCAGTTCCTACCTGACCCGGTTCGAACTCTGGCACCGCAAGGCCGGCAACCTGCCCGAGGTCGACCTGTCCGACGACGAGCGGGTGTTCTGGGGCGCCGTCCTCGAGCCGGCCATCGCCATGGGGGTCGGGAAGAAGAAGGGATGGAACCTGCGCAAGGTGCATCGGTACATGGAGCACCCGGCCATCGAGGGGATGGGCGCGAGCCTGGACTATCACATCGTCTCTCCCGACGAGTCCCGTGGCCCCGGAGCCCTGGAAATCAAGACCGCCGACTGGCTGATCTTCCGCGACTGGGAAGAGGGTGAGCCGCCGATGAAATATGAGCTTCAACTCCAGCACCAGTTGGCCGTCACCGGCTGGTCCTGGGGCGCCATCGCCGTCCTGGTCGGGGGGAACGACCTTCATATCTTCGAACGGTCCCGGCACGACCGCACCATCGCCAGGATCGAATCCGCGGTTCGGGACTTCTGGCACTCGATCAAGGCCGGGCAGGAACCGAAACCCGACTTCGCCACCGACACCGCGACCATCATGGCGCTGCACCAGACCGTGGACGAGGGCCGCATTGTCGACCTGTCCGAGGACAACTACGCCCGCGACCTGATCGTCCAGTATGTCGAGGCCGCCGCCGACGAGCAGGACGCCAAACAACGCAAGGACGCGGCCAAGGGCGCGTTGATCAAGGAGAAGCTGGGCGACGCCGCCAAGGCGCTGTGCGGGCCCTACACCATCTCCGCCAAGGCCGTCGCCGAGTCCAAGCCCAAGGTCATCACCGCCGACATGGTGGGCCAGGCGATCGGCGGCCGGCGGGGATACAGGAATTTCCGGATCACCGAGAAGAAAGCCAAGAAGGAGGCCGCGTGATGCCTGATGGAACCGGCAAGGCCGTAACCAAGGTCGACAACGTTCGCGCGCTGCTCGACAAGATGAAGCCGCAGATGCAAATGGCGCTGCCCAGACACATTACGCCCGAACGCATGGTCCGGGTGGCGATGACCGCCGTGATGAACACGCCGAAGCTGCTGGACTGCAGCAAGACCAGCCTGCTGTCCGCCGTGATGTCCTGCGCCCAACTGGGCCTGGAGCCCGACGGCGTGCTGGGCCAGGCCTATCTGGTGCCCTTCAGGGGGCAGGTGCAGTTCATCCCCGGCTATAAGGGCTTGATCGACTTGGCCCGGCGCAGCGGCGACGTGCTGTCGATCCAGGCCAAGGTGGTCCGCGAGGGCGATCACTTCGACTACCAGTACGGCCTCGTCGACAAGCTGGAGCACAAGGAGGCGCCGGGCCGGCGCGACAAGCCGATCACCCACGTCTGGTTCAAGGCCACGTTCAAGGACGGCGGCTTCCACTGGGACGTGATGACCGTCGATGAGATCGAGCAGATCCGTGACCAGTCGGAAGGATACCGGGCGTTCAAGAACAAAAAGATCAAGAGCAATCCGTGGGATTCGCATTTCGGCGAGTTGGCCAAGAAGACGATCATCCGGCGCAACGCCAAGTACCTGCCGATGTCCGTGCAGCGCGCGGCGGCCGTGGTGGACGCGCACGACCGCGGCGACCACGTGACCATGGACCGGTACGGCGATCTGGTGATCGACGGCGCCGCCGAGGAAGTCGTCGAGGAACCGCCGGCGGAACACGAGGAAGGCGCCCAGTCGCGGCTCGACAGCTTCGCCGACGGCGCTCCGGCGGAGCCGCAGAGCGAGGATACCACCGCTCCCGACGGCCAGCAGACCTTCCCGGCCATTCCGGTGCCCATGACGGACAACAACGAGCCCGACTGGCTGAGCTTCTGCAACCAGTTCAAGGAGGCCCTGGCCAAGCTACCGGACGATGAAGCACGCGCCAACATGGTCGACGCCCACGCCAGCGTTCTCAGCAACCTCAAGCGCCAGAACCCCGGCTTCTACGAGGATCTGCTGGGCAATGGCTAAGGCGGTGTTCAGGAAGTGCTACGGCGCGCTCTATCCGGATGACCCGGAGGGAGAGGCGATCATGCGCACCATCAAGCACGGCGAGCACGTCATGCTCGAGGTGAAGCGCCCGCGCAACCTGGGGCACCACCGGCTGTTTTTCAAGCTGGTGCAGATGGTTTTCGAGAACCAAGCGCACTACCGATCGGTCGACGCCCTGGTGTTCGCCCTCAAGGTCCGGCTGGGCTACGTCGAGTCCGTGGTGATGAAGGGCAACGAGGTCCATTTCAGGCCGCTGTCCATCAGCTTCGCGAAGATGGATCAGGCCAAGTTCAACGAGTTTTTCGACGCCGCGCTCAAGTTCTTCACCGAGGAGGTCATCCCCGGCATGGACAGCGAGGCGCTGGAGAACGAGGTCCGGGAGTTGGTGGCATGACCATCCGGCCCAAGCGCCGCCGCACCGAGAAGATGAAGGTCCGGGAGGCCTCGCAGGTCCGCTGCCCTGGGCATCTGCAATGGATTCGCGGCTGCCGCTGCATCATCGACGACGCCAACGCCGCCCAGGACAGCGCCAAGAACAACCCGCCGAATGCCCCGCGCAACCAGGCGGCCAACACCGGCGCGCGCAAGGCTCCGGCCAAGCCGGAAGTCCCCCACGTCCAGGTGGCCCAGGACAAGGACGGCAACCCGGACCGGCAGTCCTTCGCCGACGACCTGAAGGCGGAAATCAACAAGGCCCCGGACGTGGCCACCGTCAACGAACTGGTGAAGGTCCACAACGGCGCGATTTCCAACCTGAAGAACGTCGCGCCCGACCTGTGCAAGAGCCTCGAAGAAACCACCAAACTGCGCCGGAGCGATCTTGCCCAGGCGCGTGCCGCAGCGGAGTAACAGACCATGGCTGGAAGCGTGAACAAGGTCATTCTGGTGGGCAATCTCGGGCGGAACCCGGAAATCCGCTACAACCAGGCCGGAGACAAAATCGGGTCCTTTTCCGTCGCCACGTCGGAATCCTGGAAGGACAAGCAGACCGGCGAACGCCGGGAGCGGACGGAATGGCATAGGGTGGTCGTGTTCAACGAACGCATGAACGAGGTCATTGAAAAGTACCTGCGCAAGGGCTCGAAGGTGTACCTGGAAGGCGAACTTCGCACCCGCAAGTGGACCGCCCGCGACGGCACCGAGAAGTACACCACCGAAGTGGTTCTGCCCCGCTTCCGTGGCGAACTGAAGATGCTGGACAGCCGCAAGGACGGGCCCGGCTACGCCGACAGCGAAGACGACTACGGCACCACCAAGACGCCGAATCCCCATGGCGACCAGAGCCCGCCGCCGCGCGACGACCTGGACGACGAAATTCCGTTCTGAGGGGGGTGGCCATGCGGACCAGTGCCCTTATCCGAGAGCCCAAGCACCTGGCCTTTATCCGGTCCCTTCCGTGCATCGTTTGCGCGCGGGAGCCCCGGAAGACCTTCACGGACAAGCACTGGAACGAACCCCTGAAGTGGGACCGCAAGGCCGCCGCCGAAGGTGTCCGGCAACGGGTGTTCTGCGCCTCCATGGCGGACGTGTTTGACGATCACCCGTCCATTGCGTCCGAGTGGCGGGACCGTCTCTGGTCCTTGATCGGCGAGACGCCGAACCTCGACTGGTTGCTGTTGACCAAGCGCCCCGAAAACATCAAGCGGTTCCTGCCCACCCCGATGGACCCGTGGCCGAACATCCGCCTGGGGACGACGGTCGAACACCAGGACATGGCCGAACGCCGTATGCCGTATCTGGCCTTCGCCGGGCTCATGGGCTGGAAGACCTTCGTCAGCTACGAACCGGCCCTGGGGCCCGTCAACTGGTGGCCCTGGCTGGACCCGGAAGGGGTTTCCGGCGGTGCCGTCCACTGGATTGTGGCCGGTGGTGAATCCGGCAACACGCCGCGTCCGACGGACCCGGACTGGTTCCGCCAGTGCCGTGACGATTGCCGCCGCGCCGGGGTCCCGTTCCTGTTCAAGCAATGGGGCGGACGCAACAAGAAGGCCGCCGGGCGCACCCTGGACGGCGAAGAACTGTTGGAGTTTCCGGCGTGAAGCGACTTGCCGCCAACGAACTACCAGACTGGCCGCGCTTGATGCAGCGCGCCTTGGCGGCGGCCTATATGGGCGTTTCACCGTCCACGTTTGACAGGAAATTCAAGCATATCGAGCCCGTTCCAGGCATGGGCGGGAACAGACTTTGGGACCGCAGGGACCTGGACGCCGCCGTTGACGGTTGCAAAAAATCCTCAATCGGAGAGAATTCAAGCCATGACAACGACGAATGGGGCGATGTCCTTGAAGGTTCGCTACAAATACGTTCAGGTCGTCAAGCGTAAAGGATACGTCAACACGTACTACCGGCGCGGCGGCCAGCGCGTGACCATTGACGGCGCTCCCGGAAGCCCTGAATGGGTGGCAAACTACGACCGAATCCACGCAACCTTTGAAGCCCCGGCCACGCACGGAACCATGAAAGGGTCCATGGCGGACCTAATGGAACGCTATCGCACCAGCCCGGAATACCGGCAACTGAAGCCCAAGACCAAAAAGGAATACGACCGGGCCATGGCCTTCCTGCAGGACGTGGCGGGCGACAAGAACGCCGCCACCCTGCCCCGCGCTTTCGTGATCAAACTCCGAAACGACAACCAGGACAGCCCGAGCCGGGCCAACAAGACGATTGCCTTCCTCAAAACCCTGATGAACTTCGCCGTGGATCTTGAATGGCGGGCCTCGAACCCTTGCCACAACGTCAAAAAGCTGAAGCTGGGCGAAGGGGCGAAAGTATGGACGGCGGAACAGATTGCCGTCTTTACCGACCAGGCCCGCCCGCACCACCGCATGGCCTTTGAACTGGGGCTGAACACCGGGCAGCGCCTGGGCGACATTCTGTCCTTGCCGTGGTCGGCATACGACGGCGCGACAATCACCTTGAAACAGATGAAGACCGGCGAGGAATTGGCGATTCCCTGCACCAGCCGCCTGAAGGCGTACCTGGATTCGGCCTCGCGGCGCTCCCCCATCATCGTGACCAACGCCGACGGCAAGCCCTACAGCCGTGTGAACAGCTATTCAAACCTGTTCGGGG
>Ga0209568_1000795_pt1 | contig 11400 bp, 9 predicted proteins | sample WorMetOlspDAHAB2_FD_187406 | JGI IMG/M metagenome (GOLD analysis project Ga0209568, IMG submission 187406) | Marine gutless worms symbiont microbial communities from Max Planck institute for Marine Microbiology, Germany - Olavius sp. DAHAB.2... ...
ACTATAATAATATAAAAAAATGATTTAACTTATAAAAACTAAAACTAAAATGAAAACTGAATTATCACTGAACAACAGCACATAATTCCTCAAGAGACAAAGATTTCAAAGCCAGGGTTTCGTCAAGCACAGGCTCAACAGTGTGCATTTAACATTTAACAAACTCCATGAACGACTGTAACGAGAAACAATTGTCAATGTGGAACTCAGCCTTTGTGAAAACAGTTTTAATTTGTTCCTCTTGAAAATCATTCAAATCCAACAAACTTGCTGTAAGACACAGTAATAAATTTTGGCCATTTTGTCAGTCCCTCTGGCAGCTACAGGTCCTATCTAACGGTTCACTTTTGCCTAGCTAAAACATCATGAAAATGCTGCAAGAACAATAATGATAAGCTTAAACTTACAGTTTCTGAACACTGACTAACCATTGACATGTAGCAGAGGTCAAAAATGCCGTCGCATGTAGTAATGCTGTCTTCTTTCTACTGACACAACACAAACTCATCTCAGTGAATGATCCGTTAAACACTGCATGTATTACGTATCATCAACAGGTATGTAAAGTAGTCTCTCAGACTCTCACAGTGCCTCAAGCACTTCACATGCTCTGACGAATCAAGCTGCATCTCATACGAGGCGTATGGACAGCAGGAAGCGGCAGCAAACTGATACTGACACAGACTGGTTGTGACGACGTGCTCACACAAGTTCAACATGTTAAACTTGAAATGGACTTGCGTGAATTCAGACCACAATACAGGATATCGTTAACACTGGTATTACTGAACAAGTCTTTCAATGTACTGCCAGAGTGATACCGTTGGCGAAGATGATTGAACTGTGGACATTCTATGAGAACGTAGTACACAGTTAGTGAAGTATAACAGCATGCTTGCTGTCATCGTTATAACGAGGAATCTATGTGAGTGTGACGTGAACTATACAGGTGATCAATCCACATTGCGTGTCCTTAACGACAATGCAGCGCCACACATCTTTGCTTGGTCTCAAGCTGAAGCAGTCGCTAGTCAAAACAAAAGGCGTTCTGCTGCAAAACGAAAAGCTGCAGAGCATCAGCAGCAAACAGAAGCAGATGAAGCTTGCTTGAATGCGGCAAATGAAGTCATCACTGATCAGCCTGTGGATGTCCCATGCAATACTCGTCTCGACGTCTCCCCAGTGCCAACAGTGGTCAGCCATGCAACGCAAACCGTCAAGCGCAACATGCAGTTACTGTCAGCGAAATTGTTTGCCACCAAACCGATGACTATGCATTACTACACTGGTCTTGAAACATAAAACAAATTTTTCATGGTTTTGGATACTCTTGGCAATAACGCGTATAACTTGACACACTTTCTTGACAAACAGCCTCCTGTCACCATCAAGAATTAAGCATACTGTTAGTGTTTGAGATAACTGAGAGAGAAGTAAGATGCATATTTGTAACATGGATTAACTTCATGTATTTGCAGTGGTCTGAAGTTAACTGGTGGACATCCTGCACACTTGTCAGCTACTTCATGCCACGTGATTTTTCACCCAAGTATCCCAAGACCCGATTAATTATGGATGGAATGGAGTGTCCAATAAACAAGCCAACACAGCCTGTGGCACAGCAAGCTGCATTTTCTTCTTCTAAATATCGCAATACAGTCGAACTTGTTGTTCGTTGCACCCCTGGAGGTCTGATTAGCTGTTTTACCAGCATTTGGCGGTTCAACCTCTGATCGCCAAGTTGTAGAATCAACAGCCTTGCCAAAAGTATTTGCACCTAACGATGAAGTTATGACCAACAAAAGATTTAACGTGGAAAATCTGTTCATTCCCTATCACGTTGGTGTTAACATTCCAACGTTTTTCAAAAAGAAAAACCATCTGTCAAATGCCACTGTGCTCAAAGACCGCAAAATTGCAAGCAAAAAGGGTCCACATTGAACGAGTTATAGGTTTATCAAAAACCTACAAAATTCTAACGCAGCCAATGAATCACATGGAGTCAAGTTTGGGAACACAGATTATTACTGTGTGTTTTTTGCTTTGTAACTTCCGAAAGTGCATTGTGTCTGTTGATGCATAATCTAATGCCAGTGCTCTGCGCACTAGCAAAAAAACAATTACATTGTGTGATTGTTGTGCATAGTTGCATGTGCTGGAGGTTTGTGTTTGTTGTGTGCATGCAATGTATCACTAGCAGACTTAATGAATACAATATCACTTGTGATAAGCTGCTGTCAATTGGCAGCAACAAACCATCAAAACAAGCAATTCATGGATTGAAGTATCATCTCGAGAAAACACACAAAGAGTTAAACTCGTGTAACTCCGAACAAGTTGGCGTTACGTCTTGAGCCGCCAGTCAAAACGCCAAAGCTCAAAAAAAACACCGGTGAAACGCGACTGTTCAGTTGAGTTCATCAGCTGTTAATGAACGCGCGAGCAAGTGGAAAGCGAATCACCCAGTCGTTAAGCACATCGAAAAAAACGATCATGGACATGCTACTCTACTCAATCGTGGAAGGAGATGCTTTAAGACGCCAAAGTTTGCACATCCATTCTCTGCTACCAGTTGAAGTCAGAAAAATTATGCCGGACATTTCTCATGCCAGCAACCTATGAAATAGCGGCAACCAAGTTCACCAGGCGTTGGCAGAAGTTGACTGGATCTGTTACTGCCACTTTCTGCAGCAGTGTACGCGGCGAAAAAGTTGTTCCGGCAGCCATGGTCTTCAGGTGCCTAATTAGCTTCAAAGTTGAATAAAGCAAAGCTAACGTGGGGCCTAGAAGCAAATATTCATACGAGGATCAGAGATAATGCAGGCAACATCATATGCATTGCACAGGTCGACAAATTATTTTAGCTGCATGGCGCATACGTTGCAGCTAGTGCTGAATGACGCTCTCGTGTCAGACAGGCGTGGAAAAAGTCGTTAAGAAATGCCGCAAAATAGTCACGCACTTCAAGCACAGCAAACAGGCGAATCGACATCTGTAAAAATGTCAGCAGTGTTGTGATACTCCTGAACACCATCTCATCCAAGATGTCGAAACGTGTTGGAATGGCACATATCTGATGCTGCAGAGGATCGTGGAACAGCGCAGAGCATGGAGTCTGTACAGCGTAGAACATGGAAGCATTGGATGCTGACAAAGACGGAACTTAAACAACATCGAATGAAGCCGGCTTACGATGCAGCAGTTGAAACCAGTCACGACGACGCGTGCATATCGCTCGTCATTCCTATCGTCAATCTGCTGCATTCCAAACTAGTCAGCCGCAGAATCCGATGATGTGTCTTGCTACGTTGCTTGACGCTATGAACAGGTGTTTCAGTCACATCAAAGATGAGAAGAATTTAATCACAGCAACTCTCTGGATCGGCGCTTTAAAGACACATACTTTGGCAGTGCAGAAACAGAAGAAGCAAAACGTGTAAATCGCGCGTTTTTTGACCACATCCAATGTCAGCAGACAGAGACTGCATGCGATGCCAAAACCGCTGATAACAGTCGTTATGACAACTGTGAGCAATCCGCTGCATCATCGACTTCATCAGGGTATTCCGGAGGACCACGACAACACAACTTCGTTGCAGCCACACCGCTGGTATCATGCACAATAATATCCACCCTCAGGTGTTTTCCCCGGCGAACAAAAGGTATCCGGCCGGATGACACTTCTAGGTCAAAAAGTAATAAAAGTAACCCCACGTCACGAACGGAATTATCCGCCAAAACCAATAAACCTCGACCACGAAATAGTAATACTAGACAACTGCTATCGTTCAGCGTCTCACAGTCTCACTCTGTGTAGTTAAACCTGCATTGAAATAGTTACTCTGTTATCAACACCAAGAAGTGCTTGGTGTCGAACTTCATTGAACTGGCAGCTGCAGCGTATTGCCAGTTACACAACCGTCTTCATGTAGATGCACTGAACTCTATAAATTGACTGCAAGGAGCTAGCCTACGGGCTGTGGCCCGCAGGCTGAAGCGAGAGGTCGGCCATATTGGCAGGGTCATGTGATTGTTGTTTACATGTGCACAGCATTGATTTTCACGTTCTTTAGCTTGTATTTGGTGTTAGCGAGGCGTAAAAATGGCGAAAAATTATAGTGCATTCAACTGCACGAATCGAGATACGCCAGAAAATCACGTGGGAATCTTATTTCATGGGTACGTTGTTTTGTTACCACCACATTTATGCTAGTGCCTGACGCCATGATGTAATACACGACCATGTGTTCGTTTCATTTTAATAGGACAGGCATATAGCAGACTTAATTGACATTGGTTTTGGTCACCTGGGGAAACATAGTAGAAATCCTGTGGGAATTCAAGCGCTCAATGCGAAATGGCCATTATAGGTACCTTTACTGGCCCCGGCAAAATACAGACTGGGGATTTGCTGCTATGCTGGTAACGTATTACAGCACATGTGACTGGGGCTAGAGCAGTATTGTTGGCAGTGCTCTATCTCACAAACTTGTGTGATTGTGTAGGTCGACCTAGGATTTGGTGTACGAGTGCCTCAGATGAAAAACTGGCACTTCTTCTTCCAGCAGACCAATGCAGCTGGTTCGCCAGCCGATGGATGTTATCTTTGCCAAACAGGAAATGGCAGAGAGCTCTGTCACGAGCCGCAGCAGCAACAAGAAACCGGGTCTGCCACCGAAGAAGGCGCTCGATGCGGCCAAAGTTGCTGCGTTGCTGTGTAAGTTACCGTACCCGGCCTTGTTTCAGTGTCTTCGTCATCCCAGATATATCGAAGTTGCGATTACATCATTTGTTTTTCATGCGTCTTATGTTTCTTGTTTGCTTGCATCTGCCACCTGTTACTCAGTATAATTGTACCAGTTGATACTACACCGTTTGCGTTAGATCGCTTAAAATGCAGCATTAAAATCTGCTATCCACAAACTGGCCCTCTGCACATCATCTAATCCACAAGTTGCCAAGTCCACGAGATAACCACCTGAAAATTGACAGTCTTAGTCTGTCAGCAAATCATCACTGGCTGCTCAATGACAAGGTCTGCTGTCACCTTGCAATCTGCTGTATGAAGAGATGACAGTACTGTACAGGCCACTTGCTGAAGCCAACAGTCAACCCAAAGCACAACCATATAGGGAATGAAAGACCGAGCTGTTAATTACAACTGGTGTCTAGTCTCTGTGTGTGTTTTTTTGTATATTGCTGTTAATAACCAACAGTTGCCTCACAACTGGTCCACGTCACAGATTTGACTGATCGGTGTCCACACTATTCACTAGCACACCATAATAGCAAAAGGTTAGGAATCATTGCAAGAATCTAGTTACGTTTTGTAGCATGAACAGTCAAAAAACAACTTGGTGCTACGGCTAAACACGAATTTGGTGCACACTGAAAACCAACACTCGACACACAAAATAACAATCAGGACAACTGCCATTAAATTGGTTTTTCGGAAGGCAGAGTGATCGTTCGCAGTCCATTGAGCAACAGTAGCACAATGCTGATGATGACGATGGCCGCAATGCAGAACCAGTGCCGTGCACTCCATGCATCATGATTCTCAAGCATGCTTCATACCACGATCATATCAACATAATGAGATTGTGCATCATGTGCCAAGGAACCTTGTCAATAACCTTGTTTCAAGAATATCTGAAAAAATTATGTTATTATCATATAATTCGTCTCTTGGCAACAAAGACTTTCTATTGCACAACCATGAAAACCACATTGCAGAAGCGCCTGAGCCAATTGGTGACAAACTAGTCAAAGAATTGCCGGGAATTGGCGTCGTATTTATTTGAATATAGAATGTATTTATACTGTCAACCACTAACCTCCACTTATGCCTACTGTCACTTTCGATTATATAAATATAGTATTGCCTGCAAAATACCATAAAAGCTAACTCAATCCTATAGGTTGTAGTATCCCGAAATGCCGGGAAAATGCACCTGAGAGTTCTAAATTTCCAATTTTCTGGGTTAGCCCTACTAACCCTCAGCAGCGCGCACCTTCAGCGCGCTTTTTGGCGGGGTGCCCCTTTCTGATGGATTGGACACCCGCCCTTGCCAAATCCTAGATCCGCCCCTGATGTTCCACAGTAACATTGCACAAACTGCACTCCACAAACTAAAATGATATTTATGGTACTTAAGTGAAGATGCAGCAGCACTCTCATTGTTCTCTGACAAGCTTTGCTCCAATGAGAAACGAATAATTGTTGCTGCATTGTCAAATCCTGATATAAGGTGAGTGAAGCCAAAGTGTGTCAAATGCTTCAGGCAGAAGAGTCTGTCGCAGTTCGTCACCAAAAAAATATTCGACTTATGTACAGCCTTGAAGCTGGATCACGGTTTTTTGTTGACTGACGCAGACGTTTGGGAGGAAAGGGAAGACCTCAAGACAAACTGTTGTTGCGGTGAGAGTTGTGAATAACTGTGCTGAACGCGCTTGTAAAGCTGGCTACAGACTACAACATGGCATTAACGCATGACGAGGTGCAACGTCAGCTCATTTTAAGCTGTTGAACATCATCACGAGCGAATAGCAGCACCACTGAAGAGAAAATTCACTGAAGTTGAAGATTTGACTGGTGCAAAAGACTTTTGATTCTCTATGTCGCCCAGTAGCAATTATGGTGGTGCTTTGAACATATTTTAGTTTTTATCTTAGTTCCTCTGTATAACAAAACAAATATTGCGAATTTCAGTTGGAAATAACTATGGACTCCCCTTTTTGAACCTTGGTTTTCTTGAGCTGTCTGTAAACATGATCACATATGTCTGAAATTTGTACAGCATATTCATAAATTAAGGAGATATGTCACAAGAAAACCTTTGACACTGGTGTATGGCTGAAAGGAGCAGCTGTGCGTGATTGGTACTTTTAAATCGAAGTAACTGCATTCACGAACTTTGCATCCTTTAACATGCGTGGCTATACACAAGGTCATTTACAGTGTTGGATATCTTTGTAACCTCAGCGATAGTATCGGTATACAGGTACATTGGTTATCAGACTCTGATATGCATAAAGTAACAAATATTCACAATGATTTGTAGTGGCAGCTAAGTCTCCCACGACCAAAATAGTTGAGTCTGGATGCTTGTTGAAGATTATCTACAAAGTGTTCAGCAGAAGCACTTCCCTTGCAACCACTGAAAGGGTGTATGGGGTGTCAGCAGAAACCAGTGAAAGTTGCCATGTCGTGGGCAGGCTGTTAGAACCACAGACTGCCGCAGAACCAATTCCAGCAGAACTGCAGACTCCAGCAGAGCCGCCTGCAGACTTCAGCAGCAAAGAGGAATATATTACATTTGCACAACTAAGTCCACCCCCAGAACGAACAAACGTAAGCGGAAGCAGACAGCATACCACTTGACTGGACAGGAACACACACATTATCTGGAAAAGCAAGCCAAAGGAAAAGGAGGGAGAAAGGCCAGTGACAGGAAATCTAAAGTACCATCTACTGATAAGTCAGGCAAGTGACTTTTAGGTTTTGTGTAGGACTAAGCCTACTGTTTCTTAATGAAACGTCTCTGCAACGCGTGTCATGCGACCAGAGGACTGGCAGGTGAGGTACTATGTGCATTTTAATTTATGGCGTCATATAATTTTTTGTGCCATGATGTATATAGCATATCTTACATATAAACAAAAAAAATACAAATAAACAACACTCATCAAAGATGAGATATCCAAACGTCACGTCTGTTTCTGCACTGCTCCATTACGCCCAAATGCTGTAGAACATATCACTATCCACGTCTCCGATGCAAACTATGTCTAGGTAATTGTGTTAGTTTCAGCTGTTGCTAAATTGTCTATCTGTACGTTTACTTTTCAATGTCATGTGCAACAGGTGATGAAGTGTACATGCTGTATGATGTTCCACACATTATCAAAAACATACGCAATAATTTATTGACATACGACTTCCACGTTGACGGCAAAGTTGCATCACTGACCTTGAGCCAGATGTTTGACAAAGAACAAAAGAGCAGCTTGCGCCTAGCTCCAAAGCTGACTAGGCACCACTTTGACATGCTGCCATTTAAGAAGATGAATGTCCGTCTGGCTGCACAGTTGCTTGGTCATAGCACTGCTGCTGCACTCCGGACTTACACACACTTTGGTCGACTGGAAGCACCAGATACTGCAGACTTTGTGGAGAAGGTCGACCAACTTTTCGACTGCCTCAATTCTACCTCTGTGTCAGCTGAGCACAAGTGGAATAAACTACTGACTTTGCGAGCTGTAGATCAGCTATATTTCTTGCACGAGGCTGGTGAATGGGTTGGTCGACGGTCATTTGTGAACCGTGCTACAGGCAAAGTGAAGACAACACTGCCATTCCATCAAAGATTGCAGCAGACGGTTAATGGCATTTTGTCTGCTTCCTCTGACCTCTTACAGAAATACGGTGTCCAATATGTCTGGACTTCCCGCTTCAACCAAGATGCCATTGAGAATTTCTTTTCGTTAGTCCGGGCATCAGGTGTCAACAACGACACGCGTACAAGCTGGGAATATGAAACTTCAGTGAAGCATGTTGCAGTGAACTGGTTACATGACCATGCGAAAAGTGGAGCAAATTGCGAACCTGACATGACTCGTTTCTTTCTATTCTGGATCACGTAAAGTGTTGGAAGTCACATAAAGCTAGTGACAGTTACGCCAGAGCAGGCAATGTAACCTCAGTGCAAGCAGACGACACGACTGCAACCGCTGCTGCTGTGTCGCATGTCGACCTTTGCATATCTGTTGTCAGTAACAGACCGGCCTGATTTGTTTTACGTAATTGATGTTGACACAAATGTTGTTGCTTATATATGCGGTTATCTGAGCACGAAGATACACAAACATACTGGCTGCAGTTAATGTGCAGCTCTCGACAAGCAGTATCACAGCAACTTTTCATATAATGTGGTTCTGTTAGCAAAGAGTCACGATGCAAATCAGTTTACAACTGACAACTACAGAGGCATAACTATTAGCCCCGCCATTAGTAAACTCTTTGAAATAATTTTATTACAGTCATTCAATAGGCAATTATCGACTTATTCCTTGCAATTTGGATTTAAGCAGAACTCCTGCTGTAACCATGCACTGTATACAATGAAGACCAGATTGACCACTATGTGGCCGACAGTTCACTGTCAATATCTGTGCCTTAGATATCAGTAAGGCTTTTGACCGCGTTGATCACTTTGCTCTGTTAAAGTTGCTGATAGATAGGAAACTTCCACGAGCCTTTATCGGTGTGATGTTGGACTGGCTCTCTAAAAGTACTGTATGTGTCAAGTGGGCTGTTTAGTGCATCGCTGATGCAGATTACACACTTTACTGTTTCTGTGAGTATTCAAACGAGTGCAATCACCGATTTATCAGTGGGGAACCATTGTGGAAAATACCACAAAAAACTCATCATGGTTTCAGGACCTATTATCGCAAAGTTGAATGGGATAAACGCCTGTTGCTATGCAGCAGCCGAAAATTGCTGGTGCCACTGATTGTAGGCAGAAAGTTTGTTGTTGCTGACGAGCCACTCAGTGTTTGCAGGAAAAAGACCGTGGTTGGAGTTTCAATTAAATGAAGGCGCAGAACCGAAGTTGAACGTTCCATGTACAACGTGGAAAAATACCCGCTTTTGCCACCATGTAGTAAAAAGTGCAGGAGGAAGTGTAGCGAAATATTCAGCGAAGATCGTAGGAATGATATTCGAAAGCACTTTTGGTCCATGACATTTACAGAGAGAAGATGTTTTTTTAATTCACACATCAGTATGCTTAAGGTGCATCAAAAGAAAACTGACAATACTGGAAAGAATTCCAGTATTCACTACAGTTTGCCAAAGGAAAGTGGCGCAAAAATCATTGTATGCAAAACAATGTTTTTGCATACCCTTAGAATGAAAACAGATGGATATATCACAGAATTCAAGAAGGCAATGAAAGAATATTGTGGCTTACCAATTAAGGCACGGGACAACAGGGGACGCCACGAGCCTGCTAACAAAGGAGACCATAACTGTATTAAACAGCATATTGATAGTTTCCACCCACAGGTTTCACATTATAAGCGGGAAAATGCTCCGAACAGGAGGTATCTTGATGCAGAGTTGAGTGTTACCATGTTGTGGAAGGATTACGTAAAACGTTATGGGAAGATTTCATACAGTGCTACTGCCTACCGAAAAGTATTCGATGAAGCAAACATTGGGTTTGGAAAGCCATCACAAGATAAATGCGAAAAGTGCGAGCTAAATGAAAATTGCGAGTTATATGATGATCTGCAGAAGCATCTGCATGAAGCAAAAGAGGCTAGAAAGCTATACATGGATGACAAACAGAAAAACTGGCCAGGTGACACGAAGGTCTATGCAGTCGATATGCAAAAGGTAATCATGTTGCCAAAGATGAGTATTAAGGAGCACTTCTTTGTCAGTCGGCTAACTGTCTTCAATGAGACGTTTGCCAGCCTTTCTGAAAAGGATGATATTTGTGTGCTCTGGCATAAGGGGTTGTCAGGAAGAGATGCAGACGATGTAGCATCAGCTTATGCTCATATTATCCAAAATTCAAATGCTGAGAACTTCATATTTTGGGCAGATAATTGCTGTGCACAAAACAAAAATTGGGTCATTTTTTCTAGTATGATTGCTCAAGTTAACTCGGAGTTTGGGCCCAAAACAGTTCTCTTCAAATATTTTAAGAAAGGCCATACATACATGAGAGCTGATTCAGAGCATGGATCAATTGGCAAAGCTATGAGGAAGAGAGAAGAAATCCTGGATTGGAATGATTTCATAACAGTTGTATACAGTGCAAGAAAATCCAACCGAGTTGTTGAGCTCACGCAGTTCTACCATTTTGCAGACCTACATCGACAGGGCACAAAGAAGCAGCCAATGCCAAATTTGAGAACCATCAGAGAGGCTAAGTTTAAGAAAGGATCGACAAGCCTCTTTTACAAAACGTCGAGCAGTGACATGGAGTTCAAAGTTCAGATGCTTAAAGCGAAGGCTCAGAAGTCTATCACAACTACAGAGATGGGTAATTAAATAGTTTTGATTATAATAAGTGTTTAATTAATTGGAATTAGAGCTGAATTTTCTAATCTTAGCTATTTGTCATTTCTTACTTTTCAGCAAATTATAATCAGATATTTTTAATTGGTGCACAGTATTAATCACACTACATTATTGAGTTTGATTTGATCAATGCAAAAAGACCTACAGTATTTACTTTATTCTGTATCTAAAACATGTTCAAATAAACATTCACTGTCATTTTGTGTGTTGCAAAACTTAAGAAATTATAGTGATTTTTATAAAGGAATTTATTGCACATTAGAATAATGTTTAGTGCAAATACATAAAATGTGGTCAACTGT
>Ga0209568_1000797_pt1 | contig 11389 bp, 9 predicted proteins | sample WorMetOlspDAHAB2_FD_187406 | JGI IMG/M metagenome (GOLD analysis project Ga0209568, IMG submission 187406) | Marine gutless worms symbiont microbial communities from Max Planck institute for Marine Microbiology, Germany - Olavius sp. DAHAB.2... ...
CATTTAGCTCACTTTTTGTTCACACTAAGAATCCCTACAACATGGCGGCGTGGTTTTATACTCCAGTTCAATAACGTCAGAGCACAATGTGCATTTTGTGTGCTTTCATCCTTACTTACTTACTTACTAACATGCTGAACTTCTTAGTGGCCGTCAGGCGGCGGCGGCGATCGGCATCCGTTGTCGGGACACGTGATCAGAATATCCGGGCAGTCGGCCGCCGCGACCACTTCCGGTTCCGGAAGTGACGTGGTGTCGGCAGCGGCGCCTTCGTCGTCGTTACGGTCATTGGTTTCGCTGCCGGCGGCGATGGATGGAGTCGTCTCGGTTCCGGTGGTTGACGCTGCCGACTGCGGTGTCGGTTGCGGAGGCTGGCGCTTGGCAACTGCCCCAACGACCAGTCTTCCATTGGGTTCGAGTCTCGCCCACAGAGTGTTGGAGATGATCTTCTCGTTCAGTTCGAATTCGCGCCTGTATTTGGCACGAAGGCATTTCACCGGCGTCTTGAACCGACGTTTTGCCCACACCTTCAGAGAAACAGCACAAAACAGCCGGCATGATATCCACGAGCGTGCAGATCCAAAAGAAACAAGCCACTGCCAACTTGTCAAGAAATAGTCTTTCAATGCATTAACGAGCCTAGATTTGTCATCAATTCAAGTGTAAAACTGGAATCCTATATTGATACAAAATATTATGTGCATATTCTAATTTCTGACATCATCAATTCGTTTAAATAGCAATAAAGATATGTCAAGTATATATCATAGCCTACAATATCTTATCAAAAACGTGACATTATAGAAATGTTTAAAGATAAGACATTTTACATGAATTTCCATCTAAAGATGACATGGAAATAAACTTCAGATTTAGCTAAGGTTAACTAATATGACATGGGGCGCTGACATCATTTACCTAATTTGGCGCATATCGCAGCTTTTTCGGCGCATAGAATATTTAATATCAAGCGATAATATTATAGCGCTTGTTTGACACTTTAGTTCTAAGAAAAAGATCCAATCGCACTGGCAGGCTTCACCACGATCTAGTACTATTTATTGATAATTTGTTGGCTCACTGTTTTGCACCACCCTGCATAATATCGCATAAAATATACAAAGTCTGACAGCATGCAGCCAGCAGATTAGCGCTGTGTCAAACTCCATCTAAGAGACGAACGGGAAAACGAAAACGTCCGTTTGTCCATTGTGTTTGTTCGTTGGTGCTCATCGCTTTTTGACCTTTAAACTTAATATATCAAGATGTCGGAATTAATGTCAGATAATGATGACGAAACTGTAACTTTGGTCAGTGCAACTCTAATTTTCAAGTGTTTGCTTCATTGGCTTTGGCGGATGGACGCCCCCGGTGTCTGTCCGTTTGTCGTTTAGGTGGACTTTGACACTATAACTTTCAGCATGGACACACAAGAAGAAAAACGCCATATTACGGGATTTGGGACAAATGGCCTCTGTCATTTTTTGAGTATCCATGCTGATGGACACACACACGCGAGCGCGCACACACATATTTGTCTGTGAAGCGAGAGATTACCAACGCGCGCAGATTAAATAAATATCTGCACTGTATTGCGCTCGTTAATGGTTATTGCGCGTAAATCGTGAGCGAGGTCGTAATTTCCTGAACCCAATAAACTCGACGTTGTCATGTACACAGATATGCATGTACACTCCACATAATAATGACAGCAATATTGTTTAACGGAGGCGGTGATCAGCCAATGCCGACTGCATACAGCCATATGAGCCATGCCTTGCTCAACTACAATATATTTCCGTTCATCTTCATTCATGATATAAAAGAACGTAAGAAAATAATGACACTGCTAACCTCGATCATCATAAACCGTTGGGCATACGTTATGAACGAACGAAAAAAATCAAAACTTATTTTTTAATCTGATACTTAATTTTTTTACATAAACTACAACCGTCCGTCGGCTGTCAAATCAATGATCACTACTGTGGACTGTGGAGCGTGGATAAATTCCATTAGACAGTTCGTTGTCTTTAGAATGCCACGTGTAGATCTACTGTAATTCAGCTGTTCGGCTCCCATGCCAAATAGACCGTGTTACTAAGCACGTGAAGCTTATGGTTTATTAACTGGTCTAAAAATCATCAATCATCGTGGAGTTTTAACAGATAAAACAGGGCAGAGTAAGAACAGCACTGCAAGTTCACGTGATCAACAGATCCAAGCGTAGTTGTCAGTGAGTGTTGACCAAAACAAACTACTGTTCTGGAAAAATGTTTACCAGTGATAATCAGACTTCGCGTTCCTTATCATGTGTCAGGTATGCGTAGCCGGGCTATATAGACAGCGGTAGGATTACTAAATGTTTAATAATTCTATAAACCTAAATGAAGAGTATATATTAATATGTAGTTATATTTCTTCTCTGTTAAAAAATTAAATTCTTTATTTTTAATTAATTTTAAAACGAACAAGTGTTTTAAAATGTATAAACGAAACAGATATCAACGTCCGTTGGCAGCGTGTTTTCCATATATTCCGTTATAACCCGAGACTGACGACAGTGCACGCCAACACCCGTTTGAGTACGCTGCTTCATTGACGTCTGTTTCCGCCTCCGAAATGACCTATATTGTGTCGAGTGGGGCGTTAAACTCTACTCACTCACTCACTCAACGTATCTGTTATAGTTCGAAACTAAAAATCGGACAGAATCGATCAACTGTGTCGCTGAAACCAGTTCATCGTCTGAAATATCTCTAAATCGCAGTGATAATTCGCATAAGACATCACGCACGCGCTCATCTCGCTTTAAGTACGTTAATGTCACTTGTCCGGCTGCTCCGGTGGTTAATGCCGACGCCTGTCGTATACCTCGTGCGAATGTGATGTCTCCTCAGACTGTGGCCGAGGTCTCGGACCGTCATAGACAACACCGCCTCTGTATAGGCGTGCACAGCTCAAAGTGCGGGTGTCCGCTTCGCTCCCACCCGCATGAGGCGTGCAGACTATATACGATGGCGGTGTTGTCTATGACGGTCCTCGGCCTCGGCCACAGTCCTCTGAGACCACATTCGACTCGGTCAACGGCAGCCGGGTATTAACCACCGGAGCAGCCCGCCCAAGTAACATTAACCTATACAGACAATATGGCACAGACAACAAAGGACAGACAAGCCGAAAATCTACAGACAATCTACACTGTCATCACAGCGACCGAAAAACTGCTAACCTCACTAACCGACTTAAAAACCAAACTCCATCTAAATGTATAGTACACCAATTCTGACACCATGGTTGATACGTTATCGCTTTATTGCCGTTAGTAGTGTATATGGTATTTTGTCTCCGCTGTAGTCTGTTGGCAGCATAAAAGAGTCAATTTGGTCGACATTCGCAGTCAGTCGTATTTTAGATTTAGATTTCATTTTTTTTCGACTTTACTTCAGTATTATTGTGCTTTTATATTTTATATTTTTAACTGTTATGTGTGTATGCACTTAGATGTATTGTAGTGTGTGCTATCCTCGCGGTGTAATTAATGAATGAATGAATACAACAAGCCATTTCAGTGCTAAAATTTTCAGATGGTAATGTAACGAAGAAATAGCATCCTGCAAAAATAAACGAACGAAAAATCGAGAAGAAACAAAGATAGATTAGACCACTAACAATTAGGATCGAAACAACTGTGCACTGTAACCGAATGCCAGGCGAAATTTGGCTGCAACATTCCAAGCAGAATTATACGCGAACGTGCAGTACAGGGAAATTAAAAATATAAACCTAACACGGCTCGGGAATTTCTGGTCAAAGAGCACCGACGTTTGCTTGCACGTGTCCCTGTGTTCAGATGTGCATGTTCGCCTGCCGCTTACATATTTCGTGTTGCTTATGTTTTTCGCGTCGTTTTCTGTGTATTGTTGTACTGCCAATAATTTTTCGACACCGATGGCGGTGAAAAACGAACATTATTTCATGGTGAACTGTGGCCGTCTATGTCTACAATGCTGTCTACAGTGAATTAACGGCTTGTAATCCCACTCTTACTCGGTGAATGCAGCAACGCTACAAACTAAGCCGCTTATGCGTCACGGAACAATGACCACACCAGCCACAGGCTTAGCAGCCAAGTAGCCTACATAGCCTACTCTGATAACACCATGAAATAAGAAAGTTACAGCACGGTCTACAGTGTATTATGCTCGTAACACTACAGTGGTAGACTGTGCTGTAACTCACTGTTGCACTTGGTAACATGACATAATGGGCTTCTATTGACGAAGTCGACGACGGTGTAGCGTCAACATTTTCGAACGTTTAGGCCTAGTTCTTAGCAACGACGCACTTCAATAGAGTCAAGAAAAAACCGTGAAAAGTAAAGCAAGCTCAGACCTCGAATCTGTCGCTTTTCATCGCCTGAACGTAAATGTCTTTCGGTCGAAACGAGTCGCCGATGTCCACCAGCAAATGCATTCGACGTTTTCCGTCCTCATCTTCGCGGAAAACCGGTTTTCCAATCTTCTCGCGCTTCGGCGCCACCGGCGGTCCGCTGTCGTTGCTTCCAAAGGACTGATCCGGACTGCTCAAAGTTCCTGTTCCAATGTCGGCTTCAACTAGTAGGATTCCATCGGCGCTCAAAACCGCTCGAATTGTCGCTAAGTCGACACTCGGCGGGATCGCAAACCGGAAGTACCTCGGGCGATCCGACTTCATCGAGGTCGTGTCGTCGCAGTTGTCGCGCGGTTGCTGGGCCCTCGTGACGCCGAGAACCAGCGTTCCGCGTTCGACCGACACGCAGACGCTATCCGGCTCAAAACCGGAAGTGTCGAAGAACCGTCGGAAGTAGTTTGGCGGCAGTCGGTGCTGAGAGGGCCGTTCTCCGACGACCGCCGACGAGCTGTCGCGCGGCGTCGGCGACTGAGACCGGCATCGACGGGCGGAGCGGCGACCGCCGAGCGCGACGAACTCGCCGCGCATCATTTCCACTTCCTGTCGCCATCGCCGATGCTGGCGCCGCCTCTCGGCCTCCTCGAACTCGACCAGCTTCTGCGTTTCGGCGGCCACTGTCTCGTCGAACGTGAGTCCCTGCGCCATGATCGGCACGTCGACCAACTTCGTCTCCGCTGCATTTTCGTTTTCTACTTCCGCCGCCTCCGCTGCCGTCGCCGACGACGAAGGACAAATAGCATTTCCGGTGCAGCTGACGCCGTCAAGATCGTCGTTGTCCGCCACTCGGCGATTTCCGGTTGACACACACGACGTACATCGAGAAGGCATCTTGTGGCGACAGTCAGTCGACGTCGACGCAATACAGTCAACTCGTCACCGGCAAATCTCGGAAAAGTGGCAGTGACAAGGGCAGTTGTACATGCCGATTCGTAACCACTAAACACTGACACTAATCTTTCCCATACTACTAAACAGTCAACTTGTCACATGCGTCGAGTTGACTTTTTTGACGAGTAAGCCGCTACCTCAGTTGACGATTTTTCAACGAGAATCAGTTATGACTATACATCGAAATCGTAGCGTCAAAGACAACGCAAAAAGGCAGGAACGGTAGCGTCAGTCAGCTGCAGCAGTAGCGGTATCTCAGTTTTTGTATCAGCTACATCCATGCGCAGCAAGATTTAGTAATAATAATGCGTTTTACTAGAATGGAGTAGGGTGCACCATCATACGTTTAAAGTTTTCCTACTAATTTTTGAACGGCCAACGGTTTTCCCGGTTCATAATAATAATCGTCATTTCCAGCGGCGCCTAACAGCACTCGAAGTAACGTGCTTCAGACGTTGATGTCAGCTGTTCGTCAGCAACTGCAGCGACTACCATTCCAGATGTCGTCGCCGAAGAGTTAAGTCGCGTCAGTAATTAACAGCAGCGCGTAGCAGCCCGTAATTGCGATGGGGAGTCAACACAGCAGGTGCCCGTTCGGTACAGCCAATACGTGGTGGCCCAAAAAGTTAGCATCATATCGAATAAAGACCCACATCGAAGAGGATTTTTTCATCACATTTTAGTGCAAAAAAGAAGCAGAAGTATACTATCAGGTATTATTTATCATCCAAGTGTTTCAGCATAGTCTGTTTCTGTCTGTCGGATTGAGCTAACGGCTCTAGATTTTTTACCGGATTTCATTGCTCATCGGTTTTTATGTTAACGTATTATTTCTGTGTGATTTTAGTTGTTACTCATGTGCAGCAGACCAAATCTGGTCAACTTTTGGGCGCGCGATTGATTGATTGGTACTATGTAAACTATATGCGTGACCTAATTTGTGACGATTAGGCTACTGCGCTTAACTGAAGCAGCAATATGGGTTAAATTAATAGATGTGCTAAAATCACAATTGAAACTCCGAAACAGGAAGAAAGATCGAAATCAAAGACATTTCAACATGAATTTCCTGTATGGTTTAGGAATGGATTTCATTGCTTGTTATAACGAACTGATGCATGAAGGAACGCTGACACCATTTGCCTTATTTGACGCATACCGCTACTTTGCGGCTCACGCACGATTGACGTCGTAGATTGGGTCACGCACACAATATTTAATACCAAGTGATAATATTTAGTGCTTGTTTTGCACTTAAATTTGACGAAAAATATAATCGCATTGGCTGACATTTACCGGTTGATATTTATTCGCAAAGAATGCAGACGCAGTGGAAACTGCAAAGTAGTGAATTAAATAACTCAATAAACAAATGTTAAATCAAGAAACAATGAGAAACGATGCCAGTATCAGTGTTAATGAACACGTCAGCGCAAACTTTTCAAATCGAAATTTGCCTACGAATTTCGTGAATTTCGCCCGTGTGCGTGAATATTAGTGCCCCATCATATTTAGTTAGATTTATTGGTAGTCCAGTAGCGGCTTAGTTATTTTCGGGGCCACCCCGTAGCACGGCGCGAGGGATCGATCAGCGGTGACTACCTGTTGACATTGGCGCCGGCCCACCTGTGTTGTTTGCGAACCGCGACGCTATGAACAGGGTCGAGTCATTGAAGCCGTTACCAAGCGACGCGATCGAACGAACAGGTTACAAATCGTCGTTATCGTGCGTATTTTGGGCTGAGCCGGTTACACGATAAGGCGGGAGGCGAGGAGTCATTTCGAAGGGGACGCGTAGGAACGCCGTTCCCGTTGTTAAAGTGCTTAAGAACGCATTTTGGACGGCATTGCGAACCATTTTCCGACCCAAAATACACTGGATTGTAGGATGTTTCTTGTACAGTATCAAAAATTGTTCCGGGGAAGATAAGCCCTGACCTCCACAGAAGCGCCCCGGCGTTTGGACCCAGACACCAATTTCCGCTTGGTTCGCCAGCGTTCCCATTGTTCCTGTTTTACGAAACGACCACTGCGGGAGGTTTGCCACGAGCGAATCTGACGATGTAAATTCACTTAATATATCAGTTTAATCTGCTGTCAGTCACACTGGCGTACCCAGAGAGGGGAGGGTAAGGAAGTTCAACCCCCCATCGATTCTTTGGAATATTTTGTATTGTGTGTTTGCACAAAAGCTGCTCTGCTCCTATACTCATTAAATCCGAAATTTTCTACAGGAAAACGTTATAAATTTCACATTTTGCTTCAGCTTTTGGGGACGAAGCCCCCAGGCCCCTTGACTTTCCTAAAATTCCTGGATTCGCCCTTCGTGAACCTCTCCATTGTAAATACTAGGTAACGCCTATGGCCAATCATTGTCTTTGTTACAGCAGCCTATGCAATCAAGCCTTCGCGATCTATATTCGCAAAGAATGCAGATACATGTACAGTGCAAGCTGCAAAGTAGTGAAATAAATAATAAACAAATGTTAAATCAAGAAACGATGAGAAACGATGCCAGTATCATTGTGAACAAGTCAGCGCAAACTTTGCACACCGAAATTTATCTACGAATTTCGTGATGAAGCCTGTGCACGTGAATATTAGTGCTGTCACTGTCAGGTTTTCATTGTGTCCATCGTCCTGCTGGTTTCATGTCTGTCATTGGCGATGTAAATAAATGCAGTCAAACAAACAAACAAAGCAACGAACAACGCTTAATCCACATCGTCACAATGGAAAGCAGTTGCTAATCCCGCCTGCATCACGCAATTATTCGACAGACCGTGCTTCGGCGGTCTCAGTAACGTTGACTTATGTGAAAAGAACAGCACTGCGAGCAAGGCCAAGCGTGCGATTCTGCATTAATAATAATTATCATTGTTATCGATCCTGCTTGTTCAAAACGCTCTGACTGCTTCGGCTGTGCGAGAGAACACCACAGTCCTGAGCACTAAGGCGATTTGTATAGCGCGATCCGTGATGAAACGGTGACACCTCTATGTGCCTATGACAATTGTTCACGCACAAGCCTGTTCTTAGTGATTAACGTGTTGTGGTTGACATGTGACCACGTCGTGGGTAAGGTGTCCGCTATGGGTCAACCAACCAGGGCCTTATATCCCTTCGGGGTCGGCGAGTAGTAATCCATTTACACGTAATTTTACAGTGATTTATTTTCAGTGATGTTAGTCCATGAATGATTTTTCCCTTTTTAAGGTGTCGACCTACTCGGCGTACGATTTCCTGTTATAATAAAAATAAACAGTGATGTTAATAATGCCATTAGTATCAAGGCTTAGGACTATCAGCTCGCCTCAAGGCCAGGCCAACGCCAAGCCTTCCGCTCACATTAAAATAAAAAAAATCATTCAAGGACTAACATCACTGAAAATAAGTCTCTGTAAATTACGTGTAAATGATCCTTTCTTGTGCGCATGCTTAAAAAACTCCTACCGATGGTTTACTTTATTTCGTTTTATTTAGCTCAATTTTTATTCAATTAAACATTTAAATTGTCATTGCAAGTATTCAGTTGTGTAAGTCAACTGTTTTATAAACAAGCAGGAGTCGCTGGAATTATTGTGTCGTGGCGTTTATTTTTTATTAATCTGTGCAAAAGTCGTTTCTCTTTTCGCCACAAGTTTCTGGTGAACAAAAGTTCTGTGTATTAATCACGCGAAGCGGCATTCTGCTTCAGGTCATAGCTCATTATTCGGTTACGGTCAGCTTCATTAATCGTGGTCAGCAAGACCCAAATTCCATTTGCTTGACACGACTTGTCCTGCAGAGTGCAGACATACCGTGTCGAGACGTAAAGTGTCGAGCTGGTTCCAATATGACGGACGAAGAAGGGAAGGTGATCGCTTGTACCAGTTAAGTATTTTGTACTCTGGACGTACACGCCTGGAATATGAAAAAGCGAAAACGCGCAGTCTGGGTATACGGCACTATTTGTCAATGACAGTCTTCGACACTTTTCGACACGACAAAACTTGTTGTGCACAATAATTCTTCCTTGGCCAAAGATAGCGTTTCGTGTCAAGTGGAATTTGGGCTTAAGAGTGGTCAGTGCCCAGTCAACCACATCGGCGTGACCTGCAGCAACTTCCGATTTGGCGGGCCGGTGACGTCACTTCCGCTATCACCCGAGATCACGTGAAATGCTTCCCATCCCGCCTCAGGCAACTGTTTCCATCTGTCTACGGTTTCAATGTCTCTGGACCTGTCAGCTGGAACTTCATACCTCTGGAACATAAACAACCCCCAGAATGTGCCCGCGGACTTGGGCTGCGGCCTTCGCTGTACGCCGGCCCCGTGACGACAGCGCCGCTGAGGCGGCATATGGGGATATACGGCGCTATATAGATGAACCTTACCTTCACATTTTACCTTTTTTGTTACCAGGTCAATTCCGCCGTCAAAAGAAAACATTCCTTTTTCTGAAGGCCTGCAAGTTGCATATTATTTCGTAGTTAGTTAGGCCTATTAGGCATCAGTAATTAGTAGATCTTCATGTTCACATTAAAAACCCTACCACAAAATAAAAAAATTATGACAAATTAATGATAGTTACTATTAGGCCTATACTTACCAAACAACTTTCACCAACGTTGTCTCCAAGTATACATATGAGTGAATAAAACGAAGACGAAAATCTTTTAAGCGCATATCATTACTGTATTATCAAAGCAAGGTTCCACCGCGGTTACAAGTACATTATCAGTCCCACATTGCCACTTGGGAGTATACGACAATGTATATCAACAGAAATGACTAGTCCACATACCCACGCACACAAACAAAACCCCCAAAATGTAAAAAATATAGTAGCCATTAAACCACCAAACAGTAATTATCGAAAAATAGCAAAACACCGAAAAATCATCAGTCCGCCAGCAGATAAAACTACAATCAGACAACGGAATAACGGGAGGAAAAATCATCTCACACCACCGAACATTTACTGTAATGTCACCAGAATTCATTCCCCGCCTTATTGCGCCTCTGATTCGTTCACGACCTTGGCGCTATATACTGTAAATGTATTTACTTACTTACTATATGATTACAAAATGCTGTGAAGTCGGTGAAATTTGAAAAACTGTCATCACCGACCGAAACAACGTTCACAGCGCAGCACAGAAATATCGTACAAACAGCAAACAAACGCTCAATAAGTTAACACACAAGACGACGCTTATATTGAACGGACTCGTGCGAGGTTCCATTCAAAATGCAGGTACAAATAGGGCTAATGATACCGTATATTTCAGCAGCAAAAGTATTAATCGCTGCTCCATTATATTCTACACAGTATCATTCCGCCTGTTTTAACTGTTACTTTTCACCGAAAAGCGTCGACAGTAGGACTAACGGTAAAGTGATATCCACGGAAATTTGATTTCCTTTTAACACTTAAGAAACGTCTCACTTCTCACAACAACAGTAATGTCAATACTTACGTGTGCATTGTACAGAGAGGATAAAAATCACCAACGACTCGACGTAATACAGAAATAATGAGTTAATGTTAAGGTTAGAGTTAGAGTCAAGCAGTGTAATCTTTGCAGGGAACGCCATAGATATTATGCTTGCGCACGACCACGTCGACAATTCATCATTATTTCAAGATCACATCGAGTGGCTGGCGATTATCATCTTCCCGAATGTATAGCGTTTCATCAGTGGGGCGGAGTGACAATGACAACGGCAAGTAGTACAAATACGTGCGCATAACCACTAACCAACCAAACACTAAATCTAATCCCAACCCTGACCACAGCCCTAACCCTACTACTGATACTAAACAGCTCGCAAAAGTAAATATAGTCACATGTTCTATGCATCCAGACACACAATGTTGTTGCACCATTCTCATCAGCGCCCGGGTGCGCTAGTACGGTACACACAGAAAGGTTTTTGAGCAAGCGTCTGAGCGCAGCCTCGCTGACGTTAGGATTAAGGCCAGGATCCGGAAGACTGTTCCATGCGGTGGGACCGGCAATGGAAAAGCGCCGTAAAATGAAGTCAATTTTTTTAATGCAGAATA
>Ga0209568_1000798_pt1 | contig 11388 bp, 9 predicted proteins | sample WorMetOlspDAHAB2_FD_187406 | JGI IMG/M metagenome (GOLD analysis project Ga0209568, IMG submission 187406) | Marine gutless worms symbiont microbial communities from Max Planck institute for Marine Microbiology, Germany - Olavius sp. DAHAB.2... ...
GTCTACAGATTTTTCTATTAACAAATTTTTGTATAATCTTGTCGCAAATATTGTGCTATCTGTATAGTTTTGCGTATAAAACATTACGCATGTCACTCTACAGTCATGTGCATTATAAACGTTTTTGCTGAGTGCTGACACATCGTACCTTGCTGACCCCTTGCAGCACCACAGACCTACAAGGTCTATGCAATCTTCCGCCACCTTGTTAGTGTCAGTTCCACACCACAACCTATAATTCGGTTCACGAGTCTTCTGTCGTGTTTCTGCCCAGCCAAGAATTCGGGATGCCTTACCACCTTCTATTCGTGACTACAAGTCACTCATTGCTTTTAGACGGGACATCAAGACGCACTGCTTTCAGTCTATGCTTATACTTCCCCATAGCGAGCCAGCTACAAATGCATCCTGATTCTTACCAGAAGTTGGCACTATACATATCACTTACTTACTTATTTAATATTGTCATTGGTGTTGGCTGTTGGGGGATAGCCGATCACTCAGCCACCACGAGCTGAGGCTGTCAGTGGATCCAATGCTAAACCCATAACCACACAACAGCGTGTGAGTGTATAGTAATTACTCACCATACACCGGCATTACGTTGTACTGTTTTATCGCTTGTGTTGACAACGCAATGTTCTTTGGAATGATGTCCGTACTGTCAACAGCCACAACATACAAGTGGCTGCCAACACAGTCAGTAGCATTATATTTCATAAAACATTACACTAATACCGAATGGCTAAAGACAGCAGCTAATAATTATAATAACAGACCAATCTCCTAATTTATTCAATATTCACATAATTCTCCTAATTTATTCATACATGCACACAATAGATATAGATGATAAATATATCCATCTATTTATCGTGTGTACAATATTCTATGTTGTTGATATGTGATGCTGTTGTTATCATTGTTCGTCCGTTATTAGTATTTAATATTAAAACTCAAACATGAGGCACCTATATGAAAAATACATTTAAGTTTACCTTAACCAAACCAGTTTTCAACATCTTTTGCAAAATAAACAAAACATGAAATATTTTACATGCCATAAATTTAATATCTATATCTATGGCTTTGTATAAATGTATAAATTAGGAATCGGTCAATTTGAAGCTTGAATGAAAAGGCTGTCAAAATCAACTGACACCACCCAACAAAGACCGAGCGAGCGATACTGACTTTCATCACTTCCTGTGCAGCCATGCCGCCAATGACGGCTTGCATTGGACACACATTGCCTGTCGCGTGAGACGCAAACAGCTTCATCAGATCTCGACTCAGTTCCGAACACTTTACGTCGGACGACCACGAACTGTTTATTTGCTCAGCCAGCTCGATAAATGCATCTGCATCGGACTGAAAACACGCAGAAGTAAGTGAAGTAAGCAAATTTCTATAGCCCAGTTAAATGAGGATTCTCCGTGCACTTTGGTCACAATGACTAAATAAAAATGTCTTCAGCGACTGTTTAAAACGGGCGTACAACAAGTCCAGTTGTCTGAGGTCCATTGGCAGACAGTTCCAGACTCGAGGTCCAGCTGCATTGCAGGATCTATGAGAAAGTTGAACATGTTGAACATGCACACTCATAGCAAAAGCTAAATCGATGAACAAAAATCAAAGTCTACCCACGCATAAGAAACAAGTATCATGAAACCATGCACAGTGGATCAATCGTTCGTTATGACTGTTGCCAAGTGAGAGCTTTTTTACTGGCCCAAGTAATTACCACGAGGTTTGTTGTGTTGCTAATGAAAAAAAAGAAATGTCGAAATAAGACACTTTAAAAATGGTACCAAAATGGGAAATATGAAAGTCGCCGACCTCTCAATAATATACAGAAATAATGATGAATTGTCGGCGTGGTCATGCATGGGCACAATATTTGTGGCGTTCCCTGCAAAGACCACACTACTTCAACACTAAATCTAACTCTGATCCTAACCTGAACACTAACACATTATTTCGATCTCACAAGAAGAGGCGAGCGATGTTGTGACATTCCCACAAAAAAATGCTCAGTGCTCAAAATCACAGCAACAACTGAACAACCTAGGATGCTATGACGGCTTGTGTAGGACTGGGAGATATGGGCAGAAACGATAGCAACTCAGTCAAGGCAGAGCAGAAAGCATATACAACAGAACCATAGAAGACGTCACTGCGACAAATATCAACTATCAATTTACACAGGTTATTAACCCATGGCGGCTCAAATCGCTAAGGATTGGACTAAACTCACACGTGTTATAGTCTACAGGTGCAAGTAAGAAAGTAGAGGCAAGGTTCATTTTTATAGCGCCACAGTTGCTGCATATGCCGCCTCAGTGACGCTGTCATCACAGACAGGGCTGGTGTACAGCCTAGGCCACAGTCACAGACTTAGCCTGCAACCATATAGCCGCACGTAGCCCTAGTCTGCCGTTTTAATGGTGTGGAGAATGTAAGAGGATTTCAGAAGCACAGCTAAAAGGGTGGATTCACATTGTGCTTGGTAACACTGCCCAAATGAAAAAGGTGTATTACAGTTGCACAGAGAGAATGCAGAATTCAACAAAGCAAGGAAATGAACTCAGTGTTGTACCGCATTGAGAGGTCGCGGAAGAGATCCTTTGGCCGACTGGTAACTGTGCAGTGCTTGGAATGCAACGTGAAGCTGCGCTGGATGATCCAACTTGGCAAAGTCGCTCATAAACAACTCCGGTTCGGCCAACGATTCGCTAAATGATTTCTACACAGACAAACAGCCACGCAGGTATGCACACACCTGCAGAGAAAGACTTTGGCAGATTGGTTAATGGCACTGTCATACTGCAACCATACAAGTGTGCTTGTTTACCGAATATGGCGGGCGTCTTGTCCACTACGGACTTTTGTCTTGCGGACTTTTAAGACATCAAATTGCTGCTGCTGAATTGACTTCAGCTGGTTGAAAGGGCACTACAACTTCACTCAATCAGTGTTTACCATTGTGTAAAGATCACACTGTGTAAATCTTCCAACTGTTAGGCACGAGGTCGTCAGATATGCATCAAAAAGTGGCAAAGTTTACTCCATGTGTTGCACTTTTGTTGACATTAACGAGTTGATTAATCACGGAACAAACAATTTAACAGTAATTTCAGCCAGCCTCCTATTACTATCACCTTTGCCAACTGATTCATCACCATCACTGCTACTACAATGAGTGAGTGTGTAGGGTTTAACGTCTCACCCAACACATAATAGGCCACTTTGGGGATGACTTTTACAGGCTATATGACCCAACCAACAGTGTCAACGCACTGAAGGAGAAAATAGTCTGTGACATAAAGGATAAATCGCATAAAAACTGGACTGCTGGTACAAAGTGAAATTTTCAGTTTCCGTGGACTGAGTAACAAAAAAGTGTTTCAACTTACAAACTGTATCGTCTTTGGCATCTTGACTTGCGTAGAAATTCCACCGCGAATGTAATCACTGAAAGACGATGTATCACCAACACTGAATGTATACGGACCTAACACAACACAAAATAATATAGAGAACGGACGATTATCGGATCGGTATCGTATCGGAACCGATACTGGGCATATCGTATCGAATCGTATCGGCTACTTTTGTATCGGCCGATACATCACCCGCTGCGCGCAAACGCCAATGATCGACCATGATACGAAAGGGAATTGAAAGGGGTGGGGAGTTTGAATACTTACTGCAACACTGCAGCCGTTAATTAGGCCTACTTGCCATACACCTGCTTTACAGCCCACCCATCAAACAACTGAGCAGACTGGCCAGGAGGTTAACAAGAGCTTCCCTTGTCTCTCCAGTCACCTCCTGCAATTTTAGTACACTTCTCGAATAGCGCTGACTGAAGCAATTACAATAAAAGAAGACGTTGAAACTAGCCTTCTACAGTACACTTGACTGCAGCTGCTGTTGTGAGAGAATTGTCAAGTGTATTTCAAAACAGTTTCTTTCCACAATTCGTACAGTTATCATGGCTCAGCGGAGCAATGTATTGGAGCATCTCTCAGTGAACTCCTCAGACAGTTCTCGTGTAAATTGCAAAATATGTAACAAGTTAATTGCATGCGGTGGAAAGCAGGTAACTGCATTCAATACGTCTAATATGAGGACGCACTAGGATGATCAAAGGGCGTTCCCGTCAAGCTTACAGGACAACTCGCTGACAAACCAACTCGCGGTCAGTCAAGTCGCGGACTGGATAACTTGCGTACTGGTCAACTCGCCGACAGCTAATTTTAAAAAATCATGGAATTACTATACTTTATTTGTACATTAAACCTAACCCTAACCCTAACTCTAACCCTATTGAATATTGGCAGCATTTAAATAGTGTAATCTGTTCGAAATACACCAAGGCGGCGTAGTATACTGGGTCTTGGCCACCAGCGACAGGTGATGCCGCACCCCGTCCACCAGCAGGAAGTGAACAACAGTCTAAACTGTCAATCACTCTAACGTTTCTACCAATCAACTGGTCTTAAAACTGACTGAGTGCGCAAGTTGGTTCGTCGCTAATGGTCTGCATTATTTAGCCTTCGATGGAGTGTGCCACCCATTGCTTATGAGCTGCGTTGTCTAAGCGACCTGCCTGGTCTAATATTACAAGTGGCTGGGACACCAACGCACGGAGTACTCGTATCGGTATCGGCCGTTGTGTACACTCGAACGCTCGTATCGGATCGTATAGGTGTGTGCCCGTATCGTCCGTTCTCTACACACATGTTATTGCATCAATGTCTATAGTCATTTTCTTCAAGTGAACCTCACCTAAAAAACGAATGGACTAATTTTCCCAACTTATTCATGAATGCACATATAAGCAAGGCCACAACCATAGAAATCTCTAACCTCTCACGCAATGGTTTAAGGTCTTTGCCAAATGGTATTTTGCTCAGATATGAAGTCAATCGCAAGCCGCATAGCAAATACGGTGGCGATGATCTCCGATTCTTCAGCACTCAGCAAGACACCATCCAGAACAATAGACATGTGGTCACAGCATTACTAACCATGACGATAATGTTAATCTTGAGACGAACATGAAATCAACTCAACAACACTCGGTGTGCCAACACTCATCCATGCGTCAACCAACGTCAACTCGACTCAACTCACCGAGGACATTGACAGGACGCGGTTCGCACCGGTTCAGCTCTGTCATGCCTTGAACCTCCGAGAACGTGACGTAGTCTCCGTCCTGGAAACTGTGTCGGGTTTCGTCCAGACACGTGACGACGCTCCTCGACTCCTGAGCACATGCCACACGACCAGCAAGAGAATTATCACCAGAAGAAATGCTGCTGCATAACAGCAGCAGCGGTGCCACATCCCACACAGCGACACTGAACAAATTCACCGACTGCTCTAAAGAAAAATTATGCAGAAACGAACAACAATAACATGACGATTTCCGTAACAAGACTTTTACGTAACTCTTTCTGCCACACATACATGTATGCTAGCTAAATTGGGTCCAACCATCGCTGCCTCAAAGGTTATGAGCTCCCTCGCAACAGACTTTACTGCCTATGAGAAATGTTTGTTTTCTCCTTTCTCTGTCTATGAATTCTGTGTCAGCAGAAAGTGGAACCGCTACAACTATCAACCACAGACAAAACAAATGCATAGCACATTACCAGCGTTTTTGCACTCTTACAGATAAAATCCCAGAAAAAAATGCAAGAACCAGTTTCAGAAACAAATTCAACATGCTAACTAAGTATGTGAATGATTTGTATGGCACTAAAATGACATTCTACAAGCTCTTAACATTGAAATTTCCAAATACTGAAACAGTCAGTTTGAAAAGCAAAACAAAATCATGTGAACACGAGTGCAAAAAAAAACGACAATGTCATTCTTTCTGTGAATAAATGCAGCAGCTGCATTGTCTGTCTGAAAATTACCTTTGTGATGGCAGCGATCATGACAGACGCTGGTTGTTCTCCGTCCGTGTCATACACTGTAAATGAGTCGCCAAAATCACAGAATATTTGCCTAAACAAAACACATGCATTTACAGCAAAACGACGGAAAATGAAAACAAGGCAGCAATACCACTTTTACCAGCTGATAAACAACTTCAAAGCTTGCACCCGAGCAACATAGTAATAACACAGTATAAGGATCGCCAGTAGCACAGCTCTTTGGAGTAAACAACTTTCTATGGAACTTTTATATGTAGTGCTTCACGTGCTGCATTGCTATATATGAGAATGGATGTAGGTATTAAAAAACAATGTAACGCTCAACAGTTCTTAAAAAATGCTGCAGATTATGACACATTCTTTTACACAAATATGGCATGAATTTTTGCCCGAGTTGCAGAACTGTGATGCCAGCTGGGGATAGCAAAATTTCAATGGCACTTGCTGCTCAGTCCTGCTACTCATCCCTTGCCCTTCACTCATGTTGACTAACTCAGCCACTCACCAGTGCAACAAAGTGAACCTAGAACAACCTGCCTAACAAATACCATGACTAGAGGGGTCAGAAACGTGGTAAAGTGCCGTCCGGGTACCAGTATCGAATTTGAATGGGTACCCTTTCAAACATTAACATATTGTTATGGGCACGGACTGATATGATCTGATACGAGTACCCCTTGCGTCGTAATGTCCCAGTCACTTATATCAATACTAGGCAGCTCACTTAGAGAACGCAGCTTATATGCAATGGGTGGCACATGCAGACCATTAGCAACAAATCATCTTGTGCGCTCAGTCAGTTTTTAGACTGGTTAATTCAATGAAACATTAGTATGACTGATAGTTGAGACTGTCGTCATCACTGCCTGCTGGTGGAGGGGTTCGGCATCATCTGTCGCTGGTGGCCAACAGCCAGTATGTGTGCCGTCTTGGTGTCACGGGGGTTACAGTCTCCTTCCTCCTCCACCCCTCCAACCCCCTCCCATATCGTGGATGATCAAACGGTGTTAGCGCATGCCGGGTGACGCGGCGCGAACGTCCTTTGATCGGTCTTGTGTAATGCAACCCGTCAACAGCTGCCGAACCTGCAGTGATGCACTTAATATCGGGTTTTCCCCGATACATAAGTAGCGGATTCGATGCGACACACCCAGTATCAGTTCCGACACAACATGGATAATCGTCCATTCACTAAACGCAACTACACGGAGTGTGCAGGCCTTCGCAGCAGCTGATATTATGGCATGCTGGCTATTGTTTATAACCACTGGAGTTCTGCATGGTACATATACGATACCTGGGCGCACATTTCACTGTCCAGGTACCTGTTGACGAACGGGTACCCGGATGCCTGGGTACCCATTGACAGGACTAACCATGATACATGATGTCTACCACTCCAAGACTGAAAAAAGTCACTCATTGTATTAAATGCTGCATGCCAGCACAAAAGCAAAAACTGCAGGAAGTGCACCGCCAGAATTTCTAGTGTATTCACAACAGCGAATATGATGATCGTACAGTATTTCGACAAATTTCAAAGACATTGCAATGCAGTCATAATTCAATGGCACAACATGTTCAGAATTTAAGCCTAGGAAGCATGAAAAATAGACACTGGACAGGATGTGTTTGAACCTGCCAACAGCTTAAACTGCCTCCTAATGCCTCCAGTAGCTCGACGACGACAACAAATCTTCTCCCAGTCGCAGCAAATGCATTTGCAACGCAATAAAATATGAGACAAAAGAGACAGTAAGTAACGTTAAACATAAATGCCCGATGGAGACTTCAACACACAAGCAGGCATAGAAAAGAGACTAAAGGTAACAGCTGTTATAAGAGATAAATAAAAATACAGATTTAAAAAACAGAATGGGGAGAAATGGATGGAATACTAAAACTCCGTCCCATCATCATTGAATTTGTAGTGCTGGTCCAATTACGAAGGTATGTTAAGAAAAACGATGCAAAACAAAAAGTAAATAAAAACTGAGAATGGCAGTGTGTTACTGACTAATATACCAATTCTGAGTGCACGCATTTCGTACCCGAAAAGTCCACGTGTGTCGGCAATGATAACTGCGATGCCCGACTGGTGGCAATAGTCGGCAATGTGCTGCTGTTCGGCTAACGATGATGTCGTCAATACCACAACCTATGCATATGCATACAACCCAATTCGACTGCATGCAGTGTAATTCACAAAATGTCTTCAAGAGGGAATTATGGGCAAATTTTAGGATTCAGCATCTGCAATACCAGTAAACAGACTGAGTTTGGACTTTGTCACATCCTAGATGTCTCTACGCAGTCAGTTCCATTCTTAACTAAATCACGTCGTGTAAGGCATTAAACTCTACTCAATACATGCAATTCAAACGCTCCAAAACATAGCTTTACAACCAGGGTTGTCACTCTCCAGAGAGAAAAAAGTCAAGACTTTCATACAAAATATTGTGGGCAATATGTTGAACAAATGCACATCTATTAATCCAAATTTCCCGTGAATATCACGTATGAAAAACGAATTACAGCACGAATAAAGTACAGGTAAGTTACATGATGATCTGAGAACAGTTTGGTTACCAGCATTTCATAGAACTACTGTCACAATTAAATTTCCCCCGACTACAAAAAATTCCCTGACCTTCCCTGACTTTTGGTTTTTTCCTGACTTTTCACTGACCTTGACCAAATTCCCTGAGAGTTCCTGGTCTCCAGAAAAGTGGTAACCCTCACAGCCTTTAATTTGGAATAGATGGCTTTTTGCACGTACATATACTCACCCATTGTTAAGGCCACTATCCAATGTACTAAGCTGGATGTCCTTGAAGCCAAGCACCCAACAGAACAGTAAAATACGGTGGGAAGAGTGTGACTTGAGTGGAGTTTAACTATACCCCACACGACACTGTTGCAAGGTATTTTCGGAGCCAAATGCTGGACTGCAAGCAACAACACAGTGGGAATAGAACCACCACATCGAACGGCTGCCGCAATGCCAGGCGACATGACAAAAAAGCATGCAAGTGATTAACATCGGAATCACATGCACGGAAACATTACACAAAACGTCTCAACGTCAGAAGAACCACCATAACTGCACCAGGGACGACGACGATGAAGCCGCTAGTTCGAAAACACGGTTGGTATGCAGTTCAAGCGTGTACCTGAAACTTGTCGATGAAGTCGTCCGTCAGCGGGCCAGTGTACGATGTGATCGGCACATAGCTGTTAAGCTCAGCCAGGCGAGGGCATGTCACTTCGGCACGGTTGCGGCCAATATCATCCTCTCGCAGGAAAAACTGCACACAGCAAGTTAACAGACCAAGTCTTACAACCTTAGAACGACAACAACTGTCTTATCGGCAAAACAGCTTTTCCACATGCCAGAAGGGAAGCACACCGTAAACCAGAAATGACCTCAATAATGATGGTGATGATGATGATGATGCTATGATTTTAGATGATAAGAGTTACAACAGCTGTGTCAAAGCATGGCACTATGTCAAATGAATGTACACTATGTCCCAAAATGTCCGTTTTTGAAATAACTCAGTCATCACTCAGCCATTTATAATAAAAAAAGTAATTTTAAAACAACAGCAATGTGCATCTGAATACTTAACTGAATATAACAAATAACAATGTTGACAAAGCGATTGCAAGAAAACCTTAAAATTTCCTGCAGAACATCGTTGGAAACAACTTTTTAACGACTTTTCCAATGTCGCAGTGCTCAGGTAAATCATTTGACCACAAATTTTCGGACGATGTGGTGTACCAAAAATGTTAAAATCTGCCGATTTCAGACCGAGCTGTTCCAACAACAGAAGCGATCACTTTCTGGGACACAAATGCGGATAACTTATCAAGTTGCAAACCTGGCTCGAAAGATCGGACCAACTAGCGGTGGCCTCGTCATGAATCGTCACCGACTTGACGCCTCCAAGGACGATGTTCTTGGCAATTTCGACACCCAGACCTCCAACACCGGACACCAGGACGTCGGACAGAGCCATCCGTTTCATCGCATCATGACCCAGCACGTATCTACACACGAATAGCATCCACGAATTTGTTTTCTGTTGATAGCATCAGCATCATAACTGGTCTAATTTATTTTCAGGTTCAGACATCAATATCTTTGGTCTCCATCGCATGAATTTTTAAATAAACTAGTGAAGAGACAAGAGACAAAATGCTATCATCACTGCAGCAACCAACAATGTCAAATAACTGATGAAGCAGCAATGCAAACATGCAAGTATGGGAAGTATTAACATTCAAAAAATGCCAAAATGTGCAAATGCAAATTAAAAAGGTAAAGACAAGGTTCACTTACAGTGCTCCACAAGCCGCATATGTAATGTGCATTCCACACAGGATCTGTGTTCAGGCTACGCAATAGCTCGAGCCCATGCTCACTGATTTTGTGGACTGCAGCGTGCAGCCATACAGCTATACGTAGCCCTATTCTACCATTTTAATGGTCTCTACAAATTGTTAGTTAACAAATAACTGGCAACTGGTTGTTCACTGAATGCACAATAACCAGCAAGTGTGGCAACTGCTTAAGCTTACAACTGTCGGGAGTAGAGGCCCTCATCAATGTCAGTTGCTGAGCCGTTCTGCTCCATCTTCACAGTACCCTGCTCAAACATACATCACAACAATGACACACTAACAACAATTTCACGTCATGTTATCACAAATTGAACTCAGGATTTAAGCAATCAGGGAGGTGACAGCAGTGGTGACTGGACAATTCATCAACAAACCAACTCATGGTCAGTCAAGTCACAAACTGGTCAACTCGCCGAAATGTTTTATATGAAATTTGGACAAAATAATCGCTCTAATGTGATTTTTGGTAAATTACACTTATTATACACTGCAGCCTTTCCTTTCACGATGTTTAAGTTTGTTGCTGGCGATTTGGCTAGTCAGCAAATTGAATGACAGAGTTGGATTGTCGGCAAATTATCCAGTAAGCTACCAGAATCACAGGTTTACCAATCACATCTCTGTAAGATATTACACAAGTGCCTTCACTTTATGCTGCAATTGTTGGCTGACACTGCATGCAAACTCAGACATGTGCACTGGGCAAATCACAAAGTTTTTATAGTCAGTACTAACAACCCAAAGATAAGGTATAGCAAAAGTTATAGGTAGACTTTCAACAAACCGAGTTATCAGTATTGACACTATGACAGTTAGCAGCGCTCTCTATGCGTGGTTTCTTTGTAGGCGGAGAACCACCTTCAGACACTGTGGACATCTGCAAACAACAGAGCAAAAGTATCACTCCAACAGGCAGTCTACACTCCGGCAACTGCTCTGTTCACACTCCCAAAATATTTAAACAAATAGGCCTATTCAACAACTAGTGTCAGTTCTTATCTGACTTTGTCACCACGTACTTATT
>Ga0209568_1000799_pt1 | contig 11379 bp, 14 predicted proteins | sample WorMetOlspDAHAB2_FD_187406 | JGI IMG/M metagenome (GOLD analysis project Ga0209568, IMG submission 187406) | Marine gutless worms symbiont microbial communities from Max Planck institute for Marine Microbiology, Germany - Olavius sp. DAHAB.2... ...
GAATATATGTAATCACAAACTCGACCCCTTGCCATGCCAACCCCCTTAACCGATCTTTGCAAAAATTGGCATGCGTGATTACATCATGGATGGCATGAGGCATGCAAAATTCTGTAGCTAACGTGATTAAAGCTAACCACTGAGCAAAGTCACTAATAAAAGTGCAAATATTAATGTACAAAACCACATTTTATACGCTAGTTAATGGCAGCGCTACACATCAAAACAGTAAATATCAGAAAAATGTGATATTGGTCAGCAGTATTTTGACACTTACGCAATGTCATGTTGCGTAATATCACCTTTTTCTGTTTCAGGTAGTAGTGCAGCTAAATATTATAGCTGTGGTCTATCTAATGTGAACTTGTTTCAGGTATGGAATATGGCACTAACAAGCTTGCTCTGATGTCAATGTTGCTGGAAGCTGAAGACCTTGCTGACGTCCATCTGATGGTTAGGGACCGGCTTCTTGCTGATGTGGGTGTCCAGCTCAAGGAGTGGAAGGCTGCAAACTATCACAAGCAGATGGTTGGTGGCTGTAAAGAAGCCAAGGCATTCGAAGATGATTTTCATAAGGTTTTCTTTCATTACAGTTGATTGATGCAAGTAAAAGAGCTTTTCAGACAGGCGCCTTTCACAGCAGAGAGCACTAAAACTGTGTAGAGGAGTATATATCACCGATTCCATTATAGAATTTTCTTAGTTGTAATCCAATATTTTCTGTAGGATACTGGAGCCTATGGCACTTTAGATTTTGCGGCTTCTTGAAATTGTGAATAACAATTTTGCTTAAACTTTCGCCATCGATAACACTTGCCGTCTGCTACCTTGTGTAAAAAGTTAGGTGCTGGGCCACTTCTGTAACTTGAAAAAAGTTGGCATATTGAAAAACTGTTTTTGGCGAATATCTTGAAGGGCATGCAATTTTGCAATTCTGTCTTCACGATTTTGTAGAACTCTGAATGGCTGCAAAACATCTGTGGTTCTTGTTGAAAATTTTGCGTTAGGTGGCACCACACATTTTTATAGGAAGTCTGTTAAAATTTTTCCAGAGTTGAAAATCTCACAGCCTGTTGGAAGTTATGCTGTTTTTTAAAGCACATAGGGGCAGACAAGGTTTTCTTTCAACTCAAAAAGTATGGGTTTTTAATGTGAGATTTGACAATGATATCTTGCAAAATGGCATGCATTTTCACAATTCTGCCTTCATTGATTTGTAGGGCTTTATGAGGCTATATACTGGCTGCAAAAAAGTTGGGTCTCCCTTCAAAATTTTCAGCTGGGTGGCGTTAACCATTTTGATTGGGGTCTATTTGGAATATTTTAACAGTTTAATCACAGCTGGTAAGAACTTATTCCATTTCATAGAGCAATAAAATATCAAAATTTTGCAAGCAAGAAATTCTATCTGGAAAAGGGCTTGACACTAATATCTTGAGAATGGTAACGCTGCAGTAAAATGGCTGAACCTTTGTCACTGTTGTCTAACGACCAGCGGACAGCCGCTGGCCGCCTGGCCCAGCCACCTAAAGGGGGCGTTATGTGACAGTGTTCTGGCAGGTGTGAAATGCCAGTAGTGGGACAGTACCAACAGTTTGCGTCACTGTATAAAGCACTGTGTCATCTGACCAACTCTGAATACACAAAGTATATGAATGAGGAGCTCATGTGACCAGAGATCAGTGATGGATGGATACTTTTAAAAAGTAGTTAATTACCAAACCAAATTGTTTACTTAGATACAGTAGTTGATAACTCATACAGCAACAGTAGTTAAGAAGGCTTACTGATTACTGTGTAACAGTAGCCAAGTATTTTTAGTTACTTGACCTTGATTCATCCAGCATCGCCGATGTGTAGGGCCACACGTTACAAATGTCAACATTACACGTTACTTACTGTCATTAAAAGTTCTAAAACAACATTCAAAGCAGAAAGTATCCAAAAGTCTAAGACCAAGTCGTTTGTAGTGTTATTGTTAAGCAACAGTAATCATGACTAATTTAACACTTTCTGAAATCAAAGTTTCAGTCCTGACTACATCACACAATGCTAAAGCTACTGCACTACAGTACACTACTAGTACAATTCAGTTCAGTTCACAGGCTTAGGTCAATGTTGCGTTGCAAAAGAAGAGGCATCTTAGGCTGAAGACACACGGGGTCGAAAACCGGCGCCGATTTTCGAAGTCGTTTTTGCACGACACGTGTTCCAAAAGTCGGTTCCGATTTTCGACTCAGAACATCGGCACCGGTTTTTGACTCCGATTAGAATGTGTTCTATTTCGAGGTCGATTTTCGGAAGCACGTGATCGATAGAAACAGTTGTGATTGGTTTAAGTTCATTGTTTTCGTTTGGTTTGTTTGTAAACAGTGCATAATACATTGTGATTACGTTTTCCTATTTTTGTTACGATTTGCAACTACATAAATGCATAATTGCGGCAGCAACAGCATCGTCGTCCTTTTTTTCGGCCATGTCTGTTTTCGGAGTCGAAAATCGGCACAGATTTTTGAGGTCGAAAATCGGATCCGGTTTTCGACCCCGTGTGTCTTCAGCATTAGAATGGCCTTCTGACAGTTTGTTCCTTCTAGGTGTCAGTATCTGCCAACCAGATCTGAACAGCTGTTCCATTGGATTCCATTATTATATTCGAGAAAGATCTGTTTCACAGCCGGATACTTCTTCAAGGTCTACAGCTGCAATTGTGTGAGTCCACCTCCTGCCGAACATTGGTAGCTGCACTGATGATGATGATGATGATGATGATGGACTGAGCCGTCGACACGATGGATCTCTGGATCACAGATGAGTTCGCTGGTGAGAGATGAGACCGATCCTTGATGCACAGACACGACTGCAGATGTCACAGGTGAGTCCGCAGTCTGGCATTAGCTGACGGCCGGTCTTGCGTTGAATATGGTTGTCTTGAAGTGACAGTATACGGCGGCGCTCAAAGTCAGACACCTGCTTCTTAAATGAGGACCGCCAGGATGACCTGTCTGCCGCGAGGTTCTTGAGCTCGTTGGGCGGCAAATCGCAGGCTCTCATGTTCATATTCAGCATATCTTTGTACCTCTTCAACTGACCGCAATGGGAGCGGGCACCTTGTTTGAGCTCGGAATAAAAAGTGATTTTCGGGAGACGGGTGTCTTCCGTCTGTGTGATGTGGCCAGTCCAACGATATTGAGCTGTCATCAACAAGGCCTCGATTCCCGTCAAGTTGTAGTTGGTGGCGTGGCTCAGTGGTTATGGCGTCGGTCTTTGACTGGCGGACTTTCCCTGATACGCGCCTGATCTATGGTTGACGTGTGACCACTTCGTGGGTAAGGCGTCCGCTGTGGATCAACCAACCAGGCCAACTCAGCCTTCTGCCCTCAGTGGGACGGGGAATGAGTAGTATATCGGTAGTTAGATGGGTGACACCGTTAGCAGCAGTGTCGCCTTCTAGCGAATGCTTATACGAAGGAAAGGCAGATGTGGTGTATTTGCAGGTAACTCTGTGTGATCCACATCTGAGCACTTAGTGGTCGAGTTATGCTGATGATAATCGCTATACTAGTCCACTTCCTTTCCTTTCCTTTCCTGTAGCACTTCAGTATTTGGAACCTTGTCCTTCCATTGGATATGTGCAATACGTCGTAGACAGTGCATGTCAAACTGGTCTAGTTTCCTTATATAGTGGCGATACAGAGTCCACGTTTCACAGCCGCAAGAAGGATGGTTAGAACGACAGCAACGAATACGGAGATTTTGGTATCTAGTCGGATGCCATGATCGTCACAGAGGTGATGCCTAAGCAGAAGGCAGAGCTGGCTTTGGCAATACGTGAGTTGATGTCTTCTTCTGCTTTGCCATCTGACGTAAGAATGCTGCCGAGATAGCTGAATTTGTCTACCACTGGCATTTTGATATCTCCGGCTGTGATCGATGGACTAATGTAGGAAGATCTGTTGCGAGGTTGCAGCAAGACCTCCGTCTTTTTCAGGATAATGGTTAATCCAAAGCGTGAAGCCTCAGAGTGAGCCAGCAAGGTGCAGTTGCCAGCATACAGCAAATCTCTTATCACGGCAGCGAAGGTCTTCGTGCGAGCCTGTAGTCTACGGAGGTTGAAAACATTGCCATCAGTGCGGAAGCTGCAGTACTGGAATGACCAAAGCAGAAATATTCATGATCACATTCATCTTCAGCTGACGCAGCCAATTCTGCTCCCAATCATATTAGCTCAACTGTCCTGCATGGTTTCTCACTGTCCTGCATGGATTCATCAGAACACCATCTACACCGTGAGTCAAAAAAACAAGACCCCCCTACTCCTGTCGATAACTTTGCAAAATATTGATCGAGTTTCCAAATTCTTTCACTGCTACACTCAGCACAAAATTTGCTACAAAATGAGTATTGTATAGCCCACCATACCTTACAGATGTTGCTGCATTACCTTGTGAAACTGCAATGTTTCAAAAATCGTATAAATTCAAAAATACAGTACCAAAGGACTTTGTTTTGAAGAATTTTTGCGGATGTACTTACTTAATTTTTTTCATCAAATTAAAGTGTCAATAAAGAATTATGAAATATCACTTCACATTAAATATTCTGTGCATGACCTAATTTATGACATCCATTCTGCGCATGAGCTGCAATGATGCAGTAAGCATAAAATATAGCAGATGATGTCAGTGATCCCTCTTGTAACAATTAACCTTAGCAAGCTATGATTTCCAATCCATACATTGTTTTAGATGAAAATTTATGAAATTTAATCTCCATCACAAGGTAGTGCAGCAACATCTTTAAGATGTGATGTGATATGTAATAATCATTTCGTAGCAAATTTTGTGCCAAGTTTAACAGCGAAAGAATTTTGAAAACCTATCAATATTTCATGAAGTTATCGACATGAGTAGGGTGTGTTGTTTTTTTTGACTCGCAGTTTAGTACAAAACTGTGGATGGTTCACAGCTGCAATGATAAGATGCTCATCTCCAAGCAAGAGCCAAAGTGGCTATCCAGTCCCTGCAAGGCATCCACTAGGGAGATAGCAACTTGCAGACCATTCTTGGCATTATGCAGTTTGTTGCACAGAGAAATAATAGGCGAAAGAAGATACCAAAATAACAGTTTTTTTTTCGTTTTGAAGCACTTCTAGTGCACAAGCCAGTGGCTTCATTGCAGTGCAATATTCCAACAACAAAAAACTACTTTCGTTGTGCGGAATTAAGGCACTCTGATATTTTCATAGATACTTAGAAGCTGTGCCCCCAACTGCTATCAAAGGCTTCATGGTAAACACAACCCGCAGTCCCTCACGTACCATATGGACATAGGTTTCATTCATAAAAGTAATGCAAAATTAGGCTTACTTTCAGTAACTGTTGCTGTGCAAAAGTAGTTAGATATCTGTAAGTAAGTATGTCACTTAAGTAAGATCAATTATAGTGTCCAAAATGACAAAGTCACTGCACAGGCACTACAGGAGATTCAGGGAAAGAATGACTGCAGAGATTGGTCTTCAAACGTTGCCTGAAAACAGACATTGACGATGCCGACGTGACGTTCAGCGGCAGAGTGTTCCACAGTCGGGCAGCAGCGACCGCAAAGCTCGATCGCCGATGGTTGAAAGACGGGTGCGTCGGACAACAAGCGATGATGTCGAAGCAGATCGGAGACGCTGACGAGCCTCATCAGCAGATGACTGATGGAGTTCCTCAGCAAGGTACAGCGGAGCTGTCTGGTGTAGGCATTTGTATACCAGAACAGCCAGCTTAAACTCGATGTGATCCAGCACCTCAGCCAAAGCAACTATGTCAGGAGTGGCGTGATGCGGTCGTACCTTGATGCAGAAAACACAAGCCGAGCAGCAGAATTTAACACTGACTGCATCTGCTTGATCAGATGGGATGGAATGCCAGTCAATGTTGCGTTACCATAGTCCAACCGCTGCAGAACGAGAGACGACACCAGTGACTGTAGAATGGAGCGTGGAACCTAGCGACGAATACTCCACATTTGACGCAGAATCGCAAAACAGGCAGCTATAGTCTTTGAAACGTGCGACCTCATCGACACATCAGCGTCCATGTAGATGCGGAGGTTGCTGACAACTTACACTGGCTTGACTTGGTCAGAACCCACTCGATTTGGTGACACAGGTAGCAGATGGAGGCGTTGACTGGATGTAGACCAGAGAACCTCGTTTTTGCAGTATTCAGCTGGAGCCGGTTGGAGCGCATTCACCTGGCCACATCGTCAGTGCAGATGGAGATTCTGTTCTGAAGCTCAAGCGTTGCAGACGGAAGACAGAGCCCATAGACTTGGATGTCATCTGCATACAGATGAGGGCAGAGACCATGGCCCTCAGTAAGCAGTAGCAAGTCAGCCGTGTACAACAAGAATAGGATCGGTCCAACGACCGACCCCTGTGGTACGCCAGACAGAATCAGCGCTGGAGACGAAGTAGACGAACCAGTTTGGACGAATTGGCGCTCCAGGCGCTGCAGAAGAATGTGGTGGTCTACCGTGTCAAAGGCTGCAGATGAATCTAATAGCACCAGCACAGACAATCACCATCGATACCTAGAAGAATATCTGACTGCATTTTGAGTACTGTATCACATGTGAATTATTGTTGAGATATTGGTTTTCAAAAGCGTGCTAAACTTAAGATGTAAGTTCCTTTTTCAGCGACAGTTTACACAACATGTACTATTAGGACCAATTTATATAATGTGTAGTCATGTAATTCATAACATGAACAGTAGGTCTACAATTTTTTTTACATCGTATACATGCTTGATGCTCTTTGGGGAGACAGTATTTGAATATCACAAATGAGTTAACGCAGCTGTCTGGTTATGAAGCTGAAAGCTAAAGCTAATAACAACATTTGTATAGCACCGATAGTGTCCTTGGATACAGAGGTGCTTGGCGGCGGACAGACTAGGGCGTTCTAAAAAGATGCGTCTTTTAATGGCGCTTGATACTGTCTACTGAATAGCATAGTCTAATGTTGGCAGGCAGCGAGTTTCAGAGTGTTGGTCCAGCAACAGAGAATGTGTCGAGCATACTCGGTATGGATGCACAGGACGGACAGCAGCGGAGCGCCGGTGGACACTGGCAGAGCGCATTGGTCTGGCTGGCGTCGCGACGGTGAACATGTCGTGCAGGTATGGCGTCGTGGACGTCGTTAGCACCTTGTGGGTCAGCACCGCGATGCTTCTCCGGCAGCCAGTGCAACAACCACAGCAGCAGCGTTGCGTTATGCAACCATAGCGCTGTCAAACGGCGCGGGTGAGGTTGTTCTGAGGCTGCTGCAGCTTAATGATGGTCGCTGCTGGTGCGCTGTGCAACAGGGCATTGCAGTTGTCAAGTCGGGATGTCACGATACTGTGCGCCACTATCTGCACCACGTCATCAGTCAGCAGACTGCGTACGTGACGTAGGGCGCGGCGTGGTAGTTGCATGCCCGCGCGACGTTGTGGTCGTGGCACTCGAACCAGTGGTGGGAATCAGTGGTGATGCCCAGCGATTTGAGTCGGTCGAAAACGATCAGATTAATGCCAACACTTCCAACTGTCATGATGTTTGCAGCAGCTCAGAGCTGATGACCCGTGCCAATGACGACCTCTGATTTGTCAGCGTTCAGCTGCAGGCCATTATGCAAGAGCCACAGCCTTACAGCTGACAAGCAAAAAAGTTCTGAACATAACCATGGCATTTACTGCATGAATAGATTAAACTGCCTATGAGATTGGAAACTTACTCCTACTGTCTCACCACTGTTTAGAATGGGTGGATACCGAGAGCTTTACGCTTGTCATTTGATCACACAAAGCAACATAAAGGACAGTAATGAAACAAGAAACATGTATTCTGTTGATCTCGGGATCTGTGCAGTCCCCGTTTTCCTTAGAAGATATTATATCGAAAATTTTCAGGCGTTAGAATCGCAATAGACAAATTATATAATGGACACGTTTAATTGCAGGTTTCATATGCACCCTAACATAGGCACTGAACTCTCCAATATACATGCCAAAAAACGACTTATCGTTTTATGTTGACAGAATTCCATTGTCATGAAAAAGGGAGTAATGTTAATAAATTTTGGCTCAAAATACCCCTGTTCAAAATTGTAAACCTGATTAAACCATACCTTTTTATTGGCTAACAAACACGAGTTATGATCACTTTAGTTCAAAATTTCTTAAGTCTTCATTGCCATGACAACAGGAACAGTCTCAATAGAAAATGTCACGTCACATTAACAGTGTTGTTCGCACAAGGCCTTCTCTTCACGCTAAAATCATGATTATATGTGCAATACAACCCGAATTTTGTGTGTAACATCGTCATCATCATCATCAGAATTTACTATGGCGCTGCTCAGCCGGTGCTCAGTAGCGCCTCACAATATAACAATGGCATAGTAGATAGTGGTAATTAGAGTTAATAATCCAGGGCTACTTTTTTGTCTTTGTAACAAGTGAAGGCTGTGCATTGTAATGCATGGGACAGACAATTACTCAATTTAAATGTTTTGTTTTGGTTTGAAGGCTCAGAAACCTTGGTCAAAGAAACTGATGAAGGTTGAAAAATCAAAAAAGGATTATCACACTGCATGTAAATCTGTGAAAACTGCCACCACCCAGGAGAACAATGCGAAGAATAACAGTGAAATGTCAGCTGATCAGGCATGCACGTTGTGTTATGATGCTGTTTGTGAATTGGCAACATGAGCATATCCTGTTACTTTTGAGCCTTCATTTTCTCAGTGTTGACTTCTGAGTCTTCCTTTGTCTGCTTTGCTATCCATATTGCTCAGTGGCTTGTCACAGGGATGGAATTGTGATGCATATGATGCATTAGAAACAGACTTTGTGTTGGGGTTTTTGTCCAGATCTATGTTACTGCTATGTTCAATTGTGGTGTATTGCTTAGTTATGCTTTGCCATTTCCTGTTTACGTGGTTACAAGGTTGGTGTATTTTTGCCGTTTGGGCTCCTAATATCAATGTTATAGACAGAACTTGTAAAGCATGAGAAATAATGCAGCTAATGAACTGTAATAATGATGATGATAATATTGTCCCTAATGGGGTACTACATTGTGAGTGCTGGCATCTGCTAACGACATCAGTCAGTGAGCAGCCATTGAGTAGCAGAACTGTCTCTGTGTATTGTGCATTGTAATGTGTATTGCTGTATTACAATGCTGCACAGCAGCACGAGGACTTCTAACAGGCCAGTTGATAGGATCGTTTTGATCTCTCTGTCTGCCTAGTGCCTCTGTAACTTTTTTGTATTCATGGCACCATATATTACAAAATTTTATTACTTTCTTTCCTTTACTTTGTCAGGTCAAATTTTCATGAGATTTATCTTTCATATCTCAACACACCATTTTGTCATTCAGTGCTTTGATCTGTTGGTTGGGCTATGTAGCCCGTCAAAATAGTCCCTGAAATGATGTATCATGCATGGGGTGCGATGTTAAAGCTTATTTGCTCACTTGCACTTTTTGTTAAGACTTTATGCATGTGACTGTTGATGAAGTGACATGTGGAATACGTAGAATGTCAAGTACTCCTGCTGAAGAGTGGTTTAGAATGCTGTCATTATTTGATTGCTGTCACATCAGGTGAAGAAGTTGACAGAAAAAGTGGACAGATGTTGCCGTGACGTGGAGTCGACTCGCAATATCTATACAAAGTCACTGGTGGAGCTCAACTCTTACAATGCCAAGTACATGGAGGACATGAATGAAGTCTTTGCCAGAACGCAGGAATTTGAAGCGAAGAGATTGGCCTTTTTTAAGAAACTGCTCTACGACTATCATGCCTGTGTGGATGCTACTCGCATTATGCAGTACGTGTGTTATGTGTGTTTTCTTTTCTGTTTATGTTGTATGTGCATGTGCTGTACTGCAGATCTAACAATGTGTGGAGCTTAAGAGACCTTATATAGATGTATTTTTGTCTCATGTTTTAGTTTTCATGGCAGCAGATTATGTAATGATGAAATCTTATTACACTAAACACTAACTAACAGATTAAATCAGTTCAGAATCTGAACATTACAGACGTACTGCACGTTATGCCACTTAGTCTTAATATTGCTTTATTTCACCTTCCCTACCAATAAAGACGACATGCGAGTTAGACTGACATGCTAACTTGCATTGCCATGTGGCACAAATATTGACTACAAGACTTGAAGTACCTACGATGTAAGATTCAGTTGAGACTAGTGTTTTCATTCCCGGGCACCTGGTAAACGGGCGCCTTCCCAGGCGCCCGGGATTCCCGGCCATTCTCATTCCCGGATTCCCGGGAATTAAAACGCTGTCATTCCCGGGAAAAACGGGAACGAGTCAGACACTTGTTCATTAAATGAGACGCCAGGCAGTGACTATAGTGCGTTTAAACGGCAATTGCTAGTCAGTTAACAGCATCAGGTGGTATCACGCAACTGTGTACGCAGTGTTGCAGCTTGCAGGACAGTCGGTTGTCACCCCTGCCTCCCCGGTCACCAGTCAAGACTAACGACTTAACTCGCTACTAGAAGTCTGATATGAATGGTTCATGCTTGCAGCTGCAGCACTACACTGCAACACCGGCCACGGCTACAACGGACAGTGCACAGCAGAGTGCAGGCTGCGGGGTGATTGGCGGAAATGGCCGTCTTCACCACAGGTGAACAAGCATATCGGTAGGCCTATCTGTTGTCCATACCACTGACGTGCCTGGAGGCCGAACGAGCGTTTTCCGCGGAGGAGCCCCCAGCCGAAATCGAATTTTGTGCATTTTAGCTTCAAAATATGATGTCTGATGGCAGCAGTTTCAATGCTTTTCACGAGAATCAACTGGCCAAAGTTCAACTTTTTAAAGTTGATTCTGATGACAATCATAAGTTCGTGCAGTTTAAGCAGTAGGCCTATTTAGGCACAGCGCGACCATGTGTTCTTTTGTTCTAACTTCTCGTCTGGACCACCGTTCCTTAGACACTCACTACTGACTACTGACATTACAGCTTGCACATTATGTACTGTGATGTGAACTTGCCACTGTCGATAACTTTACCTACGTAGTTTCATTGTTTTTATAGTTGATAAAAATTAATAATAACACTTGCATACAGCACGTTGTTAATAGATTTTTTTGTCATCAGTCCCTCATAATATACGTCATTCCCGGGCGCCCGGGAATGAGAACTGCCATTCCCGTATTCCCGGGAATAAAAATACACGTCCGGGAATGGAAACACTAGTTGAGGCTATCTGACTTGCCATTATTGTGCAGGAAACAAAACATGCACTTTTGTAATGTGCCACTCTGGTTTTTGTGACATACAGCCCCCTGTAATTACTGTATTGTCC
>Ga0209568_1000800_pt1 | contig 11379 bp, 7 predicted proteins | sample WorMetOlspDAHAB2_FD_187406 | JGI IMG/M metagenome (GOLD analysis project Ga0209568, IMG submission 187406) | Marine gutless worms symbiont microbial communities from Max Planck institute for Marine Microbiology, Germany - Olavius sp. DAHAB.2... ...
CCCTCCGAGGGTGTCGCAAAAGCCCCTCTCCCGCCGGGAGAGGGGTTGGGGAGAGGGAATCAAAAGAAGCGATCGGGCGTGGTTAATGAACCCCTCTACGCTGACCATTTAAATATTTACCACTACCGGATTCCGGACGGTTGACCTGTCCCGGAGGGCGTCCCCCCTTCGTTTGTGGCCCCTTCGCCCGTGTCAGACCCTATCAATGCTTGTCGTGCGCGGGATCCTCGTCGCCTCCTACCGCGGTGAGGCGTTCCACTTCTTCCACCGAAAGACCGAGCAACTTGGAAACTTCTACGACACCATGTCGGCTCAACAGACGACGCACGACCTGTGCCTTGCCTTTTTCCATACCTTTTTCCTCACCTTCTTCCCTCCCTTTCTCCTCGCCACGTTCAAAGCCGATGGAGAAAAATGGCATGGATTCGATATCGATTTCGGTCAGCATGTGTTCGGCCTCCTCGATCTGTTCCTGGAGATCCCGGTTCTTGGACAGAATATGCAGCATCGTCATGTGTTCGCGGAATCCCCGCTCGTCGGCACCCAGCAGCTCCCGCAGGCGGTGCACGATGTAGGTGATGACTTCTTGCGGCTTACGGTCGCCGAAGTCGCACAGCACGGCCAGGACCAGGGCGTCGGGATTGTCCTGCGCCAGTAAGCCGGCACAGTCGATGCGATGCATGTCGATCAGACCATAGCGATAGTTATCGAGCAACCCCGGCTCATCGAGGCCCGCCGGCATGGTCAGGGAATCGGCCCCGATGTAGATCAGGAATTGTCGGATGGGTCCAGAGTGGCCGGCAAGGCGGATGTCGGTGTAATAACGGAGCATCCGTAGCGGCATATTCGTAGTATTGTTGTTCGCAACCTCGATGTGCAACAAGAACTCTTCGCCGTCGGCTTGTCGCATGCGTGCCACCAGATCCGCTCGACGGTCCTCGACCCGTTGGTTCTGGGTCTCCAATACGGTAGTGGTAAATTTTTAAATGGCTGGCGTGGACTTGTTCGACCCCCTCTCCCCGGCCCTCTCCCGGGGGGAGAGGGGGTGTAGCCTGTAGCGCGCCCTACCCATTGCCAGAGGCGATGTTTCCATTTATACCTTAACCATTACCTCCAATACTTCGACGGTCTCGGCATCGAGCGCCAAGAGGTGGTGCGCGAAATCGTTGGTGAGCCGCTTGAGCATCGCGCGGCTGATGATGTCTTTGGCGGTCATAGAGCAAAACTACCACGGCAGTCCAGCGGTTTCGACGAATAGGGAAATCCGTCCGCAAATAAACGCCAATAGACGCCAATAATAATTATGGTAGTGGTAAATTTTTAAATGGCTAACGTAGACTTGCTTTGATCCCCTCTCCCCGGCCCTCTCCCGGAGGGAGAGGGAGTGCAGCCTGTGGCACCCCGAATCCACTGCGAGTGGCGATGTTTCCATTTAAACTTTAACCATTACCATAATTATTTCTCATTTGCGTCTATTCGCGTTCATTTGCGGCAAAAAAAGAGTCTAAGATTCCCCTCTGGAATCATCGCCACCCTCCGCGCCCTCGCCCTCACCATTCAGGGCCAGGATGCGCTCCACCCCGGCAAGTCGTTCGCCTCCGGTCAGGCTGATCAGCTTCACCCCCTGGGTGTTGCGGCCCAGCACCGGGATTTGATCCACCGGCGTGCGGACCAGGGTGCCGCCTTCGGTAATCAGCATGATCTCATTCTCCGGGAGCACCGGAACGGCGCCGATCTGGTCCCCATTGCGCTCGGAGGTGTTGATGGAGAACACGCCTTTGCCGCCCCGCCCCTTGGTCGGGAAGTCCTCGATCGGGGTGCGCTTGCCGTAGCCATTCTCGGTGACGGTCAGCACGGTCCCCGGCTCCGCCACCAGCATGGAGATCACCCGCTGTCCGGGCTCCAGAGATACCCCGCGCACGCCGTGGGCGGTGCGGCCCATGGCCCGGACCGCACGCTCCTTGAACCGCACCGCCTTGCCGGCCGAGGTGAACAACATGATGTCCTGTTCGCCGTCGGTGACGGCCACGCCCACCAGGTACTCGTCCTGCCGCAGATCGACGGCGATGATGCCCCGTGACAGGGGGCGCGAAAAATCCCGTAGCGGCGTCTTTTTTACCGTGCCGGCACTGGTGGCCATGAAGACGAAATGGCCTTCCTCGTACTCGTGTACGGGCAATACGGCGCTGATGCGCTCGCCCTGCTCCAGAGAGGGCAGCAGATTGACCATGGGTCGCCCGCGCGCGGCGCACCCGGCCTGAGGCAGCTCGTAGACCTTCAGCCAATACACCTTTCCGCGACTGGAGAAGCACAGCACGGTGTCATGGGAATTGGCGACGAAGAGCTTGTCGATAAAGTCCTCATCCCTGGTGGTCGCGGCGGACCGCCCCTTGCCCCCCCGTCTCTGGGCCTGGTATTGGCTCACCGGCTGGGCCTTGGCATAGCCCGCATGGGACAGGGTGACCACCACGTCCTCCGGGGCGACCAGGTCCTCGAGGGTGAGATCCAGGTGATCGGTGAGGATCTCGGTCCGGCGCGCATCCCCGTATTGGTCGCGGATGGCCTCCAGCTCTTCCCGGATCACCTGCATCAGACGCTCGGGGTCGGACAGGATCTCGAGTAGATCGGCGATCTTGTTCAGGATCTCTTCGAACTCGGCGATGATCTTGTCCTGCTCCAGTCCCGTGAGGCGATGCAGACGCAAGTCCAGGATGGCCTGGGCCTGGGCCTCGCTCAGGCGGTAACCGTCTTCTCTCAGACCCAGGCCCTGGGCCAGGTCGTCCGGCCGGGTGCGGTCGGCGCTGGCCCGCTCCAGCATGGCGGACACGGCCCCCGGCCGCCACACCCGCGCCAGCAGTCCCGCCTTGGCTTCTTCCGGATTGCCGGAGCCCCGGATGAGCGCGATGACCGCGTCGATGTTGGCCAATGCCACCGCGAGTCCTTCCAGCACATGGGCGCGCCGCCGGGCCTTGCGCAGCTCGAACAGGGTCCGCCTGACCACCACCTCCCGACGGTGACGCAGGAAGTACTCCAGCATTTGCTTCAGGTTGAGCAGCCGCGGCTGACCATCCACCAGGGCCACCATATTGATGCCGAAGACCGTCTGCAGCTGGCTGTGCTGGTAGAGGTTGTTGAGCACCACGTCCGGGTAGTGGTCGCGCTTGAGCTCGATGACTACGCGCATGCCGTCCTTGTCGGACTCGTCGCGCAGCTCGGCGATGCCTTCCAGCTTCTTCTCCTTCACCAGCTCCCCCATGCGCTCGAGCATGCGCGCCTTGTTCACCTGGTAGGGAAGCTCGGTGATGATGATGGCCTCGCGACCGCTGCGCTTCTCGGTCTCCATGTGGGTGCGGGCGCGCAGCTGAATACGCCCGCGACCCGTGCGGTAGGCGGAGCGGATGCCCCGGATTCCGTTGATGATGCCGGCGGTCGGAAAATCCGGACCGGGGACATGGTCGATGAGCGCATCGACGCCGATCTCCGGGTCATCGATGACGGCCAGACAAGCGTTGATGACCTCGGTCAGATTATGCGGCGGGATATTGGTCGCCATGCCCACCGCGATCCCCGTCGATCCGTTGACCAACAGGTTCGGAAAGCGGGCCGTCAGGACGACCGGCTCCTGTTCTGAGCCGTCGTAGTTGGGGGTAAAGTCGACCGTCTCCTTGTCCAGGTCATCGAGCAGCGTGTGCGCGATGCGCGCCATGCGCACCTCGGTGTAACGCATGGCCGCCGGGGCATCCCCGTCCACCGAGCCGAAATTGCCCTGGCCGTCCACCAGCAAATACCGCATGGAGAAGGGCTGGGCCATGCGCACGATGGTGTCGTAGACCGCCGTATCGCCGTGGGGGTGATATTTACCGATGACGTCGCCCACCACCCGCGCGGACTTCTTATAAGGCTTGTTCCAGTCGTTGCCCAGCTCGCTCATGGCGTAGAGCACCCGGCGGTGGACCGGCTTGAGACCGTCGCGCACGTCCGGCAGGGCCCTGCCCACGATCACGCTCATGGCGTAATCCAGGTAGGACTTGCGCATCTCGTCTTCCAGATTGACGGGCAGAACTTCTTTGGCGAACTCCGGCATGGATGTTTAAAAAACCGGGTAGTGGTAAATATTTAAATGGTCAGCGTAGAGGGGTTCATTAACCACGCCCGATCGCTTCTTTTGATTCCCTCTCCCCAACCCCTCTCCCGGCGGGAGAGGTGCTTTTGCGACACCCTCGGAGGGAGAGGAGGTGCAGCCGGTGGCGTGCCCAACATATTGCTATCGGCGATGTTCTCATTTAAACATTAACCACTACCAAAAACCGGTAGTGGTTAGTGTTTAAATGGAAATACCGCCACTCGCAGTGGGTTTGGCGCACCGCAGGCTGCACTCCCTCTCCCTCCGGGAGAGGGCTGGGGAGAGGGGATCAAACAAGTCTACGCTAGCCATTTAAAAATTTACCACTACCAAAAAACCGAGGTGGGGGGTAGTGGCTCAGTTGGCGCAAAATCGCGAGCTGCGCAAACTGAGCCACGACCAAGTGGGGGGACCGACTCGAAGCCGGCCCCGTTGTGCTGGTTGGGGAAAGGGGAAATTATACCACGCAGCCGGTTGCAACCGCAGACAGAGTCTTGTCCAACAAAAGACGTGTTGCGTTGCGACGCACAAAGGCGTGTTGATCGCCTGCCAAGTCAGTGCCGGCATCTCAACGCAACCTACCCAGCCGTCAGTGCCGGAAGCGTTTGAGGCGCAAAGGGTCGGCGCCGGCGTGTCAATACCAAGGTAGGCGCAGGGAAAGGCCGCTGCGGCAATAAGGCAGGGGCTTACTGTACGGTTACGCGGGCAAATCGCCGTTTGCCGACCTGGTAGATATGCGTGGTCCCGGACCCGAAACCCAGCGCGCGATCGTCGATTCGCTCCCCGCCCACCCGCACCGCGCCCTGGCCGATCAGACGCAGGGCGTCGGACGTGCTCTTGACCAGCTGCGCGTCCTTCAACAGATTGGCAATCGGCAGCGTACCATCCTCCCGTGGCGGTAAGGTGATATGCGGTATGTCGTCCGGCATTGCCCCCTTTCGGAACCGGGCAATGAAGCCTTCCTGCGCACGGCGCGCCGCGGATAGATCGTGAAAGCGGCTGACCAACTCTTCGGCCAGTCTGAACTTTACATCCCGCGGATTCTCACCGGCGGCCACGGCGCGGCGCCAGGCATCGATTTCGCTTGCGGATCGCAAGCTCAGGAGCTCCAGATAGCGCCACATCAGCTCATCCGAGATCGACATGACCTTGCCGAACATGTCGTCCGGCGGATCGGTGATACCAATGTAGTTGTCCAGTGATTTCGACATTTTCCGCACCCCGTCCAACCCCTCCAGGATCGGCAGGGTAATGACCACCTGGGGCGCCTGTCCGTAGGCCTCCTGGAGCTGGCGCCCTACGAGGAGATTGAACTTCTGATCGGTGCCGCCGAGCTCGATATCCGCCCGCAGGGCGACCGAATCGTATCCCTGTACGAGGGGATAGAGGAACTCGTGAATCGCGATGGATTGCCCGGATTTGAGCCGTTTCGAGAAGTCGTCCCGCTCGAGCATGCGCGCGACCGTGTGCTTTGCTGCCAGCTGCACCAGATCCGCCGCCCGCATCTCGCCCATCCAGTCGGAATTGAATACGACCTGGGTGCGTTCCGGGTCCAGGATGCGGAAGATCTGCGCCTCGTAGGTCTTCGCGTTGGCGATAACTTCATCAGGCGTCAGCGGGGCCCTGGTGACACTTTTGCCCGTCGGGTCCCCGATCATCCCGGTAAAATCGCCGATCAGAAACAGGACCTGGTGCCCCAGCTCCTGGAGCTGACGCAGCTTGTTGATCAGGACCGTATGCCCCAGATGGAGGTCCGGGGCCGTCGGATCGAACCCCGCTTTGACGCGCAGGGGCCGCCCCTCGGACAGCTTCTTGCGCAGGGCATCCTCCACCAGGATTTCCTGCGTCCCGCGGCGAATGATCGCAAGCGTGTCTTCGGTCGCCCCCATGGCTACTGACTCTTGGCTGATAAATTTTTCATGATAGCCGAAAACAACCCGGAAGGACTCCCGCAACAATGCGAGATATAGGGCAAGCGCGTATAAAAACCCGGTAGTGCTTAACAGGTAGTGATCGAGATTAGAAGATCCACATAGCGAGCTCCACCTCCCGGTCATCAGCCGTGGCCGTGGTGACTCACCATGCACGGTAGGCGCCGGCTTGCCGGCGCTCGGATTGACCACGACCCTCTCCCGGCGAGGGTGTTGTAAAAGGGTATCCTCCCGGTCAGATAAGTCTTGTAGGTCGGGTTAGGCGCACCTGCGGAGGTTGGCGTGTGTCAGCGAGGCCAAACGCGCCGTAATCCGACATCCAGGGCTAGTCCCGGCCAATGGTATGCATCAGGGTGTCGATCACCCCTGCCTGGTGCTCCTCCAATCCCAACCATAGCGGCAACCGCACCAGGCGGCCGGCCAGGTCGCTGGTTACCGGCAGTGCGCCGTGGACGCGTCCCACCCGTTGGCCATAGGGTGCCGTGTGCAACGGGACATAGTGAAACACACAGTGAATACCGGCCGCCTTCATCGCAGCGATGAAGGCGGTGCGATCGGCCAGGTCGCGCAACAGCAGATAATAGAGATGGGCGTTGTGTTCACAGCCCTCCGGGATGACCGGCAGCCGTATCCGCCCGCCGTGTGCCACGGGCTCGAACGCCGCATCATAATGTCTCCAGAGTGCCGACCGACGCGCACTGATGGCGTCGGCCTCCTCCAGCTGCGCCCACAGGAAGGCGGCGATAATCTCGCCGGGCAAGTACGAGGATCCAATGTCCAACCAGGTGTACTTGTCCACCCGTCCTCGAAAAAACTGACTGCGGTTAGTGCCCTTCTCACGGATGATTTCCGCACGCTCGGCAAGTGCCGGGTCGTTGATCAGCAATGCGCCGCCCTCGCCTGATATGATGTTCTTGGTTTCATGAAAGCTGAGCGTACCCAGGTGACCGATCGTACCTAACGGCCGACCCTTGTAGCCCGCCATGATCCCTTGGGCCGCATCCTCGATGACCAGTAGTCCGTGGGACTCGGCGATGGCCATGACGGCATCCATCTCGCAGGCTACACCCCCATAGTGCACCGGCACAATGGCGCACGTGCGCGGGGTGATCATGGCCGCGATCCCGGTCTCGTCCAGATTGAGCGTATCGGGCCGGATATCGACGAACACGGGCACCCCGCCCCGCAGCACGAAGGCGTTGGCGGTGGAAACAGAGGTGTAGGACGGCATGATGACCTCGTCCCCCGGCCGGATATCGGCCAGGATTGCAGCCATCTCCAACGCCCCGGTGCACGAATGGGTCAACAGCGCCTTCTGACAACCCGTGCGCCGTTCCAGCCAACCTTGGCACTGTTTGGTGAAGCTGCCGTCCCCGGCCAACTGACCTTTGGCGTGGGCCTCGGCAATGTAGGAAAGCTCCTTGCCGCTGAGATAGGGTTTATTGAACGGGATCGTCTTCATCGTCCCTTGATTTTCAGAATTATCCACGTGCGGCTACCATTGTGCTCAGGACAATTACTATAAGGGGATAGTGGTTAATTGTCAGGTCCCGGATGATTACGTAGGAACAAAAATATGAGCGTTTCCCTGACATCCACGGCGGGCCAAGACCCGGCCGACGACATGGGGATTACGCGCTGTGGCTTCGTGGCCATCGCGGGCCGACCCAATGTGGGCAAATCCACCCTGCTCAACCGACTGCTCGGTCACGAGCTGGCGATCACCTCGCACAAGGCGCAGACCACGCGGCATGCGATCCTGGGGATCAGGACCCAAGGGCGGTCGCAGGCGATCTATGTCGACACCCCCGGCATCCACGAACGGGGCCGTAACGCCCTGAACCGCTATCTCAACCGGACCGCCCGCGCTACGATCGCGGATGTGGATCTGGTCCTGTTTCTGGTCGAGGCCCCGCGGTTCACGGCGGAGGATGCCAAGGCCCTGAGCACGCTCGCCGCTGCCGGGGCGCCCGCCATCGCGGTAATCAACAAGATCGATCGGGTCGGGGACAAAGCGCGTCTGTTGCCCTATCTCCGGGAACTCGCGGCACGCCATGCCTTTTCGGCGCTGGTCCCGATTTCCGCCGCCACCGGCGATCAGGTCGCTCGGCTCGAAGGCCTGGTGATGGAGGCGCTGCCCGCGGGAGTGGCCCTCTTTGCGTCCGACCAGCTCACGGACCGCCCCGAGCGTTTCTTTGCCGCCGAGCTCCTGCGCGAGCAGCTGATGCGGCGTTACGGGGACGAGCTTCCCTATCACGCCACCGTAGAGATCGAGCATTTCGAGGAGCGGGGCGAGCGTTATCGGATCAGGGCCCTGATCTGGGTGGAACGACCGGGACAGAAGGCCATCGTCATCGGCAAACAGGGCGAGTCCCTCAAGGCAGCGGCGAGACGGGCACGCTTACGGATGCAGGTGTTGTTCGATTGCCCCGTGCACCTGGATGTCTGGGTCAAGGTTAAAAAACGCTGGTCGAGCGACGCGGCGGCGCTGGCGAGCCTGGGTTATACGGACCGGTAATGAAATAAGGAACACCAATGCCCCAAGATAAAATTGGCTAAGAGGCTGCCTAAAAAGGCGAACTAGCTCGATCCCTCCCCGTAGGCGCGGGCTTGCCCCGCACCTATCGTCTGGGCGCACCCTGGTATCGCTGGATCTCTCGGCGATAGGTGCGGGGCGAGCCCGCGCTTTTGCGCCGGCAAGCCGGCGCCTACAAGGGGTTACCGCTGGAGCCTAAGCGCCGGATGAAAATGTGATTTTTTGTAAAATCAATGCCTTAGCTCGCAGGATGGGCAAAGCGAAGCCTGTCCATCCGGATGGCCTCGATCGCGGGTCATTGCGCAGGGCTTTCCGAGCCGCGGCCGCTTGTTAAGGAGACAAAACAGGCGCAGCGTGCCCATCAACCAGCGATGGGCACGTTGCGCTGAGTGCATCCTCCCAGGCTGTCGCGGATGATGAATCCGCGTGGAATGCTCGAAGCCTCGAGCCCAGCTTGCCGGACGCTTGCTTTGCCCATCCTACCAATTGTCAACACTACCTATGGCAAAGAGCATGATTACTACTGGTCTATTATCGCCCTGTCAGTTCCTCGCTGTCGCTTGCTCACCGCTCGCTCAACCCGTAGGAGGCAGCGATGAATTTCGCTCAGGTTGGCGCGGGCATGGCCGCGAATTCCACCGGGATGCCAATCCCTGAATCAGATATGCGGGTTAGCCACATGGACCAAGCCGCGCGCGATCATCTGCAGCGTTGTTTCGTGCTCCACCGGCGCAACTTCAGCAACACCAGTCTGATTCTGGACATCTTCTCGGTCGCCCACGGCCGGCAAGCCGTCCTCGCCAAGGGCGCCAGGCAGCACCGCCGGGGTCGCCCCGCCGGCGGTGAGATACTGCAGCCGTTCCGACCGCTGTGGTTGAGCTGGAGCGGGCGGGGCGAGGTCAAGACGCTGATCCGGTACGAGGCGGCCGGGTCCGCGGCCGAGCTGCCGGGCCAGGTCCTGTATTGCGGGTTCTATCTCAACGAGCTCCTGGTCCGGTTGCTGCGCCGGGGCGATGCCCATGAGAATCTGTTCGCCTTTTATGCCACGGCCCTCACCGCGCTGGCGGCCGGGGAGGACGTGGAGGTGGTGTTGCGGCACTTCGAGCTGCGGCTGTTGCGGGAGATCGGCTATGCGGTGGAGCTCGACCGGGAGGCCGGGAGCGGTCGGCCGGTGGCGCCCGGACGTTATTATGTCTATGAGCAGGAATCGGGTCTACGTGCCGCGGGCTCCGGGGACGGGCGGCACGCCCTGTCGGGCGAGCTCCTCCTGAGCTTGACGGCCGGCGAGTTTTTGAGCGGACCGCCGGCCAAAGCGGCGAAGCTGCTCACCCGACGTCTGCTCGCACCCTATCTCGGCACGCGGCCCCTGAAGAGCCGCAAGCTGTTTCGACAATACCGAGGCCCGAGCCTCTGAACGACCCAGGACGGATGTCGATGTTCGATGCCGAGCGGCTACACGTGGTCTACCGGCTGTTGCTGGCGCACTATGGTCTCCAGCATTGGTGGCCGGCCGACTCGCCGTTCGAGGTCATGGTCGGCGCCATCCTCACCCAGAACACCGCCTGGACCAATGTGGAGCGAGGCCTGGAACGACTGTGCGACCATACCCCACTCCAGGCCCGGGCGATCCTCTCCCTGCCGGTTGACGAGCTGGCTGAATGCCTGCGGCCGGTCGGCTACTTCAACGTCAAATCGAAGCGGCTGCGGGCCTTCTGCCGTGCCTATCTGGAGGCGGGTGGGTTGGACGGCCTGCGGGCCCTGGCAACCGAGGAGCTACGCCGATGGCTATTGGGCACCCACGGCATCGGCCCCGAAACGGCGGACGATATGCTGCTGTACGCCTTCGAGCGTCCGGTATTCGTCGTGGACGCTTATACCGGTCGCGTCTTCGAGCGGCTCGGCGTGCTGACGGGGAATGAAGATTACGAGACTATCCGTCGGGGTTTCGAGACGGCCCTCGGTGAGGACGTCCCCATGTTCAATGAATACCATGCCCTCATCGTGCGGCACGGCAAGACCCTGTGCCACCGTACCCGGCCCCGGTGCACCCAATGTTGCCTGCGTGAGTTCTGTCCTGAAGCCTAGTACCCCATAGCGTGGGAAAATGCGCGGGCAAGCCCGCGCCTACGCATGATCCTTTGCATATCCCGTAGGTTGAGCAAGGCGAAGCCTGTCCATCCGGAAGGCCGCGAGCGTTCATCTTTCCGCCGGCCTTTCCGAGCCGCGGCCGCTGGTCGGAACACAAATCAGGCGTAGCGTGCCCATCATATGGCGACAGGCACGCGGCACGCTGTATTCTCCCGCACCATCGAGGTTTGGGGTTCCGCGTGGCATGACCGTCGCCTTGTGTCCTCCTGCCGGGCGCTTGGTTTGCCCATCCTACTCGATGTCAACAGCGGCGTAGGTCGGGTTAGGCGCGTGCTTCGTGTGTTCGGTTAGGCTACGGAATTTGAGCGCGCCGTAACCCGACACACGATGCCAGGGGTCAACCTTGGCTGTCGGGTTACGGCGCGTTCAACCTGGGTTGAACACACACGCCTCGCAAGGCGCGCCTAACCCGACCTACAAGACTGTGGATTTAAAATGCTGGCTCATGGGGCCAAATGAGTGAGAGCTATCCATCCGCCTCGTCAAACCTGAGAATCAGCTCCCCAAATTGAGTCCTGATTAGCAATGAGATTCAGCCATCCGAATCCAGCCTTCCGGGCGTGGGCCACAGGCCACCGCAGCCACCAAGAGTCGGTTGGGCAGCGCGCGCAGATCAAAGCGCCGACTGAAGCGATAGGCGA
>Ga0209568_1000801_pt1 | contig 11376 bp, 11 predicted proteins | sample WorMetOlspDAHAB2_FD_187406 | JGI IMG/M metagenome (GOLD analysis project Ga0209568, IMG submission 187406) | Marine gutless worms symbiont microbial communities from Max Planck institute for Marine Microbiology, Germany - Olavius sp. DAHAB.2... ...
CGAAAACCGGGACTTTCCCAGCCGCGCCCCGACCGCGCTTGCCTTTCCGCCGACCACCGAAAGAGCTCTCGTCCACTTCAATCTCGCCATCAAACATCGCTGCGCTCTCGGCTTCCAGTTCGAAAGCAATGATCTCACGCAGGCGATGGAAAAAGTAGATCGCCGTCTGGCAGTTCACGCCGCACAGCCTGGACGCCGTAAGCGCCGTCGATCCTGACACGAAATGCTCCATCAAACGCTCTTGCTTATAGGGACTGAGACGGCTCTTGCGCATAGCTCCCATGATAACTCCAAAAATCGAGTTATCTGGGTCAGCCCCTTCTCGATTTGTGCATAGAACCGTGCTTCGGCCTCGGCGGGCGGGATGTGTCCGATGGGGCTGAGGAGGCGCCGATTGTTGAACCAGTCGACCCATGCGAGGGTTGCCATTTCGACCTGTTCGATACTCCTCCAGGGGCCGAGACGGTGGATCACCTCGGCCTTGTAGAGGCCGTTGATCGTCTCGGCCAGGGCCTTGTCGTAACTGTCGCCGACGCTGCCCACCGAGGGTTCAATCCCGGCCTCGGCCAGGCGCTCGGTATAGCGGATAGAAACATACTGAACGCCGCGGTCGCCATGATGGATCAAGCCCGCCCGGCGAACCGGCCGCCTCTCGTGGAGCGCCTGCTCCAGGGCATCAAGGACGAAGTCCGTGCGGGCATGGCGCGACACACGCCAGCCGACGATGCGACGGGCAAAGGCATCGATGATGAAGGCGACATAGGCAAATCCGGCCCGGCTTGACACATAGGTAAAGTCCGAGACCCAGAGTGTGTTCGGTGCCGCGGCACCGAACGGCCGGTTAACCTTGTCCTCGGGACAGGGTGCCGCCGTGACGCTCACCGTTGTCTTGACCCTCTTGCCCCGCACGATGCCTTTCAGCCCCATGCGGCGCATCAGACGTGCCACCGTGCAGCGGGCGACGCTGAAACCTTCCCGCCTCAACTGGTGCCAGACCTTGCGGACGCCGTAGATCCGGTCGTTGGCCTCCCAGACACGGGTGATCTCGGCACACGGAACCGCCTCGCGCCGCGTCCGCGCGGATGCTCGGCTCGGATCGCGCCGGATGGTCAGGCGCGCATGGCAGGTCGACGGGGCGATCGGCAGAACTCTGCAAATCGGCTCGACCCCGTAGGCCTCGCGATGATCGTCGATAAACGCGATCATCGCTTGCACCGGCGGTCGAGCTCCGCCTGGGCAAAATACGCCGAAGCCTTGCGAAGTATCTCATTGGCTTGGCGTAACTCCCGGTTCTCGCGTTCCAGCGCTCTCAGACGCTCACGATCCTCGGTCGTCAGGCCATGGCGCAGACCTCGGTCCCGCTCATCCTGCCGAACCCAGCTCCGTAGCGTCTCCGCCGTGCAACCAAACTTCGGTGCAATCGAGCAGATTGTTTGCCATTCCGAACCGTAGGAGGCTCGGTGTTCCAGCACCATCCGAACGGCCCGCGCACGCACTTCCGGCGAATATCTCTTCACTGATCCAGTGGTTCCCATAAGCTCACCTTTCTCAAGAAAATGAGCCTCCGGCAAACCCGGGGCGGTTCAATGAGTGGCGGCGGAGCAAAAGCGCATCACAAGATCCAGGCCGTGGAAGTGTCCGGCGGCTTTCTCGACGGCACGAGGCTGGAGTTCGCGGATGGTCTGAACTGCATCATCGGCGGTCGCGGCACCGGCAAGACCACGGTCCTGGAATTCATCCGCTACATTCTGGGATTGATGCCCGACCCGGCCGAGGGGAAGCCGCGCGCGAAAGCCGTCGAGGGGATCGTCCGTGGCAGCCTCGGCAGCGGCACCATCCGCTTGGATGTGGAAACCAAGCACGGAACCCGATACCGGGCCGAGCGGCCATGGGACGACAGTGCCCAGATCCTCGATGCGGACGGAGACCCGGTTGCCGTTTCCCTGGATCGGGATCTGGTCTTCAAGGCGGACATCTACAGCCAGAACGAGATCGAGGAGATTGCCACCAATCCGCGCTTCCAGCTTTCCCTGATCGACAAGTTCGAGGAGGAAGCAGTCCGCGAAGCCAGTGCGGAAATCCAAAAACTCAAGCGGGCCATCGAACAGAGCGCGGTCGACTTGAGGCTGCTCGACCGCAACATCCGCGAGATCGAAGACGTCGTTCCCGAGATCGACATCGTCGGCAAGCGCCTGAAGGAAATGCAGGTGGTCGAGGGGCCGGAAGCCGACCTGATCGATACCGCCCATACCCACAAGGCGTTGCGGACGCGGGAATCCGAGGCCGTTCGGGAGCTGCAGGCCGTGGTTGGCGAGGTCGCCGACGATTTCGCGCGGTTTGCCGCCCGGGTTGCCGAGGAATGCCAGAATGCCCTGGGCGAAGGATTCGCGGAGAGCCCGAACGCTGCCATCTTCGAGGAGGTCTCCACCCTTGTCTCGGAATTCGTCGGCGTGTTCCGGGATGCGGTGCCGAAAATCCAGGGTCGGTGCGACAAGGCATCGAAAGGCCTGGCAGACCTGTCCGGGCGTCTGCAGGACGAGCACGCGCGCCAGGAGCAGCAGTATCGCGAGATCATTGCCCGCTCGGCCCAGGAGCAGGAGCGGGCGACCGAAAGGGCGAAGCTCCAGCAGAGGCATTTTGAACTGTCCAAGGCGCGGAGCAAACTCGACGCGTTGAAGCAGAAACGAGAGACCCTTGAGGGCGGACACCGCAGGATGACTTCCGACCTGTCCGAACACCGAGATCGGCGGTTTGCCCTTCGCAAGGCCGTGGCGGAACGCCTGACGACGGTGCTCGCACCAGCCATCCGGGTCAGCATCACGCAGGCCGGGGATCGGTCAAGCTATGAGGACCTTCTCAAGGAAGCCCTCAAGGGGTCCGGGACCCGGTACAACCATCTGGTTTCGCGGATCGTCGATAGCCTTTCACCAGAGGAGTTGTCGCCGATCATCCAGAGGGGCAATGCCGAGCGGCTGTCGGAACGGGCAGGGATCGGCGAGGACCAGGCGGTTCGCATCGTCAGCCACATCCAGGACAGCGACTACGCGTTCAAACTGGAAACCGCGGAACTGGGGGATGAACCGTTCATCGAGTTGAAGGACGGCGCGGACTACAAGAACTCGGCCGACCTCTCCACCGGGCAGCGCTGCACGGTCATCCTTCCCATTCTGCTTCTCGAAAGCGAACGGCCTTTGTTGATCGACCAGCCGGAAGACAACCTCGACAACGCCTTCGTCTACGACACGATCGTCAAGAGCCTGCGCGATGCGAAGGGCGGACGCCAGCTGATCTTCGTGACCCACAACCCGAATATCCCGGTCCTCGGGGAAGCCGAGAGGGTTTTCGTGTTCAGTTCGGACGGGCGGCGAGGCACGGTGACCCACGTGGGAACGGTGGATGACGTGAAGGCCGAGGTCGAGCATCTTCTTGAAGGCGGCGCCGAAGCCTTCCTGCTGCGCATGCGGAAATACGGCCACTGAACCGGGCGATCATGGTGACGGACGAGACACGGACATTGTTGGATGATCTCGATGCCCGGGACTGGGTTATGGTCCAGGACGCCGTCGACATGGCCGGCGATTGGCTGCGGCATCGCAATATCGATGCCGGCTTTACCGATGAGGTCGCGGCGCGATTTGTCCGGCTTGCGGCCCATCCGAAATGGGAAGTGCGAAAATCCGTCGCGCATGCCCTCCTTTTTCTCCGCCACGAGCAGTTCCATGCCGCGCTCGCCAAGATCATCGATGACGAGAACGCCTGGGTTCGCGAGGCGGCGCGAAAGACGCTGCAACGACGAACCGAACTCACCCGGGCAGACATCAACAGCGATGATCATGGCGACAAGATCCTGGGGCTTCTGAAGGATCTCGAATCCCGGCATGGCAGCCAGGCGCGACGGGCGGCGCTCAAGATCGCCGACAATCTCCACACCCGGTTCGTTCGGCTGGCCTATCACGAAATCGTCCGGGTCATTTCTCCCCTGGACGCATCGCTGATCAACCTCGAACGCGAGCTTCAAGAGATTCCCGGCGTTCCGACGAGGAGCCGCTCCCACATCGAGCGTGCCCGGGAGCGTGTCCGGGGCCGCGTTCAGTTGCTTTCCGACATCCTCGATAATCTGCGCGAATTCACGTCGGAACCCGTCGGAATCTATACATCGGAAAAGCTACTGCCGGTTATCAAGGAGGCAGAAGAGCTGGCGCTGAGCAATATCGATCAGCCAGCAACAGGCTTAGTCGTTCATTCCGATGTGGATACAGCGCTTCGCGTTGAAGCCAACCGGTCCCGTCTTCTCCAAGCCATCATCAACATCATCGTGAACGCAGTCGAGGCTTGCCAAGGGCTGGATCGGAAGGCCGAGATCAATATCGCGGCCCGAAAACAGGCTGAGTCTCATGTTGTCATTTCCATCTCGGACAACGGATGCGGAATGAGCGAAGAGGCGCTGAAGGACTGCGTCCAGCTTTACACCACCGGGAAACGCAACGGCATGGGGTTCGGGCTTCCCCTGGCAAAACGGATCGTCGAGATCGACCATCAGGGCACCCTGTCCATCGACAGTGCCGAGGGAGAAGGCACCACTGTCGTGGTCGTCCTTCCCGTCGAGCAGATGCGCGTGGAGGAATGAGACGGTGTCCGGGCAGCATGTTGCATTGATCGTCGAGGACGAGCCGGAAATGGCGGCAGAGATCGCGGATCTGCTACGGTCGTTCGGGCATGATCATATTCACGTTGAGACCAAATCCGCCGCGATCGGGGCGCTGGATGCGGGCGGTTTTTGCTACGTTCTTTTAGACCTCAAAATCAAAACCGATGAAAAATCCATTAAGCCGCGTGTCGAGGCCGGCATGTCGCTGCTGGAAGAAATCCGCCGGCGATTTCCCAGGCGCAATTCCCACGACATCCATTTGATGCCGGTCCTCATTGTCAGCGGGCAGGCGAAAGAACACGAGGACGTGGTCAAGGCGTTCCAGAAAGGGACCGATGATTTCATCAGGAAACCCTTGGGTCTCGATAACCAAGACATTGAAGCAAAAATCCGGCAGTGCCTGGACCGAAGTAGTCGTAACGATCATGACGTCTGTGATTCCATGACCCAACAGGCTACCAGAGGAACGGGAAACGGGCATTTGCAAGACCCAGCATTTACACACACTGCCGACTATTCAGAGACTGCCCTGAACGGGGAGCCATACTTTTTCGACGGCCCGATCCAGCGGAATGTGATCCGCATTCTCCATGAGGCGGAACAGCGGGGCGAGCCGTGGCAGTCAGGGAAGGCCGTTCTCGCTGAGGCAGGCTCACGAGACACGAAAATGGCCAACCTATTTCGCCGCCATCCCTGCTGGGGTCCGCTTTTGGAATCCAACAAGCGCGGCCTGTACCGCCTAAGAACCGCGTAGTTCTTCGAAAACCCATCCATCAGTCATCCGCCGCCGGCCCTTTAGCCGCCCTCCTTCAATCCCCCGACAGTCCCGCCGACAAGCCCGATAAACGCGGCCATGCTTTGCCCAGGCTTTCAATAGCGCCTGAAGGGGCAAGCAATGACCGTCAAGCATCTCAACCAGATCGATCTGGCCGACCGGTGGAACATTTCCGAGCGCACGCTTGAGCGCTGGCGCTGGCTGGGCGAGGGCCCCGCCTACCTGAAAATCGGCGGCCGGGTCGTCTACCGCTTGGAAGACGTCGAGGCCTACGAGGCCGAGAACCTCCGCGCCAGCACCTCGGCGGCAGCCGGGTCCCGGTGATGGCTGCGATGACCGCCGTGATCTCCCCCGTGTCGGCTGTGCCACCGCTCCGCTCCCTGATGATCCGGGAAGGCAACTTCCTCCAGTGGCTCGATCACGCCCGGCCCGGGGATCGTCTCGAATACCACCGGGGCCATCTCGGCGCCGACCGTGAGGCGGGGAGTTCGCTTTCCGACACCATGCGGCGGGAACTGGGCCGGATCGCAGACCGCGCCATGGATCTCGCCCTTGGGGGGCGCCTGCACCTTGTCCAGGAGCGCCGCGGCACGGACGTCACCGCCTACCTGGTGGTGATGGGGGCGCCGGCTGATGGCCACCCTGAACCCCTTCGAGGCCTTCGCCGACACCTACACACCGCGCCCGGTCAAGGCCGGGCGGAAACGGCCGACCGGCGGCAAGACCAAGTCGGCCAAGGACAAGCGCCTCGAGGAACGGGGCAAGCTCGCGGCTCACTACCGGCGCGAGGAAGCACGGCGGGCGGCCGAGGCGCTGGCGTCTCCTCTGGGCAAGCGCCTGGCATGCCTTCTCGCCGAGTTCGACCGGCTCACCATCAACGACGCCGACGTCATGATCGCCTGCATCGAGGGCCAGGACTGGCTGCTACGGGCGGACGAGAACTTCCGCCGCCTGGCGCTTCGCCTAATCGACAAGCGCATCGGACGCATCCGCCGCGACGCCGGGCTTATCGAACTGGACGATCCGCTGCCCGGCGAGCCCGACAGTGCCTTCTTCATCATCAAACGCTTGCTGCAGGTGACCTGATGCCGGCGATTTCCATCAAATCCATGCTCGACGCCCACGTCGCGGCCAACGGCAAGACCTGGGCACACGATCGGGATCTGACCGTCGGCGCCAGTGAGGTCGGCCAGTGCCTGCGCAAGACCTGGTTCGCCAAGAACGGCGTCGATCCCGATCCCGACTACGTCGACCGCTACGGCGCCAAGCTGCGCGGCGATCTCATCGAGAACCATCACTGGGAGCCGGGCATCCGCGCCCAGCTGCCCGATGGCGTGGCACTCCTGTTCGCCGGCGCGGACCAGAAGACCCTGGTCGATGGCTATCTCTCGGCCACCAGCGACGGCCTGCTGGTCGGCATTTCCCCCGACGCGCTCTCCCACCATGGCGTCGACGACATCAACGGCGACAGCCTGGTGGTCGAGTGCAAGAGCATCGATCCCCGCGTCAGCCTCAAGGACGCCAAGGCCGAGCACGAATTCCAGGTCCACTGCCAGATGGGCCTGATTCGGCACTGCACCGCGTACCGGCCGAACTTCGCGCTGATCTCCTACACGGACGCCTCGTTCCTCGATGACGTCACCGAGTTCGCGATCCCGTTCGATCCGGAGATCTACGCGGCGGCCAAGACCCGCGCCACCCGGGTCATGGCGGCGGCCGCATCCCTGGACCTGCCACCCGAGGGCAAGCTCGCCGGGGGCGGCGAGTGCCGGTATTGCCCGCACCGGAGCCGCTGCGCCGGCGACACCGTCGGCGCCATCCCCGAAGACAGGGAACCGCTCGGCGGCAATGCGCTCGCGGCGCTCAAGGACTTGGTCGACGAGGAGCGGGCGGCGCGGGCCGAGAAGGACGCCACGGCCCGGCGCCATGCCGAGGCCCAGGAACGGATCAAGGAATTCTTGCGGGAACACCGAACCCGCAAGGTCGAAGGCGACAACTGGTCGGTGACCTGCTTCCCGGTCAAGGGACGCCTGTCCCTGGACAGGAAGGCCGTCGAGGCGGCCGGCATCGATCTCTCGCCGTTCGAGACGCCGGGAGATCCCGGCGAACGTCTGACCATCAAGGTCAAGTAACCGCAACCCGACATAAGGAAACCCGAAAATGTCAAACGTACCCCACAACAATTTACCAGAGGCCCAGACCGCCGGCGGCGCCGTCGCCAACCCCGACGACGACAACCCCTATGCCGCCTACGGCGAGCAGGCCACCGGCGGTGCGAGTTCCGCAAGGGCCGGTACTTCTACAGCCAGGACGACATCGAGATCCCGCTCGGCACCCGGCTGATCGCCAACATGGCCGGAGCCAAGGTCGGCCGGGTCCGGTGGTGAGACGGCCGCCCCACCGACGAGGTCATGGCGCTGATCGCTGACGGCGTGGCGCCGCCGCGGCGGAGCGAACTCGGCGACGACGACCGGGGCCGGTGGGAGACCGATGACCGTGGCGATCCCAAGGACCCGTGGCAGTTCACCAACCACCTGCCGCTGAAGGGGCCGGAAACCGGCGACGCGTTCCTGTTCGCCACCAGCACCCGCGGCGGCATCGGCGCCATCGGCGCCTTCGCCAAGACCTACGGCACGGTCTACCGGCAGAAGCCCGGCAGGCTGCCCGTGGTCGAGCTCCAGGCTTCCGACTACGCGCATCCCAACAAGGCCTATGGCCGTGTCGACGTGCCGGTCTTCGAACTGGTCGATTGGGTGGCCGAGGTCGACCTGCTGAGCGGCGAGGCGGGAGACCGGACCGGGGAAGAACCGGCTTTCGAACCCGAGGGAACGACCGGCGCCGCCGACAGCGCGAACCGTCCCGGCGCCGGCCGTCGTACCAGGTTCCAGACCCTCGGGGTCCCGGACCCGACACGTTGGGCGGGGGCGCTGCAACGCCTCCGTCCAACTCCACACCAACCCGCAACAGCAGGCCGGACAGAACACCATAATGCGTGAACGATCGTATCAGGAGTCCGCTGATTTCCTCGCCGAGTTCTTCGGCGCGACCACCGAGCACGCCGTCGAGCTGCGCTCGTTCACCAACCGCAGCGGCGACGGTCCGGCGCGGCCCCTGTTCACCCGCGATATGGAGATGATCACGGCGCACTGCGCCAGGTGGGACGACGACGGGCGTGGCATGTTCTTCGGCGTCTGCACCCGGATCACCGGCTCGCACACAGGGCGGCGGGTCGACCTGGCGGAGTGCCCGGCGCCCTGAGCCGACATCGACACCGGCAAAATGGGCCTGGACAAGGACGCGGTCGTCTCGGAACTCCGCCCGCTGCCGTTTCCGCCGTCGGTGATCGTCGACAGCGGCGGCGGCCTGCACGCCTACTGGCTGCTCAACGAGGCCATCGACGTCAGCGCCGACGCGCCGGATGCCGAAACCACCGAGGAGGCGATCACCCGCACCTTGAAACAGCTGGCCGGGATCTGCGCCGGCGATCTCAATGTCTGCGATCTGGCCCGGGTGATACGCCTGCCCGGCACCCTGAACACCAAGCCCGACGTCATGGCGGCCAACGCCGGCGTGCCTGTCGAGTGCGTGGTTCTCGACGCCACCTGGGCGCGCCACGAGTTCGACGACCTTGTCGAATGGCTCGATTGGCAGCGACCCGTGGTCGAACGCCCCTCAACGGACGACAGCAAGCCGGAGGCGCAAGACGACAATCCCTATCTTGCCGCCGCCAAGCGCCTGGGATTCAAGCCGCCGCTCGACGTCGAACAGGCGCTGGCCGCCATGACCTGCCTGGGAGAGGGCGAAACCAGCATTCACCAGACGCAGCTGCGGGTTTCCGCCTCGCTCGCCTCACAGGATGTCGACGACGACGAGATCGTCGCCCTCCTGCTCGATGCCACCCGCGCCGCCGCCGGGCGCCATGGCGCGACCTGGAACTGGAAACGCGAAGAGGGCGCGATCCGCCGGATGATCGCCTCGGCGCGGGAGAAATTCGGAAACAAGGCCCAAGAGCGCGTCGTCAGCCTCGCCAAGGCCCGCGAGAAACGCGCCGCCGGGAAGGCCGCCGCCGGCGACGGCGCCGCCAAACCGGAGCCCGCCAAGAAAGCCAAGGCCGCCAAGGAGCACCTGATCGCCCAGGTCGGCGAGGCCGCCATCGCCCATTGGGTCGATCACCGTGGCGTGCTGATGCTGACCCAGGGGCAGGCCTGGACCCATGCCGACGGTTTCTGGCGGGCCTTCGACGACGAGCTCGATCACATCATGCGGGTCACCATCCAGGGCGTGGTCCGGGCCATGGGCCAGAAGACCTCGCCGCAGCTGCTGAACGCCGCCTGGCGCTACGTGATGGAGCACCCGGGCCTGCTCCGCGAGGGGATCGAGTGGGACGCCGCCGGCGTCATCGTCTGCCGCAACAGCGTCATCGATCCCCGGACCCGGAAGATCCGCGGCCATTCGGAAACGGATTACGCCACCTGCCGGGTCGAGGCGGACATCGATGCCGCGGCGACCTGCCCGATCTGGATCGCCTTTCTGGAAACCGCCTTCGGCACCGTCGAGGAGGACGAGCGCCGGGCCGTCACCGGCACCCTCGCCGGGTGGTTCGGCTCGGCCCTGGTGCGCGGCAAGAGCCGCGAGATGACCAAGGGGTTGATCGTCTATGGCCCGTCCAGGACCGGCAAGACCCAGCTGGCGCAGGTGCTCCGCGGCCTGATCGGCGGCCGCGCCACCGGCATGCGGGCGCGGGATCTGGAGGAGCATTTCGGGATGCAGCCGCTGATCCGGGCCTCGGCCTGGATCGCCGACGACGCGGTCTCGAGCGGCGAGTTCCTGGACGCCGAGCGCTACAAGGTCATCGTCACCGGCGAGCCGGTCGGCATCCCGCGCAAGAACAAGGACAACCGGGAGGGCAGCCTCGACATCGCGGTCTGCCTCACCGCCAACCACCTGCCCCGGGTCAAGGACCGGTCCCACGCGGTCTACAACCGCTCCATCGTGCTGCCCATGACCGTCGAGCACGACGAGACGGCGGCCGAGGAGAAATCGATCTCCGGGCGGGTGATCGAGGCCGAACTCGGCGGTGTCCTCAACTGGGCGCTGCAGGGCTACGCCCGGCTGGCCGAGCGGCGGTACTTCGATCCGCCCAAGGTCATGCGCGACGCCGTCGGCATGTTCGAGCACGACAACAACCCCATCGGCGCCTGGCTGGCCACGGCGGTGCAGCCAGCGGACGGCATGATGGTCGATCGCCGCGACCTGCTGGCTTCCCTCAACGGCTGGATGATCTCGGAGTTCGGCCAGGACGCCAAGCCCTTCGGCGGCCGCACCGTATTCCCGGCCATCCGCCGCGCCATGCCGGGAACCGGCGATCACCGGATCGGCAGCCGCCGCTACGTCACCGGGCTGAAACTGACCGACGAAGGCATCGGCCACATCCACGACTACGCCGACAACAACTACGGCAAGCAGGCGGGCTCGGGCGAGGCCGACAATTTCATCAACAAGTCCTTCCAGGACCCCACGGCAGGCCGGCGCCAGGGCAAGGAGCCGAGGTTCTGATGGACATGCCGGCGACCGAAATCGGCCTCCGAAGTGCCGCAAGACCTGCCGCAAATCCGCGCCACTTTGCGTCACTTCGCGGATCGGGTGCGGCACATCGAAGTGCCGCAAATTTCCAAAGTGCCGCACGAAGTGCCGCACGTCCAAGCCGGCGGAAACCAAGGACTTTCAGGGCATCAGGTCAGGTTGCGTCACTTCTTTTCCAGTTAGTCCAGAACATCGAAAAAGGAGCCAAAAGATGAAATGTAAGGGCAAGGAAATACGCGCGCGAAAAGTCACCGACCTTCACCCTTTGATCCCCTCTCCCCAACCCCTCTCCCGGCGGGAGAGGGGCTTTTACGACACCCTCCAAGGGGCGGGGTTTAAAGTGGCTCGACTGTGCGACCTGATGATTCGA
>Ga0209568_1000802_pt1 | contig 11374 bp, 7 predicted proteins | sample WorMetOlspDAHAB2_FD_187406 | JGI IMG/M metagenome (GOLD analysis project Ga0209568, IMG submission 187406) | Marine gutless worms symbiont microbial communities from Max Planck institute for Marine Microbiology, Germany - Olavius sp. DAHAB.2... ...
ATTTCTGGCATTCTATCGGCGACTGCGTAAAGCATGTCTGAGCGATTAAGACTATTGAAGGCATTGCTGAAGTCCAGTTTGACAACTATGTGACCTGGCGGGAGAGAATGCAAATATCTCCGAGCCGAGTGAACCGCCGCTTCACAGCCTCTCGGAACACCGAGTCCGAGCTGTCGTGGAGAAAGGTAAGATCTCAGCCTTTCCGAGCCAAAAGAATTCGCACATTTAGACGCCAAACGGCGCAGGGTGAAACCTATGGCTATCGGCCGAATACCTCCAGACTTCTTATCAAGTGCCAGCAAGCGTCCCCTGAAGAAAATTGGTGCTACTCGGGCCGGACAACCACCAGCCAGCACCAAGTTGACAAATGCAGTTAATGCGCTCAGAAGTTCAGGGCCCGACTCACTGGACAGAAGCAAATCACGGAGGTGTTGAGGTCGAAGGCCATCTGGGCCACCGGCTGAACCTGCTGCGAAAGAACGAACAACGAACATCCAACTCCGACACCGAAATGCTGGCAAACTGCGTCGGGCAGGGAATACCGTCCAACGGTTTGGATGCTGCTGGATGTTTCTCCTTTAATTTGAACCAGGTCTGCTCAGAAGGAGCTGAAGGCTTCTCGTCCGAGTTCAGTATACGAACTGCCGCTTTAATGTTGCCCTCCTCCAACTTGGAAGTTATTATTATTATTATTATTAACTAGTCTGTCGATCCGGAAGCAGTTTTTAGCAATTATGCGTCCGATAACGACAAATTATAGCCTACGTCTCGTGTACGAGGCCTACGGAGCACTTCATCTCTGTTAAATAGTGCAGTAAAACAAGGAATAAAAGTCACGGTAGGGTCACCGTACGTTTACATCAATGCCGAAAAACACATGCTAGCAAATCCCATAATGTCTTTAATCCATCTTATCGTATTGTATACAGTGAATGTATTCTTATTGTAATTACAACTGCCTCGTGTCATATGTCGAATAAAGACTGAATGAATAAATGAAATGCTTCTTGAAAAGTTCCTTCACACATTGTGTAACACAGGGGTTCCTAACCTGGGGTGTCGGCACACCTTAGGAGTGTCAGACGCAAATCCTGGGGTGTCAGACTCGTTTATCGGGAGGTAACACAAAAAACTCGAAATTTAGCGTCCCGCAACGTTTGTCGCAGAGAAGAGGTAGATGACGTTGTCCTGATAGCTAAAAAGGCAGCAACGGCCATCACATTGAAGTGCTAGTAAACTAAGTGCTTACCGACGTAAAATAAATAAAAGTTTTTTAATCAAATAAAATAAGATTTGAATTTGATCAACTACGATGCGGGTGTCAGCGATCTACTAGGATTGACGGAGGGGTATCGGTCCAGAACAAGGTTGGGAACCCCTGCTGTAACCCATGTCGGCAGTGCGACTCTGTAGCAGGAGCCTGCAGTGTAACGTGTTTGCCTGTGCTCGAGCAGATGCCAGAAGACATCGACAACGTTGAGCCCCAGTTGACCGAGTCACGGTGGACTTGTGTCATGACCGTTCCATTGCTGTGCGCTTTTGTGTCGAGGTACCAGACCGAAGACGTGAGCCCCAGGTCACGAATAATAACAATAATCATCGTCATCGTCATTAACATCGTCATCGGATTTATACACTGAAATGTGCAGAGCTTTGTAGGTGCTGGGTGGAGAGTCAGTTGGGCGGGATACAGGCGGTTGTTAAAAAGAAACGTCTTTAAAACGTGATTTGAAACTTTCACCACCTCCGAAATGACCCAGTCTGTGTTGGGTTTGGTTAAACTCTATTCACTCACTCACTAAAGAGGTTGAAAATCGCCAGCGACTCGACGTGATGTGGAATAATGAGTTAGTGTTAAGGTTAAGGTTAGAGGCTAGGGTTAAAGTTGTGTAGTGTAGTCTTTGCAGGGAACACCATAGATATTATGCTCACGCACGACGACCATCATTATTCTACAGCAAATCGAGTCGATGGCGATTTTCATTCTCTATGTAATTGTCAATGTCAATCGTAGATTTCTATAGCGCAGAATCGTGAAACATCTCCACTGCGCTTGCTGTGTTTGCTAACTCGCAAATAATTCCGCGTTTTAAGTAGTTTCCCCAGAAACCGCCATAACTCAGTGTTGGATCACAGAGACGATCCGGTAAAGAGTTCCACGAAGTAGGACCGGCGACCCGAAAAAGCCCAGAGGCGCCCGAGCGTGTTCAGCCGGTAACGCGGTGGCACAGTAAGGTGTTGTCGACTGGCTGAGCCACGGCCATGGCTGAGCGTAGTTGTCGACGGTCGACGACTTCCGAAACTGGTGTGCAACAGTCGACCAGGTACCTCCGAGCATATAGGCAGACGGGCCCCATGAGCCGTGACGTAACTATGAATTCGGCTGCACAAATATCCTACTACAGCCCTCCCTTCCTCCCTAGCTAAGGGCCCCTAGGCCCCTCCTCCGTTCCACTCCCTCCTACCCTCGCTCCCTCCACCCTCACCCTTTCCATGTTAACGGGGTAAGTCGTTTGACCTACTTCAACATTTGACGTCGTGGCTCACCTGGACGCCGAACCAATCGGCCCACCTGGCAAGTGCCAGGCAGCCAGGCGGCTTAGTTCGTCCCGGCCTTGGAGCTATCTCCCGCAGACAACGGTGCACGCCAGCATTACATTACATTAAATTTAACGTGGAAAAAATGCAGAAGCACCTCAGACACTTTACAGACACTATAACAATTTGGTAACTATAGAAACGACGCCAAGAATAAGTGTGATGTTAGTTTGGGTTTGAGGGGTTGCAGGGAATATGACAACGTACGTAAGCGTATTGTACTTCATTTGATGACGATGACGACTCGAGACCTTTCTGTTTTCCCGTTCCTACCGAGACACTGTCATATGACTCGTGTGTTACTATCACCATACATCACTACTGTCTGGACACCTGTGGTCCTTGCGATAATTAACATTATTTAGGCCACGATAAAATGTTTATTATGGTGATGATGATGAACAGTACTGATGATGTTGCTGATGCTGGTTGTGCAGAAAAGACCGGCTGGAGGTTGGTGGTGTTGACACGATGCCGTCGGTGACTTGCATCCAGTTCGAAACGCCAGAGCTTTGCGACGAATGGACCAAATCCATTCAGCGCAACATTGCCGCCCAGAACTCTCTCTCTGTGAGTCTCGCCTCTCCTTTCTTCCAAACACCGCCGATTATGTAAATGCGTGCAGTACATAATAGTATAATTACATATTTTAGGTGTGGGTGCCCCCTCATAATCTGGGGCGCCCCCTTTGACTCTAAAAATATTTTCGTCATCACGGCGACCACTTGTCTGGAAAATCTGGACATGTCAGTGATTTTGACACCTGTCAGGGAAGTGTCAGGGAAAAACTCTTGTCGTGGAAAAGTGGCCAAAACGGTTTATTGTTAGTTGCATGCGGACAAAAGATTGAGGTGACTATAATGTTGCTGTGGATGACACTGGTTTTCTAGCTTTTCGTCATTATGAAGTCATTGTGAACTCGATAGTTTGATCATTGACATTAACACTAGTAGTACAGATGCATGATGTGAGTACCACTTACCATGGACAGCAGTGCCGCACATCGTCAGGGAATTGCCATGGAATTTTGTAGTGTTCGGAGAGCGGTCACCCTCTATACAATATGCTATACAAAAAAATGTTTGGCTATCCAAAGCAGGTGGTTGGCTATTTTAACCAGTGTGCGTGCGTTCGTGCGTGCGTGCGTGTGTGCAGATCTCCTTAACGAATGCTTCCTTGCTGCAACACGAACAGGTCAGGCATCCTTCACCCACAACACTTTTCTTCACGGTGGCAATTTTAACAGAATGAGAAACTTTTCTTTGCAAGATTATATATTTTGTGTCATTCACCGATAAGATACCGGGTTCGACTCCTACCCACAGCGTTGCAAGCTGCTCACGCACACCTGCCTGTCACCAAGCAGTATAATCTGGTACTGGTGGACGGACGGTGATGCTCCGAAGCTAGGAAGGTAACTGCAGGTCTGGCGTCGCACTGGCCATGCGTCACTGGATTTACTTCATGGTTTATTGTTAACACCACCGACGTGCTCAGAGACTTAAGACAAACTTTTAACATTCCATTACTTTCTTTCGTTTACCTTTTCATCAGAGTAAGTAAGTGAGGTAATTAAATGTCGATTTGTATAGCGCGATTACGTGAAACGATGACACCTCTAATGCGCCCTTGTCTCTAATGTCCGGCAAAGAGATGCGTTTTTAAGTCGCGCCTAAAAGTTCAGACTCGACGGCCGGATCACGCAACGAATCAGGCAGTGAGTTCCAGACCGTCGGACCGGAGACTGAGAAAGCCCGCAGGTGCCAAATGTGCTGCGACGAAACCGCGGAATATTCAGTTTGCGACGGATGGCCGAACGAAGATGTTGGTGGCCGGATACTTCGGAGACTGGCACGCAGCAGTCGGCGAGGTACCTTTTCCAATTTTCATGAGTCTCTGAACGTTTTGTGCACATGCCATTTTGTCCTTCAGTGCCTTCACACTGTTGGTTTGGCTATGTAGCCGGTAACATCGTCCCTGAAATGACCTGGTGGGACGTAAAACCTTACTCACTCACTCAGGGAGATGAGTACCCACGCTTGTCCTACGGCACCCTTTTCATTTCACCTTTAGGATTTTTGGGTCTTCATGCAGGGGGTCAATAGGCATTATGCTTATAAGGCGCCACAAGCCGTATACAGCAGCTTCATCGGCGCTGTGCGTCACAGACAGAGCTGGCGTACAGCCTATGTCACAGTCCAAGGCCCGCACCCACGGATTTTGACCTATAGCCATACAGCCATACGCAGCTTTGGTCTGCCAGTTTACTGGTCTCCACTCCCGCAATCCATGTAAATACATGGATTACCACTCATTTGCCGACCCTGAAAGGACGGAAGGCTGAGTTGGCCTGGTTGGCTGACCAGTAGCGGATAGTTTACCCACAAAGTGGTCACCTGTCAACCGTGGATCGGGCGCAGGGCAGGGAAAGTCCGCCGGCGAGAGACCGGCGTCGTAACCACTGACCGGCGCCGCCAATATTTTGACTTCCAGAACTTCTTGCTAAATACAGCCGAGCAGCGAAAGATGTAACGGTAATCATTGGCGAGTTGTTTGTTCTTTTTTGTTGCGCAGGTGATCTACATGTCTTGGGTTTGTGAGCGCAGCTCGACGATTCCGTCGCTATGGAAACGCGCCTTTCTCTCGCTGAAAGGCAGCGATTTGTTCCTCTACGAAACGCCGCCCGTAAGACAAGTGCTCGTCACGTGACCCGCTGTACTTAGTGTAATGCTGTGCAGTGTTCCCTTTAATTGTTTTTCAGTGTGCGCAGAAAAGTATAGTGTTTGAGCGGCACATTTTCATGCCTGAGCACCTGAATTCTTCATATTAGCCTCTGTAACCCTCCAGATTTCTGGCATCTTAGTTCAGTTACTAAATCCAGGTGATTCTTCTGACTGATATGACGCCTCAAATAATCGATTTTCAAATCCTCCCATCATTTTTGCAGTGGTGAATGCGCCACCTGACGAGCTTCTTGGCATATGTGGCAAACAACGTCGTCACTACCTTCACGACAAGTGAAGTTGTCGCCCAGTTTTGTTAACTGTTTTCTAGACGAAGTCGGCAGTTCAGTCTCTGCTATGCCTCTACCAACCGTTACGGTTTAAACTTCAAGCTGCACTTTTGCTTTGTAACAGCGTTTAATTATTCGAGTCTTATTATTACCTTTACGTTTCGACATTATATGCGTATTTGCTGTAAAGACAGCAAATACGCAAATAAATGAAAAATACTGAGACTATCTGTTAGGGTCTACTGCGCGGCTGTTGGAAACTGTTGCGCGTTTTTTTTCACGTGCGCAACCGCGCAACGTAAAGGGAACATTGGTAACAGGACCCACTGCTATACGCAGAACTCTCCGTTTCTTCGCCAGCGGTGGCCGAAACCATCGCCAGTACCCATTTCACTGACCCACGGAGGGATGGCCAGGCCGAGTGGGCCTGAGTTGCCTGCATAAATGCCAGGATGGTAGACTCGCCAAAGGTCGTCACCAATCGCAGTACTAACCGGGCTCGACGTATAGCTTAACTCTGTTGACGTGACCAACACCGTTTACCACTACGCCACACCATACATACATACGTAAATATACACACATAACAGGGATTTATATGGCACCCATAAAAGTGTCTCTAAGCACCTACACTTCGATGTTAACTCTCATTAAATGTGCCTTGTGTTTAATTAGTGATCATCGCAGTACAGCTGATGCAGTTTCTTACAAATTATGATTTATGCACTTGTAACTATAGGCCTGTGTCAGCCAACATACAGAAACCATCGCATATAATTTATTACTTGGTAATGGAGGGGCGATGATACTCTGCAGCTAGGAAGGTAACCGGAAGCCAGACAGTAAGTAATGGTTGCGTGGCTCGCTGGCATTGTGTTTATAACGCTGGATTTTGCGATCATCAGGTGCCGGATTCAAATCTTAACCGCTGTGCCCGTGCGGACACATGCACCATATGTGGCCATAGTGGACCTTTCGGAGACTTCAGTTCGTAGTTGCTGAGAACATCAGTCAGTCCCCCCTAGGTATTGTGACTTGGCGGCGTGGCTCAATGGTATGGACGTCGGTCTTTGGCTGGCGAACTTTACCTGATCTACGCCTGATCCGTGGTGGACATGTGACCACTTCGTGGGCAAAGTGTCCGCTATGTGTCAACAAACCAGGCCAACTCAGCCTTCCATTCCTTCGGGGTCGGTAAATGAGTAGATAACCATTTAACGGCACACGTGGGCTGCATGTGGCTGTTTGGCCGCAAGGTCAAAGTCCCGTGTGCGCGGGGCTTAGCCTACGGCCTATAGACTGCACGCCCGCTCTGTCTGTGACGCAAAGTGTCGCTGCAGCTGCAGTTTGTAGGCTTTGACCTTTTTAACCTTTAACTTGATAGTTCGGCTGTTATAGCGTAGGACCAGAGTTGGGCATGCAGCTTTTTTTGCTGTCCTTTAATACTATTGTAATGTTGACTTTTAATCGTGGTTAAACCGGGACAGGCCTATAGTTACAAGTGCATAAATCATAATTTGTAAGAAACCGCATCAGCCGTGCTGGATTGATTACTAATTAAACATAATGCACATTTAATCAAGTTTATATCGAAGAAATATAAGAACAAAATGGGGTCACACTCATAGTCATCCGATTTAATCCAATCCAACCCTTTTCGTAGATGGATCCAATACGTGCCCAAATCTGCACTGGAATCACAATCAGTGGGTAGCGGGTTCGAATCTCATCTGTTGCAGTGTCGAGTACCACCCTTGTATAGTGATTTCTGATGCAGTGAATTGCTTACGTGGCTCAGTGGTTAGGACGTCAGTCTTTGGCTAGCAGACTTTCTCTGATCTGTGCTTGATCTATGGTTTACATGTGACCACTTCGTGGGTAATGTGTCCGCTGTGGATCAGCCAACCAAGCCAACTCAGCCTTCCATCCCTCCGGGGTCGGTAACTGAGTAGTAATCCATGTAATTACATGGATTACGGGGATGAAGACCAATAAACGGCAGAAGGGTTGCGTATGGCTGTTCGTCGTTGGTAAAAGTCGCGTGGCCGCGGGCTTAGCCTACGGCCATAGGCTTTGCGCCCGCTCTGTCTTTGACATGAAAAGCGCCGCTGCAGCTGTGTTATGCAGCTAGTGGCGCTATACAAGTGTTGTATGCCATTATGCCTTTGCTTTAAAAATGGAGTATTGAGATTATAAGATGACGAGGGAGCGACGTAGCTTGTTACGAGCCTGGTTCGCGTTGTTTCTGTGAGACGCTGCGGCCGTTTTGAACGGCGCTGATTTACCGAGTTTTGTGTGCGGCTGTTTTTCCGTCGTAGGTGAAAACGCGCGATTGGGTCAAGTGCGAAAAGTCGGGGAAGATCTACGAATCGATGCTCAGGATATTCAAGGTGCAAAACTTCGCCGATTATTTCCCGAGCAGTGCTTTGCGAATTTTTTCGTTAAATTTCAGTTTTTGAGACATTTTCGTCATAAATTATGTGTATTTTTTCGTCGTGCTCGTAATATTTTAGCACAGTGTTCTGTGTTCGTTGTTGACAGTTTCTTCCGTTTTAGTTTTTTTGTCAAAGAAGCATTAGAATATTATCATTTAGTATTAAATATTCTATGCGTGACGTAATATGTGACGTCATTAATTACGGTAATAAGTTTGAAGCCGCGACGTGCGTAATCACAGGCCGAACGGTAGTTCAGGACCCGTGTTAAAGGTGATGTGTCAATTCTATGGAAATGGCCAAAGTTCGACCTTCCGTCCCCCACCTTATTCAAACCCCTTAACCGATTATGATAAAATTTGGCATGATTGATAACTCCATGATAAAAACATATACACCACAACTTGCACAAGTTATTCGTGACGGGAGCGTCCGGCCAAATACGTGAACTGAAAGGCATAGGGTGGGCCAAATCTTCGGCCCACACAATCGATTTTGTCATTGTCGACACAAGACAGTAAGTAGGGAATCTGAAACAGTTAGCAGTGACGATTATGTAAACTCGATGGTTATGACTTAATGATGCCGGCAAAAATTCGATCGGCTGGTGCCTTATCTCAAAATCCACAAAGGGCCGTTATTGCTACGTATATTTGCTTGTTGACTAATTTTACAGAGTACAATTAACAACATACAGGCCAATTATTGCCTGGGTCAAATGCATTATGGCCCAGCCAATCAACATTGTGGATGGGCCAATGATATAAGGCCTAAAATTTCTAATTTTCTTTTGTTTTTCCCGGACTCGCCTACTGAGGAGACCTGTCGGCGGCTTTTGAACGCACAATGGCTTAAATTACGCGGAATCATGCAAGGATGTGCCTTTTGGGAGTGCCACACGATGGCCAACTACATTTCTGGGTCATATTCTCTTCCCCCCTCCAAAAAATCTATGCTTGATCAAGTAGGCCGCGATATTCACAAGTTTTGAAATTAGTTGGTCCAAGATCGACTTCAATGAAAAAGAGTGGCATTCTGTAGGTGTTTTTATAATGTAATACAGAATATTTTACAGTGACTAAAAGAAATTAAAAACTTAAAATTTAAATTTATCGCTTAAAGGTCATACGTTTCCAAACGAATAACTGTTTAAACATGTCTTAAACATATTACGCTCTGTCTTTTATATAGAAAATAGTATTCAACTTTTTTCGTTTGTATTCGCTAGGTGGCAGCACTGGTCCCGGTTTTTATAGAGTTGATTGTAATGGTGTGAAGTACTTTCTTGAAGTTTGGCAGCCAGCCCCGGCCACAGTCTAGCCTGGGATACTGTGGCACGGAGGCAGAGCGTGAGACCTTCAAACGCCATGTCTGTTTATAATGACTATCAATACCTACAATTAAGAAAACAATAGTAGATCTAAATTTACAAATTAGAGTATGCGTAGTAGTTCTCAAACTGCAGTGTTAATAGAACTGGCCTAGGTAAAACACAATTTACAAAAACAATCATGGAACTAACCATAAATCAAGCGCTTCAAAACAGAATAAATCGCCCATTTACAATGCAGTATATTAGATACCGACAAACTATTAACAGGCATTAAATCGCTAACGCGTGACGGCTTATTGTCTAGCACTTTAGCTATACACACACAGGTTCCGAAACCCGTACTGATGCGCGACGGCCTTGACCAGCCGTCTCTTTACCAATCGTAACAAAGTTGGGACTTCTGTCAATGCGATGAAATGCTGTTTGGTCCGAATAGGTTAGCCTTAAATTTGTTAGGTCCAAGATTTACTTCAAAGAAAAATAACAACATTCTGCAGGTGTCTGTATAATATAATACGGGATTAAGAATGTTTTGCGGTGACATGTATTATTAAACTTTTTTTCAAACGTATTCGCAAGGTGGCTGCAATGTAACCGTTTATTACTTTGTAGAGTTGATGGCGTTCAGTACGTGGTTAAAGCATTTTTTTCTATTTTAGGCTATAAAATTAACAAAGATGATTCGTGTGAGCAACATTGTTCTAAGTGCAGCGTCCGATAAACGCCAATATGCCTCATAGTTAGTTGCAAAAGCAGCCAACTTTTCAAATCAGTGTACAGGGTTGCCCAAAACAGTAAGCCACTACGGAATCATATAATCCAATTAAAGTCTTCCAAAGAGATTAGATATTTTTCCTCCACTTAAAGTGTCAATCACGAACTATAATGATGTTACACGGTATTAAATGTTATATGCATGACCTGATTTCTGACGTCATGCGGAAAGCTGCCATTATGCATCATGTAACGTAGTCAGGTTTTGTGCGTTAATATAAGTATAAAAACGTTGCAATAACAACCTGATAAAAAAGCGAAAAAATGACGATCAAAGAAAATTTACTAGAATTTCCACATAAATGGTTATCTGATGAAATGCTACCATCATTTACACTTATTTGACCCAAATTTGCTACTTCACCGCTCACATTTACGTCCGTCGTAGAATATTTAATTCGAAGTTATAATATGATAGTGCTTCAGTGTCGAATTTGACAACCTCATTTGTCTGTGCACCCTACTGTGGCCTGTGGCCGGTCGTCATCAATAAACCTCCATGCAGCTAAACCGAATTAAGTCGTTGCACCACTACGGAAATCAGAGATGCTATTATTATTATTATTATTATTATTATTATGCTGTGACTGGAGTGTGGTGTCGCATTGTCTTGCAGGGCGTTGACACGACGTCATGCCGTCCCAACTGTTTCGAGCTTACCACACCAGACGGCTCCACTTACTATCTGAGCATCGAGACTCGCGAAGAGTTGCTGCAGCTGGAGAAAGCCTGGCACAAAGCCACTTACATCGCAGTGAAACATCTCGCCGTAAGTATGCCAGCAGAGCATGTGAGCGGAGCGGCAAAATTTTGCCGCTCATTGCTCAGCTCCATTTACGGGAGTCCCGCTCACCGCGCCGTTCCCGCTCCGACGACCTCCCGAGTAGTATAGCCGGAGGTAAAATGATACCACCCCCCTCGGTAAGCCACCTTACCGGAGGAATCTTCTATCGCTCACATTTGCTGGCTTTCTTAGATTTTTACTTTTTTACTATAGCCATCGCTTGCGCACGCGGGGCTATGAAAAAACAAGAGAGCCCAGGGACCCTCGCAGAGCGTCCCTAATAAATCCCTATCGACTATTGTACCCCCCCCCCATTTTTGACTTTTTGCTATCAGCGAATGTAAACTGCTAGGGCGGCTCTCTCTTTGTCATAGACGCTGGCGCATGTGCGAAAGAATGGTCTGAATGGGGTGTGGTGCTTCCTAGTGGTTGGTCCG
>Ga0209568_1000803_pt1 | contig 11368 bp, 10 predicted proteins | sample WorMetOlspDAHAB2_FD_187406 | JGI IMG/M metagenome (GOLD analysis project Ga0209568, IMG submission 187406) | Marine gutless worms symbiont microbial communities from Max Planck institute for Marine Microbiology, Germany - Olavius sp. DAHAB.2... ...
CTATAAGTCAAGTAAATAAAACAAATGAAAAAAAAGTTAAAACTTCAAAATAATCATTCGCTTCGAATCCAATCGTATGCGGATGCTCGAGCACCGCTCCCGGGAAGTAGGATGCCCTGTGGGCCATTGCATGATCCTTATATGTGATTTGAACTGTAAAATTCTCGGGCAGCGGCAGGAGGCACTTTGACATATCAGCCTGAAGGGCGGTTTGCACGCGCTCGATTATTTGGTCAACCGCCAGATGCGGGTGTATATTGATACTGGCTTCTCCCACGCCGCGTTTCACTGCTACGGTTGTTACTGGCGGAATCAACATTGTGGCGTCCTGACAGATGCCTTCATCACCGGATACAAATACCAGCGGCACATTAACATAAGCGGCGGTATAAGCATGCATCAGTAGTTCCGAGGCGTAGTTTCCATTTATTTTAATAGCGGCGATATTGCCCGAAATGGTGTGGGCCAGGGGATTGGCATCCGAACCGGCCCGGGAGTGATAACCGACCATCAGCATGGCCTGAAAACTCTCATCGAGTTCCTGCACCATAGAAAACGGGTGACCGCTCCAACCCCGGATGAGACGGGTTTGTTTGGGCAACTTGGCGGCAATCAGGTTTCTGGCTGATGCGTGAGCATCTTTGACCCAGATTTCCGCGGCGCCGGTCAGCAAAGCTCCTTCACAGGCAGCTGAAACTTCAGCTGTCATTTGTTCACGAAATTCGTTATAGTCCGATTTAAGCCTGTCAGCCTCATCCCAGTGGGTAACCCCGGTGATCCCTTCAATGTCCGCGCTAATGAATACTTTCATTTTTAATCATCCTTTATCCTGAGTCCAAGCAAATGTAACCTAATCTGAACGATATTACGGTGGTAATCATCATTTATGTATGCCACCCTTTAGCGCTTATAAATCCCGCTCCGGCCGTCCGGTGAAACTTTGTTTGTAGTGGCGGGGTTTATCCCCGCCTACAAAGGGCAAAATGTCGAAAAGATCGCCCAATTTAAAATATAAGACAGTTAGGGCCTCGGAAATAAATGCACAATCTTGCATGTCTTTTTGCCCGCCTTCAGCGTTGCACCAAAAGTCACATATAAATAATATGCTCTTCTAGGTGCGCCTTGAAGGCGAACAAATATCCGGTGCAATTTATGTGTATTTATTTATTTCCGCGACCCTTACCTGGAGAATGACCTCAGATTTATGGAAGTCTTCTCTCCCCCAAAAAGGACCGAGAAAGTTCTCTCGGCAAAGCCCCCTGCCAGATATGGAAACTCTCCATATTTCCGACCATATCGCGAATCGAGCGAGCCCCGGAATTGCACAAAAACATGGCGTGTTGAGTCTGATGGCAAAGGGCGGCCGCAATCTTGGCATCGAACCAGGGCGTGACATCGTGCACGATATCTGCCCGGTCATCCTGATTCAGTATGCGCCTGTATTCAGCCGGATCGTGCCAGGCGCACCAGCTCAGCAGGGCGGTATTCGGGGCATCAGCTGCCAGGGCCTTACGGGTTGCCCGGTGGGTAAAGACATGCTGGGGATGCCCGTATTCTCCGTTGGAACCGTGGGTGATGACAAGTTCCGGCTGTATGGATTTTACATAATTAGCGATTGCCAGTGCGAACTCTCCTAAGGGAATATCGATCGCACGGGCAGTACCATTGATTTCCATATAAGGATCAATGTAGGGGAGAAAAAAAATATCCCGAACACCAAGAGCCCGGGCGGCATTGCGGACTTCCTGTTCCCGAAATAGGCCTAAATCCTCCTGTGTAGTCAGGGGCGGCTCACCGACTTCCCCCCCCTCACCCCGGGTCGTCTCTAATATATAAACGGTGTGTCCCTGCTCGGCATACATCGCCAGGGTTCCTCCACCAAACAAAGATTCATCGTCAGGGTGGGCTGAAATTGCTAAAATAGAAGACATTTCTCTAAATTTCCCTTCCTCACAATTGAGTTATTCACAAAAATACATCTTGGTTTGTTATGTTTCAAGGAGAAATATACACTTTGATCCCCGCGGCCTAATTAATGCGTCCCGTAATATAAAAAAACTCATCCGCGTCAACCGGAAAATTCTACGATATATATTGATTGTATTTCTATTTTTCTGGGCGAAGTAAAACGTCTATAGATTCTGCGATTCCATGTTTAGCAGGTTCGCTCAGTTTGCCTTCTTGCATTGACAGATTAATAAGAATATGGATACATGAAAAATAAAGAAGCTGACGCTTCAGGGTAGCCGGTTTTCCGGTTGAGTCGGTTGGCCGGTTAGCCCGAAACCCAAGTATCCTGCATACACAGCGGCAAAACGGGCACACCGGCTCAACGGACAAACCACATAAACTTCATATTGGCATAAAAAATGTTAAAATACCGGATCACCAAACACCCGATTATTGAAATCCCTGAACGAAATGAGGTAACGTTCACCTGGAACGGTGAGCCGATTTCCGGGTTTGAAGGGGAAATGATCTCTTCGGCCCTGTTTGCCGCCGGGATTCATATTTTCGGGCACCATCATAAAGACAACAGTCCCCAGGGGATCTTCTGTGCAAACGGCCAATGTTCCCAGTGCCTCGTGATTGCAGACGGGTTGGCGGTAAAATCCTGTATGACGCCGCTAAAAGCACAAATGGCAATTGAAAGCGTTGAAGGTCTTCCGAAAATACCCGAAGATAACCGTATTCCGCAAACCGACGAAATACCCGTCAAAGAAGTGGATGTATTAATTATCGGCGGCGGCCCGGCAGGGCTTTCGGCCGCCATCGAATTGGGCCGGCTGAGCGTCAATACCCTTATCGTGGATGACAAGGACAGACTTGGCGGCAAACTGGTGCTGCAGACCCATAAATTTTTTGGCTCGGTCAAGGATTCCCATGCCGGCACCCGGGGCTTTGAAATCGGAAATATATTACAGGAGGAGCTTGCGACTCTCAGTTCCGTGGAAGTCTGGCTGAACACCACCGCCGTAGCCGTATTTTCAGATAATATTGTTGGTGTGGAAAAAGACAACCAATACAAAAAAATAGAGCCTAAAAAACTGTTAGTGGCCACAGGCGCCCGGGAGAAGATGCTTTCCTTTCCGGGCAACACCCTGCCCGGTGTTTATGGTGCCGGGGCCTTTCAGACCTTGGTAAACCGCTATCTGGTAAAATCCTCTCAAAAAGTCTTAATTGTGGGCGGCGGCAACGTCGGGCTTATCGCCGGATATCATGCGATTCAGGCCGACATCGCCGTGGTGGCGCTGATTGAGGCCCTGCCGCAGGTTGGGGGATACAAGGTGCATGCCGACAAACTCAAACGCCTGGGAGTCCCAATCTATACCGGCCACACGGTCGTGAGCGCCAACGGAGCGGAGCAGGTTGAATCCGTTACCATTGCCCGCCTCGATGAAAACTGGAAGGTTATACCCAATACCCATAAAACCTTTAAAGTGGATACGGTATTGATTGCGGTCGGTCTGGCCGAGGTCAATGAATTTTATCTCAAAGCCAGGCAGTGGGGCATGGACGTATTTTTTGCCGGCGATGCCCAGGAAATTGCCGAAGCATCGGCCGCCATGTTCACCGGCAAGATAGAAGGCCATAAAATTGCCCAATCCCTGAATATCGATGTCCGCCAAATGCCCCGTGAATGGGATGCCAAAGCCACCATCTTAAAGTCAAAACCGGGGCCGGCAATTCGAGGCCGGCTGCCGCAAAAAAATGACGGAGTATTTCCCATATTCCACTGCTACCAGGAAGTTCCATGCAATCCCTGCACCTCAGTATGCCCGGTGGGAGCTGTCAAAACACAGGGTGATAAGATCACCGGGCTGCCCTACATTGTCGACCTGGATGCTTGTACCGGCTGTGCAAGCTGCCTGGCGGTTTGCCCGGGGCTTTCGGTGACGATGGTCGACTTCAGAGATGATCCGGCCCATCCCTTTGTGACCCTTCCATATGAGGTTTGGCGCGAAAAAGTGGAAATCGGTCAAATCGTTCCGGTCACCGATCTTGATGGCGCTGTTCTGGGATATTTCCCTGTAGAAAAAGTAAGTTCACGGCGCAAATACCCCGGCACCCTTCTGGTGCGGTTAAAGGTGGATAAAGCTGTTGCCAAGGCTGCGGTGGGCATATGGGTCCAGGAAAAACAGATCGAACCGTCAACAATATACGAAAAAGAACCACCTCCGGATGAGGCCATCGTGTGCCGCTGCGAAAGGGTGACGGCCGGAGAAATTCGCGCCATCATCCGAAGCGGCATTCGGGATTTAAATCAAATCAAAGCCTTGACCCGCGCCGGCATGGGAGCCTGCGGCTCCAAAACTTGCCGCCCGATGATCTGGCGTATTTTCCAGGAAGAGGGCATCGATTTGAAATCGGTCACCGACCGGGTCGACCGGCCGCTGTTCGTGGAAGTGCCCATCGGGGTGTTTGCGGGATGCGAATGATTTTCTGTGAAAAGGCAAGGACAAATAAAGTCATCTTGGATGATAAAAAATAAGCGTTAAAGAGTTTTAAAAATTCAAGTCACAAGTACCAAAATACAAATAAATCTCAAATTCCAATGTCCAATGACCAAAAAAGTTTGAGATTTCGAATTTTGGTTATTGTTATTTGTTTGAAATTTGTGATTTGTTGTTTGGAATTTATCGTATGTGCAATGCTTCGGTGGATACATACTGACAGGTAATTTAAGGAGAGTGCTAAATTTGACATATGATGCAATAATCGTCGGTGCCGGATCCGTAGGCGTACCCACCGCCATGTCTCTGGCGGAGCTGGGTATCAAGCCGCTGGTTATCGATATGCACCCTTCTCCCGGACAGGGCGAGAATAAACACGCCATCGGCGGAATCAGAGCCACCCACTCCAGTGCAGGGAAAATACTCACCTGTCGTCGATCGATTGAAATATTTTCCACCTGGCAGCAGCATCAGGGAGACAATATCGAATGGCTTAAGGGAGGTTACGTCTATCCGGTATACCGATCGGAAGATGAGAAACTGTTAAAAGGATTGCTGCCGGTCCAAAAACAGCAGGGCTTGAATATTGGTTGGGTAGATTCACAGGAAATAAAGGCACTTATTCCGGGAATTAATCCCGCAGGGTTGCGTGGCGGCACTGTATCTCCCGACGATGGTTCCATTTCCCCTCTGCTTTCGATCAATGCGTTTTACCGCCGGGCGCTGGAATTGGGAGCTGAATTTCGTTTCAAAGAGAAAATCGCTGAAATTATTTGCCACAACGGCAGAATCGCCGGGGTTGCCACTGACAGGAATCGCTACCATACTGAAGTGGTGATTGATGCCGCCGGACCGTTCTCACCGGAACTCTGCAATACCGCCGGCGTGGACCTGCCGATTGTTCCCGATTCCCATGAGGGCGCAATCACCGAACCGGTGCAGCCGTTTTTCCATTGCATGGTAGTCGATATTCGACCGGCTCCGGGTTCCAAAAGCTATTATTTTTACCAGAACCAACAGGGACAGGTCATATTCTGTATTACGCCGGATCCACCGATTATCGGGAAGGACAAGCGTGAAACTTCACTATTTTTACCGCAGGTCTGCGCCCGCATGGTTCGGCTGCTGCCTCGCTTAAAAAACCTGCGGGTGCGCCGCACCTGGCGCGGCCTGTACCCGATGACACCCGATGGCGCCCCCCTGGTGGGTTGGAACCGGCAAGTAAAAGGCCTGCTGCACACCACCGGCATGTGCGGCCAGGGACTGATGTTGGCTCCCGGTGTGGCCGAACTGGCAGCCCGCCTGGTGGTCGGACAGACAACCGCCGATGACGAAATTATCCTGGATGAATTTTCACCGTACCGGAAATTTATGGAGGATGAAGCGCTGAAGTAGGCGGCTGGATGATGGATACTGGATACAGGATACTGGCTACTCGATACTTGATGCTGGAAGATTGAGGTGGATGGTGAAGGGCCAAAAGTTAAAGACATAACATGACCGCCAAGTTCAATGCGAAATCGATAGGTTCCCTTTTCAATTTTCCGACTTCTTTCTTTGTCAGCCGTCATCTGTCCTCTGATACCTGTCTTCTGATTATTAAATGAAGCTTGATTACAAATATGAAGAGTAATATATAACAGGGTTAACAGGATTATTTTGTTTAGTAGGTCACTATCCTGTAGATCCAGTTGATCCTGTCTAAAGAATAAATAAACAGATTACAATATTCGATGTTGGATGTTCGACGTTCATTAGTTTCTTTTTCGATTTGACCGGCCGTATTTCTGGCCGGCGGTACCGCTGAACCCCTGAACCCTGAACCATAGAGGAGTGCAGACATGCCCGATTATGAATTGAAATTAATCAAAACCATGGAATACAAACGGCCGGAAGTAGATAAAGGATATGTCGATCAAACCCTGTATGTGAATGTATCTGATTCCGACATAGCCGTTAAGCCGGTGGATCAGAAAACCAAAGATGTCTTCATCGGCGGTAAAGGCTATGATCTCTGGCTGCTCTGGAATGCGGTTGAGCCGACCACGCAATGGAATGACCCCCAAAACACTGTTTGTATCGCGTCAGGCCCCATGGGAGGCACTCCCTCTTATCCGGGTTCGGGCAAGAGTATCGTCACCACGCTTTCGCCCTTGACAGGCGCGGCAATCGATTCCAATGTCGGTGGATATTTTGGCCCCTACTTGAAATTTTCCGGCTTTGACGCGATGGAAATCCAGGGCAAGGCATCCGCAGACACGATTATCTATATCGACGGCATCGAAGGACAGGTTCAAATCTTTTCAGCCTCCGGCCTGCCCGAAAATTCATACGAGTTGTCGTCTCGCCTGACCGAACATTTTTGCGCCGGCAAGCCACGCAGTATATCCGTGGTTTCAGCCGGGCCGGGCGCCAAAAACACTTTGATCGGCTGCTTGAATTTTACCTGGTTCGATGCCAAACGCAAGCGTGCCCGCTACAAACAGGCCGGACGCGGCGGCATCGGGACCGTATTTGCCGACAAAGGCATCAAAGCCCTGGTTGTACGCGGAGAATCGGTGACCGTCGATACCAACAAACCGGCTGATAAAGCAGCCCTGAAAGATGTGGCCAAATCATACTCCCGCGAAATCGTCGAGCTGGATCCCAAACAAAATGAAATGGCCCGCATTGGAACCACCCACCTGGTCACCATCATGAATGATCATGACCTGCTGCCGACTCACAATTTTCGTTATGGTTCCCATCCCCAGGCACCCAATTTAGGCCAGGCGGTCTATCGTTTGCTTTTTGATCCGGGCTTTGACGGGTGCTGGATGGGATGCACGGTGGCCTGCTCCCATGGAATTAAAGATTTCGTGCCTCTGACCGGACCTTTCGGCGGCCGCAAAGTTTTTGTCGATGGACCCGAATATGAAACCATCGCCGGCTGCGGATCCAATCTGGGCATCTTTGATCCGCACACCGTCGCGGAATTAAATTTCTATTGTGATGCCTACGGTCTGGATACCATATCGGTGGGTACCGCCATGGCTTTTGCCATGGAATGTTTTGAAATGGGGCTGATTAATGAAACGCACACCGGCGGCATGGACCTGAGCTTCGGCAATCGCTTTAACGCCCTGGAACTGGTCCACCAAATGGCCGCCGGTGAAGGTTTTGGCCAAATCATCGGCCAGGGCGTTCGTAAAATGAAAGAAATATTCGCAAAAGACTTTGCATCCGACCCGGCTGTCATGGCGGATATCGGTATGGAGGCCAAAGGCCTGGAATTTTCTGAATACATGACCAAAGAGTCCCTGGCCCAGCAAGGCGGATACGGTCTCGCACTCAAGGGACCCCAGCATGATGAAACCTGGCTGATATTCCTGGACATGGTGCACAACTTTATGCCGACCTTTGAACAAAAAGCCGAGGCGCTGCACTGGTTTCCCATGTTTCGCACCTGGTTCAGCCTGTGCGGCCTGTGCAAGCTTCCCTGGAACGACATCGTGCCCGAAGACAACAAGGACACAGAGGAGCCGGCCAAGGTGATGAAACACGTCCGCTGGTACAGCGAATATTTCAGCGCGGTCACCGGCCGGTCGGTTACCCCTGATGACCTGATTCCTATGAGCGAAGCGGTCTACAATTTTCAGCGAATCTTCAATTTGAAAATGGGATTTGGCCGACGGGAACATGATGTGCTGCCCTACCGGGCCGTGGGACCGGTAACCGAACTGGAATACGAGTCCAGAGTTGAGCGCTATGATACGCAATTGCAGGAAAAATGCGATGTGAAGGTAAGCGGAAAGACCACTGCCGAAAAATTAAGCCTGTTGCGCGAATTCAGGCAGGTCCAGTACGAAAAACTCAAAGATGCAGTATATCAACGCCGGGGATGGACCAACGATGGCATCCCAACGGTTGAAAAGGTAAAAAGCCTCGGTATCGATTTCCCTGAGGTGCTGGAACTGCTTAAGGCTCACGGAGTTCGGCAGTGATTAAGGTTTCTGACAATATAGTTACCTGGCATGAGGGGATGACGATCAGCGACCTGCTTGATGAACTCGGTGATCCTCACCCCTATGCCGTGGTACGCATTAATGATAATTATGTCTCGCGTCCCAACTTTGACAATACCACCATCCCGGATGACGCGGAAGTTTTTTTAATTCCAATGATAGCCGGAGGCTGATTGTTTTTCATTTGCCTTTGCTTGCATCCCGCTTCAGCGAGGCCTCTCAAAGGCAAATGAAAAGAAAATTTATCTTTGCGTTCTTAGCGACTTTGCGGTGAAATTAAAAAAGTGGTTTAATTTCACTTTGGTTCCGGCTTGTCCGGATTAGGATTAACTCGGAATTAAAATTGTCGATCCGGTTGTTTTGCGTGCCTCCAGATCGCGATGGGCCTGGGCGGCTTCTGCCAATGGATAGGTTTGCTTGATTTCGATCTTCACCGCACCGCTGGACACGACCTCGAACAGGTCCCGGGCATGATCCAGTAAATCCTCTCGTTTGGCGGTGTAGGCCATCAAACTGGGGCGGGTTAAAAATAAAGACCCTTTGGCTGCCAGAATACCCGGATCGAAAGCCGGCACCGATCCGGAGGCCTGGCCGAAGGAAACCATCATTCCCATGGGCCGCAGGCAGTCCAGCGATTTCATAAAGGTAGCCTGACCGACGGAGTCGTAGACAACATTCACCCCGCTGCCTCCTGTAAAATCTTTGGTCTTGGCCTCAAAGTCTTCATCGTTATACAGGATAGGATGGTCACACCCGTTAGACCTTGCAATTTCGGCCTTTTCAGCTGATCCGACAGTTCCGATCACCTTCGCCCCGAGATGTTTGGCCCACTGGCAGGCAATCGAGCCGACGCCTCCGGCGGCGGCGTGAATCAAGACCGTATCGCCGCTTTTGACATCATAGCAGCCCCGCACTAGGTAGCGCGTCGTCATGCCCTGGAGCATCATGGCCGCTCCCTGCTGGGTTGAAATACCTTCCGGCAGTTTTACCAAACGGTGGGCCGGAATCCGGCGGACTTCGGCATAGGCTCCGGGTGGAACGCCGGCGTAGGCCACGCGGTCGCCGGCGGCAACTTCGGTAACCCCCTCACCAATTTCTTCGACAACTCCCGCACCTTCCAGACCCAGTGTGGCCGGCAAGCCCGGCAAGGGATACAGCCCGGTGCGGTGATAGACATCGATAAAATTCAACCCCACGGCTTCATGGCGCACCAGCGCTTCCCCCGCTTCAGGCTTGCCCGGATCAAAGTCCTCCCATAGTAAAACATCCGGACCGCCGACTTCGTTAATACGTATTGCTTTGGACATTCTGTCCTCCTTTTTGGTGGTGTTTTAGATTCCAATAAACCGGCCTTGAACAAATATTAATATTCGATGGTTTTACAGGAAGTCAAGTGGGGGTACTGGCGGAGAGCCAACTATTAGCTGGATTTTGAAAGAGTTGGAGGCTTTCATATGCAAGATTCAGATATTAATCGGGCCGATTCATGGTTCCAAAGAGAAGTTTATTTTATCACAGGCACTCCATCAAAAGGCTAAAGAAATTTTAGGATTACCCGATAATTCAAAAGATGGACTTTTAGCGTAGTCGAAGCGCACCAGAAAATTCAGTTTCAAAAATTCTCGACAATTAGGGGGCAGGCTATGTTGCGAATAATTATAAAACTCAATGATTCTGTAGCTAAAGAGTTTAAGACCGATCAAAATGAAATAATCATCGGAAGAGATCCAGGCAGTGATATTCAGATTGACAACATCGCTATTTCGCGGGAGCATGCCCGCATTGTCAAAGGTCCAAATGACTATTTTATCGAAGACTTGAACAGCAGTAATGGTATATTTATCGATGGACGAAAAATTAATAAAAAGTTTCTCAAGACAGGTGATGAGATAGTGATTGGAAAATATACCATGCAAATGGTTTTGGAAGAAGATCCGGCAATACGAAAGAAAATAAAAATAAAATCAATAGACAGCACTTATCGAATGGGACCTGCAGAGTATAAGAAAGTCCTTAAACGTTAAACAGCCGAATAGAAAATAAACCTACACACCCCCGATGTTGTTAAACTCAATCAAAAAAAACCTGCCTCAGAATTAACAGCTTGCCAACTTATTCTTTATTCGCCAATGATTTTTACCAGCACCCGCTTGCGCCGGCGACCATCAAATTCTCCGTAAAAAATGCGTTCCCAGGTGCCGAAATCGAGCCTGCCGTCGGTGATTGCGACGACGACCTCCCGTCCCATGACCTGCCGTTTCATGTGGGCATCGGCATTATCTTCGCCGACATTGTGCCGGTAGCCGGACACCGGCTCATGGGGGGCGATTTTTTCCAGCCAGATCTCATAGTCGTGGTGCAGACCGGATTCGTCGTCGTTGATGAATACCGAGGCCGTGATGTGCATGGCGTTGACCAGCACCAGGCCTTCCGTAATGCCGCTTGCGCGCAAGCATTCATTGACTTCGGGAGTGATATTGATAAACGCCCGTCGGGTGGGCACTTCAAACCATAACTCTTTGCGGTAGCTTTTCATGTTTCCTCCATGATTATTGCCACGAACTTAGGTGAATAAAAAAATCAGCCACTAATTGTCACGAATTCACACGAATAAATTAAAATGCCAACCGTTCATATTCGAGTTTCTCTTTGTCAAAATTGAGAATTATCGCTAATCTTTTTCCAGTGGCTTTTAAATAATTTAAAAACCTGTGCTCTGTGAGCATTGTTTATCATTTCAACGGATTTTAATTCTAGTATGATTTTATCGTCAACTAGAATATCAGCTACATAATGACCCACAATTTCATTTTCAAAATATACGTCGATTGGTGCCTGCTTTATAGCCGAGATATTTTCCCTCTTGAAAAGAACCATCATTGAATTTTCATAGACTTTTTCAAGAAAACC
>Ga0209568_1000804_pt1 | contig 11362 bp, 5 predicted proteins | sample WorMetOlspDAHAB2_FD_187406 | JGI IMG/M metagenome (GOLD analysis project Ga0209568, IMG submission 187406) | Marine gutless worms symbiont microbial communities from Max Planck institute for Marine Microbiology, Germany - Olavius sp. DAHAB.2... ...
GTTTTCTACTGCCGCGCTATCAGCGTCCCCTCAACACTCAACATTGCATTTATATGAGCCTCTAGAAATTAGGCAATGAACAACTCATTAAGACTGTGAAATTATGCAAAGCATGCATATTCACAGATAACTTTTCGGCGCCAGCGGCCCAGCGGAGATCACAGGTGAAGTGGCTGACCCCTGTAAAACCAGAAAAAACGCCTGACCGGCGAGTGCGCTGTTTCAGTGCTCTATTATCCGGTCTGACGCCGCCGACGCCGCCGCCGACCATAAAGCCACGCCGCCGCCGCCGATGAAATATGCGCGGCGCGCCGCCGCCGCCGGTCATAAGACCACCCAACGCCGCCGCCGACCACCAGTTCGTCGGCGCACAGCTCTAGTTCACAGCGAATGCCTAATCCCAATTTTCTGCCACACACACAGTGAATATCTTCACTGACCGACAAGTTTGCAAAGCGTCCCATCTGCGACTGTGACTGAACACAAATTGGTTTGTTTGTGAAATCATCCGTTTACCGAAACAACTGCTCCAGTACCAATACAATCGTCACAAACCAAACACAGAAATACAGTTTCTTCTACCGAGGGAGGGGGAGGACGGGGAACTTCTTCTGATATCAAGTTTGAGCGCGATGAGCCGCATAATATTAACAGGCTCTAGAGCTGAATGCATGGAGAAGCTTGGAAATATGCTACAGCAGCAACAGCTTACTGTTGCATAGTGCAATGTTTGCAGCGAAACCCACGTTACCAACATCCAGACACTGCCTTGTTCCAACACAGCATAAACTGCTACCATTATTGTCACAAAGCATAGATTATCACAGTAAGATATCTGGAAGATATCCATGGTCACTCACTGGTCGCACTATACACTTTCGCCAAATAAGCAAATCAGTCCATCAACCATTGTGATACATCTTCAGACGAGACCGGTTGTTAACAAAACAGAATGAACTGGAGATTGTAAGTTGAAAAACATCATGAGCAAAGTTGGCAACAACAGATGAAGCTTGCAACATGTCAACACAAAAGCCGTTTCTGCACAATTTGGTCAAAAATAACAATTTCAGAACGTTCCCATCTTCTTCGTGGTCTTTTGAAGGTGACTGCAATTTTCACAGTGACACAACTAGTAGAACCTCGCAAAATAACACTAATGTCACTCGGATATTCTCACTAAGTTTGGCTATCCTCAACAACTGGGAGCACACAACCCAAAAACCGACAGGCCATCGAAAAAATTCTATCATATTGGTGTCATCACTATTTTCAGCCAGTACGCCAATTTCACCGAAATCTTTCCACTATTTTTTGTATAATCCTGCTCGCAAAATACTCATGCACCAGCTAACTGGTGTATGTAACTCACGTGTGTGACAAACGACAGTTTTCTCTGATGTGCATACGACACTGAACAGCTCTAAGGTGGTTGGATGGGAAGTGATTCAGAAAAATGAAACTGCAACTGGGAAAATCCCTGCAATAAACTTAAAACTAGCACCAACTGACATAATAAAAACAGTCAACAGCAAACAGAATCCGACACTTTACGCTATAACTACAATGCAATGCGCAATGCTATTGTTTATGCCAAAACCGATTATTATTTCAGTTGCGAAAAACCGATATACATGCACCAAACTGACGTGTTGCACAAACTCAAAATGCAGATAAAACAGAACGAAACAGTTTCATGCAACATACGCCAAACACATGCACAACACCAAGCAACTGTTATATCTGCAACCGACAGCGGATATAGTCGGTCAATACACAACTGTCCTCACAGATGTCCGATGTCATCTCTAGCTGGAAACAATGCACTGCATGGCAAGCACTCCACAAATGCTGTATGCAATTCTCACACTCCTCCTTTTTCTCCCTTAAACATGCGGAAATTGTAATATATTATGGTTTCACTCGTTTATCAGAAAATCAAATGCAGCAAATGGACCAGGAACCTGAATCGCGAAGAATCTCAGGGAAGAACTTCGGAAAAACTTACGACAAGTGGAACTCAAGAAGGCAACTGAGGAAAACTTTCTAATTATAAACTGTTTACAACAATTCAGTAATTTTAGTGCAACTTGGCATCAAGACTGAAATGCATCACAATGATGTCATTTTTGATTATTGGCCTCCGACAAGTATCAACTCTGCTTAGGCAAGTGCAAAAACAACAATCAACTTAGAGAAAATGATCAAATTCTTTGTAAATCGGGCCTCGGAAGACAAACCGGTAAAAAAGCTACACGTTCCCGGCACCCACTAACTTTCCAAGCGCATCCAATTCATTAGATCCGCTTTTACTTCTGAGACTATACGTCAATTTCCACATGAAGCAACTACCCAAAAACACGTCTGTAGCTGTGAGGTCAATAGTCATCGTCAGATGACACAAAGTGTGCTTCGCGGATGTGACGGTTCAGGTCGCCCGAACGTGCGAATTTGTGGCCGCAGTCGTCGCACTCGAAACGACCAGAACTGAAAATCACAAGACGACAACTTCATAGTGAGTATTGGGTGATGTATGCAACTCTTTCGTCTACTTTGAATAGTTTTGTTTGCACACATTGTCAGTTAGTATAAGAGATTTCTATTTTTAGATACGTAGTGGCGCGATGCTGCAGTTCAGTACGTGCGGTTGGCTATGGCCTGCACACGACCGAACGCCTGCACGTCAGACTGTATAAGACGTGACATTCTGCTTGGAGGTGGTTTTGCAATTCACGGATGTAGCTGCAGTGTAGATTATGTTTGTGGCTGACATTACACATTACCTTGATTTACCTCTTGCATGGTCACTTGATAACCTAGACATGGTTTGCCACAGAATCTTGATTTTAACTATTACTCTCATTACCCGATATTGTAATATGCAGGATGCAGGTTTTTTCAAGCTACTAGTTGGTTAATTTGTATCTGTTAATACTTTCTTTTATCTATATCTAATTTCACATCTATTTATCTGTCACAATGGCTCTCTTATTTGTGAATGACAATATGACTATCACCTGCCATTTAGCAAAATGTTTTTCAAAAATGCCAAACTTGACTATTTCTCGTTTTTCTGTGTACTCACAACATGACATCTCATCTCAAGCACTTTCAAGTCCCTCATCATGTGCACCAAACTGCGGCGTAATGAACTGTACTTAATATTTAACGTACCCAGACTTGGTACGGGTGCGAGCTCTCTTTGGCTTCGACCTTCCACGTTGTTTTGCTGCAGGCGATCGCTTACGTTTGCCGGACGTGGCTGGACGAAGACACAAGCTCATACATCGATTGTACAAGTCCAGGTCATGTTTGTCGTTTGGCGGTCTAAAGTCGCACGAGTGAAAGCTGGTGTAGTGAATGGACAGTTGACAAGCACGGCGGAAAACGGACGCACAGTCGGGAACCTTGCAGCAGAACCGGCCCGTGCGGCGGTCGGAAAGGTCCACCTGGGAGACAGTTGCAGCAGACTCGCTGTCACTGTCGGTGCTCGACACATGCAGAGATAAAGTCGACTCGTCTGCAATGGAGCACCATAGACACACTGTCAGTACGCACAGACTATTTTCAATTATTTGTGTTGTAACGAAGTAACAGAACAAAATTATCGTGTCCGATAATGACGTGTGTCACTTCACTAGCACTATAAAAAGTCGGGTAAGGAATGGCTGAAAGGATCGAGTCTTAAGACGATTGCAGAAAATTGCAGGGATGGTGCAGATGCGACATGATAGTTTGTTCCAGACACCGGCAGCTGAGACTGGAAAAGCTCCATTGTTGACAGTCGACAACCATGTTTGATGGATGATCAGTGATGCTGATGACGTTGATAATGATACCGACAGACAGCTGGGGCTTGCAGCAATGGCCGACCAGCCCAATTACAATACAACAAAAGTTCAATAGGGAATTGAATAAAATTCAATTGAATAAAATAAAATAAAAACGTCTTCAGTTTCTTTTTGAATGTGCCAGTGTTCACTGTGGCGCGTAGATCGGCAGGAAGACTGTTCCACGCTCTCGGAGCGGCAATGCTGAACGCACGTTTGCTGGACTTGAGCCGAGAGCGTGGGACGAGCATTTCATTGTTGGTGGCCGATCGAAGTGCCGACTGGGACATGCGTTCAGATGCCGGATGTAGCATGTCTCTCACACAGTTCGGTGCGGTGCAGACAACAGCAGAGTGCAGACAGAGTTTATACTGCACTCGAGCTGCTAGCGGCAACCAGTGCAGCTCCCTCAATGTTGGTGTGACAATGGACATGGTCAGATGACCGGAGGTTGAAGACGAGTCGCACAACAGCGTTCACGACTCGCTTAGTGAAGTAGACGAAGAATACCTCAGGCCTAGAGGTCTGAATGAACTTGTCGGCAAGGTACGGCAGTGCTGTCCCATGTACTACGTGCCCCATTTCTACTTGCGTAATTTATTAATGTAAATACAACACCCATCAAAACCTTACTGACTTTTTCATCGATTTACCTTTCGCTACAAGCGTGTGTTTAACAATAAACTGTATTAAAGTTTACTTCACTAAATGTATACACAAACATACGTATATTATTATTTAATGCTTAGTCTACAACGACTCAATTATAAAGATTGCAATAACTATAATAGAATTTTTAAACACAGCTTCCTGATCTGCAGACAATTTTGACTCCAGTTCATCTACCTAACTTGTTTAAACAAACAAAATTGCACGTTTTATGGCACATTTGAGGACAGCCTGGGTAAGTTGGTACTGAAGGTATTGTAATCAAAACGTCTAATGCTGAAAGACATAATGGACATGCCATCCCAGATGGTTTTCTAATCCTACTGGTGCAGAAACCAATACAGACTGTTGTCCCTGTGGATGCCATCAAAGACAAATGTAATTTGATAAGCACATGAAAGACAGCACATCAAATCAAATCAACCAAACTATTTTATAGTGCGCCCAAAAGTTAACCTGAGAGCTGGCCAACTTAGTCTGCTGCACTTAGGAATAACTAAAACAGAAAAAATAGAACTAAAACATCAAACCGATGAGTAAATAAGTCCGGTGAACGGTCTAGAGCCATGAGATCAGTCCGACAGACAGGAACAGACTAAGGTGGAGGATAAGATTTTCTAAAAAGATAGGTTTTGAGCTCAGAGTGAAACAGTGAAAAAGTGATGGAAGGTGATAGCAGCGTGTAGCAAGTTAAACCGGCATGTTCAAATGAAGGTCTCTGAGAGGGGGACAAGTAATTTGGATGAGGAATTCTGAGTGATGTAGGAAGCTGGTTCCAGAGATGAGGTGAAGCATGTCAGAAGGATCGATGAGTGTGTAGTGCTGACGAGAAAGTAACAAAATAGCCAGGCAAAAGCATGTGCCCACTCACTTGTGTCCAAATTTCTGGCTACTGTATTGTCGCTGCAAGTCTCGACAATCACCGTTTCTGGTGAGTCTGGCTCAACAAGATCATCAAACTCCACAACCTGGTCAACGTCATCATGTATCTGCTGCAGCTGCTCCGAGATAATGTTCTGTCTGCCACGTTCGACGACATCTTTGAGCTCAAACGTCTTCTGCAGCGCAAGCAGCCTCGCCTTGGTCACCGACGTGTCAAAGTTTGTGACGCTAGATCCAGTGGAGGCGCCATCAATGGTTGACGAAGATGCAGTGACAGAAACATCTTTGCTGGAACCAGACGCATGATACAAATCAGCCAGAGAGCTGAAACTGGCACATGAGGTGTCTGTAGACTGAGTTGATGAAACTGCTGCCACTTTCCTCTGCACATCGGGAGACGCCAGCTGAGATTTCCCTGCTGACGATGACGCAACCGTTACTGCCTGTTCTAACACCTTGGTGGGGCCTTGATCACGACCACTCTGGGGTGGCATTCCAAACACCACCGGTGGAAGACTATCATCACTACGGCTTGACGTAGCAGATACGGTTGTCCGAGGAACGACAGGTGACGTTACAAGATGATTTGACGGTTGCTGGACCGGATGCTGGAGAGAGGGTGCTGCTGCGGACCCACATGTTGCCACTACGTGCTGGGCATCACGCGTTTTCGGAACTGCCTGCATCTTCTGCTGCAGTCCAGCCTCATGTTTAAACTGGCCAAGTTTCTCGCACGCTTGCTGCTTGATCATGTCCAGAACTGCTTGCTGGTCTCTCTCTGTGCCACTCAGAGCTGCCTGCACTATTGCCCGAGACACTGACATCGCTTGTGGTCTTGGCTGCTGCGAGATGGGTGAATTGGATGCAGCAAGTTCTGGCTGATGTGGTGGTACTGCGAGACCTCCTAACTGTAAGGATGCGGGACTTGTCTGACTCGGGGTTGACCGGATGACCTGCTGCACCGGCTGAATCATCTGCGTGACAGTCGACCCCTTCGGCTGAATTGGAACAGTAGAAGTTGGCACCGAAGCATTCTGCTGGTTCCTCATAGACTTCGGCACATACCCGGGAAGCGTCTGTCCTAGAACTGGCATAGACATCGCCTGTGGTGCAAACACGTGACTTTGTGCCAACGAAACTGTCGGCTGAACGATCTGCATTCTATTCTGGACTGAAGTGACCGGCATCTGCCTTTGACCCGAGGTCACGACTTGCTGCTGATTTCGGTTCAGCGACGTCACCTGCAACGGACTCTGGCTCACCTGCGGCACATGTCTGCCGCCGGCAATTTGGCCTTGCGTCGCTGAGAAAAGCTGCGGAGAATTCTGGATCTCGCGCTGCCCCGAAGCGGTGGCCACCTGCTGCGGACTGGCCGGTGCACCACTCATCAGCAGAGAAGTCAAGTGATACGGGTGGGATGTAGCGGAAGACGCCTGCCTCTGATGCTGCGGAGAAAACGAGGACAACGGCTGATGCTGTGGGGAGAAGGCGTAATGCTGCGGAAGATGAGGTTGTGGCGACAGTACCAGTGGGTTGGCCGACTGCATCACCGAAGTACGCGAACACGTAGTGACTAGACCAAAAGACCCGTTCTCCACACCAGCATGAACCAGTCTGAATGGCGATCCAGGAACAACCACATCTGGCGGTACAAGTCCACTTCGAGGTGGCTGCATGGTGCCTGCATCTGGTCTGTGAGTGGGAGATGGAACTGCCATCCGTACAGGACTAGCATACAATGGCATGGCCATCGCCGGATTGGAGGAAGCCGGCTGTAGGTGCGTGGGAGAAAATGGCGTGTAATAAGGTAGTGAGTTAGCGGCTGTCAACCTTTCTCGGGACGGTGTCAATGGCTGACTCGTTGCTGCCATGTTTGGCATTTTGTAAACATCGGCTCCTGTCATATTGCCACCGCGAGCCAGCAAACTGGAATCGGAGTTTGGAACACCGAACATGAGCGGCTGGCAAACAGTAGCAGATGGCAAACTGGCAGACGGAACGAGCAAAATGCCAGTACCGGTGACACTGGTGCCACCACCAACAGCTCCCGTCCGTCCACTAGGTGAAGTCACAACAACTCTTTGCTGGGCTGGAATGACAAAAGATCGCTGGGGCGACAGTATCTGGTGACGCAGTGTGGCAGCATCTTGTTTCGGTTGACTAGTTCTCTGAAACTGTGTAATAGATGGAGCACTGGCAGCAGCCATCTGAGCATATCCAGACTGCGTCTGATTCACCGCAGTGCTTATCACGTTCATCGGAACGTGTGGACGAGCAACGGATGTGGCTTGAGCAGCCGCTGGAGGAGGAAGAGGTTTCGCGGGACTTGGCTGCACCTGCTGATTTGAAAACTGCTCTACCATAGCACGAAGTTGGCTGCCAACTGACGAAGACGACAGCTGGCTTGCCAATCGAGCCAAATTTGGGTTCAGCCCAGTGGCAAACTCCTGCTTCAGAGACTGCTGCCTCGATGGTGGCTGTGTCGCTGCCGACTGAGTCCTTAATGTTGCAGCTGGTGACGCGGTTGCTGCCGTGCCGCGTGGAGACATCAGTGCCACTGTTGTGACAGACTGAGGTCGCACGGTTCTCAGTTGTGAGGGAGACTGTACATTGACTGAGGACTGTTGTACGGGTGGCATAATGGCCAGTCTAGGTCTCCCAACACCCCGTGCTGCTGCTGCACCCCTAATTGAGCCTGACTGTGGGGAAGACTGTTGTGTTGGAGACATAACTGCCAGTCTAGGACGTCCAACACCACGCTTAGCTGCTGTAGCCCTAACTGGCCCAGACTGTGGTGAGGTCTGTTGTGTTGGTGGCATGATGGCTAGCCGAGGTCTTGCCACACCTCTTGGCAACACTGCAGCCCTAACTGATCCAGCTGGCAACTGCTGCATGGGACGAGCTGCAGCACCACTAGCACTCGACTGGGAGGGTGGCATCAAGGCCAGCCTCGGCGACGACTTTCTCGCCAAAGCTTGTCTCATAGGCGCCGGAGCACGCTGTCTCGCTACCGGAGCAGGCATCCGCAACGGACTTGGGCCACCAGTGGCTGGCGGAAGAGCAAGTTGCGCCCGTGGCTGCCGAACTCCGACAGGACGTGCCGCTCTCTGTGTCACCGGCATGCGCTGCCGACCGACCGGAAACCGAACCGAGGAGACGGCAGTACGGATCATTCTCACGGCAGGCGCTCCGCCTCGCACGGCCGCACCACGTCCTCGAACCGCGGCACCGCGGCCGCGACCTCGTCCCACCGGAAAACGAGGGCCTCTGGTTCTCATGCCCCGGGCTGCCGACGATGACTGCAACGGCCATGCAAGGTTAGAGTCATCATTGCCGGCAGGCTGTGCCATGGGTGAAGACATCGGAGAAGGAAGAGCAAGACGGCGTGCTGTGGGTGGATGCGGCGCTGCCACTGCCCGACCCTGAGTTCCGCTCGAGCCGCTGCTGACCGTGCCCGCAGCCGATTCCCCATTCTTCACCAGGTTCTCGTCGATCTGAACGGCATATATAGTCGTGCGGTCGACGGTGATGGCCAGCAGGGCCTGAACGTGAATCTCCGACGAAAAGGTGAGCGAATTTTCGCACAGGAGAACAACTGTCTCTTTGAGAAGCTTCGTGATGCGACTGCTGTCGCTGCTGGCCGATGCCATAGTGTTGCCAGTTCACTACAATCAAACACCAAAGCAAGTGTCACCCACGATGGACAAGGGAAAGACTGGATACAATATCAGAAAAAAATACACTTCAAGCAATATAGAAGTAGATAGAAGTAAATTCTTTGTCTAATGTAAAACTGTTTTTAAAAGTTTTAATTCAACTGGGACCAAAAACTGTAACAGTGGACTTTATATGGCACAAACCTACTTAACGCCAGCAGTATTGCCACTAGATGTTGACGGCTCCAGTGAACAGAATACAACATGCACATGTGCAACTGTTCATGGAAAAACTTGTAAGCTTAATCTGATAAGCCTGAGGGACATAAACAGCACACATACAACTCCAGAAGTTCCCAACTCCAGCATGCTCCAGCAAGGAGTTAACTTTAACATTTATGGCCATCAGAATTTCAAAACATGTTTTTTCGTCTTAAATGTGTGTCATTTTTTGTAACTTTCAAAGTTTCAATGCCTTTTATATGACAGCTATTGAAACAGTAATTAATGCACTTTCCACGACAAAATGATGGCAATGAAATGGCCTTTTATGTCCGTGTGTCAAAGCCTTCCAACATTGCTAATTGGCAGATAAAGTGAGCCAATATGGTAATTTTGCATCAAAAAGCTTGTTTTGATTTGCAATTATGATGTTAGATTTTCTTAAGACACAGTGGCAGATCTAGGACTTGGAACCCAACGAGAACTGAAGAGGTCATAGCTTACGGGAGAATTTTACGCATTTGTAAATTAGAAGATACAGGGACCGACAGATACAGGGGGTGACAGGGTGACTAGCCCAAAATATGTGAACTAGCAAACTGGCTGACTGGCCGTAACAATAAATGTAACACTTACCCATCACCCCCCCCCATGTATCTGCCCCAGACACCTCTGCCAGTGTCCTAAGTTCCTCCTGAGTTTTGCCCAAGTTTCTCTTAAGTTTGTCGTGCAAGATTGTTTGTAAATTTGCACTTGTCCCAAGTTTGTCTTCAGTTCGTCCTAAGTTCAGCTCCTTAGTAGCACTTAGGATTCTTTGTAAATCAGGTGTCGTTGGTGATTCCACAAATGTATAGGCAGGTGAATTGATTTACAAATGACGATTTCAAGAGTTCACAACCACGATGGTGGTCTCAGTTTGTTCCTGTAGGATTACGAGGCCCATGTGCAGCACAGTGCCACGGGCACTGCACAGGCAAAAGGCAGGTTGGTACTAGTGTAGTTTAGGCACGCCAACTGATTATGCATGTTACCATACAATAACAAACAGATTACGTGCTGCTATGAACGTTATAGTACAAATGCATCTTGGGTAACAGTCCAGATAAGCTCTGCCACACCAGATCTGTTGCTTATTCAGTAGAACTTGTTGTGCTGAATAAGCATCAGATCTCCGGTGGCAGAGCTTATCTGGACTGTTACCATACGTATAAGCTGTGATGCAATTTGCTGTTGCGGAGTTAAACTGCACTATTACCAAAACGACATCCCGTGGGGTATGCACGAATTAGAAGGCTTACAGGACAACTCGCCGACAAACCAACTCGTGGTCAGTCAAGTCGCGGACTGGATAACTCACGGACTGGTCAACTCGCCGACAACAAATTTTTAAAAAACATTGAGTACTAAAACAGTTTATGTGTGCCACACTATAATTCATTTTACGTTACGGTACTGAACATACTACGCACAGATATGGATATTTCAATAAAAATTTATGTTTCGCAAACAATAATTGATAACAAAAAATTGCTACATATCCTAAAAAACATTCTTCGTCTCACTTGCCTTCCGGTAAACAAACAATAACAACGAAGACTATTTACTCTTTGTTATTGTTTATCTTATTCTCGAACTACCTTGACACGTTAGAGATATTCCAATGACTCAATATTCATCAGTACCGCCGCTATTGACATCCTACGGAAACATGAGGTGTCGCGTGGAAACAACATTCTGTAACATAATATGTTTGTGCGCATACAGAGTTGCTTTACAGTAGCGCCCTCTGCCGAATGAAATATGAGTAACATTCTTTGTATCAATTTCACCAATTCACACTTCCATTACACGGACTAGGGTCAGCTGGGGTAATTGTGACACCAAAAATTAAAGTTAGACTTTTCCTTCGTTTGTTAATCTTACCACAGACTGCATGAACAATGTATCTAGTTACATCTGTAGTGAGTTTCCTTGTCTGTAAAAAATTGCAAGAAAATGAGTGCCTGCTCTCCCTGTTGCGGGGGAGGGGGCACTTTTTTTAAATATCCCTCCCTGATGGTGTCACAATTACCCCACTAATTGGGTAATTGTGACACATTGTTG
>Ga0209568_1000805_pt1 | contig 11361 bp, 8 predicted proteins | sample WorMetOlspDAHAB2_FD_187406 | JGI IMG/M metagenome (GOLD analysis project Ga0209568, IMG submission 187406) | Marine gutless worms symbiont microbial communities from Max Planck institute for Marine Microbiology, Germany - Olavius sp. DAHAB.2... ...
CTCAAGCTGAGCGCCGACCAGCGCCAGAAGTGGGTCGATGCGATGAAGCCGGTGTGGAAGAAGTTCGAATCCGAAATCGGTAAGGACCTCATCGACGCCGCCGTCGCCGCAAACGCCGCCAGCTAAGGCGAGACGCTCAACCCCTAGTCGCGGGGCAAAAGCCAAAACCCATGCTCGGAAATATCGTGAACAAACTGGAGGAGGGATTCATATCCCTCCTCCTCGTTTGCATGACTCTCCTGGTCTTTATGGAAGTCGTGCTTCGGTTTGGATTCAGCCACGGCTACCTGTGGGTCGAAGAACTGACGCTTCACATGTCGGGATGGATGGTGCTGTTCGGCGCCTCCTACGGCGTCAAGGTCGGTTCGCACATCGGCGTCGACGCGATCGTCCGCCTGTTGTCGCCGGGCACCCGCAGGTTGGTGACGCTGTTCGCGCTCGCCCTGTGCCTGATCTACTGCTGGCTGTTCATCGAAGGGGCGTGGGTCTATCTCGACAAGGTTTACTCGATTGAGATCGAGCTCGAAGACCTGCCGATCCAGAAATACGTCGCGCACTCGATCCTTCTCTTCGGTTTCATTCTTCTGGGAATCCGGTTCATCCAGCTTGGGTGGAAGGTGTTCAAGGGCGAGATTGACGGCTTCCGCCTGGTCGACGAAGCCAAGGACGCGCTGAAGGAACACGAACAGGACGGCAGCGATCTGATTGGCGGATCCGGCAGTGCCGAAGCCACCGGCAGCGGGGAGGCCAAGCCATGACCACCGCCGCCCTTTTCATCATGCTCTTCGGCTTCATGTTCATGGGCATGCCCATCGCCATCGCGCTCGGATTCTCCAGCGTGACGACGATTCTCCTGTTTTCGAACGACTCGATCGCCTCGGTCGCGCTGAAGCTTTTCGAGGCCGTATCCGAGCACTACACGCTGCTCGCCATTCCGTTCTTCATTCTGTCGTCGCAGTTCCTCTCGACCGGCGGTGTCGCCCGCCGGCTGATCCGCTTTGCCGTCTCCGTGGTCGGCTTCATCCGCGGTGGTCTGGCGATGGCCTCGGTCGTCGCCTGTATGCTGTTCGCGGCGGTGTCCGGTTCGTCGCCGGCGACGGTGGCGGCCATCGGCTCCATTGTCATTGCCGGCATGGTCCGCCAGGGCTATCCGGAAAACATGGCCGCCGGCGTCATCGCCAACGCCGGCACCCTTGGCATCCTCATCCCGCCCTCCATCGTCATGCTGGTCTACGCGGCGGCCACCGAGGTCTCCGCGGCGCGCATGTTCATGGCCGGGTTCCTTCCGGGAATCCTCATGGGCCTCATGTTGATGTTCGTCATCTACCTCGTCGCCCGGTCCAAGGGTCTGCCGGCAGAGCCCTTCGTCGGCATCAAAGAGGTCTTCGCGTCGGCGTGGAGCGCCATGGGCGGCATCCTGCTCATCGTCATCGTGCTGGGCTCGATCTACGGCGGCATCGCCAGCCCGACCGAGGCGGCGTCCGTGTCCGCGGTCTATGCGTTCCTGGTTGCGGTGTTCGGCTACCGGGACATGGGTCCCCTCAAGGGCGATCCGTGGCGCCACGAGGGCGAGAATTTCGTCACCATGGTCGGCCGCAATATCATCCAGTGCACCGCCGCCTTCCCGCGAGCGGTCGCGGATGAGCATGTCCGCAAGGTCGTGCTGGACGCCTCCAAGGTGGCGATCATGCTGCTGTTCATCATCGCCAACGCGATGCTGTTCGCCCACGTGCTGACCACCGAGCGGATTCCCCACACCATCGCAGAAGCGATCACCGAATGGGGCCTGCCTTGGTGGGGCTTCCTGATCGTCGTCAACATCCTGCTGCTGATCGCCGGCAACTTCATGGAGCCGTCGGCGATCGTGCTGATCATGGCGCCGATCCTGTTCCCCATCGCCTTGCAGTTGGGGATCGATCCGATCCACCTCGGCATCATCATGGTGGTGAACATGGAGATCGGGATGATCACGCCGCCGGTGGGACTCAACCTGTTCGTCATCGCCGGCATAACGGGGCACAGTATCCTGTGGGCCGTCCGCGCGGCGTTGCCGTGGCTGATGGTCCTGCTGTGCTTCCTGGTCGTGATCACCTACGTGCCACAGGTGTCGCTGTTCCTGCCGGAACTGATCGACACCCTCAAGGGCTACAAGTGAGGGACTGCCGCGTCGGCGCGCTGACACTTTTGCTCAGGCCTTAGTCGCAGGGTCGCCGATCGCGGCGGAGTGAGGAGACATGATGATGTCCATTCGTCACGCTGTGATGGCGGCCCTATGCCTTTTGGTTCTGAGTGCGGTGCCGGCCCGGGCCGATGACCCGATCCTGATCCGATTCTCGCACGTCGTCGGCGAGCAGACGCCGAAGGGCATTGGCGCACGCCTGTTCAAGGAACGGGCCGAGAAGCGGTTGCCGGGACGGGTCCGCGTCGAGGTCCAACCGCGCTCGCAACGGTTCACCGACGACGAGGTCCTTCTGGCACTGCTGTTCGGCGACGTCGAACTGGCGGCCCCGTCGCTGGCCAAGTTCCGGGCCTACTCGCGGCCGATGCAGGTCTTCGATCTGCCGTTCCTGTTCAACGACGTCGAGCATGTCCAGCGCTTCCAGGCGAGCCCGGCCGGCCGCAAGCTCCTTGATTCCATGCTGCCGCGGGGGATCAAGGGCCTCGCCTATTGGGACAACGGCATGCGGGCGGTCTCGGCGAACAGGCCTCTTCGCGTCCCGGCCGACGCCAGCGGGCTGGTGTTCCGGATCGAACCCTCGAGCGTGTTCCGCGAGCAATGGTCGACGGTCGGCGTGGTCGGGATCCCGATGCCGTTCAGCCGCGTCACCGATGCCATCCGCGAGGGTCTGGTCGAAGGCCAGGAAAACGCCTGGTCGAACATCTACTCGCGCAAGATCCACACGCTGCACAAGAACTTCACCGAGCTGGGACACAGCTTCCTCGGCTACATGGTGGTGACCAGCGCCGAGTTCTGGGACGGCCTCCCCGCCGACGTCCGCCCGGTTCTGGAAGAGGTCCTGGCCGAGGTCACCGACGAAGTGAATCGGCTGGCCCGCGAGAAGGCCGTCGGTGACCGGGAGCGCGCCAAGTCCGAAGGCAACATCCAGATCATCGTGCCGTCCAGCGCCGAGCGCCAGCAGTGGATCGACACGATGAAGCCGGTGTGGAAGCGGTTCGAGGCTCAGATCGGCAAGGACGTCATCGACGCCGCCGTCGCCGCAGGCCAGGGGTCCTGAGTAGGCACGCCGGCAAGCCGCGAACCCACCGGCTTCGCCCGACCATCGGTCACGATGGACATCGGACGGCCGGTGCAACTACGATGCTCGTCTTAATTCCCGGTTGATTTTTCTGCTTCGCCATTGCCGCAGTGCGCATCCGCGCCGTCCAGACCGGAGACCGACATGTACAAGAAAATCCTTTTGCCGCTCGACCTGCATGAGGAGTCGTCTTGGAAGAAGGCTTTGCCGACAGCCGTCGAGATGTGCACGGCCTTCAACGCCGAGCTTCACGTGCTGACCGTTTTCCCCGACCTGCCCGTCGGGATGTACCGCCTGCACCTTCCCGAGGACACCGAGCACCAGCTTGCCGAAGCCGCTGTGGACGGTCTCGACACCTTCGTCGCCGAGCACATTTCCGACGACATCAAGGTGTTCAAGCACGTCCGGACGGGCGGGATCTATCGGTCCATCCTGGCGGCGGCCGAGGAGTTCGGTGTCGACCTCATCATGATGGCTTCTCACCGGCCCGAGATGGGTGACTACCTGATCGGCCCGAACGCCGCCCGGGTGGTCCGCCACTCCAACATATCCGTGCTGGTCGTTCGCTAGGGGGAGATCACCCCTTCTTGGCGCGGTGGCGCCACCAGGCGGTCTCGTTAATCGAAAACACCGGCTTGTAGTGGCGGACGGTCTCGGTCTCGACCACACGCTTGATCTGGTTGTCGAGCAGCCACGTCTTGCCGCCATGCCAGACGATCAGGATGGCGTGTCCGACCTTGAGGTTGAGGTCCTTGACCGCGGCGAGGCGCATCTCGTCGTCGGTGAACCCGAGTTGCTTGAGAGACGCGTATTTCGAGATCGAGTAGTCCTCGCAATCGCCGAACCGCTTCATGAACTCGATGGGCGTCGCCCAGTAGTCCTTCTTGCCCCAGTTGCGCGGATCGGTGATGTAGCGGCGGCTGTTCATGAACCGGTTGACCGAGAGGATCTGGTCCCACTTGTCCTTGCCTTCCAGGCCCTTGAGGAACTTCTGCCACTCCTGGTAATGGCAGTAGTTGAACGCCGTGGATTCGCAACTGCCCTGCTCTTCCTTGGCCTTTTCGGCGCTGAAGCGCGCCAAGGCGCCGGTCCATTTCTTGAACGGCTTCATGTTCTTCGAGCGGGTCTCGGTGCTGCCGAAGAAGCTGGGCTGGGCGCGTCTGCGGGCATCGGCATCGCTTGCGATGACGCCGACGCCAATGATCACTGCGCACATCAGCGCCGCGCCAGTCCGCAGCCAAGGACGCCGGCGCACTTCCGAGGGGTTCTTCATCACGTTCGTTCGCTCCATTCTGCCCAGGAAGCCCTGGAATGATACGTGCTCGTGCGCCTCACCGACAACCCGCCGCCGGCGATCTCACGGCCCTGTGACCGATCGGCGGGTCGCTCGATCGGCGCTGAATCGGTCATTCGGATTTTCCCTTGCGTCAACGGGGCGTTCCCTTACCATCCTTGAAAATCAGGGGTTTTCCAGCCGGTAACGGAGATCGCGAGCATGGCTGAGGGGTCGGAAAGCGAACCGCGCAGGCGGGTCAACACTACGGTTGCCGCGATCGGTGCCGGCTTGGTTGTCGTCGTCGTCCTCGCCGTCGTGTTCGCCTTCAAATTCGTCGAGGACGAACGCGAACGCAATTTGCAAGCGTGGCAGATCCGGCTTGGCATCGTCGCCGACAGCCGCACCGCGGCGATCAATGAATGGATCGACGAGAATTTCGCGGTCATGCGCGAATTGGCGGAGAACGAGTCCCTGCAGCTCTACATGACCGAGCTTGCGCTGGCCGAAGGCGACCGCTCGGAGGTGACCGACGAACCGGCCCAGGCCGGGTATCTCCGCAACCTCCTTGTCGCGACCGCCGACCGGGCCGGGTTCGTCCCGCCGCCGTCGGCCGGGGACGTCGCCGCCAATATCGAGAAGGTCGGCGTCGCCGGCATCGGCCTCGTCGACGCCAACGGCCTGCCGATCGTCTCCAGCCCGCAGATGCCGCCCATCGCCGGCCGCGTCCGCGAGGCCGTCGCCAAGGCGCTGTCCGGGGAACCGGCGATGATCGACATGTACGTGGGCGCCAGCAACCTGCCGACGATCGGCTTCGTGCTGCCCGTGTTCGCCTTGCAGGACGACACCGCGCAGGGCATCGGCGCGGTCGTCGGCGTGCGCATTGTCGACGACGAACTGTTCGGGCGGCTCAGCCAGCCCGGCGACACCTCGGCAACCACCGAGACCTATCTGATCCGCGCCGACAACGTGAAGATCGACTACCTGTCGCCGCTCGCCGACGGCACGCCAGCGTTGAAGCGGTCCCTCGCCCGTGACACCACGGATCTCGCCGCGGCGTTCGCCGCCGAAACGCCGGGTGGCTTCGCCGTCAAGCGCGACTATGCCGGCACCGAGGCTTTGGTCACGTCGCGGCCGATTGGCGGCCAGCCTTGGATACTGGTCCGCAAGATTTCTCGTGCCGAGGCGTTGGAGGCCACCGAGACGCGGCTGACGACGATGCTGACGGTGTTCATCCTGATCATCATCGCTGTCTTCGTGACCATCATTCTTGTCTGGCGCCACGGTGCCTCGCTGCGCGCCCAGCAGGCGGCGGAGAAGTTCCGCATCGCCGCCGAGCGGTTCGAGAACATCGGCAAGTTCATGCGTGTGGTCACCAACAGCCAGCCGACCCGCGTCGCCGCCGTCGACGGCGAGACCCACTACACCTTCGCCAACAAGCCGGCGGCCGACGAAGGCGGTCTCTCGACCGACGACATCCTGGGCAAGTCCATGGCCAGCGTGATGGGGCCGGTGAAGGCCCAGGCGTTCGCCAAGATCAACCGCTCGGTGATGTCCAACTTCGCCGACAACGAAAATGTCGAGCAGACCCGGGAGTCCCATGTCCTGACGTTCGAGGGCGAAGGCACCGGCGGCGAGGATCCGGAAGACACCGTGCAGGTGATCAAGTCGGACCACATACCGTTGCGCGGTGATCGGGACCATCCGCCCGGCGTCTTGATGATCCTCGACGATATCACCGAGCTGACCCGCGAACGCCGGCGCAGCGAAACCATGCTCCGGAAGCTGATCGACACCCTGGTCACTGTCGTCGACCGCCGCGATCCGTTCTCGGCCAACCATTCCATCCGCGTCGCCGAGGTTTCGCGCGCCATCGCCGAGGAAATGGACGTGCCGCAGTTGGACGCCAAGACCGTCGACATCGCCGGCAGCCTGATGAACCTTGGCAAGATCTTCGTGCCGCCCGAGCTGCTGTCCAAGGGTGAGCCGTTGACCGATACGGAGCGCGAGACCCTCTCCACCACCTACCGGGTCAGCGCCGACCTGCTTCGAAACGTGCCGTTCGAAGGGCCGGTGGTCGAGACCATCGAGCAGATGGGCGAGAACTGGGACGGCAGTGGCCCTCTGGCATTGAAGGAAGAAAACATCCTGCCCACGGCGCGCATCCTCGCGGTCGCCAACGCCTTCCTCGGCATGATCAGTGTCCGCGCCTACCGCGAGGCGATGACCTTCCAGGAGGTCTCCGACGTCTTGCTGCAGCAATCGGGAACCCGCTTCGATCGCAAACCGGTCTCGGCACTGATCAACATCATCGAGAACCGCGACGGTAGCGAGAGGTGGGCGCACTTCCGCGAGGTGCCGCCGGCGGCTGAAGCCTAACTGGTACACGGCTCGTCCAACGTTCTTTGACCCACTGCCCGACTTGTCGTCGGGCCATGAATGACGTAGGGGCGGGTTTCAAACCCGCCCCTACAGATTCCGTCGCCGTCTAGGTGGCGTCAGGTGGTTTCCGTCACCTGGATGTTGAAGGTCTCTTCCTTCTCGGCGACCGAGTAGCCGCCATCCACGTCGGCCGGCGGTTCGCCGTCGTCGACGGTGAACGAGAAGCTGTCGCCCTCGACGATCGTCGACGGACCGTCGTAGTTGACCGAGACGACGATGTCGTCGAAGTCCTTGTCGCCGCCGCGGTACAGGTCTTCGAACCCGACCATCAGCTTGCCGGTCTCCGGATCGACGCCGGAGGTCGCGTGGACCAGGCCGTCCGGGTTTGCCGAGGGATCGAGCGAGGCGTGGAAGATCCGGCCCTGGCTGCCGCCGGCGTCGGCGTCGATGGTGAACGTCCGGTCGGGGCCGGTGAACGTCAGGTCGCCGTCGGCGTTGAACTGGGCCGTCCACTCCTCGTCGACCTCGCGGAGGAACTTGCCCTTGGACCCGTCCTCTGCGGTGAACTTCCTGTTGTAGCCGTTGTTGATGACGAACAGGCCGATCTTCTCGCCGGGCTCCAACCCGTCGATTGTCACCGAGCTCTCGCCACGGATCAGCGAGCCGCCGCTGCGGTAGGCGGAAGCGTTGTTCCACAGGATGTTGGCCTCGGTCGGATTGCCTTCTTCGTCGATGCGGTACCAGCCGACGGTGTTCTTGTAGCCGGCGCCCTCGTGCTCGAAGGTGACGGTCATCGACGTCGCGCCGTCGGGCACCGTCAGATTCTCCTGCGAGACCGGATCGGGTGTCGTCGCTTGCCGCTCGGAGACACCGGACCACTCCGGCGTTCCCTCGGCCCACTCGTGGGAGAACGGAACCTCGTCGCCCTCGGCCACGTACTTCAGCCAACCGGCGTTCAGATCGGACTGGGTGAACGGCCCCTCGCCGTCCTCGCCGACCGGCACCCAGTTGCCCTCGCCGTCGAACAGATAGAGCGAGCCGAAATCGGGGCCTTCCGTGATCCGGTAGAAGATCTCGCTCGGATCGTTGTCCACGTCCGTCGCCGCCAACAGATCGCTGTCGATGATCGCCTCGAGGCTTATGTCCAGGTCGGCATCTTCGTTGACGATCAGCTCCGGCGCGTCGTTGACCGGAGCGACTAGCACGCTGAAGTCCGATGCGCTGGTCAGCGGCGCACCGGCGGCGTCCGTCTCCGTCGACGTCGCGGTCACCGTGAGCCCGTCGATCATGCCGAAGAAGTTCGCCGGCGGGTCCAGCGTCAGCCCGTCCAGGTCGTCCGCCGTCAGCCGCCAGGTTCCACCCTCCAGCAGCGAGCCGGCGCTGAGCACCGCGCCCTCCGGAATGCCGGTGATCTCGACCGAGGCCAGGGATTCCATGGCGTTCGGAATGGTCACCGAGAGATCGAGGCCGATGGGCTCGTCTTCGTTGCCGGCCGGCAGGGTGGCAAACTCGACCACCGGCGGCGCGCCGATGGAATCGACCTCGACGTCGCCGTCGTCGAAGGACAGCCGCTCGACGCCGGTCAGGATGTCGACCTGATCGTCGGGGCCGGTGACCACAAGCTCGCCGGCGCTGCCATAGGTGAAGCGGTATTCTCCGTAGGACCCGGCGAACCGCGCGGCATCGTAGCCGGCACCGCCGTCGACCTAGTCGTTGCCGGCACCGCCGCCGATGGAAACCCAGTCGTCGCCGAAACCGGTATCGACGAAGATGGAACCGTCGCCGAGCTCGCCCGCCGTCGCGTCGATCGAGACAACGTCGTCGCCCGAACCGGTAACCACGTCGACCTCGGTCGCGCCGGCGATCTCGACCGTGCTGTCACCGCCGTCGCCCAGGGCGACGCCGACCTGGTCGAACCCGCCGAAGGCGACTTCCGCTGCCGTGGCGCTCTCGGCGTCGACGGACGCGACCGTATCCCAGGTCGAGGTCAGCTCGACGCGCGCGGTGTCGGCATCTTCGTAGGTGACCTCGACCGTATCGCCGCCGACATCGACCTCCGTCGGCTCGCCGAGTGTCACGGTCTCGGGGAGTTCGATTTCGAAACCTTCGGTTTCGGCACCTTCCGGCACGCCGTCACCGACGCGGAAGATCACCCGTTCGTCGGGGTCCACGTTCAGCGACTGATCGGTGAACTGCAGGGTGTCGACGTCGGTCAGAACCTGCGTGCCTTCACCGCCCTCGACGTTGTGGGTGACGACAAGCTGACCCTCTTCCTCGACGGTGATCGTGTACTCGGCACGCGGCCCTGCGAATACTGCGGTGCCGGGCTCGCCCCCGCCTGTCGGTCCGCCACCGGGCAGCGGACCGCCGGCAGGCAAACCACCACCGGGCAATTCGCCTTCGCCTTCGCCGCCCTGGGCCTGCTCTTCGCCGCCCTCTTCACCTTCGCCGGCGCCAGGCTCCTCGCCGCCTTCGCCTTCTTCTTCGCCGCCTTCTTCTTCGCCGCCGCCTTCGCCGCCCTCGGCAGTCTGCTCCTCGCCACCGTCGTCGTCATCACCGCCGCCACCGCCGGCACCTTCATCGTCCTCGTCGCCGCCCGTCTCGCCGCCGGGACCACCAACACCGAGGTCCTCTTCGTCGCCGCCGCCCGGCGCGCCAAGGCCTTCCGGAGCACCGGCGCCCGGGTCCTCGGCGCCTGCCGCCGTCTCGAAGTCCGCAAGATCGCCAAGATCCTCATCGCCGAAATCGTCGTCCCCGGCATCCGCCGCATCCTCGCTCTGCAGGCCGTAGTCGTTCTCGCTGCCCGAGCGCATCGGCAGGAACCTGAGCGGCGTCGAGAACCCGTTCACCAGGTCGTCCACCGACAGCTCCGTCACCGGCGCCGGCGCCATCCCGTAGCCGCCGACCATGGTGAACTCGTTGGCACCGTTCATCACCACGATGCCGCCGTCGTTCATCACGACGACCTCGCCGACGAACCCGTCGCCCTCTTCCATCAGCACGATGTTCAGGTTCTCGCCGTCCGAAACATCCACACCCACCTGCGTGCCGCGGATGCCGATCGTCGCCACCGGCGTCTCGATGGTCATCGCGTCCGGATCGGCCTTGGCGATCTGGCCCGAAACGAAGGTGAACACGCCCTTCACCACCGCAAGATTGACCGAACCCTCCTGGGTGCCGGGGTCGTAGACCATCTCGTCCAAGACCATGCGGCCGTCCTCGCCCATGGCGAACGACGTCTCGTCCGCCAGCACGATACCCACCGCGCCGTCGGCGCCCGTCTCCAGAATGTCACCCTGATAGACCGGGTCCCCGGCCTGAAGCTCGACCTGCGTGCCGTCCGCACGGGTCACCGAGACCGTGCCGGCAACGTTCTCGACCGTGCCGATCGGCTCCGAAGAAACCGCGATGTCCGCCGCCGCGACCTGTCCCGGCGCCACCGGACCCGCCAGCGACCCGACAACCTCGCCGGACATCCGGGCCCCGCCCTCCGACACCAGCGTCGGCGCCGGATCGGCAGCAAAAAAATCCTCGACAACAACCTCGGTGCCGTCCGGCCACGTGATCACCAGGTTCGGACCCGCATGACCAAACGAGGCGTCACCCAGCGGAAGCCCGCCCGGAACCTCCACAACACCACCGTCCGTGATCCCGACTACCGACGGGGTGCCTGTGCCTTGACCGGCGGTTTCGTCGTTAGACGCCATTTCCTTGCTCCGTCATTCCCGACCTTCGCCCTGGGACTCGCTGGAGCCGTTCCGCTGTGACGTGGCGACCGTTATGTCTTTGTTAAAAAGCATAAATCTCGGTCGCTTTCACTGTCAACGCGGCCCTGCAACTCCCTTAGGCAAATTCTCCGGGCGGTTTCGCCGGCATTCTTGTCGCCACCGCCCGCAGGGTCGAACGTTTCCTATGACATTTACGCTACACCGATGCGGAGCGGAAATCTGTGACTGGGATCACAAACTTCACAAGCAGCAATTCGGCCGATAAGTGACTGTTTTAAAGCCGGGATTCGCTGCCGACCGCGGCCAGAAAGCGATCGGTCGAACCCGCCCGCAGCAGGGCCAACGCGCATCCCAGCGTTCGATCCTCGCCGTCTTCACCGGCTGGCGGACAGGCCTCGACGTCCAGCGTCACCCGCTCGCCACCGGCCTCCTCGCCCTGGGGCGGCAAGGCACCCGGAAGGTCCGCTTCGCGCCGATTCTGTTGAAAATCCGGGTTTTCTCCGGGGACAGGCGTCTTGGCCGTCGGGAGCACTCGGAGATTGTCGAGCGCCTCAGGCGGTGGCCGGTGCTGGGATCGGGATCAGTTTGGCGAGGTTGCGGAGGTTTTGGGCGGTGGCGGCGAGGAGGAACTCGTCGCGGGCGCCGTAGGGTCCTCGTAATCGCAATCGGTCGAGACGCAGGATGCGCTTGAGGTGGGCGAACAGCATCTCGATCTTTTTGC
>Ga0209568_1000806_pt1 | contig 11357 bp, 10 predicted proteins | sample WorMetOlspDAHAB2_FD_187406 | JGI IMG/M metagenome (GOLD analysis project Ga0209568, IMG submission 187406) | Marine gutless worms symbiont microbial communities from Max Planck institute for Marine Microbiology, Germany - Olavius sp. DAHAB.2... ...
ATTCTTCTTTACAACTATGAGTCTGTCTTCACTAATCTGATACGACTTCATGTTTCTCTCGCTATGATCTGTTGCAAACTGACGCCGAGCGATGTTGGGCGATGCTGTTGACTGTTTTTATAGTCGGAATGGAATGCGGGCGCGCTGACTCATCGGAATGGCACGCAAAGCATGCAGGGCGTGACTCACTGCAACGGCACGCATAGCATGCGGGCGCGTGACTCACTGCAATGGCATGCTAGGAATGTCGAGAATGCTTGAATTAACGCGATTTTTCTAACAATTCCAGAAACCGCAGTTTATATCTACTGACAGTGTCATTGTCGTTACACTTCGACGCGCGGTTTCCGTCGTCATCAGGGTAGACATGCTCCACAGAATCAGCGAATTGTGTGTGCGTGCGTGCGTGCGTGCAAGTGTGTGTCCATTGCTGTGATGTCGGTCGCCATCATTTGTTGATTGTCCTGTTTTCACGTCGCCATTCTTTGTCCCTTGTTACAGTATATTCATGCACACGCGTTTTGCGTCTTTCGAAAAACACTAGTTTTTTTGCGTTTATTTAAAAAAATATGGCATTTAAAGCCGTGCAAAAGCAGCAGCAAAACGTTGTCTCGACTGCATTGTTTATCAACAGCAGATGTTTTTTTTATTGACCTTGATGATAGCTATGAAAAGAGTCCACGTAGATTTCGCATCATTGCAGCAGATTTGAATGTGTGTTGTTTGTGTGAAGATGGTCGAGCTGCTGAACAATCTCTATTTGCTGTTTGACGACATCACTGACAAGTACAGGGTCTACAAGGTTATGTTCTATGTCCCGTCGTTCTGTTCTTTTTCGGGGTCACGCGACACAACAGTGCGTGGCTGATTGGTTTTATCAACAGTCTGCTGGTGTCGACTTGTTTGCTGCATTTGTAAAGTAGCATATGTTCGTGTATGGCACTGCGTTCGGATAAATGCTGACGTATCAGTCACGTAAAAGTCAAATGCTGAAACGTGCTTAACTTAGTTATCGTGGTTGCTATCGTGCGGCTGAATCAATTGCTGCCTGTGAACGAAGAACAAAATGCGGAATGCATGACACTGTGTCGTTTGCCTTTGAATGGCTTGTTATGATTGCAGGTGGAGACGATCAATGACCAGTACATGGTAGCTGGGGGACTTCCAGACCGATACATTGAGCACGCGGCTGAGGTGTGTTCAATGGCACTTCATCTGCTGAATGCTGTGACTGGCCTGACTGTGCCTCGCAGGCCTCAACATGTGCTTCAACTACGGATCGGAATTCACACTGGTCAGTTGTCTGTTTGTCTTACTGTGTCTGCGCGGGGTTATAGGTCAAGGTCAAGGTCACAAGGTCTTCGATGTCTGTCGGTTTGATCGCCATCGTCAGTTGTTGTAAAAAGTTTGTTTACAGTGCGTCTGTCGCGTTCCAGTCGTCACTGAAACACAGCCAGAAAGTGCAAGAATCGACTCGAGTGTTTCTGTTGACGCCGCGAATGACAAGTTGCAGTTCACTGACAAAAGTGTTGCAAGAGCTGTAAATGTCAATGTCAATTTATATAGCATCGCATTATCGCACAGTGCCTCTAATGCGCTCAATACACCGAATACTGCTGAAACAAGTGCGTCTTCAGTAGGCGACCGAAGCTGGCGGTGTTGAGTTCTGGATCACGCAGGTCGTTGCTCAGTGCGTTCCAGACTGTCGGACCAATCATGGCGAACGCACGACGGCCGTACGTGTCGAGCTGTATCCTTGGCACGACGAGTAGGCGGCGGCTGGCCGAACAAAGGTGCTGTCGTTCGGCGACTTGGGCGACGGACGTAGACAGCTCGGACAGGTATAGTCCGGGGCTATGCTGTGAATACACTTTTACACTGTCATACAGAGCTTGAACGTGACCCGATCTGCCACATCGAGCCAGTGCAGCTCAGCATGACGGAGCTGTCTCAGACCGCGGTCGTATTTCGTTGTGCCGCTCACAACTCGCGCTGCAGCGTTCATGACTCGCAGTTGCTTGTCAGTGGCGGCTTTGTTGCATCCAACCAACAGCAGATGATGGATCGTTATCGTCTGCGCGTTTGTTATTCTTGTGAAAAGGTTAAGAAACAAAACCAATGGATCTGTCTTCACATGATAAAGAACTGCACGATGCAGTGAAAGTAACGAGGTGCTTCGATGATATGCAGAGTGATGTCGCGCGTGCGTGTGTGTGGCAGGCGCAGTAGTGGCTGGTTTGCTCGGCATGAAGGTGCCTCGCTATTGTCTCTTTGGCGACACAGTCAACACAGCTTCTCGTATGCAGTCCACTGGACTTCGTAAGCTCAGTTTCTCATCATCCGCCGAGCACTTCTGCTCGTTTCTCTGTCTGCTGAATACAGTGTATTTTCCAGGATTTTGAATTTGGGGTGGGAGTTGTCAACAGAGTCTCTGGAGGGATAAACTTTCATTAGCATGCAAATTTATGTGAAATGAAGTAATCGTTATGTGCACCACTTTAATTACTGTCAGTGACGGATAACTAGGGTGGCGGCCGAGTATTCAAAACGAATGTTTCTTAATACACACTACTATAGTAATGTAAGCTACTGCAGTAGCCTCCTGTAGCTGAGAATCGCATAGACATTATCAGGGTACGTGTAAGAACTCTTAACACCCCCAGTATTGGGGGTGTCAAAAAGTTTTTTTTGGGGGGTTGATAATTGCCTGGCTGAATATTCGCCGTGAAACCCCATGTAGCTTACCTATGCAACCATTCGCCTCATTTGCTGGCCGAATGTTGTAAAAACGTTGGTAGCTCGTTTTGTTGTGTACTCTTCGTCGTTTCGGTTTATTAGTTTATATCGAATTGCGTTTTTCTGTTTTGCTTTGTTTTATCAGTGTCAGTCTCGAGTGATTAGCTGTGAAGATCGCTTCCGAACTGTTCAAAGCTGTGTCGGGGGCATAGTTAAACTCACAACATTCACTGTTGCCTAGTAAGCATGCAAACGAAACACTATATTTCGTTTTCTTCTGGAAACAAAATACGTTACACAGCTTCAGTCAAAGATGCCGATTCTGTTGGCTGGCGTGTCGTCACAGCGCCGTTTTCAGTGAAGTGTGTGCTTGTATAGCAATGAAGATTCAACTGTCGGCCAGTACACAGAGTGAACTCGACCCGACCCAGTTCGAAATTTCGAGACGAGGAAAAATCGACATCAAGGTCTGCATCAGTCCGTTCTGTTTCAGTGTGTGTTGCTTCAATCACTTGGTCGTCGTTGGTTCTGTTTTCAACTCTGACCTCTTACGCTCGAGGTTCCTTTAATCTCTCCTGTAAGTCCTGTTCCAGAGTAGTAGTCCGTCGTTGTCATCGTTGGTTTTGGCTGTAGATTACACTAAAGTAAAAAAGCAAAGTAAACCACATGTTTAGTAGACTCGATCACAGCCTGCAGCATAGGCGTTGAGCGAGCCACGAGCCGACACTTGAGCGCCAGCGCCCATGATGCGATGGTATAGGTACTGCACGGGGACGGGGATAGCAGGTTCCCCGCGGGCCCACGGGGAACCCGCGGGTATGGGGATAAAGTTCACGGTTTAACCGCCGGGATGGGGCCAATAACACGGGGTCACCGCGGGAATGGGTTCAACAACCTGCGGGGACACTGCGGGCACGGTGTGCGTGCATAGGTATGCCTTAGCCCATACATTTTACTGTGCAAACGAGCAATGAGCACACCGTCCGAACGTTCATTTCTCTTGCCGGGCGTACACTTGAAGATGGAAGAAATATGGTGTCTACAGAATCTGTCGACAGACTGTTGTTTTTACATGGACTGTAGACTGTACAGTTTGTGTGTGATGATTGCTGAGTGTTGCGCATTAACAACTTTTTGCAGCCTTTTAACAACGTATTGGCAATTTGCGTTTGTGGTGATGGCTGGAGATGGGCTGAATACCCCGGGTACGGGCGGGTATGGGTTTGAAACTGACGGGTGCGGGCGGGGATCGGGTTCACTCTCTGTCCCTGTGAAGTTCTCTATAGCGGCCACACCTCGCTCTATACTCCATTAAGCAAGCACCTAATTGCATTTTACCGACCCTGGAGGGATGACAGGTTGAGTTGGGCTTGTTAGCTCAGTAATAGCGTTCACTTTACCCACAACGTGACCACGTGGCCAGTCATCAGTGTGGCACAGGATAGGCAAAGTTCGCCGGCAAAGACGCGCATTCTAACCACTGCTGCATGGCCGCAGATTAAGTTAGCTTATTGGAATGTTGGAATAAAACTGAGCAGAGCGTCAATGGAGACAGACATCTGTCGGCGGTAACTGAGCTTCCAGTTAAGTGAAGTTCGACAGCGAGTTTTATGTGCGTTGAAAATGTTGCACATAAGACAAGTAGACGACTGAGTGATGTCACCATCTCGGCATCTGCACGACATTGTGTGTGTGTGTGCGTGTGTGTGTGTGTGTGCAGGGAAAAGGTCAGATGACGACGTATTGGCTGCTAAGCAAGACATCCGATGATGCTAGCCGTGTGTGATCAGTCTCACTGACGACTGTCTGTGCCCAGCAGCGCAACCCACACACGCACACACAAACGTCGATGTTCATAAAATAAATTAGGTCGACACGGTGTCAACTCGTCGCACGCCTTCGCTGGACAAAGTGACACCAGCGCATGGCATTGGCGCGCACCATCTTATAATTAAGATACTGATGCTGAGATCAGTCATTCTGCTAATTGTGTGGTGCACAGTGCATTGAGCTGTTGTCCGGTAGCTTCGTTCATGTCATCGTCGGATGCAGTTAGCTCAGAAGCAGGTAGACTGGCGACAACCAGGTGCGCAGTCGTCGGGCGCAAGCAAGCGATCAATCAGTCTTTCACATGCTGCACACGCAACTCGAGACGTGCAGCGAACGTTTGAAATCGACGAACGAACTAAGGCAGTCGATGATCGTTATTCGCCGCGACAAACGGTGATTAATGATTGCTGACCGTAATTGAAGTGAGGTCGTCTCAACTAGGCTACATGTTTAATAACCAACTGTCGAAACTGATGCGGTCAGATTTACATGTGCATGCTCACAAGTGTAAATATACTTCGCTGCTTAACAGCGTCTCTAGTACATTATCAGGGTCTGCTTAATTGCATAACATAGCTGTCGTCGTCTGCGAGATCGAGTTACAAGTGAAGCTAGATTGTAGTGGCGCAACTTTACATGAAAAAGTGGTGATCATTGGCGTCACTCGCCACGATTTGTTGTCAGGGAGCACGACGATCGAAGCACCAAATGCGCCGAGGGGTGCCCTTCCCAGCCGACTAGGACGTCTGGAGAGCGGAGTCCTGGCCGCTGTCTCATTTTCTGTATGTTGTAGGCCACAGAACGCTTCTGGTAGCCAGATAAATACGTTACTCTTGCCCAAAGTATAAGTAAAATTAGTTTAGTTGTTGGAATTGTTCGAAAAATTGCAAATTCCACTTGGAAAAGTAGTGGTGACAGATACCATTACTTTCAAATATGTTGTACATTAATTTGTAGAAGTCAGTGGCTTGATTTGTGGGAGAGGCGAACATCGCCAGCTGATTTGACAAAAATTAATACGCAGAAGTTAGAACCATAGGCGGCGACACCCTATATCAGCATGGGCAGCAATTGCTGCCCCATTGCGGATATTGCGGCAGCAACCAATACAAAATGCTGCCCCAACTCAGACGATGTTCATTATTGTTATCCATCCGTTTTGTGGTAATTGGACATTACGTTTAGGACCTACGTCTAACATGTATTACATTTACATTACCTCTTCGTCTTCGGCGTCTTCGTTATGAGCCATTGGTGAGCGCATCAATCGCCAATGTCATTGATTCATGACATTATAACGGCTTTCTACTTTGTTACGCACTATCCTAGTTTCGTCATATATGACGTCATTTGACATTCGCAAAAAATACTAGTAAATTTATTTCATCTTTTTTTACCAATAATACGGTAATGTCTGGCACTAGTGGTCCGACAGTTAAGCGGCTGATTCAAACATCTCTATCTTTCACAGTGCCACCAAAAAAGTCGGCTGTGACTACGAGCACAATGGTAAGCAGAATGTACTTTAAGCAACACTTTGGAATTTGGTTGACTAGTGATAGGCGCATAATCAACGTTCAACGAATAGTTTTGTTTTGCACATTACTCCGTTTACTCGATTAACTCGAACACTTCATGTAATTTAAGCTTTTTTTTACAGTAACAGTTTTATAGTTTCCAGCCCTTATAGTTGTGTCAATTTTACATATTTAGGCCTAAATAAATAAATATATAAATATATAGTTGTAACATTTTTGGTTTACATAGTTAAATAAATATATAAAAATGTACATGTGTTTGTAATATTTTTGTACCTTTCCAGAGTCTTCACCTGCATCGTCGTCTTCCACAGAAGTGTCCACCACACTTGACAGCCTCCCTACTGACATTGATGCGCCACCTTGTATTAGCTCCTCAACCATCAGCCATGTATCGTCCGTTGAGAGAGATGTTGTTTTAGAACCTAACCAGCCGATGCAAAAGTAATTCCTAGCGAAACAATACACTGGTGTTAACAGACGTTTACAGTCTCATTATTTCCAGACCTTTCGCTGGCTACATTGGAGTGAAACGAACGAAGCTATCTACTGTCATCCCTGCCGCAATGTACATCTTCTGAATTTAAAGCTGTTATCATCTGGTAAGTTTGGAGACGTTTATTTTTGTAGCACAGGATACAGTTCATGGAGAACGCCAACTGTTGCCTTCAAAAAACAAGAGAGCAGCGAAAAGCATCGAGAATGCGTGGAAAAATGGTTGCGCAGCATGTAAAAGGAATCGATGTGAACGTAAAGTTAAATTCGCAGAAATACAAGGAGCAACAGCAGAACCAAACTGCGCTCCGAGTGATAATAAAAGCAGTGAGGTATCTTGCACAGCAAGGTATTAGCTTGCGTGGTCATATTGACGAAAGCGGAATTAGAAGAATTAGACATTGATCCACTAGTTGTGCCAAGACCACGTCGCAAGACTCCGCGGCGCTTTGACGACGGTGCCGATCCAGTCCGTTTTGAGTCTCCAAAGCAAATGTTCCACCAGCGTTACTATGAGATCATCGATCATGCGGAGTCGGCAATCAGGCGAAGATTTAAACAGCCCGGCATTGATCTGGAATGCGCTAATAGCGGGGAGGGAATATGTCAGTATTTGTATAAATCGTGCACTTTGTGACAACTGTTTTGAACTTTGCATGGTGTTAGGTATGGATACAACGTTTTCAAAAACCACTGCACACAAGTTGGAGGAGGCCCCTGGTGGCCGTTAAGCAACAAAATCCAAGATGGCCGCCATTAGAAACTGACAAGGCAATATCTCCGCTCATATGACCCTTACAACTGTGTGTAATACCGGTTTTCTAATGTTTTTTGGTGTGAGAAATACGTTTCTGAAGTCATTTATAGGTTTTAATTACATTTCATGGTTATTTTGCCATTTGACGTGGTTATTTTCATATGATGAATGCAATGCTTCACCACATTTGCTGTAAAAATAGTCATGTTGGTTGATTAATGTGTAAGGGCGTAGTGGAATATCAACATCACCACCACCACCACCACAACAACAACAACAAGTAATAATAAAATATTTTTCAGGTCTATCCATTCAACTATGAAGATTGAAGACCCACAAGAATAGCCTGCTTTGTGACTGATCACGAGTGACGAAGATCCTTTCGAAATTCCATGTAATACAAGACAAGACACTGACTGGGCATTGTGTTGCTTGTGTCAAGAAAAAGCTGGGAAGGACCTGCGACACCCTTATAACTTGCACTGCTTAGATGATGGTTCGAGGATCGCCTCCACATTGCTGAAAAATGAAGCTAATTATCACAACAGGTGTCCAGGACAGTTTGTTCACATAACCTTCAGCATGCTGCAGAGAAGCGTGCAAGAAACGATTCAGATCGCGAGGCCTTCAGTCCCAAAAACTCGTTCTAGTTTTAGTGCGTCCCTAGATCGGAAAAACATTCAGTGTGTCCATTGTGAAACGTTTCAAGAAGATAATGATGAGCCAATTCACAGAACAAGTAGTTAAAACTGCAGACGGAGCCTCTGAAAATGGGCTGTAGAGTCCAAGAACTGGGCCGGTACATGCACGCTTGAACGCTGCAAATGATGCGGAGGCTGGAGATGTGCATTATCACATATCCTGTTACACAAAGCTGAAGATCGAGGTTCGTGCAGCTGTGAACAATTCATCAAATGCAGAGACAAGTTATGCCAAGCAGCAACACAACCCATTGGTATTTGCTCACTTGTAGCATTTGTGCAGTTCAATAATTCTGCTTTTAAGCTTGCTGACCCGAGGAAACTGTACGATCGGCGTCTAGTCCAACTGGACTCGGACTGGATTGGATCATATGTACATCTGACGAGGTTCAAAGAACATCTATTACAGAAGCTAGGCCCAGATTGGTCTGAATACACAGAAGGTCGTGACATTTACATCTCTCACAAAAAAGCACAGGCATCTCGCATTCATGTGAGTGATGACGAGGCACAGAAAATTGTTGAAGTTGGTCTCATGCTGCGTCAACACATTCTTCAGGAACAGAAGCGTTTTAGTGGATCATTCGACCCGAGTTGCCTCAGTGAGCCAGTCAGTAAGCCTCTGAGGTCTATTGACATACTGGCGCCTTATAAGCTAGCATATTATTATTATTATTATTATTATTATTATTATTATTCTGGACGTCCTTCTCGAAAGCTCAAGCTCTGTTGAGGATAAAGTAGCAGAGGGCCAGGCTAGCACCAGTACCAGATTCAGAGTCGCCTGCACTATATCTCAGATGATATGCAGCAATGATGTTGTAGTGTTGGCCACCCACTTCTTCCATTAATTCTCAGAGCTCTGGATTGGATTCGGATCAGGAAAAACATACAAAGAAATTCCAATCCACCATATCTCAGAAATGTTAAGACTGCAACGTTATCAAGCTCTGCCCTTCTTCCATGCTTTCACAGGCTGTGACGTTGTGTCTTCCATGATGGGAATCGGCAAGAAGACTGCATGGAATGCATGGGTAAACTTTCCTGAGGCCATCACCACATTCACTGCAATCACTCAATACCAAGCCAGTCTGAAGCTTGATTCTCTCCATATGAGCCGTCTGGAGCGCTTGACAGTACTTAGGCCTATGTACAGTAAGAATTGTGCTGCCCAATCTGTCAATGAAGCGATGAAGCTAATGTTCATGGCTTCAAGTCTCTCGACTCCATCCCACCGAACCAGAATGCTGTCTTCCAGCATGCCAAGCGGGCTGTTCACACATCAGGATTCGTCTGGAATCAGGCCCTCTCGAGAATCCAGGAGATCCCGAATCCCAGTGACTGGGGCTGGGAATGGAATGCCAGAACCAACCAGTGGGTGCCATATTGGACGGATTTGTCAGACGTCAGCAGGCTTACTCGCTGCTTCTCTGATGCGGGGGTGTGGTTGCGTGTACGGGGAACTGCAAGTGTCATCGAGCTGGACTCCATTGCAGTCCATAAGTCCATTGTGCAAGTGCGAAGGAGGCTGCACTAACAACGAAAGTGAAATGTGATGTTCACGCAACTTTGCTTTTTTTGTTTGATGATGTATATATAAAACTGAAACGGCGCGTTTTCTTTGCATAAATCCAACCGTTGTATGATGTTATCACAGAAATATGTGTTTGGTGTATCATATGAATGTGAAGTGCTGACTTTACTATCGTGTTGAAATGTAAGCACTAGAAAAGTGGTATTACAATAGGTTCTGCTCGTAATATGAGCCGAGATATTGCCTTTTCAGTTTCCAGTGGCGGTCATCTTGGATTTTGTGCATAACGGTCACCAGGGTTCTCCCCCAACTTGTGTGCGGTGGTTTTGAAAACGTCATATCCATACCTAACACCATGCAAAGTTTAAAAAAGTTGTCACAAAGTGCACGATTTTTTTTGAATTCCCACCCCGCTATATTGAAAGAATTCTGACTCAAGCTTCGACAGGTCAGTCGGTGGTCAATTGCAAATTAGTCGACTTATTACCTCCGAAAACGGATATGTTTTCAAATGGGCTGCATTCGTTTGCTGGTTTGCCCGTCTGTTCACAGCAGGTTTCTTTCATATGTTGAGTTAATTTTTATATGTTTGGCTGTCAATCTTTTGCTTGGAACGACTCGTCTCGTATTCTTTGTATGCAGCGTGGAATGACTTTCAATGAAAAAGAAGTAATTGCTCTATCTGTCCACATATACTGTGGAGTGTTGACTTGCAATTAATATTTTGAAAAAGAAACAAAGAGCTAGTGACATAAGAACACAGAAAAATCAGCAAATGATAGGAGTTCGGTTGATTATGTCGATTATCTTACGGTACTTGTACTTGTACTTGAGACCTAGGTACTTGACATAACTCTGGTCCACAGGCATGCAGAAAAGTTAACATCTTAATGAAATTTAATTAACTGTTGCTGCAGGTCAACTGGATAGCAGCGACATGGTAACGCTTAAATCACTGACCACTTCCGCGATGACCTGGAGCCAGAAAAACTTCATCGACAACTCCTGCTTCTTCAAGATGTTTGCAAGGGGAGTAACATAAAACAGTTCACGATTTGATCCACTTGTTTCGCAGCGACTCCTGTGGGGTGGCATCAACTCTTCTCGACGAAGTTATCAAATATTTGATAACTTCGTCGAGAAGAGTTGATGGTATTGCCATCGACTTCATGCTCTGCAGAACGTTCATTTTCATCACTCAGACGTCTTAAGACGTACTTCAGATCAACAATGACCGCAGAACGTCTTAACTGTATCACTCTCTTGCATATCCACAAGGAACTCACTGCTGCAGTGGACATCAACGACATTATGAAAGACTTCATATCAGCAAGCGACACAAGGAGGGCCATGTTTGGCGCAGTGTAACATTATACATAGCCTGCCTGTCTAGGCTGCCTTGTGTTAACTGTGTTTTGGCAGCTATAGCAGCTAGTGAGCTATTTACTTACTGACTGTGACTGACAGAAACACAAAATCGCTTGTGAACACAATGTCATGTAGTTGGATAACCATTGGCGCACCTAAATAAAAGACGTTCATCACATCATTATTACATATTCGTTCAATAGATGGTATGACAGCCGCAAACCACTTACATAGCATAGATGATATACGAAATAATCACAGCATCGTGGCATAATATTTGCTCATGAAGGTGAAAACTGCACTTGTGCAGAGCCACCAATCCTTAAAATTATTGCCATCAGATGTCAGATTTTAAGGCTAAAATGCACCAAATTCGATTTCGGCTGGGGCTCCACCCC
>Ga0209568_1000807_pt1 | contig 11351 bp, 11 predicted proteins | sample WorMetOlspDAHAB2_FD_187406 | JGI IMG/M metagenome (GOLD analysis project Ga0209568, IMG submission 187406) | Marine gutless worms symbiont microbial communities from Max Planck institute for Marine Microbiology, Germany - Olavius sp. DAHAB.2... ...
ACCTTAGGTCGCCTGGTGCGGTGGTCAAATTTGCCGCCCTGTCGTTTCATCTTACATGTATAGGTTTGGAAACTGGAGAATCTGTTTAAGGGCAGGCATAAGTCTCACGTAATATCTACACTAACATTAGTATGTGGAGATTGCAGGTCTGCCATCTCCACCCACCTTCGACGTTTCCCCTTCCACCTTCCACTTCCAAATTATACTGCTTGAGACAGTTCATAATTTCTTCCTGACCCCTCGGTGAGTTAGTAAGTAACTCCCGGAAGCATTCTCAGTTCACTGATTTTACCCTTGACTTTCTGCTGGTGCAATGCATCAAGTGTTGCATTTCGGTTTAGACGAATCTCGAGATCTTTCCACTTGTCAAAGCAAGATAGATGTTCTGGACTATTCTCATGGTCGCCAATTTTTGGACTGAGCTTCCACCAGGTGCGAAAGCCCGTGTTAACGAACGAACTTGCTCCTTGTTCACAGTTTTTTGCAAACAGACGACAACAGAAACAGTACAGACATTCGTGAGCACATGAGTATATCATCCACAACCTAAGAACCTTTATCCAGATAACGATAAAACCAATCAGTTGTTAAGGACCTTGTGCAAACTTTGGCTTTGTCACTTGCCCTCACCGTGGTGGCGAAAGGGCCGCTTTTGTTTTGGCTCACTGCTGACCCGCGAATCACTATTTCTGTCCTTGCTGTGTCCGTCATTGGCATTGGCCACAGGCTTGCATCTGTGAAAACTTCAGATAACTCACAATCTGCATCTGCACAACACTCAGTTATATCAGAGTCTTCTACTTCTGATTGCAACTGCGAGTGTAATGCATCGGGCGCTACTTGTACGACATTCTGCTGCTCTATGCACTGTTCAACTTCAAGTGCCACAGCAATGGCATCAGTGTCAGGAGGCGCCTCGGACTCCGACGCATCAGCGGGTCCTTGTTCGTCAGACTCGGCACAAGCGCTATTAGAAGTGGAATGGCGCGCAACACTAGTGAGGAAGGCGCTCAAACTTTGCGCTAAGCGTTCATTGTCACCTTGACGTTGCGTACGTTGCTTCTTGTATTCGTATCCGCTTAGCTTCGGTCTCTTTACTCATACTTGAACTCAATTTGAACTCATCCAGTATAAATAAAGAAGGTACAAGTTATAAAAAACGTCAACAGTGGGACCACGGCAGTCGCTGTACTGGAGGAACTTTTGTTGTCTAAGCCCAAATTCCACTTGTTGCAGTACGTCACGACAAGACACGCACGGCGTGTTATATTCGTCACGCATGCCGTGACGTATGTGTCACGCTTGTCATGCGTGTAGCACCATGCTGCCAGACAAGCGCGACACAGCACGTCGCAATTTTTTTAGTGCCAAACTTCATGGGCTACATCGTGATGTGACGTGCCAAGTGGAATTTTGGCCTTAGCCTATATAGAGTACGTGGGCGCATAGTGTTCCTTGTCATTCTGTGGCCTCTGTTTTTGTCTTGCTTCCAGTGCCATGAGTATGACTTAGCAGTTATCGGAAACTATGTGACATCATGCACAACAACATCTGTGCTACATCACACAGTCAGTGGCAGATCCAGAAATTTTGGAAGGGGGCCGAAGACATCCCCGTCGTCATTTATCGCAAATGCACACAAGGACATAGATGTCTTTTAGGCCTATACGAGGAAAAGGCGCCTTATTGAAAAAAAATTCTTAGGCCAATACGGGGTGGCCGCCCCCACCCCCTTTGAATCCGCCACTGCACACAACTAAACTTAGCATTAATACAGGTTGCAAAAATATAGGCTACAATGAAAAATTCAAGTCATAGACTACAGTGTATTAAAAATTTGTAATCATTGACAAATTTCAAGAATATTAGCTTATTCCATCTAAGTACAGCTACAGTGACATAAACTTAACAACAAACAACTCTCTTGTTTAGTGTCGTTGTTGTTGCAACCAAATGCGGAACAATAAAAAGGCATTATGATAAATGCGGAACAATAAAAAGGCATTATGATCGCAGAAAATATCTCTTAAGTTATATAACGCAATAGTAGTACACAAATTCACAACATGCGTGTGTCGTGTGTGAGTGTGGTACAGGCAGTGGGAGACTCGTATAAGAAGACCCAAACATATTCATATAACTAGTCACTACAGTCTCGCATTATTGGCAGCTTTTTTAAATTCGGTGAATTTTGTGATTGTATTATGAGTATTTGCCGTTGACTTGCATGCGACGCGCCACAAGTTATACTGGCGTCACGTGACAAATGGTGGCTGGCAGCTGTGCCGCTGCAGCGGCTAGGGCGTCCAGTCTAGCTATTTTATTTATAGGTCTGTGGTCGGCTGTCTCGTAGAAGTGCACGTAACTGCTTCATAGAACAGCTATTGATAGTAGTAGGGTTAGGATTAGGGTTAAGCTGAGTTTTTGGTGACTGTTAACCTATTAATTATTAATTGTTAGGTTACATATTCTGTGATGGTGATTTTTCTGCCTAGTTACGTTCATTTCTACAAGAGAGCCCACATAGTCTGCCATGGAGTTGAGCATTAGAACATAGGAAGATGGTGTTGTTGTTATTATTTTTTACCTGGGTTCAAAAATTAGACAAATATATATTAATTGTCTTGCAGTGTACCCTACTGTGGCCAGCTGTTACCAACAAAACCATCACGTAGCAAAGCCGAATTTGATTGTTGCACCTCAGCAGAAATTATTGTTGTTATTATTGTCATTATTATTTTATCAGAGGTGCACAAACGGCAATCAGAACTCATTGACAAACCATCTCACAGTCAGTTAAGTCACAAACAGGTCCAGCTAAATATTATTTTTTTTTATAATTTGCTGTTGTTTAGTTGACTAGTCCACAAATTCTCCAGTCCACAAGTTATCAAGTTATTGAGTTGACTGGTCTGCAACTTGACTGACTGCGAGTTGGTTCGTTGGATTATTGTCCAATAAGTTTGGAGTGCGCAAACCTTATACATTGTACACATTTCTCAGAAGATAGTAACAATGAGCAAGACAGAAAGATGACAAACTCAGCACTCACAGCTGCTTAGTAGTCAATGGTTAGGATCAACATACAGCAACTTCACATCTAGTAATGACAGTACGGAAACAAATAAATCTAATCAGTTTAGTACAATAGAAATTTATTGTAATCAATACACAATATACTTTGATTAAATTTTGTGATTGAGCTATAATCAATAATATCTTTGGTAAACTGTACCAAGTATGTAGAACAATGGACCAGAAAAGTTATAAGAGATGTTACATCTAGACTGCTCAAGAAACAACTTTAATCTATGGCTGTGAGTAGAGTTGATGGAGGCAAATCAGAAAAAGTGTTTTGTTTTGCACGTTAATCATTTTGTATGTTGATGATGTGCAGGAATGGGTGATCAGTGGGGTGACTACAAACATCGGGACAAGGTCAGGGACGGTGTTATCTTCTATGTAAAGTACCTCGGCAGTATTCTCGTCAGCGAGCTGACCGAGGAAGGACAGAGTTATGGCGATGGCATTGGTGCCGAAGCTGTCAAGACAATTGTTGCTATGGTATGTAGTGTATGGTATGGTTTCTTTGCCACTTTGGCCATAAGCCCTAAATTATTATGGATAATGGAAGATATTGCATTTCAACAGGAGACGAGATCAAGTAGCTAAATCTGGCATGTTCCTGTTTGTAAGGTCATATAATTCTTAAGTTGCAGTTTGTAAAATATTGCAAATTGTTTAAACATAGCACCTACTATAGTATAGTAGCGGTATGAAGTAGTTGTGTTGATGATGCTTGTTAACTTCTGTTCCCGTGTACATGAACAGGCTAAGGCAGGTGGTAAGAAGCTGCCACCTGCGTCACTAACTGTGTCACCAGCCGGACTGCGTATTATTAATATGACGTCTGAAGAAGTTATTTCTGATCTTGATATATACCGGTCAGTTTCTTCGTTACTGTGTCGTAAATTACTGTTTCTGTGAGAAAATTTTCTGTATTCAGTTACAGTAAACTGTGTGTGGTCAAGAAGTCTGTTCTTCAGGCAATAACAACTTTTGCCATCAGAGGCAGAAGTTGTTTTTGATAACGAGTTAATGAACTTGCATGGTGATCCACTGGTTTTTATTGTTGATTGAGTTTGCACTTTTCCTTTAGATCAACAATATCCACTATTGGACTATATAATATTTTAGCTGAACATTTTTGTGGACTTACATTGTGACGGTTGGTTATAGGTACAGTTTGCTGACATAGTTTTGAGATTCAGGGGAAATTGGGCCATGACTTTTGATATAATTTGCCCTACATTTAAATTAAAGCTTATATGGTGGTGTATGTATGCTAGTACATTATTCAGTTAAATCGGTTCCGAGTGTTGTTTATCTGTGTTACTTGTTGTCATGTCATATATCTGTTGCATTTAGTCGCGATAATTTATTGCTTTCCGTCCTTTACGCAGTTGCAAAGTTTATATAGGTGTTGTAGTAATTTTATGCTGCTGTGCTTTTAGAATTTGTTACTGCACCGCTGACCGAGCCAACGACCGTGTGTTTGCTTATATCGCACGAAACCGCGAGAACGAGACGATGGAATGCCATGCTTTTCTCTGTCCCAAGCGCAAAATTGTACGTAACTCCAGTGTAATAAACCACATAGTACTCTGTGTTGTTGTTATTGGAGCTGAAAGGCAGCCGCATCCTCTTTTCCGAATGTCATAAAGGTGTGTGCAACGGTGCACTTGTGCGGGAGAAAAGAAAAGTCGTTGAATGCAATGCTGGCTGCTACTCCCACTTACAACAACATTTGTAGTGACTATGACCATGGAAGATCTGAAACGTCCACATTTTTAGATATTCCTGCCTTCTAGCAAAAATGACCAAGTATAATATCTGGTTATAGTAGAGGCTACACTGGCTTGCACTACATTTTAAAATTATGTTGTAAACTTAAAACTTTGCTGGGTTACTGGTAGGGGTGTACCGAATAGTGGTTTTAGACTATTCGGCCGAATATGAATAGTTCTGTGAACTATTCGGCCGAATAAGAATACGAATAGCGTTGCCGGCTGAGAATTTTGACGCTGCACCTGCTGTTCTGATATTTACCACCTCCTAATGTCCCTCGCTAATTACGGCTGTGCCTGCATGCTGTCTAGCCATGACCCTCTCCCCTTCATTCGTCTCCCATAATCAGGCGGTCTGAGCGAGAGCAGCTGGCATTGACTGAGTGAAGTCAGCCATAGACGTCACTAGCTGCACTATACATGTACAGACTAACTATTCGTATTCGTTCTGACGACACTATTTGTCCTAATACGAATGCACTATTCGACACCAAAGCGAATACGAAGCGAATATTCGGTACATCCCTAGTTACAGGTGAACTTTACAGATATAGGTCTGGCTTTGTATAATATTATGTCCGTTGTCGACATTGCTTTATGGGTATTTAGTTGGTTGGCAGTGCAACATTTACAGGGATGAAAAGAGACATGTTCTCTGCTCACCCTGTCGTACGAGATGTGTTAAGTACATTCTAGTGTATATTGGTTTTGCAAGTAATGAAATATTATCCTATTATTTTTTTCAGTTATTACTCTTGAGATAACGGTTCATGCTGTAATATGTGATTGAGTTGTGCGAATGGTTGGTGTGTGCAACAGGCGGAAGCAGTAACACTAACTGTTGCCGAGTCATTTCAAATCGCAAAGGACATTTTGGAGAAAGAGACTCCAAGCAGCTTGTCTACCATAGCATGTCCTGCTACTAGTTCTGAGTCGCCTCAGCAGGCATGTGATCTGTTATTCGTGTGTTCATGCTTGTTGATATAATACAGTGTTGACTACTGATTTTATACTTGGCTGATATTTGTGTATTTGAATTGGCTGCTTTTGAGTATAGTGGAGTCGGACCGTTTCAGTTATGTCCGGGAGTTTGCACTGTGGCTTGAAGATTGGTGGTGTATGACTGGAAGGTTGCAGGTTCACTTGTTGCATAACATCTCTGGCTGTGCAAGTTGTTTATATAGTGATCCTGTAGAAGTTGGTGCCCAGAAGAAGTGGAAGGTGACTAGACATTGCGTATGACTTCTCGTCTCGTGTATGTGGTCCTGTAGATACAGCCAGTCTTGAGGGTTATAGGCATTTGATTTTATACACTATTTTGTCCTTCAGTGCTTTGACACTTTTGGTTGGGCTATGTAGCCTGTAAAAATCATCTCCAAAATGAACTATTGTATCGAGTGAACGTTAAACCCTACTCCCTGACTTGATGGACTTGATGGGCGAATAACTAACAGCTGGGGTTGTCAACTGCCCCCATGTAGCCAGCAATAGTAAAGCTGGTATTTTACTAGCCATTAGTTGTTGGTGATGTGTTTTAAAAAGTTTATAGCATTTTTGTGCAAAACGTCAGTTTAATAAATGGCGATGCAGAGATGATAAACTTGTTTCCTGGGCTGACTTATGTGGATGCGACTTTTGTCTCTGTTGCTAATAGTTGTAGTTGACTGAATTAGGTCTTGTCGCACAGGTCATAAGCCTTCAGCTGATTACATAACACATGTTACATAAGCCTTTCATTCGTTACGTTTTGATCTATTAATGCATTTTTGTGGGTTTTTTCAGGCATCTTCCAGTGGTGTCAGTATAACACAGTAAGTCTTTCATGTTGACAGTTGCTTTGTTATTATTGCACGAACAGTTGTTAAGCGGAATTTTTTGTCTTTATTCTTATTGGTAAGAAAAATTTGCTCTACATTCTATGACTAAGAACTCGGCCAATTTTTTCTTGTCAGATTATTGTAGTGTTCTTTGGCTGTTGCTAGTACAGAAAGATGCTTGATCAAGTTGCTGTGACTGTGTGCATTCTGCAGAGAGTGATATGCAAATTGCAATGATTAAACTGTAATTATTTATTACATACCAATTGTTGGCACTAGATATTAATCATACAGTATTGTCTGCTTGTGATGAAGTGATACCCATCTGAACATTGCAGTAAATTTTTATATCTTTCCACGTGGAAGGGTTATCACGTATTAGTAACAGACAGGTAATTAACAGATAATTTGCTAGTGTCAGTGCAAGATGTGTGTGAGTTAGTGACTTTAGGGCATCGGACTAGGTCAAAGGTTCAAGTCTCACCCCTGCACTGCTATTTCCAAGCTGTATAACTTGATACCAGCTAAAAGGGAAGCCGTTCTCTTCAGTACCGTGTCGTACTGGCCATGCATCACAGACTTTGTGGCATGGTACATCCACCTACGACCTCAAAGGCCAGTGAGAGGAAGATCTTCATTGTGAACAAAAAGCAATGCGAGACGAGTTGGTTATTTATGCCGCTGGTCATCCATTACTGAATAGGAGATGTACAAGACTCCCAGGGTGTATCCGCCTCTGAAATGACCTATATTGTGTCAGGTGGGGCATAAAACTCTGCTCACTCACTCAGGTGAGCACCGCATGTGTTGTCCTATATTAGTACTATGACGATTTTCCCTTTGCATTTAATTTCAGGGTGTTAACAGTGAGTATCCGGAAATTGATCCACTGGTGTGTTGTGGTTCTAATCAGGTCATCGTCGGCCTGCACAGTGGTTCCGCTGATGCAGGAACAGCAGCTGCGATACGGTGAAACGCCGCATCGTATGGCAACTCCCGACCTTATGATGTTTGAAGACAAACTGTCTCCAGGCCAGAGCACATCGTCGTATTCCGAATTTTTATAATTGCTCAGTTGTTGCGGAGTGTCGTCGTACGTGCCAAATGGCAGATGGGGATCCATGCTAGAGCATAACAAGTCCTCCACTGATCGCCGAACTTTTTCGTCTGTGCAAACAGCCATTTGCTTGGCTCAGTATTATGCACTCGTTTTTTTTGTTGCTCCGGGAGAAGTTCACCACGTAGCGATTTCTAGATCTAACGCTGACCCTAACCCTACCACTAAACAGTCCACTAGTCACATGTTACAAGTTCACTTTGTGTTGTGTTGAGTGATGTCAAATCAAATCAAAAAGTCTAGATTATGGCAATGTAAGTGCACAAAACACAACAAGGACGCCCAACAGGAAATAAAAGCTGTGTGTTTCACTGGAATAAGTGGAAATTGCTAGGTGGTGAACTTAACCCGGAGAGCCCGCATTTTATCGCTTGCGTATTTGGTAAGCAATACTAACAATCTGTGCATTTTGGTTGTTGCCACTTTTCGTGCAGTTGTACTTCCGATTTCATCCATTTTCTGTTTTTCACTGGTCAGAACATGTGGACGTTTGTTTGCTGTACTAAATAGTGTGCAATACCTGAAATTGGCGCCGTCTCGGGTATCACAATACTCGATACTACTTCATGATACCAGAAATGCGCTGTGCATTATCTCTGTGTCGTTCAGAATTTACCAGTCTCACACTCTAGCAGCCACCAAAAATGTGTGTATGCTTGTCTGACTGTGACTATAGCTGTAGCCTGTTGTGTATTGCAAGGAATGTGAGCCTGCCTACTTGTTATAGTTGTTACTGTGTTTGAGACATAACTGACAATCGGCGTAACGTGACCAATGGAAACTGAAGTGCAGACTGCAGAGCATGGTAGTACCACGGTTTTGAAGGTGCACGGTTGGTACAATTTTGCGAACAAAGGGACGGGGGCAAAAATTTGGACCCGCCAGCTTTTGCATACCTGCGGGTGTGGGTGGGGGGGCATGAACGTTTACTTGCACCAAAAGAAATTACGACAGTGGTATTAGCTGTGCGGTATCGTCGATAATTGCACACGCTACTTTTTACTGCTACAATATACCGTGACCATGGCTGTGCTGGCATCATCACTTAAGTATCAATTATAAGTATCGAGGTATCACAGGTATCGTGCAACACTAGCTGTAAATAGTAGCAGTTGTGCTTGTCGAAAGTGTTCAGTAATCCATTTGGTTTTCATTGCAGACCTGAATTACTTCATTAATCGTAGTAGTTTTGCTGTGTTTTTTTCATATAATGTCACGTCAATTCAATTGTAATTATTACTTTCATTAGTGGTAGTCTAGTGTAGCAGTATTAGTAGAGTAAAATTTCATGTTCTGCTTGATGGATGGAGATGTGGTGTAATTGCTGAACAGATTACGACATTGCTAATGAAAAAGTGCTCAAATTGAAATGGACCAAAAATTACTAAAATTGCTGTTTGTTGGTAAGTTTTTGTTGACTTTCAGTTGAGTGGGTTTCTACATCTTTATACGTTTGTTTAACCGAGTGCGTAATGATGAACAACCACAGAATGAAGATGCGGCTAAATGTTTTGCTGCTGAAGCTGTTATCAGTGTTATTTCTGTACGCTTGTGTATTTTTGTTGATGAATAGGGAAAGTACTGATTTGGTGCTATTCAGTGGTGAAATGTGTTTCACTGTTTTATGTTAATGCAGTCACATGCAGGGTTTGTCCATCGTTTACACATGTACCCTTCTGTTTCTGCTTTTGTTTCGCTGTTGGCTGACATGAATATGGATCGTAGATTACGGCTTGATCGCAGATTATAGTGTTGTACTCGCATTGTAGGCATAATTGTACTTACTATGTTATTGCAGGTGTAAAATCGACGCTTGTTGGGCCAGCAGTATTTTCTTTTTCTTGCATTGATTGTCGACTTCCTTCAGTGGCTTGTGCATCCTGCTGAAACTGTTGTGTATAGTACAGGGTGCGGCCAAAAAGTATAACCACTAAATTTTTTTTGCAGTTTTCTTAGCAGTTGTTCGGAATTTGAATGCGAAATTTTACCAGTGTCATTGGCGCTGCTGTAACACAGTTAAATGAACCCCCTTGCTTGCTGTGGGTTGGTAGCTGGTCCATCCCTTTTAGGACCATTATGAACACTAAACAATGTGAGACGAGGGAGTTATCTGGTCATCCACTACTGAATGGGAAATGTACAGGACTCCCAGGGTGTTTCTATTCCCCAAAATGTAAACTAAACTATAACTTTAAAGGGCACAGTGTAGCCTTATTGTGCTGAAATGGTCGTTAAAATCCAATCAGCTACCAATCTGTAATCCTGTATACCATAACTCTTATCAGCACATAATTAGCTTACAGAGTTTTGAAGTTATTAGCAAGCGATTTCTGAGAAAAATGCTAAAAACGGTATACTTTTTTGCTGCACCCTCTACGTGCAGGACAACAAACTGCTGTGCAAATTTCTGTAAAATGTAGCAGGTCTAGTGTCATGGTTGTAGTGTAAAAGGTATTTGCTGTCTGTGAGGCTGCTTTTCCGGAGATACTGAGAATAGGATGCTTTCCCCCGTTCGAGCTTGGATGTAGTAGAATAAATCAGCCTCCATTTCCTGACCAAGCGTCATACGAGGCAACTAAATCATGGACACGTTACGTGGTGTTTGGTGTTTCCGCATATTTCTTGGCACTCTTTTCCGCCTCCGAAATGACCTATATTGTGTCGAGTGGGGCGTTAAACTCTACTCACTCTACTCTACTCTCTTGGCACTCTTTTGTTTACGTTATGTATGGGTCAACATGGTTATCCTCTCAGTTCATTGAATTTACTGTCCTGTGTGTTGGTTTTATTGCTTTTTGAAGCTTGTACAATAATTATGATTAAAATTCTGTCGGCTGGGCTTTGTTGACTAGGTGGTTACGCACAACTTGCAGTCACAGGTAAACTTGCATAATCGTAACTCGTTCCCCAGTGACAGATAGGTCAAAGTGGCATTTTGTGACAAATATGCTGATTGCATTGTTGAGCTTTTTAATATAGAGTGTTGGAATGGCAAAACTTTACACAAACACAGTCGTACATGCTGCAATTAATTCTGTTGATCTTGAGTACAACGTTTCTGAAAAATTTTGTACGGATTACCAAATTGATGCAGTATATACTGACTGACTTTGAAAAGGCCTTTGATAAGGTACCACATAGAAGATTCCCCCCTCGCCTCCATTTGACAACATCTAAAGTTATGGTGATTGTCTGGAGGTTAAGAGGGAATATTATCGGAACTGTTTTATATATTGCCGACGTGCTACCTCTTCAATGCGCACAGTTAACAAAAACAGTTCATACAGCCCGGTTGGGCCTTGAGTTTGTCTTTTTGTGTTTTTTAGGTTGCATGATTTGTCTTTATGTTGGTGTATGTTTTGTTTTACCTTGGACAGATGAGTCATTTCCCTTCATGTTTTGGCACTGTCGTAACAAACTTAAATGATCCCCTTCGAGCTTTTTGCTCCCTCGTTGCTTCGGGTTAGGAGCTGGCTCCATCCCTTTAAGGGCCATTGTGAACAAAAAACAATGCAAGACGAGGGGGTTATATATGTCGCTGGTCATCCACTACTGAATAGGAGATGTACA
>Ga0209568_1000808_pt1 | contig 11340 bp, 7 predicted proteins | sample WorMetOlspDAHAB2_FD_187406 | JGI IMG/M metagenome (GOLD analysis project Ga0209568, IMG submission 187406) | Marine gutless worms symbiont microbial communities from Max Planck institute for Marine Microbiology, Germany - Olavius sp. DAHAB.2... ...
AGGTTGGAATGCTAGAAATGACGATAATTAACGTGATTTTTCTAACAAATGTCGAAAAATGGCCTATCTTTCTCGTTACACAACTACTTATATATAAACTGTGCTCAAATCGGCGTTAAATTCTAAGCAAACAACCACAGAGTGTCTCAAAAATTGCACTGTTGGGAAGTTTGGCGATAACTCTCTCAAATCGTAACCGATTTGCGAATGTTTTTACCGCTACAAATAGAATGAATTAGCTAGCTGACAAACTTGTTTTTTTTTCATTTTGCCTATGACGGTGAAGAAATTTTGCAAATGGGTTAAGATTTGACAGTTAATGCCAACTTTCCGCATGAAGTGCACGTTTCTGAGACACGGTGTATAGGCCCTACATCGTCGATAGAATGACATCGTTGTAACAACGTGTGAGGCCACAACGTGTGTGGCCGTTTTCGTCTGATCAGAGATCGCAGTTCTGGCGTTATTAGCTGTGCATGAGAAACGAAGCCGCGTGTGTATGGACTGCGGCAGGCGACTGAGAAGAAGAAGAAGAAGAAAAAAGCGAACACATAACCGGTTGAAAGACGTTTGGTCGGCGACAACGTACAGGTTGGTGCGCGAGTAATTGGTCCAATTGGAATCCGCGCTTTGGTTGTTCGATGCCGACCGCAGAAGCTGTGAAGCCCACGTGCATTTTTGGAGTGGCTCGAAAACAAACGTTTCAGGAATAAACGTTTGATTGATCGATTTATCAACGACAATCGTCAGAATTATTTTGTCATTTGGGTTCCTGGTGTTTTTTAGTTATATAGGATACACCAAAACAGAGACCACTCTTTTTTGCAGGTTTTATTGTGGATTCACTTTAGTTCTCAGAGCTGATTCAAATAAATTGATTTCATGTTGAACATGAAGTGACCTTGATTTTTGCCAAATCATGCATAGATTCGATAAATATTTATGAAGTTACACTGGTGAAACAAAGAGGCTTCACTGTTTTGCCTATGCCTTGTAGCAGACTTGGACATGGATTGGATCCATCCATGGATTGTATTGTATTGGATTTGAGAGATCAACCCATTTGTAAATGAGTGATAGTTGCAGCACAGTTTATGCTGTTTCTTTCAAATTATAATGTACGAACTTTTAATTATTCCGGTTTTACCATAATCAACAGCCAGCATTAGAATAGCTATTGGCACATAGTTTACGCGTTCGATTTACTACCAGATATTTATGGATTGATGTGGGTGTAAGGTGTGAACATCCGGAATGGATTGGATTGGATCAGCAACAATGGAGACACACGTCCAACTCTGCCCTGTAGACACAAGTGGACAGACGTCACAAACTGCAATCAGTATAGTTGTGCGCCTGACAGAAAAAGTCCCGTAATTTAGAGCTGACAGCCCGCGATTTAGGGAATAATCCGTCTCTCGTAGCATCCAATTGCTCTAATCCGCCTTACGTTAAGCGCATCGAGCTAGCCGGCTGATTTTCTCCATAAACCCCCGAAGTTACGCCGCACATCCGTCGTTTCTCTACATTGTAGGCACACGATGTTGTCGTAAACAATCTTAAATATATTGAGCTTCGTGGGCGTACACGTAACAGACGTACACACAAATAAATGAAGTAGATGCGAGTAAACAACAAATACGGAAGAATGCACACAAATTGACACAATACAAAGATCGGTTTGAAAAAAGTGAAACAGAAATAAACTCAACATTCTACTGGCAAGAAAAACATTTTGGATACGGAAAATTATAAAGAAATTTATGGAAATTTAATCGCAACAGGCCAACGAGACAAAACCGTTGAGATAAGTGTTGAAATCTGACGCGTATACGGTTTATTTTTCTCGTGATGGCGCAGACATTTTGCTAACATCAGGCAATGCTGGCTATTCTGTATTTTTTAGGCCTACAGCGTTGGAAGTCTGCCTCCTGTAAAAATATCAAAATCTTACGGTCTGCTGGTAAGACGACATTCGAAAATCGGCGCTGCAGTGAATAGAACTTGCTCAATGTTAAGCCTGAAACAACCGTGAAACGTTTTGCGTTGTTGTAGCGTTTTCGTTTGGTGTTTTATTTCTCATGTGCGACATATGCAGTTTTAGTTTCGTCGTCGATGTATCTTGTTGACGGACTCGATCTCCGCCATGCTGACACCAACCGTTCATGCAGCCTGTCCACCATCGGCAGCCACAAGCCGAGTCCTTCAGTGGGCCCAGTGCTTTTTTCCAATTTTCACATCTGGAATTGCCTCCCCCTTGACAACGCCGTCTCAGAGTCGTCGACCAGCTAATTTCGCAATCATCCCAGACATTGCTTTTCGACGACTCTTTTGTTATTAGCACACGACTGCAAAGTTGGACATGGATTGGACTCATCCATTGATTGGATTGGATTGGATTGGGTGGGACGACTGTGACCCAGTTTTAATTAGTAATCATTGCAGCACCATTGATGCTGTTTCTTTCAAATTATGATTTCTGAACGTTTAACTATCCCGGTTTTACCGCGATTAAAACTCAGCATTAGAATGTGGCACAAAGTTTACAAGTTCTATGTAATATAAGATATTGTATGGATTGGATAGAATTTGGTCTGCAAAAATGGACCCATGTCCAACTCCGTGTTACGATTTAAGTCGTAATAATTTGGATTCCTCGGGGCCAATATACAAAAATCCGTTTACTAAAAATCCGTTTACGATAAAAATATCAGTACCATGTCACAATTTCTTACGGAATTAAAAAAACGACAATTGTACAGTATGGCCTCACGTGTAAATGTGAACCTCGTTATTTGTTGGTGTCAGACAGTCAGTCACTCGCTACCATGTCTTATGTTCCGAATGTCTAAGCGTGTTACCTAGACATTCGGAACATAAGACATGGTAGCGAGTGACTGACTGTCTGACACCAACAAATAGCGAGGTTCACATTTACACGTGAGGCCATACTGTACAATTGTCGTTTTTTTAATTCCGTAAGAAATTGTGACACAGTACTGATATTTTTATCGTCATATCTGCACGCATGCGCTACTGTGCGGAACTCTGTAGGATACACCGCGGCACATACAACGTTCCTTTGTCTGTACACTCTCAGTGTCAAATTCCACCTAAGGGACAAACCGACAAAAGACATGTCCGTTTGTCTTTTTGTCTATTTGTCTGTTTGACACTTGGTGTTGGACACCAGGATTCTGGAACTCTTTCGGCTGTGCAGTGGCGGATTTAGAGGGGGCAAGCCGGCTCCGCCCCTCCCCTTTGGGCGACGGATTAACGTCGTCACTCACGGTACTCCTGATATGTGACAACGGTATACTGTTTTATGGCGACACCATCGCCAGTCTATCTCTTCAAACACGTCTTGCAAAGCCGACAGTCACAAGGCTGAACATGCAAGCAGATGTTCGCCGACTCGAGTAAAGCAACATTTCCATATTATAATAACAGTCACAGGCACATGCACATGAATGCTTCGATTTCGTTATCGAAAAAGCTGAACATTAGACTGATGCTGGTCGGCCTGCCTGCATGGAGGAGAAAGACTGAAATGCATAATTTGACATTAAATTCTTTAATTCTGTCTTTCTCCATGCAGGCAGGCCGACCAGCATCAATCTAATGAGGTCTAGTTATGGTGTTGTCATTTGCACTTTGGTCATTCTATAGCTAATGCTAAATTTTGCTCGTTCTACTGTAGAACACTGTACTCAGAATATTCAAAATAACTGCCGCCAATGGCTTTCTGACAGCTTTAGAGTGCACCAAATTGGTTTTTGGTCGGGGCTCCGCCCGGACCCCGCTGGGGGAGCTTACAGCGCTCTCCCAGACCCCCTAGCTGGTCAAAGGGGGCATACTTCTAAGGGAGGGAGGAGAGGGAAAGGGGAGGAAAGGGAAGGGACCGACCCCCTTACGCAAATTCCTGGGTCCGTCCCTGCTGTGGGCTTACATTTTGTTTTAATGGTCTGAAACAAATTTCAAATAAAACATAAATACAGTAAATATACGATGCATACAGCGTTAACTTCTGGTAAGAATAGTACTGGAAATTATAATTTTGACCTAGTTTTATTGTAATATAATTAAAGTGCTAAAATTAGAGTACGTGACTATGTCGGAAACTACTGAAAACAGCGATAGAAATGTTCGTGGCAATGACACGCTGCACCTAATAGTGGCATGCTTGCTGCTGAATCCGAGCGACATTACTGTGTACTGTATACATTTCGTCTACTTCTGGACATAAGCGCTGACCGCGTTACAAATGTTGGAGTGGCAGAGTTGGACACGGCTAGGATCCATCCATGGATTGGATTGGATTCGGTCGCATGACTATGACCTTCTGTTTTTCTTATTGGTCTATCACTTTGATATTAACAGATAAATATGCATGGCCTATTGTGCTTAACTATAGTAAGCATACAGTTGATGCTGTTTCTTACAAACTTATCATGATTCCCGGTTTCCATGTTCCCCGACGCCAGTAGTAATACTCTTTTTATTCATAGTCGTAGTCATTACCGTTTCCGGACAGGACAGGGACACTGCGGCACATGTCGAAAGAAATGGGGTCCGACAGACAACGAAATGTGTGTCTGCGGCCGACATCCGCTGACCAAACTCGACAGTGGTCTACAACGTCTACGCACTGCAGGCGAGGCTGCCGTTGATTGGCTGACGTCATACGGCACATAGAAGCACACGAAACGTACAATACATTACATTATGACTTAATGAGCTTTTAAAAACTATCCTCGGTTATCCACAATTAAAAGACAGTATCACAATAGTTAGTGACACAGAGTTTGCGAGTTTGATTTAACACCGGATATTTTATGGATTGCACTTGATGTGAACACCCGGATTTCATTTGATCCATAAGTGGAAGAATTAAATTGGATTGGGTCTGGTAAAATGGAACCATGTCGAATTCTGGGTGGTTACCAGGTGAGATGTTTCTACAGAAGATTGATTGATCGGAGTTTAACGGCACTTTCAGTACAATGAGGCTATAGAGTTTATAGTTTAGTTTACGTTTTGGAAAATGGAAGCACACTGGGAGTATTGTACATCTCCTATTCAGTATTGGATGACCAGCGACATACATAACCACCTCGTCTCGCATTGCTTTTTGTTCACAATGGCCCTTAAAGGGATGGAGCCAGCTGCTAACACACAGTAGAGGGGAGGGAGCAAACAGTTTGTTACGCCAGCGCCAAAACATGCAGGGAAATGACTTAACTGTCCAAGGTAAAACAAAACATAGACGAACATAAAGATAAATCATGCAGCCTAAAAAACATGAAAAAGACAAACTCAAGGCCCAACTGGGCTGTATGAACTGTTTTTGTTAACTGTGCCCATTGAAGAGGTAGCACGTTGGCAATATATAAAACAGTTATGATAATATTCCCTCTTAACATCCAGACAATCACAAATCATAACTTTAGACGTTGTCAAATGGAGGTGAGGGGGGTTTCTATAGATCGAGGTAAGTTGTTATGCATTTAGGTGCAAATGACTCGTTATCGTCCCTCTTCGTCGGTCCCAGTTTGCCAATAATCAGTGGCGCAACGGTAGTCGTGTTAGGATTGGTGTGTGTGCTACCTTTTATTTGCCTTTTATTTTCTAACCACACCAATCTTAAATACGTAAATGGATGGGGATTGTATGGGGAATTTAGGTATAAATGTAACCCTACTCGCTGGCCGCGAATCACGAGGCAACAGGTATAATTATAAAGTGTATATTATGTTAAACATCAAATAACAGTTCAAGCGGTTTCAGACATTAGTATTTCCCAAAACATCGCACATTAGATTATACGATTATACGATCGACATCGACGCACACATACCGATAGTAACACTGACTGACGTCACCTTCACGTCTACGCTGACGTGACTTAACCTAAGGGTGAACGTGACGAGAGCTTTCTGCTCCCGGTTTATATACGTTTCTGCCGTTCCTAAATGCCGGACGGAGTGTCAACGGTTAAGTTTGGTTACGGAATGATTAATAGCACATCTGGATCTCTCAAGGATTCTGCTTCAAAGGTTGGATTTCGTTTAATGGCTTTTAAATAGCTTTGCTCGGGTAATTGGCCTGCGAGAACACAAAAACTACAATCACATGACTGCCTACGTGATTGCCGACGATTGTGTTCCGCAAGATTTATATCTCTGTGTACGTAATCAGTGCTCACGTACTGTCGCTAGTGTTAAGGCTAAACTACATCTTATGTTAAGGCCATACTACATCCTTACAGATAGTCTAAAACTTCCAGTAACTTACTCATCTCTATCACGTAACCTGCATACTAAATATACATAAACCAAATAACATAATATAATATATAATAAAAATGCAACTGTTTTCACACTTCTAAACAAAAAATCACCGACTCAAACTGCAGCTTTAACACACATGTTCTAAGCTCTTTGTCGTCTCTAACAAAGTGCTATTACTTCAGGCAAAAACATTCGCAAACATGCAATCTTTGTCAGACGTGCAGCTCAAACTAGGCGCGCATTCGCTACATTCGCTCATCGTCAGCGTATTCATACTCCGAATCGCGTTTTCCAACGAATATCACAAACGTTTGGAACATCGAGTGCGCTACTTTGCGCCTTTTCTGCATGGCGTATCTTCTACCACCGCTGCGTTGAGACCGATAACGCTGTGTTTGTCCGAACCGTCAAAGATGAGTACGGTACAACGAGTCGCGCGGCAAGAATGGTTTAAGCTACAATTCGTCTACCGCGTGAAAAAAAACATCATGTAAATTAACAACATACACTGTAATTGGCGTTCTAACTATCAATAGCAAACGACGACGACAGAGCTGTACGATGTGAATGCGCCAGTTACACGAATCATGGAAAGGTAGTTCTCATCAACAGTATCACACTGCGCAGAACAACAAGAAGATCTGCTTAACGGCTTTATTTAATTAAGTATAGATTATATTATTTTATATATCAATTTACTCCAAAACAAACGAAAACTTCAAACCGCGATGCATCCGAATTACTATGCTCTTGACTGCCATGGTTTGCTGATGCATACACAGCGTAACTTCAATTTTTTAATATCACCGAAATACGACAAACTGCGCAAAACATTTCTACAGCAACATGTAACACAATGCGCAATATGGGTGTAGTATATAGGCCTGTAGCAAATGAGCTTAAACAATAAGCGTCCGCTGTAAGAAAAGATTAACTGACGACTGACGTGATGAATCATCATCATCAACATAAACGAATGTGATTAACGTGGCATAAAATGAAAATGGCTACCAGACCACGGAATATATAGAATACAGGGGGCCTATACAAATTCCGTCACCGTGTCACTATACAAATTTATTATTATATTTTATTAATTTTCGTTCCCATTGTAATTGTTCAAAACTTAACTTTTTGTACTCTAAATCAATTTTGTTAACCATTCGATCATATGCTACTCTAGCTTAAATGTTAGGAAAACATGGTCTTGTTGCTCAGTTAGGCCTGTGTTTGTTATTTATACATGTATTTTATCGGCCATTAACAAAACCCTTGGATGGCGCTTACGGTGTACCCTTACATGTAGGTTCAGCGGAACCCCGGTTAAAAACCAGTGGTCTACAGTACACGTATACTGTATAATGTAGGGTGGAGGTATTTATTACACGTACTTACAGTGCAACTCAACGTACACACTTGACTGATATTGTCCAATGCAGAATATTCATGCTATTGTTATTATGACGTGCGGGGTAGCCAACAAGATATGTCTTATGACTCCTCTCCCTGAAGTAGCGTGCCACAAAAAAAACACAAATATTGTATAGTTGATCGGTTGTGGCAAAATAAAATTCTTTTTCGTTTTCTTCTTTTTCTGATCCTATTTTTTTCGGGGACAACCCCCGCCCTGCCACTGTCACTCGTAGTTAAAGTGCATGGTTTCAGGCGATGGATGGAACCGGTTGCCACTATCGACACAGGGAGCATAGCAAAAAGAGGGGGGGGGAGCGGAGGTGCCGAGCACAAAGCGCAGGATCAATGACGCCGACCGACGAGCGCATAATGGACAAGCGTGCCGCCGGGGGGAGGGGGCGAGGGCACTTGTCAGCGCCTATGCCCACCCGTCGTCTCACCTGATCATCGCCGGGATTACTGCTTCCGCTTTAACCCTCTTAACCCTTTCAAGTGCGCCGGCCAGCAGTTACGGCTGCCGACTCGTTAAGCCGCTTCTAAAGCATGGAGACTGAGACCCACTATTACCAACCGATGTAAAACAAAATTACGACATTTCCCGCGAAAACGGCTGAAACGATCGAATGTTCTCCCGTTGTTGTGTGAATTTTCTGCGGCGAAAATTTTCAACTTTCGGCGGAGAAGCGCAAAAGCCTCTTTGACCGTGTTTCTTTGCGGTTCTCTCGAGATTTCAGCAAAAAATCGCGGACATCGTGCAGCACGACAAGCCAATGCAATTACTACGAAATAGGCTATAGTGCTAATGAGAAAAGTAATACTGAAACGGGAATGTGTGAATGGCAGTGTGACAATGATAATCGAAAATAATACAAATACGTGCGCATAACAACTAACCAACCAGACACTTAATCTAATCCTAACCCTGACCCTAATCCTAACCTTATTACTAAACAGCACATAATACTGAACATTCAACTAAATATAGTCACAGGTCTATGCGTATCCAGAGAATTTCATACGAAACAATGTTATTGCACCGTTTGTATCGACTTCGATTGTGATTGTCACACTGCCGTGTTCCGTGTTGAATCGATGCCGAAATGTGTCGAGAGACAATGTTCGAGCTGCAACAGCGATTTTTACATAACAAATTGGGGAGAGGAAGTGAGAGAGGGCATTTCGATCCTCACCACCAGAGTTGTCCCGCCAGTTGCACAATATGGCTCAGTGTTATTTCAGCGACGGTATGTATAATTAGATACATAGGTACTCGGCGCCAATATTTGTTTGGTGGCGCCCCAGAAGCTGGTTCAGAATATGACATTGTTCGGCACGAAGTCCACAGTGTTGGTAATTTTCTTTTTAATGACTGCTTTTGCCCCACCTGACTCTATTCCAGCGCATCTTAAAGTCTCCCAATGGCACTATAGAAATCCGATCAGTACTATTAGGCTGGACAGGCAAAGGTTCCCCAGTCAATAGGACTGTAGACGTGGCTGCTCATCTCCCTGTCTTGGGCCTTTGAGTCTGTATCGCTGTATGTGGTCTAAACCTGTGACGCATGGCCAGTGCGACGCCAGACGTACGGTTACTTTCCTAGCTTCAGAACATCACCGCCCCTACACCAGTACAAAATTATACTGCTTCGTGACAGAAGTAGGCATGCGTCAGCGGCTTGCCCAGTGCTGTGCTCGACAGCGCAGGTGAGACTAGTATGCCTATCCGCACGACCCCGGAGTGAGAGTGAGAGTAGTTTCTTAACGGCACATCAGAGTCTGGTGAGTGGTTGGTCTGAGTCATTAGATTCTATAACCAACCACCTTGCGAAGTTACAGTTCGAGTCACCATCCGTATCGGAGACCTCGGACGCCGGACACGATCTCTTGTGCTGTTGTCTTGTCGCTGATGAGGTAGAGTTTTTGGTATTCATAGTTTTAATGAAGTTTTCGACCCCAGAACCAGTAGTTAAGGACTTAGCAACTGGTTTGGAGCACTAACAACTGACTTAGTCGTTAAGCTGGCAAATGGTTGGATCGTCGAGTTTTATCAACTGACTTATAGTGGTATGGACCGTTAGTATAACTAATTTTAATATAATTTTAGATTTTATATATGCCTAACTATAGTATTGTTACTGCTTTCATTTTTTTTACTTAAAAGCGTTATATGGCCTAGCATTATTACTGTAACTCAGCGAGCACCATGTTGGTCTTGCACTTTTGGTTTTTGGTGTTACGGCGCTACAAATGACTGAAAATGTGCATTGAACAGCCTGTCGGCAGCTGTCCGAGACGCACCGTCACTGCTGACATATTTTATAGAATAATGTTGTCTCCGTTTGGCCGAAATGCGCATGATTGTCTCGTCTATTTTGACGTCTCATGGCGTGATATTTTTACTTTGGAGCTTAAGACGATTGCGTGGTCTAGTTATAATCTTTCACTTACTAGTGACAAAATGAGTGCTGTGAATCTGTTATTGGAGTTACTGGATGTTAGAGCCAGACATTTGGAAATTTCTGGTTATAACACTAATGAGATTGATTGTCTTATAAGTTATGTATGTAGTGATTGACACTTTCTTTTTCTATTATTTTCTTCTCATTATTCTATATCGTACTATGCTGTACGATATCATTCTAAATAAATAAATAAATATCAACACTTTTGTTTCGGTCATCGGTTGACCGGCAGTGGATAGTTTACATTGACCGTTCCTGTTCTCGTTGGAGTTTCCGAACTTTCGAACTTATCATTGCAAAGTGCCTCTGCAATGCTGTTAGCGTAATGCGTCACTTTAATCTCTTCATCTGTAATAAATGAAATGATTGATTGATTTAGTTAGGCCTATATCTGGTGCCTACAAGATTATGAACGACTTATCAACTATCGACTAATCAACTATCACTTGCTATTTACCCTGTTAATCAAGAATCATAACTCCGAAATGGGTCATATTATTTAAGCTGTTAGATAATGATAGCGTCTTCTTCATGAATGGTAAGTTGTACCACACTTACAATTAAACCGTCGTTAGTCGTTAGTTTGTCGACGACGACAGCGTGATAACCTTAACGTTTGGGATGGTATCGGTTTGAGATTTTAGCAATCGACGACGACGGCTAACGACGACGGTTCCCGGGACTAGTACCGCGACTCAGGCGTTCTTGTACTAGACCGTTGAGCTGCATTATGTTATTAGGACTATATTGTTAAACCAAATTGAGACGCAGTATCAGTTAAATCGTATCACATCTAGTGTTGTAAAATTTCATGAAATTAATTTTGGACTGAAATATTTCTTGAAATATTTCAAAAAAATTTTCTGGTTCATGTTTCAGAATTTGCAAGAAATTTTTAAATATTTGAAGCTGAAATCGTGCGTTTCTCGTCACAACACCTGAATTCAGAGAAAGAAAATTTCGACTGGGGACCGTCAACCCCTTAGACTTCCCGCTTCGCCTAAAATCGTTCCATGCTTCGAACATAGTATCCACTCATGGCATGTGATTGTCCACTGAAGACGAACGATAAATGGTCGTATCGCGCTCTTCAACACATATGACGATCGCAGCTGGTGGTCGAATCGATTAAGTGGTATCGACAACAGCAATTAACTTTTTTCGCGAAAGCGTTAA
>Ga0209568_1000809_pt1 | contig 11339 bp, 7 predicted proteins | sample WorMetOlspDAHAB2_FD_187406 | JGI IMG/M metagenome (GOLD analysis project Ga0209568, IMG submission 187406) | Marine gutless worms symbiont microbial communities from Max Planck institute for Marine Microbiology, Germany - Olavius sp. DAHAB.2... ...
GCTGCTCGAGCCCATCGGGAACATTCCGCCGGTCGAAGCCGAGGAGCTATACGACGCCATGATGGACACCAGGTCCGAAGCGGCGTAACTCAAACTAAACAGCCTCCGGCAATCCCGGGGCGGTTCAGGCACTAGTTTCTTCGGCAAATATACGCTGACCTTTGCGCCGAGCAGCATGGACCGACCATCACGTCACACAAACCCGGCACTCAAGGGCGGTTGCATCAAAGGTATGAACAAATCAGGTGTCTACGATCTTCGGCTCGCCGAAGTTAGATACGCCATACAGAGACTGCGGTCGTATCCATGGGTTGGCGACATTATTCTCGCCGGCTTCAGTGAGGGTGGTGCAACGACACAAATCTATGATGGTCCTGAACCATCGGCAAAAATCATTCTCGGGGTCGCCTGCTGGAGTGCGTCCGGCAGAAATCACCATTGGCATGGCGTTGCCGGACCAATTCGTCCTGTACTCTCCATTCGCGGCAGCAATGACTACCACATGCGAGACACCGACGCCGAAAATCGCCACTGCGGAGAATGGACCAAGGGGTGGCCCGGTAGTCGTTCCGTTGTGATCAAAGGGGCCGGACACGCGGTCCTCGAACACGAAGAAGGGGTGCTGGCGGTTGAGCAGTTTCTTGCGACATTGGGCGTTAGCAAGTGAATTTCACCAAAGCTGTTTTGAGCCGCCACCGTGTTGCCGCCATCAAATAAATAGGCAGCTTCAAATGGACAAGCGATTTTCCGAGTAGGGTCACTAGCGGAGGACCGATACTCCAAACCAACACGGCCGCTTTCCCGCCCAGTGCCGACGGACTCGCGCCCCGTCCCGCGCCCCCCTACTCATGCAACACGTAATGATACGTCTTGTTGATGATCTGCCACTGGCCGTCGACCTTGATCAGGGTGAGGAGGTCGGTGAAGTACTTGGGCGGCACCGCCAGTTCCACCTTCGCCGTGGCGGCGCCGGGGCCGGCGATGTCGATGGCGACGATCTTATCAAAGCGCGGCGCATCGGTGCTCTCAGGCGAGGCGCGGCCCCCCACCAACTCCAGGTACTGCTGCTTGGTCATGGCCGACATGTCGCCGTCGGTGACCGAATTGAGCCGGCCTTCGGCGTGAAAGATGCGGTCCAGCTTGGCCGTGTCGCCTTCGTAGATGCCGTCGAAGTAATCCACCAGGGCGGCGGCGATCTCGGCGAATTCAGGGGCGGATTTCGGCATGATGTCCTCCCGGTTTGCGTTCCTGTCTCCCATTCTAGCAGATGGCGACGGGGCTTGAGGGAATCAACGGCCGCCGCGTTGGCAGGTTCGCGGCGCCGTGATAGGTTCGCCCCACGAAGAGGGAGGACCCATGCCATGACCGACTATCAGGGACCGCTGTCGCGGTTCACCGTCATCGATTTGACCCGCGTGCGCTCCGGGCCGACGGCGGTGCGCCACCTGGCCGACTGGGGCGCCAACGTGATCAAGGTGGAGGCGCCGGCGGCGGTGGACAAATCCAAGGGCATGGGCGGCGCGCGCAGCGGTCCGGACTACCAGAACATCCATCGCAACAAGCGCAGCCTGACCCTCAACCTGAAGGAGCCGGAAGGCCACGACATCCTCATGAAGCTGGTGGCCGGCGCCGACGTGGTGGTGGAGAACTACCGGCCCGACGTGAAGACCCGCCTCGGCATCGACTACGAGGCCCTGCGTGCGGTCAATCCGGGCATCATCCTGGCGTCCATCTCCGGGTTCGGCCAGGATGGGCCCTACGCCAAGCGCCCCGGCTTCGACCAGATCGCCCAGGGCATGGGCGGCCTCATGTCGATCACCGGTCTGCCCGGCCAGGGGCCGGTGCGGGTCGGTATCCCCATCGCCGATCTGTCGTCCGGCAACTACACGACCATCGCCATCCTGATCTCGCTCCTGGAGCGCGAGGTCTCGGGCGAGGGCCAATGGGTGTACACGTCCCTGCTGGAGTCCATGATCGCCATGCTGGATTTCCAGGCGGCGCGCTGGACCATGGCCGAGGAGGTGCCGCCCCAGGCCGGCAACGACCACCCCACCTCCATCCCCACGGGCGTGTTCAAGACCCAGGACGGCCATATCAACATCGCCGCCTCGGGCGACGTCATGTGGGCCCGGCTCTGCGAGGTCTTCGAGGACCAGGGCATGGCCGAGAACCCGGACTTCGCCGACGGCGAAACGCGTTCCGAGAACCGCCAGGCGGTGAACGCCGCCATCGAGGCCCACACCCAGACCCGCCCGTCGGCCGAATGGATCGAGGTGCTGGAGGCGGCCGGCGTGCCCTGCGGCCCCATCTACAGCATCGACGAGATGTTCGCCGACGCCCAGGTGCAGCACGTGGGCATGCGACACCCCGTGTCCCACGGCAAGCTGGGCGAGCTGGACCTGGTCGGCCAGGCCATCAACATGAGCCGGTTCCAACCGCGCACCGGGATGCCGACCCCGGACCAGGGCCAGCACACGGAAGAGGTCCTGGCGGAACTGGGCCTGGAGGCCGGCGAGGTGGCGGCGCTCCGGGAACGGGGAATCGTCTGAACCGGGAAAATCGCCCTTCGCTCCCTGGGCGGGGCGGGGGTTTTCATATTCATTTCAATGGCGTAACAATTTTTCCTGAATGGCGCCCGGGCTTCTGCTAGCCTGAAGGGCACCATGGCCCGCGTCACCTACAGGAACAGCGTGCTGGTCGATACGGCGCCCCCGGCAGCGGAGGCGGAGGCGGCGCAACGGGTGCGCCGAGCCATGCATGGGGTCGCCGAAGCCCTGTCTCAACAGAAGGCGGAGATCCGCCAGTTCAAGGAGACCATCGAAGACCTGGGCTCCGCGGTGCGGCGCCTGGAGGACGGTTGGCGGCGCTATGACCAAAGCGTCAAGCGCATCAACGTGTCGCCCCTGCGCCGCCGCGCCCGGCGCTTGGCGCGCATCATGGACACAGTCTGAAGGCCGGCGGAAAACCCTCTACGTCGGCGCACGCCTCGCCTATGATCGGCCCATGAGCAGCCAACCGGGAACCGTCGCCGAACTCTACGCCCATGCGGCCGAGGCCGGGTGCCGGGTGTTCACCGACGCGGGCGCCGTTGACGTGGCCCAGTTGAATGACGAGTCCCGGCGCCTGGCCGGCGGGCTCCGGGAACTGGGCGTCGGCCCTGGAGACCGGGTCGCCGTCTGGATGCCCAACGTGAGCGCCTACATGAGCCTGCACGCCGCCTGCGGGCGGCTCGGCGCCATCATGGTGGCCGTCAACACCCGCTTCGGCGCTGCCGAGATCGCCGACATCGTCGGCCGTTCGGAAGCCCGCGTCCTGGTCACCCAGCCGGAGGTGCGGGGCGTGGATTATTTCACCACCTTGCGCGACGTGGTCCCCGAAAGCCTGCCGGCGCTCCGCCACCTGGTGACGGTGGGTGGCGCGGCGGACCGGCCGCCGCCCTGGCCGGCGGTGGCGGTGGGCGCCTTCGAAGATCTGGCCGGCGCGGCGGCCATGGAGAAAGCCGCCGGCGGCCCGGACGATCTGGTCAACATCTTCACCACGTCGGGCACCACGTCGGCGCCCAAGTTCGCGGCGCATCGCCAGGCCGGTGTGGTCGGCCATGCCTTCGACGTGGCCGGAGTCCTGGAAATGAACGCCGGCAGCGTCAGCCTGCAGCTGCTGCCCTTCTGCGGGGTCTTCGGCTTCACCCAGGCCATGGCGGCGCTGGCCGTCGGCGCGGCGACGGTCATGCCCGCCGGCATCGACGCGGCGGAGGCCGTCCGGCTGGCCCGCGACCACGGCGCGACGCATCTGTTCACTTCCGACGACCTGTTGCAACGGATGCTGGAGGCCGCCGGGTCGGAGCCGCCGGCGCCGGCCCTGCGCTACTGCCTGTTCGGCGGCTTCAACAGCTGGCTGAGCGACCTGCCGGCCCGGGCCGAGGCCGCCGGCGTGCCCATGGTGGCGCCCTTCGGCATGAGCGAGGTGATGGCGCTGTTCGCGGCCCGCCGGCTGGACGAAGCGACGGAGGAACGCCACCGGGCCGGCGGCCGGCTGGTCAACGCCCAGGCCCGGGTGCGGGCCCGCGATCCGGAGACCGGGCGGCTTTGCCCCCACGGCGAGGCCGGGGAGCTGGAGATCCGCGGCCCCAACATGTTCGCTGCCTATTTCGGCGACGCCCAGGCCACCCAGGCGGCCTTCACCGAGGATGGGTTCCTGCGCACCGGTGATCTGGGCTACACGGAGGCCGGCGACGCCTTCACCTACCTGCAGCGCATGAACGACACCCTCAGGCTTTCCGGTTTCCTGGTGGCGCCGGCGGAGATCGAGGCGGCGGTGATGAGCCACCCGGCGGTGCGCGACGCCCAGGTGGTGGCCGCCGGAACGGCCAAGGGCAACCGGCCCGTGGCCTTCGTCATTCCCGAGGCCGGGGCGGCCATGGACGAGACCGCGGTGATCGGCCACTGCGGCGCGCGGCTGCCCAAGTTCAAGACCCCCGTGCGGGTGGTCCAAGTGGCGGATTTCCCGGTGACCCGGGGCCCCAACGGCACCAAGATCCAACGCACCCGGTTGCGCGAGATGGCCGAGGCGCTGCTCGCCGAACCTGGCTAGGCCCCTTCCGAGGCGACGGCCTGGGTGGGGTAGAACACCAGCCGGGCCGCCGGCAGGCGGACCTGCACGGTGGTGCCCGAACGGGCATCGCTTTCGATGTTCACCATGCCGCCGTGCATGCGGACCAGGGAGTTGACCAGGGTCAGGCCGAGGCCGGCGCCCTCGTGGCTGCGCTGGTGCACGCTCTCCACCTGGGTGAAGGGCTCGAAGACGTGGGACAGAAGCTTCTCCGAGATGCCGATGCCCGTGTCGTTGACGACGAGCAGCAGATCACCGTCCTCGGCCAGCCGGCCGCCGAGCACCACCCGGCCGCCCGGCGGGGTGAATTTCACCGCGTTGGACAAGAGGTTGAGAACGATCTGCTTCATGCGGGTCGGGTCGGCCGTCAACTGCGGCAGGTCCGCCGCCAGGTCGACCTTGAGGTCGACCCCGCCTTCCTTGGCCCGGCCGCCGATCATGGTCAGGCAGGTGTCGAACAGATCGCTCAGGTCGATGGCCTCCTCGGACAATTCGAAGACCCCGGCCTCGATGCGCGAGACGTCGAGGATGTCGTTGATCACGTCCAACAGATGCGTCCCCGAGCCGTGGATGTCGTCGGCGTATTCCCGGTATCGTTCGTGACCCAGGCGACCGAAGGCCTCGCTGCGCAGCAGTTCCGAAAAGCCGAGGATGGAGTTCAGCGGGGTGCGCAGCTCGTGGCTCATGTTGGCCAGGAACTCGGACTTCGTGCGGTTCGCCGTCTCGGCCTGTTCCTTGGCCTCGTTGAGCGCTTCCTGGGCCCGCTTCATGGAGGTCACGTCCGTGTCCGTGCCGGTCAGGCCGACGGCCCGGCCGGTCTCGTCGAACACCTTGTTGGCGCGGGTCGCCATCCAGCGGACCTCGCCGTCGGCGGTCACGTAGGAATACTCGGACGTGAAATCGTCCTTGGTGTCGTCGGCCAGGTAGGCCAGGGCCTCCTGTTTCTGGTAGTCCGCGTGGCTGGCCGTCACCCGGCGCCGGAAATCCACGAAGGTGTGGATATGTTCGCCCTCGGCGCAGCCGAGCATCTCCTCCAACTCGCGGGAGAAGGAAAGCGCGTCCGTCTCCAGGTTCCAGTCCCAGACGCCGACCCGGCCGGCGTGGGTGGCCCGGGTATAGAGCTCCTCGCTGCGCCGGAGCGCCGTCTGGCTTTCCTGCAAGGCCTGGGTCGCCCGGTCGGCGGCGGCCTTCAGCTGGGCCGGCTTGCGGATCAGGTTGTAGAGCAGCCAGCCCAGCGCCAGGGCGAAGCCGAGGCCGCCGACCCAAAGCCATAGGCGCCAGCGGAGCTGGTGGGCCGGGATCGGACCCGAATGCCGCGCCGCCAGTTGCCAGGTGCCGGACGGCAGGACCACGTCGATGACCGGGTTGGCGCCGCTGAACACGGCCCCGTCGCCGAAGAACACCTCGCCCTTGGCGCCGCGCCCGTCCTTGCCCCGGAGCGCGAACTCCAGGCCCGGCGGCGGCGCCCCCAGGCCGGCCTCCGCCAACAGGGGCGGCACGTCGATGAGGGTGATGGCGAAGCCCCAGAACTCGTCGATGCCCGTGTCCACGTCGGGCAGGAAGATGGCCTGGCGGGCGATGATGGCGGTGCCCCCCTGGCGCAGTTCCACGGGACCGACGATCAGGAGCCGGCGTTCGGCGATGCCTTTCCGGGCCATCGGTATATGCACCGGATCGGCCAGCAGGTCATGGCCCAGGGCGGCCCGGTTGCGCTCGTGGTTGGTGATGTAGGTGACCACGGCGTTGGGCGCGATCTGCAGGCTGAGGATCCCCTGCTGGCGGCCCTGGATGGCGTTGGCGTAGCGCTCGAAATCGTCCCAACTGTAGTCGGGCCGGGCGACCACGAAGGAGGCTAGGCCGCGGGTGTGATAGAGCCGCGCGTTGAGCGCCGATTGCAGCTCGTTGCCCACCGCGTTCAGTTCCTTACGCAGGTCGTCGTTGACGGCGCGCTTGGCGGCCTTCATTTCGCCCGTGTCGATGACATAGACCAGGCCGAGTATGGTCAGCCCGGCGAACAGGCAGAGAAAAAATGACGGTAGTCTGTCCACGCCCTGCTTTCCGATGTTGACGAGATGATCAACGGCCAGGGCGCCACGCTCGTGGCAGTCTCCTCGGGCAGCCTCCCTAGGCGACCTCCCTGGCTGGAAAGATTATAACTTAAGTATAGGTTCCGGCCAAGACCAAGCCGGCTTCAGCACATCTTCTTCAGGTCCAGTTCGAGGATGCCCTCCGCCCCGGCGGCCTTCAGGCGCGGCACCAGGGTGCGCACCTCATGGGCGTCGACGACGGTCTCCACCGCCGACCAATGGGCCTCGGCCAGACGGTTCACGGTGGGCGCATGGAGGCTCGGCAGCAGGGCGACGACGGCCTGCAAATTCTCCTCCGCCACGTTCAGCTTCAACAGCACCTTGTGGCGGGCGTCCAGGGCGGCCTGCAGAAGCAGCGCGATCTGATCGATCTTGCCCTTCTTCCAGTTGTCGGCGAGGGCCGACTTGCCGGCGATCAGCACCGTGTGGGAGACCAAAAGGTCGCAGACGATCCTCAGCCCGTGGGCCCGGATGGTGGAGCCGGTCTCGGTGATCTCCACGGCGGCGTCGGCCAGGCCCTCGACCACCTTGGCCTCCGTGGCGCCCCAGGAGAACTCCACCTTGGCGTTGATCCCGCGTTCCTCCAGGTAACGCTTGGTGAAGCCGACCAGTTCCGTCGACACGGTCTTGCCCTCCAGGTCCTCGACGGACGTGATGGGGCTGTCCTGGTCGACCACCAGGACCCACCGGGCCTTGCGGTTCGAGGCCTTCGAGTAGATCAGGTCGGAGACCACATGGACGTCGTCCTCGGTGCCGGTCTCCATCACCCAGTCGATGCCGCAGAGCCCCGCATCCAGGGTGCCGCTAGCGATGTAGGGGCCCATTTCCTGGGAACGCACCAGGGCGCACTCGATCTCGGGATCGTCGATGCGCGGGAAATAGTTCCGGGAGCGGGGCGTGATCCGCCAGCCGGCCTGCGCGAACAGCTCGATGGTGGCGTTCTCCAGGCTTCCCTTGGGAATGCCCAGTCTCAGTTTTCCGGAATTCGCGGCGTCCACGGGCAGGCTCCTTCAGCGTGTTCTCATGGTCGATGGCGCGGCACCATATAGGGCCCGGCGGCGACAATCAATTGCTCACGCTTGGACCTCCGACGGACGCGCGTTCAGCGGGCCTGGATGGTCAGCGGGTTGCACCAGATCTGTCCCTTGAGGACGCGCACGTTGATGCACAACCGCTCGCCGGTCTTGCGTTCGCTCAAGGGACCGACGAACAGGTTATGGACGACGCCGCGTTCCTTGCCGGTCTCATCCTTGCCCAGATCCTGCAGTTGGATCATCGGCCTCAGCGAGCTGAACTCCGCCGGCAGTTCCTTCTTCAAGTCCTCCCAGGCCTTGAGCGCCGCGTCGCGGCTCAGGAAGGAGGTCAACAGGACCCGGAAGGTGCGTTCCCGGCGGGCCAGTTCGAGGAAGAAATCCAGGCCGTTCAGCACCGTGCCGTCGCCGGCGATGGTGACTTCCTGGGAGTCCGGTTCCGCCAGCTTCAGGCGTGCCACCTGTTCGGGGTCGATGCGCAGCGTGTAGGTCCCCGGGACGACGAAGTCGAGCAAGTAGAACCCGTCGTAGGCGGTCTTCGATTCCTTCACCACCTTGCCGTCGGCGTTGACGATCTGGACGACGGCATCGGCCACCGGGTCCGACCAGTCGCCGCGGCGCCGGTACACGGTGCCGTCGATCTCGCCGGTGGAGACCACGGGGAACTCCACGTTGCCGGTGACGCCGGGACGCAGGATCACCGAGACCCCTTCGGGCAGGGTGACCCAGAAGGGATCCTCCAGGGTGCCGGCGGCGACGGCGAAGTTGACCGGCGTATGGACGTCCATGCCGGTGACGAAGGCGAAGCCGTTCTTGTCCGTCTTCGCCGGGCGCTGGTTGCCGTCGATGGCGAACTGCACCCCCTCCAGGGGTTCGTCGTCCTTGTCGAATTTGCCGTTGAAGTTCTTGTCCAGGAAGACCCGCATCGACATGGCCCCGCCGGTGGCCATGCGCTGGGAAGACACGGTGGGAATGAGCGGGTTCTGCGGGTCCCGGGCGGAGGAGAAGGAAAGCGTCATGGAACCGGCGATGTCGTTGGTGGTGGCGTAGCTGAGGTTGACGCCAAGTGCCGCGAACTTGAGGTCGCTGTTGAGGCCGGCGCTGATCGTGGTCACGGTCTCGTCGCCCAGGGCCACGTTGATGCCGCCGTTGGCGTTCAGTTGGTCGTTCACCTTCCAGTCGCCGGAAACGGAACTGGACGAGATTTCCGCCGTCGGCGACAGGTTGTAGCTGATCTGGCCGCGCACCCGGATGTCGCTGATCCGCCCGCCGATCAGCAAGCTGCCGTCCACCGTGGTGGTGTCCGTGTCGCCGATCTGGGCGAGTTGCCATTTCAGGGTCTTGGTGACGCTGGCCGCCCCGACGGCCGACGAAAGGCGGCCGCTCAAGGACGTCGTGGTGTCGCCGGAAACCTGCTGGGTGTGCTCGCCGGTCAGGTTGAAGGGCACATGGGCGAAGTTCTTGAAGCGCACGGCGCCGTCCATGCGCAGGGACGTATCGTGCTCCGTGGGATCGTCGGCGGTTTCGAACTGCTCGCTGACGAAATCGAACAGGCGGTCGTGCTCGGCGATGAAGTTGATGCCGGCGTACTGGGTCTGGCCGGCCAGTTTCACGGCCCAGCCCTCGCTCAGGTTGCGGACGATGTCGCTGCGGCCGAACACCGGCCCCAGGCTGGTCTGGCCGCTGAGGCTGGCGTAGTTGCGCCGCCCGTCGGTGAACGGGATGGAGGCGAAGTTGGTGGCCACGGAGAGGTTGCGGGTGATGCCTGTGGCGTATTCGGCGAAATACCGGCCCTTGCCCTGGATGCTCTCCTCCGACGGGTCGACGGCGTTGCCCAGGAGCAGTTGCTTCTCCTGCTGGTTGAAGGCGAAGGCATACTGGTGCTCGCCGGGCTTGACCTGGTCCGGCCCGACCCGGATCTGGCGCACTTCCTCGCGGAATTGGCCCTGCGGCCCGTAGAAGGCGAGGCGCACCAGGTTGACCCCGAACAACAGCGGCACGTTCTGGAATTCATAGCGGCCGTCGGCCCGCGAGACCCGGAAGTCCAAGAGCACCTCGTTGCGGTAGAGCTCCACCTCCCAGCCGACCGGCAGGTCGCCCTCCAGGGTGATGCGGTCGAACTCGGACGGCTGCTCCAAAGGCATGTTGGAAAGGATCACGCCGCGCCCCAGTTCCGTGTTGGAGATCATCGGCACCTGCGGCGTGGAGATGTCACCGAAGGCGTATTCCGTCGCCCGGAGCGCCCCCAGGAGATCCCCGTCCGGGTCCTGGCGGCCCAGTTTCAGCCGCGCCTGGGAGAAATTCTGCTCGTTGGTGCTGGCGAAGAACCCCTCGGCGCTCAGTTTGCCCAGGTCCCCGGTGATGAAGGTGGTTTGCTCGAACTGGGCGTCGGCTTCGTCGTCGGACTGGTTGAAGTTGAACCGCATGGAGGAATCGGTGATCGGCCAACTGATCATCTTGTATGGCATGGGGATGCGCGGGTACTGGGGGCCCTTGCGGTCCCGCTGGGCGAGGATCTTCTTGCGTTGCGCGTCCCGGCTGAGCCGGATCTCCACGGGCAGCGGTTCCCGGGATTCCAGCATCACCAGCAGGTTGGCCACGTCGATGTCCACATCCACCGGGAACCATTCGGAGATCAGCCGCGCGTCCACATAGATGTCGCCCTCGATGATCCCCACCAGGGCCGGGTTGAAACTCTTGCGCTTGCCGTTGATCACCGCCTGGCCCTGCTGCACGTCCAGGGTGAACAGCTGGTTCTCCTTGATGAACCAGCCCTCCGCCGTGCCCGATTCCGGCTTCACGTTGATGGCGAAATCGACGGCCCGGACGAACTCGCTGAGCGGCATCAACAGGCTGCCCTGATTCAGGTAGGCGGGCATGGCGTCATAGATGGGGAACTGGCCCAGGTCCATCTGGATGATCAAGAGGTTGTCGTCGTTGGGGGCGACGAACTTGGACGGCGCCGCGACGCCGCCCTCTTCCGAATCGTCCTCGATGGATTCCTCCAGATAGGGCTTCGGGAGCTCCGTCGGGGTGGCGGCCGGGAGCGGGGAGGGCACAAGTAAAAGGCTAAATAATGCAAAGTAATGAAAAATACTGGATCCGGGCCCGGAGACAAGCCGTCCCCGTTCGGCCCCGGCAATACTGATCCGGCCGTGTAAATCTTTTTTACTTCGTTCCCGGTGACCCTTTCCGATGATCCGCATGCGGAACCTCAAAGGGCGGGACCGGGAGGGTGCGTCGCCGTAGGCGTGTATTTCCTTGCGATTCCAAACCGCTGAGAGTTTCGAGGAAATACCGGGAACGGCGCGTGTGGGTCCCCGCACGCGCGGCGGCGCGCGCGACGTCGAACCCGGAGCCAAAGGCTTCCTGAGGAACGGCACGGTTCGTTCTCCCTTGTTCCCAGGCGCATTAACAGCCGTTAACACGTGCCTTGTAATCTAGGAACCAAGATTTAAGGGATGGTTAATCAAGTATTAATGGATGGTTAATACCAATCTGCAAAAACAATCATTGATGGGCCCAATCGCGTAGCCCGATGGACATGATCCTCCACGGCTGATCGACGAGTTGGTTCCATGCGAAGCAGCAGTGATCGAGGATGTCGTTGTAG
>Ga0209568_1000810_pt1 | contig 11337 bp, 14 predicted proteins | sample WorMetOlspDAHAB2_FD_187406 | JGI IMG/M metagenome (GOLD analysis project Ga0209568, IMG submission 187406) | Marine gutless worms symbiont microbial communities from Max Planck institute for Marine Microbiology, Germany - Olavius sp. DAHAB.2... ...
TTAGCCGCGAGTATTTGCAGGTGTATGAGTGGGAAGGGATATAAGAATAATATGGTCAAGTAGATAAGGGTCCACGGTGGATGCCTTGGAGCTGTTTGGCGAAGAAGGGCGTGGCAAGCTGCGAAAAGCCTCGGGTAGGAGCAAACATCCTTTGATCCGGGGATACCCGAATGGGGTAACCCATGCACCGGCAAGGTGCATATCATATGGTGAATCCATAGCCATATTGAGGTGATAGCTGGGGAACTGAACCATCTAAGTACCCAGAAGAAAAGAAATCAAAATGAGATTCCCTAAGTAGCGGCGAGCGAAAGGGGAGGAGCCCAAACCAGGGTAGTTACGGCAATCCTGGGGTTGTAGGAAGTAAGGTATCGGGGAAACCTGGAAATAGAAGAACGGTACTGGGAAGGCCGGCCAAAGAGGGTGAAAGCCCCGTAATCGAAATTTCCGGGAGTCTCTGCTTACTATCCTGAGTACGGCGGGACACGAGAAACCCTGTCGGAAACAGGGGGGACCACCCCCCAAGGCTAAATACGAAACAGCTACCGATAGCGAACGAGTACCGTGAGGGAAGTGGTGAAAAGCACCCCGGGAGGGGAGTGAAATAGAACCTGAAACCGTGGACCTACAAGTAGTCGGAGCCAGGACTTGTCCTGGTGACGGCGTGCCTTTTGTAGAATGAGCCTGCGAGTTACCATATCATGCAAGGTTAAGGTACTGTAGTACCGGAGCCGGAGGGAAACCGAGTCTTAAATGGGCGAATGAGTATGGTGTGGTAGACCCGAAGCCGAGTGATCTACTCATGGTCAGGCTGAAACTTTGGTAATGCAAAGTGGAGGGCCGAACACTAGTCTGTTGAAAAAGGCAGTGATGAACTGTGGGTAGGAGTGAAAGGCTAATCAAACTCGGAGATAGCTGGTTCTCCCCGAAATGGCTTTAGGGTCAGCCTCGGGTGTTTAATAGCGGAGGTAGAGCACTGATTAGGCTAGGGCCTCTCACAGGGTACCAAACTTATTCAAACTCCGAATGCCGCTATTCAAAGCCCGGGAGTGAGTCTATGAGTGAGAAGATTCATGGACGAAAGGGAAAAAGCCCAGACCGTCAGCTAAGGTCCCCAAACCATGCTAAGTGGAGAAGGAAGTGTGATTGCCCAGACAGCCAGGAGGTTGGCTTAGAAGCAGCCATCCCTTCAAAGAGTGCGTAATAGCTCACTGGTCGAGTAGTCATGCGCCGAGAATGTAACGGGGCTAAGCATGGTACCGAAGCTACGGACGTTAGATCATACAGTTGGAAGGTCAGTTGGGAAGTTGGTTGGAATAAAAGAGGAGGTGCGATTTCTGGCTGAAGAAATCAGAAAAAATAATTTTGCAGTTTCTGGATTTGTTCTATCACTTGCTGGGTTGTATTTGCGTGGTATCCGTTAATATGGCCAGTCAGTATTTTGGAAGTGATATTTCCATTAATAGGACTTGTAAGAACGAGAAGGGGTTATGGAAATAAGGACTTCGCGATTGCTGGACTTGTACTTGGGATAGTCGCGATAATTGCTATTACTATTGTAATCATTGTTTTTGCAGCTACTGCAGCTAGTGTAGTGGTGACATACGTAGAGATATTGGAGACATTCAAAGAGACATACGGACTGCTGTAATGGCAGTTTCTGCGTATTGCAGATACTATAGAAATTTCAATGATAGAAGCTTCAATTGACTTTCTCACTGTATGATTTAACGTGGTAGGGGAGCGTTCTGTAGGCCGATGAAGGTTGCCAGATGATGGCGGCTGGAGGTATCAGAAGTGAGAATGCAGGCATGAGTAACGAAAAGGCAGGTGAGATTCCTGCCCGCCGAAAGCCGAAGGTTTCCTGGGTAAAGTCAGTCTTCCCAGGGTTAGTCGGCCCCTAAGGCGAGGCCGAAAGGCGTAGTCGATGGGAAACGGGTCAATATTCCCGTACTTCTGGTAATTTCGATGGAGTGACGCATAGGGGAATGCTTCGCCGGGCGATGGTTGTCCCGGTTCAAGCGGTTAGGCGTTTTTTAGGTTCCGGAGGCAAATCCACGGGACTAGCCAAGCCGTTAAGAGTAGTGATCCTACGGGTGAACGAAGTGAGCAAACTCGTCGTGCCAGGAAATAGCTTCTAAGGTTAGGTTACCAGGAACCGTACCGCAAACCGACACAGGTAGGCGAGCGTAACAAGCTAAGGCGTACGGAAGAACTCACGTTAAGGAACTCGGCAAATTGCATACGTAACTTAGGGAGAAGTATGGCCTACTCAAGCAATTGAGAGGTTGCAGAGTCCAGGCCCGAGCGACTGTTTACCAAAAACATAGGTCACTGCGAACCAGCAATGGGATGTATAGTGACTGACACCTGCCCGGTGCTGGAAGGTTAAGAGGAGCCGTTAGCTTATGTGAAGCGGTAAATTGAAGCCCCAGTAAACGGCGGCCGTAACTATAACGGTCCTAAGGTAGCGAAATTCCTTGTCGGGTAAGTTCCGACCCGCACGAATGGTGTAACGATTTGGGCGCTGTCTCAACGTGAGATCCGGTGAAATTAAAGTCTCGGTGAAGATGCCGAGTACTCGTGGTTAGACGGAAAGACCCCGTGAACCTTTACTGCATCCTGATATTGATATGTGGATTATGATGTGTAGGATAGGTGGGAGACTGTGAACCTTGGTCGTTAGGCTAGGGGGAGTCATTGGTGAAATACCACCCTTTGTAATTTATGTATCTAACGCCAGGCGTGAAACCGCCGAGGCGGACATTGTCAGGTGGGCAGTTTGACTGGGGCGGTCGCCTCCCAAAGCGTAACGGAGGCGCGCAAAGGTTCTCTTTTCACGGTTGGAAATCGTGAATGAAGTGTAAAGGCATAAGAGGGCTTGACTGCAAGAGAGACATTTCGAGCAGGTACGAAAGTAGGTCTTAGTGATCTGGCGGTTTCCTGAGTGGAAGGGCCGTCACTTAACGGACAAAAGGTACTCCGGGGATAACAGGCTAATTTTGCCCAAGAGTTCACATCGACGGCAAAGTTTGGCACCTCGATGTCGGCTCATCGCATCCTGGGGCTGTAGCAGGTCCCAAGGGTATGGCTGTTCGCCATTTAAAGCGGTACGTGAGCTGGGTTCAGAACGTCGTGAGACAGTTCGGTCCCTATCTGCCACGAGCGTTGGATGTCTGAGAGGATCTGTTTTTAGTACGAGAGGACCGAAATGGACGAACCTCTAGTGTACCAGTTATCCTGCCAAGGGTATCTGCTGGGTAGCTACGTTCGGACGGGATAACCGCTGAAAGCATCTAAGTGGGAAGCCCCCCTCAAGATTAGACATCCCTTACCTATAAGGTAACTAAAGGAACCTGGGAGAATACCAGGTTGATAGGCTGGCTGTGGAAGTATGGTAACATATGCAGCAGACCAGTACTAATATTCCGTGAGGCTTGACCATATTATCCTTATATCATCCCCATCTCAGAAAAAATCCGGATCTATTCCAAAATATCTTGTACCCCATGGTCACATAAATTGCATGAACAGCCTGGTGATTATGGCGGCGGGGCCACACCCGTTTCCATCCCGAACACGGCAGTTAAGCCCGCCAGCGCCGATGGTACTGCACTTAGTTGTGGGAGAGTAGGTCGTTGCCAGGTTTCCATCCCCAAATTGTAGCGTTCAACTTCAGAGCTTATCGTAAATAGCTGCAACTTGGGGATTTTTTTGCTCAGACACTACCTCCAAATCCGGCATCGCGATTATACGGCCACAAAACCCGCCCAATATCGGACTTCTCTCCCACTCATGCTCACTCCAACTGACAGCTTTGTTGACTTATAATGCCCCGATATGGGATAGATTGGCGCATGGATAGCAACGAACGGCGGATTCTCGCATTTACGGGCCTTGGGCATTTCTTTACTCATTTTACTATGCTACTGTTTCCGCCACTGGTTACTACAATCGCGCGGGATTTGGGAATGGAGTTGGATGAAGTTTTCTCTGTCAGCTTTCTTATGTACCTGCTGTATGGAATTTGTGCCATTCCCTGGGGCTTTTTAGCTGATAGGTGGGATCCGAGATTCGCGTTGGCGCTTGGTATCATTGTCGCTGGTATTGGATTGATTGGGGCGGGTTTGGTTCGAAATCCGCTGATGCTTTCCCTTTCTCTCGCAATTGTCGGGATTGGCAATTCGGCCTATCATCCCACGGGCCTTGCCCTGCTTTCCAAGGGAATGCGGGTGAGGGGCCGCGGATTGGCTTTGAACGGAGTCTTCGGGAACCTTGGTATCGCCTTAGCGCCATTTTCTGCCGGAATCCTTGGATGGGTAGTAGGCTGGAAGATGACATTCATCCTCTTTGGGGTTGTGGGTATTCTTGGGGGATTGCTCATCCTGATGCTGCCTTTTTCTATCCCGCGGCTGAAGGATAGACAGCGAGGTGAGGGGGCCTCAGGGCAAAATGCCCTTGTTCTTTTCCTGATACTATGTACGGTAGTTGTTTTTGCAGGGTTGATGTACCGCTCGTTCACCCTTGTTTTGCCAAGTTGGCTGGAGTTCAAATTTACCGGCGGTTCCGGCAAAATAAGGGAACTACTCGAGAATTTGGATGAAACCTCAACAGGAATGGGTGTCGATGGACTAATGGCGGCATTGGCGACTGGCCTGACGATGATAGTTGGAATGACCGGTCAACTTACTGGTGGACGCATCGCGGACAGAATGAATTTGAGAAAGGCCCATGTAATGTTTTATTCACTAGCACTCCCATTCTTCCTTTTGGCCAGGCTGTTGCCCGGATGGGCCCCCCTGCCTTTTCTTGGTGTATTTGTCTTTTTCGTCTTTGGTATACAGCCCATCGAGAACAGTCTCTATTCGATGTTGATTCCGGCGAAATGGCGGTCATCCGGATTTGGAATCAAGTTTACGCTTGGATTTGGGGTGGGGTCTATTGCGGTTGCGAATATTTCAAAGCTCGAGCCGCAGATTGGATTGAATGGCATTGTCAGTTTAATCGCAGTCTTCCTGCTTCTAACTGTCATGGCCTCGCTGGTTTTGGTGCTTAGGAGCCGGAGGACAGTGATAAGGCATATGACTGACAAGATTGCATGAGAACGTGCGGGCAGGGTAAGGTTGTGAAAGGCGGCAACTAGGGCTTGGCGTTGCCTGGGACACGCCGGGCAATGCAATAGACGCAAACATCCGCGCAGGATGAGAGGCAGGTTGAATGGAAGAGTTGAAATTCGAAGGTCATCGAAAAGTTAGGCTGTATGGCAGGAAGTGGGAGATCTCTGGAGCCAAGGCCTGCTTGGTAGTTGTACATGGGTTTGGGGAGCACTCCGGCCGCTACTCGGACATCGCGGATTATCTTTGTTCCAGGGGAATAGGTGTTGTGGCGTTTGACTGGTGTGGACACGGACTCTCCGAAGGGAAGCGGGGATTGATTCTTCGCTGGAAAGATCTGTGGGACGATTTGGATTCCGCACTCTCTCTTGTCGGGAAACTCTACCCGGTAATCCCGATTTTTCTTCTTGGACACAGCATGGGTGGAACCATTTTGCTTGACTATGCTCAGAGCAGCGGCTTTGCACCCCGGGGAATGATTGTATCCGCACCCGCGCTCGGTACCCCCGGGGTGTCGAAGTTTCTATTGACCATCTCAAAGGTGCTTACCTTGCTTGCGCCGAAGCTCAGGATAGGTGTGGGACTCGATAGCAATGCGATGAGCCGGGACCCTCTGGAATGTCAAAAATACCGAGAAGACCCTCTAGTGCATGACAGGGTATGTGTTGGTTTTGGAAGAGAACTTGCCGAAACTCAGAAAAGAGTTTTTTCTCGCGCTCCCCTTCTTACTTCGCCGATTTTGCTTTGTTATGGGGCGGCAGATCGAGTTGCGCCGCGTAAGCCAATCGAAGACTTCTATGCCCAGGTTGGAGCTGAAGACAGGCGATTGGTGATTTTTGATGATGCATACCATGAACTTCACAGTGATGTTATCCGGGAAGAAGTGTATCGATTGTATGCGGATTGGATTCTCGAACGTGTTTAATTTTTAGATTCTTGATGCCAAGGCATGCCTTAGAAGGTTGAATCGGGATATACTGGCCTCATGAATACCTTTCACATCATGTTTATCTGCACGGGAAATATCTGCCGCAGTCCGCTGGCGCATGCTATCTTTGAGCAGATAGTGGATAAGAAGGGCCAGGGGCAAAAAATCAAGGTAGAATCGAGCGGTACCAATTCCTACCATAGGGGTGAACAGGCCGATTACAGAATGAGGCGAACCGCTGAGGGACACGGATTGATAATTACTCACAGAGCACGCCGATTATCCCGATCGGATTTGGAGAATTACGACCTTCTTCTAACTATGGATGAGGGAAATTTCGCGGATACCCTGGCCCTGTGTCGGACAGACGAGAACAGGGAGAAGCTCAGAATGTTTAGGGATTTCGATCCCGAGGGAGGGGGTGAAGTCCCCGATCCCTGGTATGGAGGTATGGAGGGATTTGAGCTTGTCTGGCGCATTGTCCATAGAACCTGCGAGTCCCTCTTTGATCATATTCATGGCATATTGACTGCATAGGCCACTCGTGCCTGATGGGTGTTCCAGAGAAAAATCGGATGCCTAGGCGGAGATGGCCTACCGGCGGAGGAAGAGAGTCCTCTTTATCAAATCTCGATGGGATGGTATCTAGAAGGCGGGTTCATATCGGGTTTAACTTGTTTAGTTCATCTTCACTGGATATAATCCCATGAAAAACAGACACAAGAGAGGCGCAAATTTGAGACTTCGACGGATTTTCTTCTTGGTCATCCTAGGAGTTCTGACTTTGACACCTCTTTGGGCAAATGGAGGGGACGAGGGCATAAGTGAGATTCCAGGCGATGAAGATGAGATTCATAATGAATTACCTAAGCGGATAGTCCAGGTTGGATCTTCGGCATTTCTTGTTACCAATGCGTTGTATTTGTTTCCAGAGGCCTCCTCTAGTCTAGTAGGCGTAGTTGATGGAACTCAGAGACAGGGTTTTTTCGCGGAAGATATAGATCCGAACTTCGCTAACAAGACAATACTGCCCAGGGGAGCGAGTACTGAGGCCATTTTGGCCCTGGAACCCGATGTGGTAGTAATGAAGGATTTCATGAAGAAACGGATGGGTGAGCCCCTGGAGCGAATGGGCGTGGAAACCCTCTATCTCAATCTGGAGACCCCCGAGGCCTGGATGGACGACCTGGATAAACTCGGCAGTTTGTTTGAAAACAGAAGAAGGACCGACGAATTGAAGGCAGCCATTAGAAGCAGAGTTGCATCCGTGGAGGATGACCTTGCCAAACTAACGGAAGAGAACAAACCAGAGGTATTGCTGCTCTACTGGTCGGTTAAGGATGGTGCGATGGCGCTTAACGTTCCACCCCTATCCTGGATTCAAACCCGTATGGTTGAAATGGCCGGCGGCATCCCCGTATGGGGAGATGTGAATTTGGGTGAGCACTGGACACTGACGAACATCGAGCAGATTGCACTATGGGACCCGGATGTGATTTTTGTGGTGGCTTATCATGTGGGTGTCATCGACGTGATCGAGACAATCAGGGCTAACGATACATGGCGACAGCTTAGAGCTGTGCTTAGCAATCAAATACACGCCTTTCCAGCTGACTACCACAGTTGGGATCAGCCGGATATTAGGTGGCTGCTTGGCCTAAAATGGCTAGCCCTGACTCTTCATCCGGAGTATTTCAAGGGCCTTGACATGGTGGACGAAACCAGAGCGTTCTACGAGGAAGTATACGACATGGGCGAGGCGGAATTCGACAGACTTATCCTGCCACGTTTAACGGGATTGGACTGATTTGCTCGGCGGAGAACGAAGGAAAACACTTCGATTTACAGCCTTAGCAATTCTCCTTATTGCTGTGTTTCTGCTCTCTCTGCTCTGGGGAAGATATCCTAAACCCGGATTGACCAGTCTGAACACCCTTAGAACTGATGACTTGGCTCAAACCCTGCTGATGAAAATCCGTCTCCCCCGGGCCGTGATGGCCATCATGCTAGGGGCCTCCCTGGCAAGTGCCGGAATGGTTTTGCAAACCGTTCTCGGTAATCCTATTATCGAACCCGGCCTGCTTGGAGTAAGCCAGGGAGCCGCTTTTGGGGCTGCTCTGGGGATTCTATTGTCGACAGGAACCTACTGGCATATTTCTATCCTGGCCTCGGTTTTTGGCCTGATGGGTTTGGTGCTTAGCTGGCTATTGGCACGAAGAATAAAGTATGGGGGAAGCATACTGCGTCTTGTGCTTTCTGGCGTGATGGTTTCCGCGTTTTTCTCATCGGGCCTGGGTATACTAAAATACCTGGCCGATCCCCGCAGCCAGCTTCCCGAAATTACTTTCTGGTTGATGGGAGGCCTTTCCGGCTCGAGTTGGTCTTCGGTTATCAGAACCCTGCCGCCGGTTGCATCAATGCTTTCGATTATCTTGTTGGTTAGATGGCGCGTAAATCTGCTCTCGCTGGATGACAGATCTGCCTTTGCTCTGGGGAGCAGTCCAAACCGGGAAAGGATTGCGCTAATCGTCTTCTCGATTATCGCCGTTGCGGCGGTTACGGCAGCTGCCGGGATTATTTCGTGGGCGGGCTTGCTTGTCCCTCATGTGGCACGGAAGCTCGAGGGCGCAGATACATCGCGTTCCCTGCCGGTATCGATGATACTTGGGGCAATTTTCGTGCTTCTGTGTGATGATTTTGCCAGGTACTTGCGGAGCGGTGAATTGCCCTTGGGCTTGCTGACAGCCCTCTGCGGGGCATTGATGTTCGCCATACTTATGACCCGCCGCGAGAACACATATAGTCGATGATTCGGGAAGAAGCAGATTCGGCCATTGTTATCGACAGGTTGGTTTTTTCCTGGCCGGATGCGGATTTTCCACTCTTCGAGAATTTGAATCTGCGTTTCCGCAAGGGGGATACCTCCTGTCTGATTGGTCCCAATGGCTCGGGGAAAACAAGCTTGATAGAGCTGATACTCGGGTGGAGACGGGCTGAGAGCGGCAGTGTCGGAGTTGGCGGGCAACCGATTGCCTCAATACCATCTCGTGGACGCGGACAGATGATGGCCCTGGTGCCTCAAGAGGAAAGAATTCCATTTTCCTACAGTGTACTTGAGTATGTGATGCTAGGCCGCGCGCCTTACTTGCCGCCTCTGGCTTCTCCGGGCAGGGATGATAGAGACTACGCTAGAAGTTCGCTTGACAGAGTTGGCATTGGACACCTGTCTCGGCGTCTCGTGCCCAGTCTTAGCGGCGGGGAGAGAAGGATGGTTCTGATAGCGAGGGCGCTGGTGCAAAATCCCCGGATAATGCTTCTAGACGAGCCTGTCAATCATTTGGATCCTGCAAATCGCGAACGAATCATCGAGATCCTAATCGATTTGAGAGCCTCGGGAATCACCATAATAATGAGTTCTCATGACCCGGATATAGTGTTCAGGGTGGCCGATAAGGTTGTGCTGCTGCGAAGCGGCGAGACTCCAATAATGGGCAGTCCGCACAAGCTGCTAACTTCCAAGCACCTAAGTGAACTCTACGGCGTTGTCGCCCGCGTTGTCGATGTCGAGGGTAGGAAACTCATTCTTTGGGGCAAATAGCAGGCTGCCAATTTTGGCAAATTAATCCCCTTGGTGGGAGAATCCAAATAGTCTAGCCCAATCGTAATACACACCGTTGGAAAATGCGTGGGAAATTCCCCATATACACCAGTCCAGGCACTGCGGCAAGCGCGGTTTGCAGGCTGAATATTTTCGATGAGAATCCGATTTCGGTGATCGAGCCCTATGTGCTAGAGTGCGATGCCATATTTCTCTGAAAACTCAGGAACCCAGTCTTCGTGCCTCCACTTGCCGAAATCGCCTGAAACAACTCCTGCATGCTAACGCCGATAACTCTCGATCGTATCTTCGATGGGAACCTTGAAACCAGAAAGGCAAAGTTCTCCCATTTTCCATCCGGGCCATCACAGATGAATGTGGAATTCCGCGTATCGCGAAGGAGAACGAAAAACCCCTCATGACGAAGAGCGAACAGAATCACTCGAAAGAACTGATAATAGTTAATAAGGGGGTAAATCGGGTTTTCATGCCAGACCTGGTCGAAAACGCTATATTCTTTAATCAGCTTCCAATACTTGCACCCAATATGATGCAGGTAGCAAGGCAATGATCTTTCGACGGATTTCTGCCGTTGCAATTGCCGTGGCCAAAAGTGGAACACCTTCCAAATTCAGCTTCAGTAAATCTGGCTTCGATGAAAAGGGATGGCTTGTGTCCGCTCTCAACAATCAGATCGATTGATGTTGAATGTCGGGGATCCTCATTGAAAATTTCTCGATTCTGCGCCTAAAAACGCGCTTTGAGGTCATCAACTCCCCAGTCGACATTCTTGCTTGCCATGACCTTCTGAAACAGTTCTAAGTCTTGTCTGGTTATCAAGGGCCCTACGAGATTGAAGAGCATCGCCTGGCTGCTCAGGCCGTTGTGCAAGTGTCTGCGGAGGGGGATTTTTTTCGCGACTGATTAAAAATTCACCACTTCTTCGAGGATGATGTTGGACGGCCACTGCTCCTTTTCTGCAAGGATGGATACATATTCTTCATGTACCTGGTATCCCTTCTTCTGAAAGAACTACTTCGCTCGTTCTCGAAGTTTTTTCTTAAATTGATTATATAAGTGGATACGGCCAGGATTTGGCTCGACTGCTGTTTGCCATGTGTCCCACCTTGTCACATCCGTTTTTTCTCTCTATGAGAGACAATAGCCGCAGGACCTGGTCGAGGTAAACTACGACCCATTACAGGCTATATACTAATGACTTGAGGGGCATCGTGATCAAGAGCAAAGATGTGTACGTATCAGAGAGATAAGAAATGAGAGATAGAAAAGCCTGGAGGTGGGTGTCGATGTAGGGTGAGGGCATGAAGCTTGTTTCAAACTCTCAAGCGCTTTCCCATCGGCACCGCCATCTTGTGCGGGCGATGCCGATGGGCGACGATGGTAATGAAGCGGATATTCTTTTTGCGGATCGGATCGCGATCCTTGACCGCCGTGATTACCGCGTCAACGAGCCGGACTTGTAATCCCCCCATTAATGACCGGCGCCATTTGTAGAGATTTTCAAGTGACCTGTTTCAGCATCTTTGGAGGCACTCCTCCAATTGCGGAATGTTGAAATCATCAATTACATTGAAGGTCCGAAAGATTCTGCCATTTGACAAAGCATCTGACATGAAATCCATAGACCAGACGACGTTGGGGCCTGGTGGAACATCCAGTGCGTCAGGCTTCTCCCG
>Ga0209568_1000811_pt1 | contig 11327 bp, 9 predicted proteins | sample WorMetOlspDAHAB2_FD_187406 | JGI IMG/M metagenome (GOLD analysis project Ga0209568, IMG submission 187406) | Marine gutless worms symbiont microbial communities from Max Planck institute for Marine Microbiology, Germany - Olavius sp. DAHAB.2... ...
TGGCGTAACAAACTTAAATGAGCCCCCTTCGAGCTTTTTGCTCCCTCCCCATTATTGCGGGTTAGGAGCTGGCTCCATCCCTTTAAGGGCCATTGTGTACAAAAAGCAATGCGAGACGAGGGGGTTATTTATGTCGCTGGTTATCCACTACTGAATAGGAGATGTACAAGACTCCCAGGGTGTTTCTATTTCCCAAAACGCAAACTATAACTTCTAAAGGCACGATATAGCCTTACTGTGCTGAAAGTGCCGTTAAACTCCAATCAATCAATCATACACAATATTGTGTCGAGTCTGGAGTTTATCACGGTCTCTGTAGTTGGCAGCCTGATCACCACCCTTTGGCACAGTGCAATGGTGAGATTCGACAAAATGCATTTTGGCATTGTGCACTAGTGCTCGTGGCACTGAACTTCAGTTGTGTTTACGACTGTAACATTACGACTTTCGTGTGTTTTGGAGCAGTTTTTGCTGGAAACCATTCTTTCGCTGTTGTTGGTTTAACATCCATGTCTGCTCGTTTTCAACCTTTTTGTGGAGACTGTGGGTTTGGGAGCTGTAGTCATTTCCTGACTGAGTTTCATAGTCAGTGACAACTGGGTTAGCTTTGTTTTGTTTTGTATGCTTAGTTATTTGACTCTTTCAACTTTCCCCCACTGTTCTGATTTGTTGCGAACACCACCTTTAACTAAACTATTGGTTGAAGAGCACCGAACTCTGTCTGTTGAAACCCATCAATCAACAATAGCTACACGACAGTGCTGCACCACAAGTCACCAGTAAGACCGGAAATGTTTCAGTGCTTTGCAGTTGATAATGCCCACTGTTACTTTGTAGAATGATCCCGAGAACGACCGGATGATTTCCGATCACATTCTGTCGATGCATCGATATCGTTCTCCAGGAGAACAAGATGGTGAAGGTATGACTCTGTTTTCTTTGACATTTAAAGGTAAAAGGTCTTCCCATGCAACGAGTGTGTTTCAGGGCTGGAGCTGATGCCAGTCTATAGACAGTCGGCCTACAGGTTATGCAAGTCATACACTCGGCAGTAGGCTGCTGTTACTTTCTGCCAGACCTGCGGTTACCTTCCTGTTCTTAGTGAGCAGTCACACACAGCTACATTGGCTGGACAGTCCACAACGTGTCCAGAGTCACAGTTCACCGGTGTCTGTGGAATAAGGCTCCTGATTGACTGCTGCATGCGTACATCGGACGTCTCAAGCCATCAGCGCCTTAGATCGGCCAACTGTCACCAGTTGACGGTTCCATGACACCGCCGCAGCATGTTGGGTCGTCGGGCTTTCTCTGTTGTGGGTCTGATGGAATGGAACTCGCTTCCAGACTCACTCGTGGACCCTGCTTGAAGTACTGAAGGCTTCAGATCGGCTCTGAAAACTCATCTTATTGCGGTGCAAAGGGACAATTAGCTCATTAGAGGCACTGCGTGATGCGCTGTACAAATCTGACTACTGCTACTGCTACCCATAGGCCAGCATGTACCGAATTATACTGATTTGTGACAGAGGCATGAGCAGCTTTGGTATTCCGACACCTCTTGATCAGCAATACAGAATGACGTCAAATTGATGGTAGTATTGTCAGAAGTTTTTGAATATAGTGATGTCACCTGACACCAACAACTATAATAAAAACTTCTCGGACCGACTCCTGCATTAAACTTAATGAGTGATGGCGACGAGATGCCAAACATGAGGCGAAGGCAGTTGCAGTATTATTGTGACAGCTTGAGGTGTTTACTGTGTTTGTGTTGACAACTGTACTTGATTGACACTGTTTATGCTGCCGTCATCTGTCACGTTTGTTAAAAATTGGAAATCGTTTTGCGTACATATCACCTGGGTTGTGCTGGAAAAATTAAAATTGTTCCCAAAAGGACTTATTATGGGATGTTAAACCTTAGTCAGTCAGTTTCTAGTACAGTGAATGTGTTATGGCAACAAACAGTCATTGGTGACGGTCAGTTGATGTGTTTTTGTGCAGCTCTGCCTCTTGCAAACTCGCTGGATCTTCTGGCAACTCATGATCCTGACGCTGATGACGACGCTGAAGAAGACACTCCGATCTATGAGAAGTTTGACCCACTGCTTCACCGAGATCGCGGCCGCAGCAAAAAGTAACGAGTCAGATGCATCGCTGTAATGTTTTATCCACGATGTGCTGTGACGCTTAATCAGTACGTGCAAGTAGATGAGTAAATGATTTGTATACTGCCAGCATCTGGTAATAATCAGGGTGCAGGAGGATACTGTTGCTTATCATAATGTCAGAGTGTTGTGGTAGGTAAAGGTCTCTGAGGAAATGCCACCCTGCACTGCAGCTCAGACCCTTCAGATCCAGCTGTACACCTCGATCAAGTGGCATATCCTGGTTTCACAAAGTTTAGAAGGGGCCAGAGCACCTTGCTGGCACTTTAATTAGCTTCCCAATGCACTCCCGCTCTGCCTTGCGGCTCCGGCTTTTAAGACTACTCTCATGATATCTTTCGTGTCAAAGGTTTTCCCACAAAGACCAGGTTGAAAATTTGTTTATTGTCATGGTTTTTGCATATTCTCAACATGTAATGTTTTCAGATTTCTCATTAATTTTAGTTAATTAGATTAATTAATTTCAGTTATATTGTTATTCAATCAAGTATACCGCAGTATACTTTTTAAAAGCATTATTGTGCTGAAAGTCCAATTAAACTCCAATCAATCATTTTTTAACCATTATATTATGTGTTTTTGTCCTTTTTTGTTTGTGTACAAAACCTATTTTTGTCTCATTCTGTGCAACATTTTGAACACTGAGTGGGTCGAGTATAAACCCCGCCCTTCCCTCGCCCCAACTTAACATGGTTTGGGTCATTTCAAGGATATATGCAATTCACACAGAGTAACATGTGGAACTGTCCTGAAATGTTTTTTCCATATGCTAATATTTTTTTCATTTACTTAAAATGTTTGCCATTTATGTGGGCCCATTTGCATCTGGATAAGTTTGCATTAGTAATACTCACTGACACAGAATAAGAGGCATAACGTAGTTTTTTTGTTATCTGGTTTAATATTTGCTCACAGACAGTTTTTGTTTGCTGCACAAATCTGATCAGGGACAGGATCATTAGCATGAAGTTCATGCGGAAGTATATCCACGTTGCAAAGGACATGAAGCCGATCTTGACGCGTGATGCTGCCGATGTCATTGCTGACGAGTACGCAAAGCTGCGCAACCACGACAATCTTCAACAGGAAAACATAGCGAGGGTATCTGATGCTGTTGTGTGTCGTGTGCCTTTGCTCCGAAGATGAAACGGCGTACAAACTGAATGGGCTTAATAGAATTATTTTATGTTGGTGGCACATGTCATGTGTACCCAGTTTCCTGTTGCTCTTCCGTAAGCCTACACTTTGGACCAGACAGGCCAGTAAGAAATAAAATGTGGGAAATGAGTGTTGTGTTGGCTTCGATATTTTTCTCTGTCCATTGCATTACAGTGGTACTCGAAAGGGAATCGTCGAATGATTAATTTATTTCAATTACTTTGCTGTCACAACAGACATAAAACATGTGGCAGTGACACAGTAGCAAGCAAAGCAGAGTCACAATCATTGGTTCTAGATCGGCCTGTCGTCAAATTTTGCGTAGTTTTTTAAATGGTGTTTTTACTTCGTAATATGCGGAAGTTGTACATATGTGTTGGTGACGATTGTTGGCGGATGTGCTGTGTAGACTCAACCCGTGACTGCTCGTTCCCTGGAAACCATGATTCGTCTGTCGACCGCTCACGCGAAATGTCGTTTGTCAAAAACGGTCGACGTCGAAGATGCACAGGCAGCTGTCGAACTTGTTCAGTTTGCCTACTTCAAAAAGGTTTAAATGCTTTTGTCTTTTACGAGAGGCTTTGATACACTGTGTACACTGTCCAGCTAAGCTCATGAATAACAACATTTCAAGCCACGGGCCTGACATTTTCAAAGTGTGTTTGTGATATTTTTAAATTGTCAAGTGTGGCAGAATTTATTTTTTGTGAATTTGATACGTATGATGCATGTGCAGATTTTAACATAGCAAAAACCATGTGTCACGTAAGATATTTTAAAGTTTACTGTGATATTGTTGAAGCTGTTGGTTGCATTGATGATTTTGGTTCCGAATCCGAATGCCCCTGGGAGCTTGTGTGATATTGTTGATGCAACATAAGGCATTGTAGTTAAAAATTGTCTAAGCAACTACTAGCAATTTAATAATTGTGTCTCTATCGCCTTAAGAAAACTGTGAATTCCTGCAAGTTTTGGCTGTCTTGTTTCTATACGAGTGAATATCATATTGAGGAAAGAGAACTGTTGCAGATCGCATTGTATTGAGGCGGATAGACGAGTGGTAGTTATTCGTGTGCATGTACAGTGTGAACAAATGTTCTGTCAACTTTGAACTTATTTCCTTTATAAAAATTAGTGTTAGTTACATTGCTTTTTTAGTTGTTTGCTAACACTATAATGACATAAAAGAACGCGGAAAAAGTCGTAAGAAATATGCAGTTGTGTTTATTCTTGTTGCAACACTGTTGTTGACAAGCTGCATGTGTGTGTGTGTGTTTGCTGTCAGGTGTTGAAGAAAGAACGGCGACGTCGTGGCTCTGAAGGCAGCGATGTGGAGGGATCTGTTGACGAAGACGAAGAAGAGATGGATGAAGATGGAAACACAGAGACCAGAAGGAAACGGTAATTAACGCTGAAGCCGCCGTTTCTGTTATGTCTTGAAATCAAGGCTTGAGCAGAAAGCCAGCATTTTTGAAACATTTTAAAAGAACTTCTGAAAATGACAGCAATGAATATGAGTTGTTACTGTCACACTTAAGGTGAAACACAATAACACTGTTGAAACATTGTTATGTTGTGTAAACTGATGGTCTTAGCTACTGAAAAATAAATTTTTCAAGTTTAATAAATGAATTCAGATATATAGATTTGAATACACAGTTAGTTGATCATGTTTTATAAATTAGCACTGTGTATAGTTTGTTCTGTCGGTTGAGTTTTACTAGTGGGCGAATTATTGTGTATTGTTGCAAATATTGTAGCAGTAGATCAGACAAACCACAGAGAAAAGAGCCAGGAGATGAAGGGTATGATCCATACGAGTACGATGACGAAGGCATTGACGTTGGTACGCAAGCTTGCTCCGTGTGATTTTCTTGTTAATTATGGACAGCACGTTTTCAAAGTTCTGCTTGAAAATGGTTACGTGTTTGAGATAATTAGTGAAAATGAAAGTGAATTTTTGGTATAGCGTATTCTTATGAAATAATCATCTTCCAATACACTATCGTCACAGACAGAGCGGAAGTACAGCCTATAGGCTGCAGGCTAGGCCCACACATGGGCCCAGGCCTGCGGCTAACAGCTATGTCCTGCCCTAATCTGCCATCTAATGGTGGCCACCCTCATTAGATTACAAACTAACAAACTGTTTTATAGTGTGTCTAAAAGTTGACCTGAGAGCTGGCCAAATTAGTCTGCCGCGCTTAGATTTAGTGGTAGTTGTTGTCTACAGATAACTGTATTAACAGTTATTCATGTCTTAAGAGTCAGTGCAGATGTATGTTGGACATTAGACTCTTCCTGTCTGTGCTGGATAATGTCATCTTTGCCAAGAAACAGTAACAGTTGTGTCAGTGTCGGTGGCATTGATGTCATCTGTGAACTGTTGCAGAGCCCAAACCATCAAAGCGCCGTCGTCAAAGCTCAGCCTCTGCAGATCGGACAGTTGCATCGTCTCAGGCTGAAGGCATCACTGTTCAACCGGAGAGGTATTTTGTTGATATGTACGAAATGCTCACTTGATCAAAAACCAATTATGAGGCATTGGTGAAAAGTGGACGATTTAAAAACTCTCGTGTACAATTTAAAAATAAAAGTAAATTTGCTCATTAAGTGTGTTGCCAGTTTTTTTGTATAAATTTCCTTAGTGTACGTCCTCAGTATGGAAATGGTCCTTTTGCTGTAAGAACTTTCTTCCACTACAAACGGCTAAATACCACGTTTGAGCTGCGTATCCTCGATTGATATAAAGACTGATAATTTGTAATGTTTTTGTTTTGAAGTTACAAGTGGCTGTTGTTTCATGCAGACTGAAGTCGTTCAAGTCGTCACTGTTGAAGTTGTTCAAGCAGGAGCACAAGCAATCGCTGACGATGGAGCAGATTCGGCAGCAGCTTGATGCCGACCACGCGGGAGTGGAGTTCTCAGATGCGGAGTTGTGGGCTGCCGTCGACAAGATGCAGGACGATAATCAGATAATGGTCTCCGACAACTGGGTCTTCCTCATCTGATGTGACATTTGTTGTTGCTGGATTGCCACAGCCTGCTTCCACAAATACATTGCATGCTGTTGTTTGTTTGCCTGTCCCAGTATACTTCACGTGCAGGCAAAATTACATTGGAAACAAGTACAAACGGTGCAATCGCATTGCTTCGTTTGAATATCTCTGCGTATGTAATTCACATGCCTGTAGTGCTTACTGTTATGTGCTGTTAAGTAGTTTGGGTTTGGGTTAGGATTATAATTGGTGTTGGGTTGGTTAGTGGTTATGCACACGTATTTGTACTAATATCCATTGCCATTTAACAGGCACCATGCAATAGCAGCAGAACAGGAACATAAAACTATGCCGCCATGTTGTACAGATACTTGGACAAATTGTGAGCTAAAATACGGAAATCTGAAAATTCTTAAACAAGGTTATTTGCAGACTGTGTAGCTGGACAGTGCAATTCCACACACAGTGCGAGTTCACGATATTTCTTGCTTACATTGCTGCAACACGCAGTATATCCCAACATGTCTGTGGTAATCATTGTCGACAGTTACATAACTGTCACCCCATGTATATTTTGATTATCAAATAAGAATTCTGCTGAAGTTTTTAGGGTGGCTTCTAGAGCTTTATTCGGAAATTTTTTACGAACTAACTGTGCATATTGATTTCATACACTGCATTCATTTTCATGATCACAAATTTGCTTAAAAATTGTTCGAACACGTTTTTTGTCTTGGAAATAACACTGACAATATTCATAGTTGTGTACAAACTATTGTGTGCTACTGTATTGTGCTGCGTATGAACTGTGTTGATTAAGGACAGTTGTTATCAATCCAACTGATAGGTGGTCAACTGGACATAGCTGAAGTCCTCATCCCTAACATCTGTTTTACAGACGGATGCCTCTTCTGCCACCCAAACAGCAGTTTTCACGTATAAAAGCTCATGGACTGCCAAGCTTCATTTACTCTCTGCAGTTTAGTTACAGTTCATTGTGAACATTAATTAAGCGTTATCCTTAAGTGAATCCATCAGTCATGCTGGGTAATAATTTTCTGTCATTCTTCGCTGGTTCTTGCCATATACTTTGCTACATCCCCGTGATCTGCAAATGTGTTGCCATTGTTGCCAGTCCTGTCTTCATCCTTGCAGGACGCCCCAGCCAGCCACTTCACTCTTGGAGCTCGATTTTTTTCAAATTCTGTTGTCTTGACCGCATCATTACATGTAAATAATTTCGTTTCGTGTGTTGTGTGGTAGGCGTCGTTGTAATGTGTAACGTGCAGCTTCCAATTTCTTCTTCAGGGTCCTTATACACGCACTCGCCATACAGTCTCAAACCGCAGTCTGTTTAAGCTCAGCTACCTGTTTTGCCACACTTCCTAAAGTCTGTCCAGTTATCTGCTGTTGTCAACATCTGGTAGAACAATAGCATCAGCCAATCGCTAGACTGATACGGTCAAAAAATAAGCAGTTCTTATGAAACATGCAACTCCTAAATCCCAACCATCTAAGCGAGACAACAAAAACTGCTTCTTACGGCAATCGCCCATGAGACGTCCAACTATTTTATAGAGCGCCCGAAAGTTGACCGGAAAGCTGGCCTACTTAGTCTGCCTCACCTGATTTATATAGCGCCATAAGGTAACACCAGAGACAATGTGTGTGAACAACTTGTCCAAAGTTGCACTCGACAGTGCAGCGGCTGGGATTGAACCCGCGATCTCCAGTCGCAAGTCCAACGCCCTAACCACTACGCCACCGAGCCACAGCTTATTCTTCACCTCGCAAGCACTCACGAAGCTCTGAAATCAGTTTTTGTCATCAAATGAAAAACATTTCAGAAGACAGTAAAGTCTTGCGAGGGAGCTCTATCACTTTTGAGCAGGCGAGGTTTAGACCTATTGAAGCTAGTGGGGCCTATACAACCCATGTAGGCTGGATGACCGGCTTAAACCAGCGCTTTTAACCGACGTATATTACGCCAGCGTTCCTGGTCGTAGGGCACACACACTATTGCGCAGAACTCCCCGTTTCTCCCCAGCAGTGGCTGAAACCGTCGCCAGTACTCATTGGCCATTTCGCCTATGGAAGGATGGTCAAGCTTAGTGGCGTAGATGAATAACAGGATGTTAGACCCACCCACCAGAGGTGGCCACTGGTCACTCTTGTTGACGTGACCAACGCGGTTATCATTACGACAAACCAGACACTGGCTGCGACTTAAGCTTATTTTGTAGAAATTGGCACAGTACATAATACTACATGACTGTGGTCATAACATATATACCCGCAGTTGTGAATAAACAAAACTTACTAAAGCATGGCTCTCAGTGCAACAATAACTGCAGTTACCTTCGGAGGCGCAGACGGGAAACGGACGATTCGCGCAGGATTATGCGCGCAATAACGGGGATGATTCGCGAGCTGATATAGCTGATTCGCGCAAGCAAGCTGTTATGTTGTCTAATATGTTTCTTTCAAATTACGATTAAATTACCTTGTTTACTGTATTTACCAGCTAGGCCCTAGCTGTGTGAGCAACTGTGCATTGTTTGTGTTGATATTGTAAATTTATGTATTTAGGCTATCTGTTACAGTAAAACTCACTATTTTCATTGTAAAATTTATTTCTGTTACGTGGTCGGTGCTATTCCGACAGAACTTGTCTCCATACATACACACGCTGGCTCATATAACACAATTTCAATTGTAACGCTTTTTATTATTCGATTTTAACAATTAAGCGGTGGACACTATCACGTTGATTTCGGATGATTCGCGCAATATAGGAGATCTTTCGCGCATTTATTTGGATGCTTCGCGCAAATTGTGCGAATCATACTTAGCGCGAATCATCTGTAAAGTATCAAACTCCATCTAAGAGACGGACGGACAGACTCCGTCCGTCCGTCCGTCTCTTAGATGGAGTTTGAAACGAACGGACGGACGAACGGACAGACGCCGCGAATTAAATTCGCGGCGTCTGTCTGTCCGTCCGTTTGTCACGAGTCGCAGCGACTTCGACACGGCGTGACGGCGGCGATCGCGGTGGACGTTGTTGCCGCGCGTGTTTGTCCGTCCGTCCGTTCGTCTCTTAGATAGAGTATGACACAAAACGCGCAGACGACAGAAGGTGAAGACGACGTCGATCGTGAGTGTGTATCTAGTCATGTTTTGTTAATCGCACAAGCACCAGAAACACAATCGCGCTCAACCGTCGCTTTCAATCTCTCCGGTACACTGTCCGTTCTTCAGACTACAATTTAGCGGTCGAAAATTTGTGCTTTTATAATGCAATGTACAGATAACACATGGTGTTACGAGTTCTTGAACAGATGATGTAACTTCGTGGGTTCAGCTGCAGTGCCGGGGCTACGTGTATATTCGTTCACTGGACAACTTGCCGACAAACCAACTCGCGGTCAGCCACGTCGCGATGTGGTCAACTCGCGGACAGCAAATTTTACAAATGTACAGGGTACACCAAAACGAACCCCAACAACTCTTATCGAATAATGACAGTGTACACATAGTGTAATCCACTAGTGAAAATACACTTAAAGCGGTTATAGGCCTATTCCAAATTTTCCATCAAACGTTTTGGCGAGTTGACTCCGCGGTTTGGTTGTCGGCGAAATGTCGGTTACCACCGTGAATCGCACTGAATGCCCGGCTTCGTACATACTACAAACGAGGATCATATAATACATTGGCGGTTGGTGGTGGACTGTGGTTTCCACAGTCAGTGACTTTGGGCTAAGAATCCGTCATCTACAGTGGGCTGTATTTGTTTCTCTAGGCTGTCCTGGCGTTCACTAGATTGGTAAACTTAGGATGTGTAATGCAAGCTGTTTCGCTGTTAGCACTTTCTGTGATCATCCATAGTAAAACACTTTATAGCCTCAAACCAAATTTATTACTACGTCACTGGACGACACATAAGCAGGCCCGAAGAACGTTTAACGATTCTTGCTGTATGCAACAAGCGTGACTGTAAAATGACAAAATCATTGGTAATTATTTTATGTCACAAAGCTTACTAGACAAATCGCACTATGGTAGGCCATAGCTCAAAGTGTTCCAGAATTATTACTCCGATGAAAAGTCTCGCAGTAACGATTCCAAAAACCACGCAGCCTAAGTATACAGCGGCGATGGCGATGGTCAGCCACTTCGAAACTTGTACATCATGCGATGAATGTAAAAGTCATAAGGCAACAAAAACGCTATTACGAACGGAATTAATACATAGAGTGACTTATACAACATTTGTACGATACATACCTGCACATTCTGGCAAAATTACGTCGGGCCAACCTTCACACTTGCAGTTTAACGAGACGCTCAGAACAGTCAGCGACTTCCAAGCCTTGCTGACGCGTCGCATCTACTTAGTACTTAGGCTACCTGTGCAAACTGGCGACACACGGTAGCGTCGGTAGGCCAACTAGTGCACCTGCATACTGCTAGGCCTACCTGTTGAGCGACGGTGAGGCATATACCCGTCCGCCGAGGCAGGCGGTGTGTCGTTTGCATGTTCGGATGTTAGACGTGCGTTGAAATGCCAACCAACTGTAAATTGTGTGCCGTGAATGCGTGTCTGATGCTCATTGCTCATTTGATGAATGAATGCTCAGTCGTGTGTAGCTGCCAGCCAGCTAGTTTGCAAGCCTGAATGCACAAGTCCACGCACAGGCGAGGCACAAGGTGATCCCAACTTGAATGACTGTGACAACGACGCCATTGTATCCATGCATCATGCTCGTATACAAAATGCCTCAACTTCAAGTCGTTCGATGGCGCGCTGTCATTCACTGTCCAGAAAATATGTTTAAACACCTGTTCTAACCAGTGAATTTGGCAGTTTGCACAGGACCCGCAAACCAGCGATATGCGTTAAATACGGTAAATGATATTAGCGCTTCCTTTGGCATCAGCCCGCATTTGCAAGCTGTGAATTCTATGTCTATACGATCTCTTGGATGGAGATTTATGT
>Ga0209568_1000812_pt1 | contig 11299 bp, 11 predicted proteins | sample WorMetOlspDAHAB2_FD_187406 | JGI IMG/M metagenome (GOLD analysis project Ga0209568, IMG submission 187406) | Marine gutless worms symbiont microbial communities from Max Planck institute for Marine Microbiology, Germany - Olavius sp. DAHAB.2... ...
GCTGCGCCGCCGTCAACTCATCGACACGCGAGAACCAGTCCCGAAAGCGCTCGTGATCCATCTCTCTGACTCCCAAAGCGTATCGAGAGGGATTCTACCACAATGCCTACGAATCGCGAATTGAGCCAAGATGATTCCCCAGCAGGCCGAGGATTCGGGCAGCTCGCCGTCACGCGGGTCGGATTCCGTGACCACGTAATTGTACCCCTGGCGCTGCAGGTAATAGGCGATCTCGCTGGCGAAGCAACTGCCGGCGGATCCGATGGCCGTGGATTTGTCGACCAATCCATGATTGCCCGTATGCGGGATCGCGCCGATCAGCGGCCGGGCGTGGGTCGGATGGACCGGGTTCGGCCAGAACACGGCGTCCGGATTGGGCTTGTCGTCGGTCTGGTAGCGCTTGGCCTCGGCCAGGAACCGTTCCTCGTAACGGGCCAGATGCGCCGCCTGCTCCAGCAGATCGACATTGATCCCGCCGAGCGGCGATTCCTTCATGGCGGTTTCCAGGTTGCCGGCCAGGAACCCGCGCAACATGCCGAACACCTGGTCCAGGGATTCGAACTGCTGGCCGGACTTCCTGAGGTTGGCGCGGAGGAATTCACGCACCTCGGCCGACGGGATCGCCGCATCGAGGACAAGGTCGACGAAGCCCGGCTGCAAGGTCGGGCCATCGACAAAAACGACGGGCGGCTCGGCGTCGGACATGGTCAGAAATCGCGCTCCATGATCGGAAGTCTAATCCCTCCCGGCGCCCGGATCGAGGGGTGGCGGCGCCATCAGACCGGCACTTCGCCGCCGGCCGTCGTCCGGTGCATCTTGCGCGGCGTCTCGTCCGTGTAGTCGCGGACCGCGTAGTGCATGGTGCGGCGGTTGTCCCAGACGACCACGTCGCCGACCCGCCAGCGGTGCCGGTAGACATTCTCCGGGGCCGTCGCCGCGGCATAGAGGGGGGCCAGGATGGCGTCGCTTTCCGCGTCGCTCATGCCCTCCAGGCCGGTGGTGAAGTGCGGGTTGACGAACAGCGCCCTCTGGCCGGTCTCCGCATGGGTGCGGATCACCGGATGCGGCCTGGGCGGCGCGATTTCGGCGGGATCGATGCCGCGGGCGTCGCTGTGCTCCAGGCTGCGGGTATAGGTGGCCATGCCGCTGTGCAGGGCGCGCCGGCCGTCCAAGGCCCGGCGCATGCCGTCGGAAAGACCGTCATGGACCCGCACCATGCTGCAGAACAGGGTGTCGCCCAGGCCCTCGGGTATGGTCAGGGCGTGCAGCACCGAGGCCGACGGCGGCCGCTCCGCATGGGAGATGTCCGAATGCCAGTAGTCGTTGCGGGCCCCCGGCCGGCCCGGCCGGTTCTCGATGATCAGCACTTCCGGGAAACCGTCGACCGCCCTGCGCGTGCGCAGGGGATGCGGCTCGACGGGGCCGAACATCTCGGTGAAGGCCACCTGCTCGGCGGCCGAGAGGTCCTGGCCGGGGAACACCAGCATCAGGTATTCGTCATAGGCGGCCTGAACCGCCGATCGGCCGGCCGCGTCCAGATCGGCCAGGTCGATGCCGCGGACCTCGGCGCCCAGCGCGCCGGAAAGCGGGGTAATCTCCATGCCCTCACGGTAATCCCGAAGAACCGCTCAGACAACAGGGCGGCGGTTGGCGCGATCTAGCTCTCTTCGCCGCGCGGGTCGAGCTCGCTGGCCAGCGGCGAGGTCCGCGGCATGACCTGGAAATCGCCCTGCTCTTCGACGGTGGGCGCGGCGCGGCGGCGGCTGCGGACCATGATCAAGCCGGCCAGCACCAGGGCCATCCGCCCGCAGAACCCGAACAGGCCGTTGCCGCCGATCAGCTGCACCGTCCCCGAGGCCCCGACGGGGCCGAGCGCGGCGCCGATCCCGTAGGCCATCAACAGGCCACCGGTGGCCGGCACCAGGTCGTCGGGCTCGAGGAAGTCGTTGGTATAGGCGACGGACAGGGGATAGAGGGTGAAGGCCATGCCGCCGAACAGCGCCCCGAGCGCCAACAGGCCGCTGCCGTTGTGGACGTCCTTGCCCATCAACGCCAGGCAGACCAGGACGACGCCGCCGGAGATGCCGAGGATCACGGCGCGGCGGTCGCGGCCGTCGGAGAACTTGCCCACCGGCCATTGCAGGACCAGGCCGCCGACGATCACCGAACTCATGAACGCGGCGATGCCGGCCCGCTCCAGGCCGGCCAAATGGGCGAACAGGGGGCCGACCCCATAGAAGGCGCCGAGGATCACGCCGGAGACCAGCGCCGCGGTCATCCCCGTCGGTGAGGTGCGCCACAGATCGAGGAAATTGAAGCGGGTGGATTCCGGGAGCGCCGGGGCCGCCACCCTGGTCACCGCCACCGGCACGATGGCCAGCGACATGAGCACCGAGAAAAGCGCATAGAGCGTGAACCCGGTCTCATCGGGCAACTGCACCAGGAACTGGGCCAGGCCCTGGAACAGATAGACGGTGATCTGGTAGAGGGCGAAGACGCTGCCGCGGGTCTCGTTGGTGGCCTTGGCGTTGAGCCAGCTTTCCGAGCACATGAACATGCCCACGGCGCAGAACCCGACGGTGAACCGGAGCACCGCCCAGACCCAGGGGTCCTGGAAGAAGGCATGGGCCAGGGTCGCCGCCGACATGGTCGACCCGAACGCCGCGAAGGCCCGGATATGGCCCACCGACATGATCACCCGGTGGCTCATGGTGGTGCCGACAACGATGCCCGCGTAGTACTGAGCCATGACCAGCCCGATCAGCCAGGCCGGCGTGCCGGCCTCGCCCATGCTGACCGAAAGCGTCGTCGCCAAGGCGCCGTTGCCGAGCATCAACAGCGCCATGCCGGCGAGCAGCGAAGTGACGGAGGAAAGGATCTGGCGGATCGACATGACAGGCACCCGGGGCAATAAGCGGCAGTCTGGCACCGGAGCTTTCCGGTGCGCGAACGCGGGTCCGTCTATACCTGTCGAATCCCCGACGCAATCCCATATTTCTGCAGGGCAGACCTGCAATTAACGCGGGGGCCGGGGGGCTATCGGTTGGAGCGCTGGGACAGTTCGCCGGCGATCCTGGCGGCGGTCGCCTGCAGGGGCTGGAGGAAGGTCTCGACGGCCGTTTCCGGGGTCATGACGTTCTTCAAGAACAGCACGTTGATGGCCGCGTAGACCTCGTCCTCGGTCATGATCGGCACCCCGACGCTGGAGAGCTTGTGCTTGTATTCGATCCGCGAGTAATCGGGGTGCATGGTGGCATAGCCCCGCTTGCGGATATCGTCGAAGGCCCGGGCCGCCAGTTTCCGGTCGCGGGCGATGTCGTTCCAGGGCTGGTCGATGGAGGCTTCTTGGTCGAGGACGGCGTCGCGGACCGACGCGTCGGAGAAGGCCAGATAAACTTGGCCCAGGCTGGTGGCCAGGATCGGCGCCCGGTAGCCGGGATGCCGGTTGAGCAGCATGGGGCCGGCCTCGCGCGAGGTCTCCACCAGAAGCATGGCGTCCTCGTCGAAGATGGCGACGTCCGAGGGCCAGCCGATCTCGTCGCGGAACTCGGTCATGATCGGCGTGACGATGGTGCCGACCGCCCGGTGCCGGTCGTAGCCGGTGCTCAGCAACAGGGCCTTGCCGGTGACCTCGTACATGCGGGCCTCGTCGTCGCGGACCACGAACCCGGCATGCGCCAGGGTCTCCAGCATGCGCACGATGGTCGCCTTGTCGATGGCCGTGTGGCGGTGGATCTCGCCCACCGTCGCCCGGCCCTTCAGGCGATTCGTGGCCATCAGCACGTCGAGGCCGCGCAGCACCGCGTTGACGGGACGATAGGAGGTCATAAGCCCTTCTAACTCCTGGTTGCTTCAATAAATGAAATGATGTTTCATTTACAAACTATCACCCCCTGTCCATATTGCAATCCCTTTTCATCAGGAGGGCACCGCGCGCGCCGCCGCCAAAACGAGGAAACGACCATGGATTTCACGCTGAACGAGGAACAACAGGCCCTGCAGGACACGGTCCGCCGCTTCGCCCAGGCGGAACTGACTGAGGCCGCCAAGGCCATCGAGGAGACCGACGAATCACCGGGCCCGGAGATCATGAGGAAATTCGCCGAGATGGGCCTCCTGGGGGTCAACATCCCGGAGGAGCTGGGCGGTGTCGGCGGCTCGCACCTGGATGCCGTGCTGGTCCTGGAGGAAGTGGCCAAGGTGTCCATCGGCGTTGCCTTCCCGATCTTCGAGAGCTGCTTCGGCCCGGTCCTGGCGCTGGCCCATTTCGCGCCCGATGAACTCAGGCAGCGGATCGTGCCGAAGGTCTGCGCCGGCGAGATGATCGTCGCCGTGGCCATGTCCGAACCGAACGCCGGCACGGCGCTCACGGACCTCACCACCAAGGCCGAGATCCGTGGCGACAAGATCGTCATCAACGGCCAGAAGCGCTGGTGCTCGGGCGCCGGGCATTCGGACGCCTATGTGGTCTATTGCCGCATGTCCGACGATCCCGGCGCCAAGGGGATCGGCGCCGTACTGGTGGAGAAGGGCACGGAGGGCTTCAGCTTCGGCAAGCGCGAGCGGCACATGGGCTTCCGCGGCATCCACAGCGCCGACATGTATTTCGACAACGTCGAGGTGCCGGCCTCGAACCTGGTGGTGCCGGCCGGCGGCTTCAAGAAACTGATGGAAGCCTTCGATCTGGAGCGCTGCGGCAACACCACCATGAGCCTGGCCGTCGGCCAGTCGGCCTTCGACTATGTCCTGGAGTACGTCCAGGAGCGCCAGCAGTTCGGCAAGCCCATCGTCGACTTCCAGGCGGTGCAGTTGCACCTGGCGGAAATGAAGATGAAGCTCGATGCCTCCAGGCTTTTGCTCTACCGGGCTGTGGTCAACGCCGAGGCGGGGCTGCCCAGCGTCGGCGAAAGCTCCATCGCCAAGTGCTTCGCCAACGAGGCGGTCCGCGAGATCACCGGCAAGTGCATGCAGCTCATGGGCGGCTACGGCTATTCCCGCGAGTATCCCATGGAACAGAAGATGCGCGACGGCTGGGGCTGGGGCATCGCCGGCGGCGCCATCGACATCCAGAAGGTCAACATCGCCGCGGCGCTGGTCGGCCGGCGCTTCTCGCAGCGCTGATAAGATGGCGGAAGCCGCGCCGCTGCCGCTCACCGGCATCCGGGTCCTCGACCTGACGACGACCCTGGCCGGCCCCTACGCCAGCCAGACCCTGGGCGACTTGGGCGCCGACGTGATCAAGATCGAGGCCCCAGGCGGCGACGGCATCCGCAACGCCGGGCCCGGCCGCAACCCGGACATGGCCGGCGTGTTCCTGGGGCTGAACCGCAACAAGCGCAGCCTGGTCCTGGACCTCAAAAAGGAACCGGCCCGCGACGCGCTGTGGCGGCTCATCGACGGCGCCGACGTGTTCCTTCACGCCATCCGGCCGCAGAAGATCGCGGCCCTGGGCTTCAGCCCCGAGGCGGTCATGGAGCGCAACCCGAAGATCGTCTACGCGGCGCTGCTGGGTTACCGGGAAGACGGCCCCTACGGCGGCCGGCCGGCCTACGACGACGTGGTGCAGGGTGAATCCGGCGTCGGCGCCACTTTCGACGCCCGCGACGGAACGCCGGCCCTGGTGCCCTCCTCCTTCGTCGACAAGAACGTCGGCCTGATGACATCGAACGGCGTGCTGGCGGCCCTGTTGCAGCGCCAGCGCACGGGCCGGGGCGTCCAGGTGGAGACCGCCATGTTCGAGGGCATGGTCGCCTACAACATGATCGAGCACCTTTACGGCGAGACCTTCACCCCGGCGGAAGGTCCGGCCGGCTACGCCCGCGCCGTCTCGCCCTACCGGCGGCCGCACCGGACCCGCGACGGGCACCTCTGCATGCTGCCCTACACGGACAAGCAATGGCGGGCCTTCTGGGAACTGGCGGGCAAGCCGGAACTGGCCGAGGACCCGCGCTTCGCCACCATGAACGCGCGGTCGCACAACATCGATTCCCTTTACGAGACCGCCGGCGCCCTGCTGGCGGAGCGCGACACGGACGATTGGCTCGGGCGCATGGCGAAAGCCGACGTGCCGGCCGGCCGGGTCAACGGTTTCGAGGATCTGTTCACGGACCCGCACCTGAACGCCGTCGGGTTCTTCCGGGATTACGACCATCCCAGCGAGGGCCGCATCAAGTCACCGGAGACGCCCTACCGCATCGACGGCCGGTCCCTGCCCATCCGGAAGCCGCACCCGCGCTTGGGCGAACACAGCCGCGAGGCATTGGCCGAGGCGGGCTTCTCCGAGGACGAGATCGCGGCGATTATCGGGCCGGCGGAGAACTAGCTGTTCAGTCCCGGGTCACGAACACGGATTCGGGAAAATGGCGCACGATGCGTGCCGCGTTGAGGCCGGTGAGGTCGTCGCCGGCCTCACCCCATGCCACCTCACAGATAGTTCTCGGTTCCGGCGTCTTCTTCGGGCGACGGGTTTTCCGCGCTATCCTTCACGAAATCCTCTCCCGGGCCGGATCAAGGATGGCAGTTTACCGGGATGCGTCAGGACGTGCCAGCAAGGCGGCGGTTGTGCCGCAGGATCATGGCCAGGCCGACCCCGGCGGCCAAGCCGCCGGCTGGGCCAGCAGCCAGGCGGTAGCCATGGCCACCAGCCACCAAAGCACCGGGATCACCAGAACATGCACCGGCACGCGGCGGTCCGACAGAACCAACAGGCCGGCGGTCATGGCCAGCAGAGGGTCCGGCGCCAGGGGCCCGTAGACGGCGCCCATGGCCATCAGACCCACGCCGACGCCGTAACGCACACCCCATTCCGCGCCGAAGGCCAAGTCATCGCGGACCACGCCCGATCGCACGAACAGCACGCCTTGGATCACGAACAGGGCGCCGAAGCCGTAGGCCGCGAAGTTGATGGAGGCGTAATGGAGCCCGTGAAAAACGACCCCCGCCCATACCCAAAAGCCGGCCAGCAGGGCGCTTACGGCGCGGTTGCCGCGGGCGTCCCCCCGGTGGATCAGAAACCAGCCGGCACAGAGCACCACCCCGGCAACCAACTGCGCCGGCCAGATCGCCGCGTCGTAACGCTCCGCCAGGCGGGCATAGACCGCCGGGTCGAACAGCAAGACGCGCGTCCAGTCCACCTACAGGCTTTCCACGTAGCGGATCATCTCCTGGCGCATTTTCGCATCCGGCAGGCGGCCCCGGGCGGCGCCCATGTTCTCGCGCATGTGGTCGACCCTGGAGGTGGCCGGGATGGCGCAGGTGACGGCCGGGTGGGAGACGATGAACTTGAGGAAGAACTCGGCCCAGTTGGCGCAGTCGAAATCGTCGGCCCAGGGCGGCAGGACCTTGTCGGCGAAGCGGTCGAACAGGGCGCCGCGCTGGAAGGGCCGGTTGATGATCACCGCGATGCCCCTGTCGGCGGCCAGCGGCAGGAGCCGCGCCTCGGCTTCGCGGTCCAGGACGTTGTAGGTGAACTGGACGAAATCGATGGGCTCGGACGCCATGACCTTGGCCATTTCGGCGTGGCGGCTGCCGTGCGACGTGGTGATGCCGATGTAGCGGACCCGGCCCTTGGCCTTCCATTCCTTCAGGGTCTTCAGGTGGCCTTCCCAGTTGAGCAGATTGTGGACCTGGAACAGATCGAAGCGGTCCTCGCCCCACAGGTCTTCCGAGGTCTCCATCTGCTTGACCCCGTGCCAGGCCAAGGGCGTCCAGACCTTGGTCGCCGAGAACAGTCCGGCCGTGTCCTTCAGGCGCCTCAGGCCGTAGCCGATGACCTCTTCTGAGGAGCCGTACATGGGCGATGAATCGATCATCCCGCCGCCCAGCGCGAAGAACATGCCGAGGACCTCGGTGCGCTGGTCGCGCAGTTCCGCATCATCGCCCACGTTGAAGGTGATCCAGGTCCCCATGCCGATCACCGGAAGGCGCTCGCCGGTGGCCGGAATGGGCCGGGTGCGGGGCCCGGCGGCCCCGGCCGGCCGGGCCAGCGGCGCCACCACGCCGGCTGCCGCGGCGGCGGTCAGGAACTGGCGTCGGTCGAGGCGGAAGGGTCCTGCGGTCATTGGAAGATCTCCCGGTCCGGTGTTCCGATTCTGAGGCAGCCGGCGCTAACGGATCAACGGTTTTCTAATGCCTGGACATGGCCCAGAGCAGGTCACGGTTAAACGGAATCACGAAGTGATCCCGTTTAACCGTGTGAATCTGCTCTACTCTTATAAAGCCGATCGGATTCACACGTTTAAACGGAAACAAAGTGTTTCCGTTTAAACGTGACCCGATCTAGGTTCTGAAGGGAGGAAACGGACGGGGGCGTTCCATGGCAAGCGGCTCGACGAAGGTGGTCCTGGCGGCGCTGGTGGGCAACGGGCTGATCGCCGTCACCAAGTTCGGCGCCGCCTTCTACACAGGCTCCTCGGCCATGCTCAGCGAGGCCATCCACTCGGTTGTCGATACGGGCAACCAGGGGCTGATCCTGTTCGGCCTGAAGCGTTCGAAGAAGCCGGCCGACGCCGCGCACCCCTTCGGCTACGGCATGGAGCTCTATTTCTGGACCTTCGTGGTGGCGATCCTGATCTTCGCCGTCGGTGCCGGCGTCTCCTTGTACGAGGGGATCGCAAAAATCCGCCACCCGCACCCCGTGGCCAACGCCCACATCAACTACATGGTGCTCGGCGCCGCCATGGTCTTCGAGGCCTTCGCCTGGTGGTTCGCCTTTAAGGAATTCAAGGGCCGCAAGGGACACCTGGGGTATTTCGCGGCGGTCCGCCAGAGCAAGGACCCGGCGCTGTTCACGGTGCTGTTCGAGGACACGGCCGCCATGCTCGGGCTGATCATCGCCTTCGCCGGCATCGCCTTGGGCCAGGCCTGGGACATGCCGGTGCTGGACGGCGTCGCCTCGGTGGCCATCGGGGTGGTCCTGGCCCTGGTCGCCGCCTTCCTGGCCTACGAGTGCAAGGGCCTTCTGGTGGGCGAGAGCGCCAAGCGGCCGGTGGTCTGGGGCATCCGCGCCATCGTCGAGGCCCGCGGCGACGTCAAGGCGGTGAACGAGCTCCTGACCATGCACCTGGGACCCGACGACATCCTGGTCAACATCAGCCTGGATTTCGCCGACGGCATCCGTTCGGAGACCGTCGAGGCCGCCATCTCCGGCCTGGAGGCGGAGATCAAGCAATCCTACCCGGAGGTCAAACGCATCTTCATCGAGGTGCAGAGCCTGACCGGCCACCGGGCCGCGCAGCGGGCGGCGGCCGGCGGTCACGATTCCGAGAACTCGGCGCCCGAGGATTGACGCGACGCCCACTTGAGACGATATCCCGTGTTCACCAATTCAAGCATGCCCGAGGAGGAGACCAACCCATGACCAACCTCACCCCCCTGTACCCGCGCCAGCCCGTGCCCGCCCTGGAAGTCCCGACGGTGGGCGGCGGCACCTGGAAGCTGTCTGACCAAAGCCCCGAGAACTTCACCATGGTGGTGTTCTTCCGCGGCCTGCACTGCCCCATCTGCGCCGGCTACCTGAAGGACCTGCAGCGCAAGCTGGACGACTTCGCAGCCGCCGGCGTCACCGCCATCGCTGTCAGCTCCGATTCCCAGGAGCGCGCCGAGAAGACCGCCGAGGAATGGGGCCTCGACAAGCTGACCATGGGCTACGGCCTGGATCTGGATACGGCCCGCGCCTGGGGCCTCTACGTGTCCACGGGGCGCGGCCCGACCTCTTCCGGTGTCGAGGAGACGCGGCTGTTCTCGGAACCCGGCATCTTCTTGGTGCGCCCGGACGGCACGCTTTATTTCGGCTCCGTGCAGACCATGCCCTTCGCCCGGCCGAGCTTCGCCGAGATCCTCAATGCATCGAAGTTCGTGGTCGAAAAGAACTACCCGGCCCGCGGCCAGGTCCTCGACCACACCAACCCGGAAGGCTCGGCCGTCGACTGGCCGACGGCGGACTACGATCCGGAATAAGCCGGCGGTCTTTCCCGTTACCCGTCATTGCCGGGCTTGACCCGGCAATCCACGTCTTGCCACACGGCGACCCGGAAGTCGTGGATGCCCGGATCAAGTCCGGGCATGACGGTGATCGTTGCGCTTCAGGCGCTCTTGCCCTCGGCGTGGAAGATGTAGCCGAGGAAACTCATGAGAAGCTGCGCCGCCAGGAAGGCGGTGGTGCCGGTCTGGTCGTAGTCCGGCGCCACCTCGACGAGGTCGACGCCGGCGATGGGCCCCTTGGCGCATAACCCCTGCAGGATCTCCAGCACCTCGTAATAGAGGAACCCGCCGTGGCTGGGCGTGCCGGTGCCCGGCGCGATGGAAGGGTCGAAGCCGTCGATGTCGATGGTGCAGTAGTAGCGCACCCCGTCGGGGATGCGGTCAAGGACGCCCGCCGCACCCAGCTTGCGCACGTCCCGCACGGAAAGGATGTCGGAGCCGGCCTTGCGGGCCGCCGCGTAGTCGTCCTTGTTGCTTGAGGAGACGAAGCGGATGCCCAACTGGGTCATGCCGCTCACATGCTTCATTTCAGAGGCCCGGCGCAGCGGATTGCCGTGCCCGTAGAGCACCCCGTGGCGGGAATCGACGAAATCCAGGTGCGCGTCAATGTGGATCAGGTGCACCGGTTCCTCCTCGGCGAAGGCGCGGATGCAGGGGATGTGCACCGAATGGTCGCCGCCCAGCACCACCGGCAGCGCGCCCGCGGCCAGGATCTTGCGCACGCCCGCCTCGATATTGTCGTGGCTCTTGATGGTGTCCGTATGGACCATGTCCGCATCGCCGATGTCGACGATCCGGACCTGGTCCGTGGGCATGTAGGTGACGTCGTCCTCGAAATCGTAGGCGCCGCCGTGGCCAAAGGAGAACAGGGTCGAGGCCTCGCGGATGGCCCTGGGCCCGAAGCGCGCACCTGCCCGGTACTGGGTGCCCATGTCGAAGGGGGCGCCCAGGACCGCCGCGTCGGCGTCGATGGCGTCCCAGTCCAGGCACGGCGGCTGCTTGGCGAAGGTGCAATGGCCGACGAAGGGCAGGTTGAGCCGCCCCGTCTCATAACCGTGATCCGCCATCCGCGCCTCCCCTTATTCTTGCACCGTCATTCTAACCGGTGTTTCGGCGCGTGAAACCCCCGGCCATTGTCGCCCCTCGGCGCAGGGGATATACCGGTGACGCACATCATGAAATTTATCACGGAAGGAGGCGGTATGAATGGGGCGTGAACGGCCATGCATCCTGGCTCTGATAGAGTGTTGGGAGAGGCGGATAGGCTACAGGCTGGATGTCTTTTTAGGGCATAGCGACCCTGTGAAGGAGATTACCC